>Ga0302230_10000284_pt1 | contig 49353 bp, 53 predicted proteins | sample II_Palsa_N2_1_FD_193523 | JGI IMG/M metagenome (GOLD analysis project Ga0302230, IMG submission 193523) | Peat permafrost microbial communities from Stordalen Mire near Abisko, Sweden - II_Palsa_N2_1 | ecosystem: Environmental > Terrestrial > Soil > Palsa > Peat permafrost | place: Sweden... | reverse complement strand
TTTAGTTTTCATACTTGTCTGCCTTTTACATTTAGGGCTACAAGCTTTATTGTACGAAAAATATTTTTTCAGTGCAGCTGGAACCCTTTAAAATAGGCCTTGTTCCGCATTGGCGGGAATCGCTGAAGCCTACATTGACTTTGCTCTATGCTTCCGGTTGTCGATAACTTGCGAGCACTATAGGGCACAAGGTTAAAACGTGAGCTGAGATCCCTGCAAGGATCAGGATTTTTTAAGGGAGTGTCTATTTATTGCAAGGGGGAGTCCACACGGAAAATAAATTGTATTAAAGCTGATTAGCTGATATACTGACTTTCTATAATTTTATGACACCCAGGAGCTCAGATGGCCGATTTAAATTTTACTGCCCTAAAAAACACTGCCAGCCAATTTTTAGCCAAACGTAGTCAGCGAGAATTGGGCTTTATAGGAGCATTAGCGATATTTGGCTTAGATTTACTCAGATCTATGTATTCTAGTTGGTATAATGGCAAAGCCAAGAAAATTGCTGCTGGATTTTATGATATCGCAGAAGACGATAGAAATGCGATTGCCGACTATAGCGAAAAACCAGTCTTTGGCAGTGATGACCGTATTATTAAGGAAAGAGAATGCAACAAGCAGATTGCGGCTCTCCAAAAACACTTTGATCAGAATCGCGGCTTTATCAATTATTCTGCTCACAGCCTAAGCCATACCTTGCCCTATAGGCTGCTCCAGTTATCCGGGATCAGCTCCAGCTGGATTAATCATAGAGCTCAGGCCTATAAAGATCCTTATTGGAATGCGCCTCGTTGGCAAGCACCAAAAGAAGAAAGCATCCCTAAACTAAATTATAAAGGTTGAAGGCTCGCCATCTGCAGAGGGGAATTGTCGCGGTTGCCGATAAAAATAGGTTTAAGGCAAACGAGCAATGACGCTATGCAGATGATAATCAAAATAACTGGCAGCTCAAAATTTTGAGTTTTAGCCACCCGACAGGAAGCCTCCAGCCAAAATTATTTAAATCATCAGTTGTTAACAAAAAATTTAATAACGCAAACCTCATCAAAATAAACGTTATGACAAATTTTTTAAAACAGCTGCTGATTGATAAGATTTATGATTTATCAAAGCTATCAACTGGCTTAAAAAATCACCTAAAATAATACATCACGCATACTATATAACCCAGGGCCTTGATCTTGAATCCACAATGCTGCACGAATGGCTCCTTTGGCAAAGATATCACGGGTGACCGCATGGTGTTTGAGTTCAATGATTTCACTCATACCGGCAAACATCACGCTGTGATCCCCAATAACGCTGCCACCTCTCAGAGCCGCAAAACCAATATCACCTGTCTTGCGTTCGCCTATCATGCCGTGACGGCTAAAAACAGCTTTTTCTCTTAATTTTACCGCTCTGCCGCTTGCTGCGGCTTCACCCAACATCAAAGCCGTACCTGAAGGAGCATCTTTTTTATGTTTATGGTGCATTTCCGATATTTCTATATCAAAGTCTTCACCTAAAATCTCGGCAGTTTGCTTGATCCATTCAAGTAAAATATTGATACCTAAACTCATATTATTAGAATAGACGATGGGTATCTCAGTCGCATATTGCTTTATTTTTTCAAATTGTTGCTCCGTAAAGCCGCTGGTACCTATGACCAAAGCTTTACCCTGTTGAGCACAAATTTTTGCAACTTCCAGACTATAATCAGCAGCAGTAAAATCAATAACCGCATCAATATAAGGGCAAATTTTCTCAAGATCACTGGTAAATTTAACAATAGTTTGAGCGGACTTGATAAAATGGCTCACATCAAGCCCTAGATGGCTATTGGTTGGCTTAACGATAGCAGCAACCAGTTCAGTTTGTTCATGACGAATGGTTTCATGAACCAACTCGAGACCCATACGCCCACTGGCACCTACGATAGCAATTTTCACATCACAGTCCTTCTCAAAATTTATATCGTCTAAAATTTGGTTAAGTCGTACAACATCCTGGCATTCTGCCATCAATCTCATCGAGGATATCAACTTCAGGACCCTCAGCGCCAGTCTTTTTTGTTATGATAATGAAAGCCACTATACCACCCTAAAGGAGCCGCAGATCATGACAGCTTTCGAACCTTTAGCCGCAAGACTCCGACCCCAACAACTGAGCGAAGTGTATGGCCAAGCTCATCTTTTAGACGCCGGCAAACCTCTTTGGAAGGCTATTCAAAATCATTATTTGCATTCGCTTATTTTATGGGGGACACCCGGCACGGGTAAAACGACTTTGGCCAACCTGTTAGCCAAATTATGGCAGGCCCACTTTATCAGCCTTTCAGCAGTCAATGCGGGGATCAAAGAAGTGCGTGAAGCCATTAAAGAAGCTCAAGATAAACGAAAATTTGAAAATCAGCCGACGATTTTATTTATCGATGAAGTTCATCGTTTCAATAAAACTCAGCAAGATGCTTTTTTACCCTATATTGAAGATGGCACCCTTATTTTTATGGGTGCCACCACCGAAAACCCCTCTTTTGCCTTAAATAATGCTTTGTTATCCAGAGTCAGAGTTTATGCCCTAGAACCGCTGACAACTGAAAATATTCTGTGCATTATCGAAAGAGCCTGCCTTCATACGGTGGCCGAATTAAAACTTACAACTTTGGACTTCCCGTTAAAACTGCGCGAGCAACTGGCTCTGCTGACCGATGGTGATGCCAGACGCGCTTTAAATATTTTCGCCCAAATTGTGGCTCATGCAGAAATCAATGATCACTCTCTTTCGGTAACCGACGAGACGTTGAAAATGGTATTAACCGCAGAGCCTAGGCGTTTTGATAAAAATGGTGACAGCTTTTATGAACAAATTTCAGCTTTGCACAAATCGGTGCGCGGCTCTTCTCCGGATGGTGCGCTATATTGGTTAGCACGTATGTTAGATGGCGGCTGCGATCCAATTTATATCGCAAGACGCTTGGTCCGCATGGCCAGTGAAGACATTGGCAATGCCGATCCCCGTGCCCTAGAGCTGGCCCTCACCGCCTGGGAAACTCAGCAACGCTTGGGTAGCCCCGAAGGAGAATTGGCTCTGGCCCAAGCGGCCGTGTATCTCGCTTCAGCTCCCAAAAGTAATGCAGTCTATGTGGCTTTTAAAGCCGCAGTGCTGGATGTTAAAAATAGTGGCTCCTTAAATGTGCCCATCCATTTGCGAAATGCGGCAACCCAATTCAACCGCAATATGGGCTATGGTCAAGCGTATCGCTACGATCATGATGAGCCCCAGGCTTTTTCAGCTGGCCAAACCTATTTTCCACCGGAGCTGGGTGAAAAAATTTATTATCAACCTGTTGAACGAGGCTTAGAAATTAAAATTGCTGAAAAACTACAAAGATTAAGACAATTATCAAAAATAATTGAAGAGGCTTAAAAATAGGCTATTTTCTAAATAAACACCCATGATTGAGCTACAACGACCTTTAAAAGTATTTACTATGGGTAGGCTTTGAGGCCATAGAGACTAGGGTAGCCGCTATTTCTTGCAGCACCTTATCCCCTAACTGTTTGTTGGTTTTATGATATTCTTCTTGCATTCTCTTTCTTTGTATTAAATAGGTCTCATATCTCCAAAAAATTTTGTGATCTAGCCCAGAAGAAATAGCTGGAAAAGTTGCTAGAGTTTTATCCATATTATCAATTCTGGTTTTCAGTATGGATAGTTTTTCAACCCTTTCTTGAAATGACATTTATATCAGAACCTACAAACCAACCGCTTCTGCAGCAGTCCCCGCTTTATCCAAAGCATGCTTCACTTCAGGTGGCATATATTTTTCATCATGCTTGGCCAGCACTTGCTCTGCCACAAAGCCCTTGTCTTTTTGCCAACGGCCAAGTGCCACGATCCCTTGGCCTTCTCGAAATAAATCCGGCAAAATTCCGCTGTATTCTATGGTGACCGTATGAGCAAAATCGGTGACTCTAAATTGCATTTTTAAACCCCCCAGCCTTTTAAGGCTGCCTTTTTCAACCATGCCACCCAAGCGGATCTTCGCATTGTGAGGGGCTAATTGTTGGGCAACTTCAGTGGGGGTAAAGAAAAGATTGATGTTTTGTCTTAGGGCATACAACACCAAAGCGGTTGCCCCTGCCGCGGACAGCAAAGTCATAGCGATCCAAAGCATACGGCGCTGATGGTGGGCATTTAACATAAAATCCCTTGAACCTTGAGTTTTTGTTTCAAATTTTTCTGAGCTCGGATCACTCTATAAAGCTGCCAACCCAATATAGTGATGGTTAAAGCATAGCAACTCCAGACATAGGGCCCATAAAGATCGATATTTAACATCGTTGTTCCTGAACCAGCCGTTTCACCCATAAACGATCCGCGTGCTGGGTGACAATCTGGGTACGCATACTTAAAAATAGCAAAGTGACATAATACAAGCCAAAAGCTGCCATCATCATCAACAGTGGCCAGAGCATACTGGCTGCGATTTGGGGCCGAGAAATATTTTCAAAACTGCTGGTTTGATGCAAAGTATTCCACCAACGCACTGAATAATGCACAATCGGTACATCCAATAACCCAATCACAGCCAAGATCGCTGACAAACGCGAAGCTTGACGATGATCCTCTGCGGCTTTTTGAAGAGCGATATAACCCATATAAAAAAATAATAAAATAAGCTCAGAAGTTAAGCGTGCGTCCCAAACCCACCAAGTACCCCACATCGGCTTACCCCAGATAGAACCTGTAGCCAGAGCGATCACCGTAAAGCTTAAGCCTATAGGAGCTGAAGCTTGTGCCAGTACATCCATCAGCTTGGTGCGCCAAATTAAACTGGCCAAGGATGCGATACCCATAATACTGTAAACCGACAAAGACCAGATTGCAGCCGGCACATGAACATACATCATGCGCACCGCCTCACCCTGTTGGTAATCCACTGGCGACAAAAATAAACTCTGCACCAAACCTGCGATCCACAACAGCAAACAAAAACCCGCAGTCCAAGGCCACCACCGATGAGACCACTGACAAAAACCCGGTAGCGATAGATAAGGCGCTAAATATTGCAGTATTTTTTTCATTTCTTTCCCTTTATTGTATGCTGAAACGCAAACTGCGAGCCGCAACCCAGGGGGCTAGGGGAATGGCCAGCAACAACAATGCTGCCAATAATGCCAAATGGCCTTGTATCGGCAAACCTTCTAAAGACTGATTGACTGCACCGGCACCAAAAATCAATACGGGTATATATAAAGGCAACAACAACAATGCCAATAAAAGACCACCTTGGCGCAATCCTAAGGTTAAAGAAACACCCATTAAGCCAATTAAACTTAAACAGGGAATGCCTAAAGCCAAACTCAGCATCAAAGTCCCAATAGCCTTGTCAGGTAATTGCAAGAGTACCGCAACTACGGTTGCCATACACCAGAGGGGTATTCCCACCCAGATCCCATGGCTCAATACCCGCGCAGCCAACAATAAGCTCAATGGATAAGAACTGAGTAACCACTGTTCCAGAGTGCCGTCTTCAAAATCTACCCGCAGCAAAGGATCCAGCGATAAAATAACTGCTAGCAGCAAGGCTACCCAAATAATGCTACCGGCAACCCAAGCCAAATCTTCGGGACTGGGGCCTAAAGCCAAAGGAAACAAGCTACAAGCCAGCACAAAAAACATCACCGCCGTTAATGCATCAGCGCCGCGTCTTTTTTGCAGCTGTAAATCTCTTTTAACAATTTTCCAAAATGCTCGGTACATCAGTTCTGTCCCAGCGGCAGATCAATGGCCGGAATTTTGATGTTTAAAGGTGTATGGCTAGCAACCACAGCCATACCACCATTCTGCAAATGTTGATTGAGCTTGGCTTCAAACCACTGAATGCCCTTGGTATCCATAGAAGCCAGTGGTTCGTCTAAAAGCCACAATTTTTTATCAGCTTGTAGTAAGCCTGCCAGAGCTAAACGTTGTTGTTGACCAGCTGACAGATAACGAGCTGGTTTGTGCGCATAGGGGCTTAAACCGATCTCAGCAAGAAGATCCCAGGGCAAATCATGAATAGCCGTCAGTAGGCCTTGAAGATGCTCTAAGGGTGTCAGTTCTAAAGAAACGGCTAATTTATGGCCTAAATAGGCCATAGAACCGGTAAATTTCGGCAAATCTGGGGTTAAATTCTGATTTTGCCATTTCACTAGGCCTTTAGAAGGCGCTATCAAAGTGGTTAAAATTTTGATAAGTGTGCTTTTGCCGGCACCGTTATGACCGATCACTTGCAGCCATTGGCCTGAAGAGAGATTAAAATTAAGTTTCTTGAATAACCAGCGTTCTCTTGTGCGGTAACCCAAACTGATTGCTTCTAAAACCACTATTCCTGTCACAGCACCAACCTTTAAGTTCTGAGCATTGTATCAAAAGATAAGCCGAGTTAGAATTGCGGCCTAGTCTGCTCATAGATGAAATAAACTTGAGGAATATATGGTTACAGAGTTTTTATTGAACTATTGTTTGTTTGCTGCCAAACTTGTAACGCTGGCCGCGCTGCTGATCTTCACCTTAAGCTTGATACTCTCGCTGATGGCCTCCCGCAGACCAGATAAAGAATCCTTAGAAATTGAAAACATCAATGAAAAATTTGAACTGATGCAAACAGCCCTCGAAGAAGAATTGCTCAGTAAAGCTGAATTAAAACTTTTAGGAAAAGAAAAAAAACGCCAAGACAAAGAAGACAACAAAGCTGAAAAACTCCGCTTGAAACAAGGTATCGAACAACCTTTGCGCCCTCGCCTCTTTGTGTTGCGTTTTATGGGCGACATGGCAGCCTCTGAAATAAATACTTTTAGAGAAGCCATTACAGCTGTTATCAGTGTGGCCAAAACCACCGATGAAGTACTGGTTATCCTAGAAAGTGCTGGCGGTTTGGTGCATGAATATGGCTTGGCTGCATCCCAATTACAAAGAATCAAAGATCAGGATTTACAACTGACTGTTTCCATTGATAGAGTTGCCGCCAGTGGCGGCTATTTAATGGCTTGTGTGGCTGATAAAATTCTCGCAGCCCCCTTTGCGATTGTTGGCTCCATTGGGGTATTTGCTGAATTACCCAATTTTCACCGCTTACTTGAAAAACACCATATCGACATTGAGCACCACACCGCTGGCGAATACAAAACCACTCTGACCATGCTCGGCAAAAATACCGATAAGGCTCGGGAAAAGTTCAAACAAGAACTTCAAGAAACTCATGACTTATTTAAAGATTTTGTCCAAAGTAAAAGACCCAGCCTTGAAGTTTCTGCAGTGGCTACCGGTGAACATTGGTACGGCAGCCAGGCTTTAAATTTGCGGCTGGTTGATGAACTGATGACCAGCGACGACTATTTATTAACACGTCATAAAGACTGCGATATCTTTGAAGTGGCTTATGTGATTCAAGAAACCTTGAAAGATAAACTTTCAATGCTGTTAGAAGCATCCATCAGCAAAGGCTGGCAGAGTTTGCAGCGTTTCTTGAGCCAAGCTGTTACCAGCAACCGCCCCCATTTTTAGGAGTGATCAGTTTTCGTAAGTTTTGCTGACTTTCATGCGACCTTAAAATTATTTTTACCTTTTAGCCTGCAAGGTAACAAGGCCCGGCTGCGTTTGGCTTTAACCCTGTCGATTTTAGCACTAGATACTTATATCGCCTCAATCTTTTTGCCTGAACTTTCTAAAAAGTTATTGCAGGCTTTGCCCAGTGGTGGGCCTTTGGTGGTATTATTAATCATTTTAGGCATATTTTGGACTTTAGAAAAAGCACTCAGCCACCTTCAAGATATTGTATTTTTCCCCAGCATCAATGAAGCCATACGCTCTTTGTCGTTAAGAATTTTAAAACAGATCCACCAACTGCCTTTTCGGGTGCAACAAAGACTTCAACATGCAGAAGTGATCAGCGCTTTAAAGCGCCTAAGTGGGGCTGCGCGTTCTTTTATGCGCGTCACCATTTTGTTATTCATTCCCACAGTCTGCCGTTTTCTTTTGCCGCTTTATCATTTAAACACTTGGCATCCAGCAGCTCCCTATGTTTGGCTAGGCTTTTTGGCGGGCTTTATTTGGCTGCTCAATAAACTGACCCGTTATTACTATATGCCTTGGCGTCACAAAGCTTGGCAAACCACTGATCAAGTCACCATCGCTTTAAACGATAGCTTTATCAACAGTGAAACCATCCGTTTTTCCGCATCTTTTGAATACCGAAAAATTGAAAACCTGTTAAATTCTGAAGCAGAATCTTGGTATCGCACCAATACTCGGTTACACCTCAGTCATGGGATCTTGACGGTTTGCTTGGGGCTAGCATTGACCAGCGTGCTTATTTTAAGTTTATATCCTTTACAAAAAGGCCAGTTGACGGCAGGCGACTTTATTCTTCTTAAAACCCAGCTGTTAGCAGCATTGCTGCCCTTAAAAACTTTTAGTGTAGAATTTAGACAAGCCTGGGAGGCGGTACTCGACATTCAAAAACTACGCAAGATCTTAAGCTTAACTCCTCTCTCATTCAAAAAAGTTTCTTTGCAACAAACGCCTCACCACGAGGCAGTCAGCTTAACCGATATAGAATTTAGCTATGATAATAATCGACTGATTTTTTCAGAGCTAAATTTAACCATTACCGATGGCGACAAAATTATTTTAAAAGGCGAAAGTGGCAGCGGCAAATCGACCTTGGCTCGAATGATCACCGGCCTATTGGTGCCCCATCGAGGAACTGTTCGTCTTGATGGGCAGTTATTGGCTGAATATTCTCCTGAAAGCTTGCAGCAACACCTGCATTATATTCCTCAAGAAGTACCTTTATACAATGGCAGTATCAAAGACAATCTCAGTTATGGCTTGCATGCGGAAGATCTCAGCTTAATTGTAGCTTTACAGGCAGTAGGCTTAGAGCACCTTTTGCATCGGCCAGGAGGATTGGATGCAACCATCGGTGAACGTGGCTTTAGCCTTTCTGGCGGAGAAAGGCAGCGTTTGGCTTTGGCTAAGGCTTTGATCTTAAAACCTAAAATACTGATTTTAGATGAAACCACCCACTCTTTAGATCTAAAACAAGAAGAACTTATTTTGAGCCAATTACTAAAAAACACCGAGACTTTTGTTCTCATTACCCATCGCTCACATAAACTCAAAGGCTTTGATAAACAGTGGCTGATCCAAAAAGGTGGGATCCAAGAAACGCAGCTCAAAAAACCTTTACCCATCCAGCATCGGATAAATATTTTTTAAAGCCCCAAAATTTATAATAACGTAAAAGGACATCCATAAAATGGCAACTGATAAAACACACCAAGTGACAAGCGATACGCCTCTGATGCGGGGCTTTATTCCCAAAGCATTAGGCAATTATTCGCATTTTGTCCAGGGTTTTAGTCTTAGAGCTCACACCTATAAATTTCCAAATAACTTTAAAAACTCGAGGCTTTATTGGGGCTATTTGCCTGTGGGCAATGCAAAATTTGGTTTATGTGGCGGCATGGCCTTAAGTGCCTTATTGTATTATCGGGCGAAAAGCTGCATACCTGAGGAACTGCGGCGGTTTCCTCCTTCAGAAGATTTCAATACCGAGCTACTGGTATTTTTAAAAGCCTGCCAACTTGCCACGATTACCTGGCGTGCTTTATGGAATTATTTGAGCGGGTTATTTAGCTCAGCTCGCAATGATCAGTGCCAAACATTAAATGAATGGGCCAGCATTCGACAAAGCCTGAATAACAATGAACCGGTATTGCTGGGGCTGATCCGTGCTAAAGCCAGCTGGTATAAGCCTTGGGAGCTTATGAGAATAACTGAACAACATCAAGTCTTGGCTTATGGCTACAGTATTATCCATGATCGTGTAGTGATCCATATTTATGATCCTGCTCATCCTCAGCCAAAATCGCCCACCCGCTTGCAATTTGATGCAGCGAGCGGACAAGCTATTCATAGCGATATTTCATTATTTTCTGGCCTATCATTTCATAGTTTATTTCGAGTAAATTGTCCAAATAAAATCTCTTTACCTGCTATTCTGAAATCCACTGAAAAAGAAAGTATAGCGACTGATAATACCCCAAGTCAGCATAAAACACTGCTGCTAAATCGACCTAAATATTGCCCTGTCGTTCATACGATCACTGAAGAATCCGAAGAATTTTCTGAAGATTTATCAGCCAGCCCCTCATCGAATCATTGCGATAATCACCGTCCTCGAGCCAAATTGTAATTTAAGCCTTATTAAAACTGCCGCCTCCCTCTATCGTTGCTCCAATAGGTGGCCCAGGGAGGCCGGCCCAATGCTCCCCATTTAGGTTTAAATAAGCTAATAAACTTATTATTTGCAAGAATCATACCACTAACTTGGTTGGATGCCTTGATTTTTCTGATAATCAGCATTGCAATTGCTGTATATCTTGATAATCAATATTAGTAATGCTGATTATCGGAATTTTAATTTTAAAGGGGCACTATTTACACCGATGTTTAGATTTACAGCAGCTATTAAACCAGAAATCATTCTTTTTGCTGGGCCCCCGTGCCACAGGCAAAACAAGTATTATCAAACATCAATTAGCAGAACGTGCTTTTATTATTAACCTTTTAAGAAGTGATTCCTTCTAAAGAAGCTTCAGATGCTTTACATGAACTCGATAATGTATTGGAAAATATAAAAACCAAAGAAGAGCTGAAGGCCTTCAAAAAAACATCTGCCAGGAAGTCATTGCCTGAGTGAGGTTAGTTTTTCAACAGGCCTAAAATCAAAACTAAAATGGGTATATTTAAATAAATTCACCCGCAAACGACATCTGAATTGCAATAAATGGATTGTATCCTTGGGTTGCCATTGTGGGCAGATAACTTGAAATACAACAATAAGCTTGTGTATAGAGCTCCGTTCTAAAACTTCCTAAAACTTTTTGCTTCACTTTAGACATCCTTAAATCCCGTTCAGCACGATTATTTGTCAATGAAACCTCGGATTTTTTAGAAAATTGCAGAACTGAAAATTCATAATCTCTGAATCGTTCCCATAAAAAGACCACCAATAGCCGCTCCTAGCCCAAGATCAGTCAGGATTGGTTTTTCAACACCAAGATTTTTACCCAGGATTTTTACCTAGGGTCGATAGGGCTCTTCGGCACAGAAATGTTTTCTGGGGCATAAGGCATATTGGGCTGAAGTTGTTGAGGGGCGGGATCTGAAGAGCCTGGCGGAGCGGATGGGTGCGGCGTTACGGTGCGATTGGGAGCCGTCGCTAGGCCTCGACGAAGGGTTTTTTTGGTTTCCCCACAACGGCAGGTCGATTTTTTAGGGCGCAGACTATTTTGATGAGTGGTGTTTTTTGGGTACTCATCATATGGCGAATCGTAAGATTTATCAGAGGGAGAAGCGGCCCCCGGACCATCATTGCTAGATATCATAGGCTTGGATGTGCAAGCAGCCAACACCAATGATGAAGCCAAAAGCGCGGTATACATTAATTTCATTATTTATCTCCAGTATTTTTAAACTTTACACCCAATTATACCGTTAATAAAATAACGATAACGAGGTAAAATGCTTTTATTAAAACAAAATATCCAAAAGAAATAGAAAAATATTAAGTTTTCTTACTTTCATATGGATTGGGGCGCTGGGGTTTCTGCCAATCACCTTTTAAAAAATTATTATCCGCCTCCCATCTTCTGGTGAATGGAGGCTTGGTCAGGGCCGTGGGAGCTGGGACAGCCCCTTTTGCGGGTTTATTATCAGTGGTATTTAGGTGTTCGTAATAAGACGAATCGTCAACTATATGGTCGTGAGAAACTGCACCCGTCCCATAGCTGTCGGATATCGTAGGCTTGGGTGTGCAAGCAGCCAACACCAATGATGAAGCCAAGATCAGGGTATGTATTAATTTCATTATTTATTTCCAGTATTTTTAAGCTTTGTGCCTAATGATACCTTTCATAAAACAACGAAAGCAAAACAAAATAACCCCACTAAATAGTAAAATATTAATTTTTCTTACTTTCATATGGATTGGGGCACTGGGGTTTCTGCCAATGGCCTTTTAAAAAATTAGGTCATTAGGGCGAAACGTAACCCTGGTATATACTCCTTTTAGTTTGGTTTTAGGCTAGGAGTAAAGCGAGACTAGGGTTGCTCGTAATGAGGATTGCGACAAAACGTATGGAACGTTTTGGACGCAAAGCGCCCGAAGGGCGAGTACCAGGATGGTACGAGTCATTATCCGCTAGAGCGACAAGGCTTGTGGCATGCCACAAGCCGCTGAGGTTAGCCTTCATATTGAAAGCATGATGAGTGCTCAACAACGCCTAAAAAATTGCCTGGAGCAATTTTCCACGTCAGCCCAAAGGGGCTGGAGCATGGATGCTCCAGATAAAATCACAATTATATTTTAGGCTTTCTTTTGCATCGTTAGCATCAGTTCCGCTTCCTCACGTTTCAATCCACAGCGCTCAACCACTTCATCGAGTGCTACACCCATTTCGAAAAGCTTTGCGGCGTGTTTATAAGCGGCGCTATCTGAATCTTGTAAAGACAGTTCTTCATGCTTCATAGAGAGTTTTTCAAGAGATGTTTTAAGCTGGTATAGTTTTTCATCCATACCGACATTACCAAGACAAAAAACTTGCACATCTCGCTTACAAGCAGAGATCCCACGATCAACTTGAAGAAAACGAGACGTCATAGATTGTTCCAATGTTCTCAGGCGTTTATAACCTTTATAAATCAGTACAGCAAATATCAGCCCTATCACTGAAGCTGAAATTGCTAGAATCATCAAACTTTTTAACATGGTTTATGCAATCCTTTGCATGGCCTGCCATTCATCATCACTGAGAAGCTTGTTCAGATTAACCAAAATTAACAGCTCGCCGCCGCGGTTGCAAACGCCTTCTAAAAATTTAGAATTTTCTTCATTACCCACATTGGGTGGAGTTTCAATTTCTGAGGCATGCAGATAGACCACTTCTGCAACGCTATCTACCAAAATACCCACAACTTGCTTTTCAGCTTCGATGATCACAATACGGGTTTGATCGGCAATCTCAGAAGGCTTAATACCAAAGCGTTTGCGAGTATCTATGACTGTAACCACGTTGCCACGTAAATTGATAATACCCAATACATAATTGGGGGCTCCTGGTACCGGAGCAATTTCCGTGTAGCGCAGCACTTCTTGAACCTGCATAACATTGATGCCATAGGTCTCACCATCTAATTTAAAAGTGACCCATTGAATAACGGGATCTTTTGAGGCGGGATCTTGTTGCGCACTTGCTTGAGTTTGGCTGCTCATGATTCACTCCTTGGCCATTTTGGCCACATGTCCATCTCTATGCAATCTGGTCAAATGTTGCAGTTCATGCGGCTTTCTATTAAGCCTAGCATGTAATTAGGACAGTAGGGTGGCTAAATTGTCCAAACCAATGACTGCTGTCAATTTTTCTTTGATAATTCCCAAACACCAAGAAGAATCGCTGGCCTCCTTGCCCCAACTGACTTCATGTGGATTCACCCATTGAATGCCATGAACCGCTTCAACAGCAAACCCATAGGTATAATCTGGACTGAGCACCACAAATTGTTTAGGCTTGTGCCCAACAGTTTTACTGACACCTGCCACTGCAACTTTAGTTCCTAAATCAAATATGGGTATAAAACGATTTCGGTACATAAAGGCACCAATTTTCCCCGAGGCTGAAAATTCTCTGTTTCGCAGATTCTCAGGAAAATTTGTGATAGCCCCCAAAGCTTTAACCGGTAAAGCCAAAGCCCAAGCTCCAGCTTGACAAAATAAGGCTTGAAAAGGCTCAAGGCTTCGCAAGCTCGTTCCTTCTGGAACAGCCGAATTCTCGGCAATTTCTGGCAAAGGATCCGTCACTGGCTTTGCAGCTGAACTTTCTTGTAAAGTTTGTAATGCAGTGTGTTTAATGCTTTCTTCTAAAAGAGAACCTAAGTAAGATTGAAAAATTTCTTGCTCAAGCGTGTCGACGTGTTGTAGCTGTTTCATCTGTAATCACCATTTTATGAACAATTTCTTTTAAAAGCATATGGTAAGCAACTACGCCTCTGGCTGTAGGTGCAAATAAAGATGGCGGCACGCCATGCATGCTGGCATCTCTAAATTTGGTATCGGTAGGAATAGAAGAATGCCAAACCAAGTCTCCATAGAGACTGCGCATTTTTTCTAAAGCTATCATACAAGCCCTGGCACGACAATCATACAAAGTAGGAACAATCAAATGATTTAATGGCGCTTTATTGGATTTCTGAACCATGTCTATAGTTTGAATCATGCGAGCCAAACCCTGTAAAGCTAAGTATTCTGTTTGTACCGGTATCAATAACAAATTACAAGCTGCCAAAGCATTGATCATCAGGACACCTGCAACCGGCGGGCAATCCAAAATGATAAAATCATAATCTTGTTGGATATATTTTAAAGCACTAGACAATATCAAGCCTAGGCCACCCCGTTGGCCGCTTTGTCTGTCTAGGGTTGCTAATGCTAAAGATGCGGGTAAAAGATGTAGATTGGCAATTTCTGTTTCAATGATTGCATCTAGGACTGTTTTTCGACTTAAAACAAGCTCTGGGGTAAACAAACAATAAAGGCCACGTGCTGAACTTTGCACTCCAGCTCCCAGGTAGCTACTGATTGAACCATGAGGATCTAAATCCACCAGTAGTACTTTCTGACGCTTTGTCGATAAGAGGCCACTGAGAGCTATCGCTGTGGTAGTTTTACCCACCCCACCTTTTTGATTGGCTACCGCGAAAACTACGGTCATTTTCCATGCTCCTTGGATTGAGGCAATTGAGAATGAGAGATCATGCTTTTAAGTGAAGTTTGATTGAGTGTTTCCTTTCGATCCTCTATACGACTAATTAAAAAAATCACTCGGCGATTGCGGCTGCGGCCTTCTTCTGTATCATTAGAAGACTCGGGAAAGTTTTCAGCAAAACCAACAGCAGCTAAATGCTTGCTATCTACACCTTGCTCAATCAAGTAACGCACCATAGCCGAAGCACGAGCTGTCGAAAGCTCCCAATTAGATGGATACAATTCATTATTAATAGGTACATTATCGGTAAATCCTTCAACCGTAATAGGCGCATCTACTTTTTTTAAGGTATCGGCCAAAAGATTGGCATATGGCTTGGCACCTTCTAGAAGCGAGGCACTGGCACTTAAAAATAATACATTTGACTTTATTTCGAGTTCAATCCACTGATCGGTTTTTTTAATTTTAACCAAATCAGCCTTTATTAAGCCTTCGAATTGTTTCTCTAATTCTGAAGCAATTTGGTCAAGTGGATCAACATTGGTGCCACCTTTATTTTCTTCTAATGATTGTGCAATCTCACCCACCTGTATGGGGGCAATACTTTTGGGCGGGGTGCTAAATGTCGCTTGTAAAATTTCGGACACCGAACGATATTTGGTTTCATTGATACTAGACGCTGCGTAGAGAACCACAAAAAATGCAAATAGCAAGGTAATAAAATCAGCATAAGAGACCAACCAACGCTCATGATTGATATGACCTTCTTCACCGCGCCTGCCAGAGCGACGCCTCATGGGTAATAGCCTTTTAATTTAATTTCAAGCATTTTAGGATGCTCACCATCAGCAATACCGATTAAACCTTCCAGTATCAATTCTTTTAAACGACTTTGGGCTCGAATGTGTTTTTGTAGTTTTTGGCTCATAGGAAGGAACAACAGGTTAGCCATACTGACGCCATAAATAGTTGCCACAAATGCCACAGCAATGCCAGGCCCTAAAGCCGCCGGATCATTCAAATTGCCTAAAACATGTATTAAGCCCATAACAGCACCGATGATGCCAATGGTTGGCGAATAGCCTCCCATACATTCAAAAAATTTTGCGGATAACAAATCTCGATCTTCAATCGCATTTATTTCAGTTTCTAAAACACCCCGGATCCCTTTTGTTTCACGTCCATCGACGAGCAATTGCAAACCTTTTTTAGTAAATTCATCATCTTCTGAGTCCGCAACAGAATCTAAGCCCAATAAGCCTTCGCGTCTTACAATATTACCCCAGGCTACTATCTTTTCAATGATCTTAAGATAAGGCATAGAAGGTGGAAAAATGACCCACCCAGATATGATAAAAGACCGTCGTAATACATAAAAAGGTGTTTCCACCAGTGCTGCGCCTAAAGTCCCACCGCAGACAATAAAAAATGCGGAAGGATTCAGCAAAGATTCTAAATGACCGCCTTCGATATGATAACCTAATAATATCGCGGTTAATGCGCCAATTATTCCAAGGACGGTTATAATATCCATTTATCCTAAAACGCGTGTCAATCGCGCCCCCATATCATGTAAACGGATCACTTCATCCGCGAGCCCAGCCTCAATGACTGATAAAGGCATACCCGGAACAACACAGCTACTCTCTTCTTGTACCCAGACTTTATGACCTGCAGCCTTTAATCTCTTAGCCCCATCTCGGCCATCTGAGCCCATACCAGTTAAAACCAAAGCAAGTAACTTGGTGTCAGTCAACTCGGCCGCAGAGTTAAAGGTAATATCGATGCAAGGATTATAATTTAACGGAGACTCACTGCCAGCTACTCGTATTCGACAATGTTCATGATGTTGATAAAAAGTTAATTGCTTACCACCAGGGGCTAAAAAGACGTGACCGGCAACTATCAGATCCCCATCACGAGCTTCAGTCACTCGCAGCTTGCAAATTTTATCCAATCTTTGAGCAAAAGCCCCGGTAAAACTTGCCGGCATATGCTGCACCACCACAATCGGCACTGGAAAATCTTCAGATAATTCCTGCAAAATAGTTTGCAAAGCCACAGGGCCTCCCGTAGAAGTCCCGATGATTAATAAATCGTAGCCACTGCTATTATGAACACTCTGGGCTGAGCGGTTTTTAATCGATTGAACTGGCAACGCCACTGGACAGTCAATTCGGCTTTTGGCAACTTCTTTAATTTTTTCTCGTATTTCTCTAAATGTTTGTTCTTTTTCTGAAGAGAATTCTTCAAATCTCTTCGGGAAAAAGTCCACAGCTCCTGCATCGAGAGTATCAAAAGTTTCTTGGGTATTTTTATCTGTTAAAGATGACAACATCAGAATGGGAGTTGGGCAAATCTCCATAATACGCTTCACAGCTGTTATACCATCCATGAATGGCATGGTCACATCCATGGTAATCACATCCGGCTTTAAACTTAATGTTTTTTCAACAGCTTCAATTCCATTGGAAGCCGTATCAATCACTTTTAATTCTGGATCCGAGTCGATGAGCTTAGTTAATTGTTTGCGAAAGAATGCCGAATCATCAACGACCAATACTCTGACGACCATTAAACGGTCCTTAACTCAGAAGATCTTAAAGCATAGCGCTTTAATAAACTGGGAACATCTAAAATCATCGCAATGCGACCATCACCGGTGATGGTCGCACCGGCCATACCAGGAGTCCCTTGTAACATATCACCCAGTGCTTTAATGACCACTTCTTCTTGGCCCAATAGACCATCCACCACAAAGCCCACTCTTTGCCTCCCTACTGTTACAATAACAACATGGCCCGCACCGATTTTTTTGGCCCTAGGATCATTCTCAGGACCCAACCAATCTGAGAGATAAAACAAAGGGATAGCTTTATCCCTCACTAAAATAACCAACTGGCCATCCACGACGTTGGTTTTTCGCAAATCCAAGTGAAATATCTCGTTTACGCTGGTCAAAGGTAAAGCAAAAGTTTGTTTTGCAACCACAACCATTAAAGTGGGTAAAATTGCTAAGGTCAATGGCACCTTGATACTGATACGGCTGCCTTCACCTTTTTTTGAGTAAATATCCAAGGAACCATTTAATTGGGTGATCTTAGTTTTGACCACATCCATGCCTACGCCACGACCGGAAATATCAGAAATTTGCTCCTTGGTGGAAAATCCTGGCAAGAAAATCAGGTTATAGCATTCTTTCTCATCGAGTCTTGCTGCAACATCTACATCCATGATGCCTTTTTCAACGACTTTTTTCCTTAAGAGTTCAGGATCCATCCCGCCACCATCATCCGATATATAGATAACAATATGATCACCAGCCTGTTCAGCTGAAAGAACAATTTTACCAACTCGGTTCTTACCCGCTTTCACTCTGACGTCAGGTGTTTCTATGCCATGATCGACTGCATTGCGAACCAAGTGGACTAAAGGATCTGATAAAGCCTCCACCAAGTTTTTATCTAAATCGGTTTCCTCACCATCCATCTCTAAGATGATTTCTTTTTTAAGGCTGCGTGCCAAGTCTCGAACCACACGTGGAAACCGGCCAAATACTTTTTTAATCGGTTGCATACGGGTTTTCATAACGGCCATCTGTAAATCTGCTGTCACCACGTCTAAATTTGCAACCGCTTTGACCATGCCTTCATGACTGCTATTGTCTTTTAGTTTAACCAGACGATTGCGAACCAAGACAAGTTCTCCAACCATATTCATAATTTCATCTAAACGACTGGTATCAACTCGAACCGTTGTTTCGCTGGCCGAGACAGAAGCTTCTTTAATAACTTTTTTATCGCCGTCTTCCCCATCTAGATCTGCAGGATCTTTATGGTCAAATTTAGACACTTCAGACTTGGCCGCATCTATTTTAGACAGTGGGTTGCTAGAACTTTTTACCTCAGCTATTGCTGGTGGACCGATCGGTATAATAGGTGCTGCTATCCCAGGCGCCGTTGATGCACTGATAGGAGGCCCATCCAGGGTGAAACTTTTACCATGCAACTCATCTAATAATTTTTCAAACTCGCTATCGGTGATAAATTCAGAACCTACTTTTGTGACCCCGCTGAAAGGCGGTTTGGCAACCACAGCAGCCCCAGCCTCGACTTTGGCTCCCAGGGCTGGAGCACTCACAGCTGAAACATTATTTAAAACATCCAATAAAGCTTCAAATTCATCATCGGTGATTAAATCACCTTCTGCCATTAAATTTTTAACTGGAGCCGCCGCTTTGGCCAGCGTCGTTACAGCGTCAGGGACGGCTACAGGAACCACGGCAACAGCCAGTGCTGGAGCGGCTACAGGGATCGAGACAACAACTGGCGCGGCTTGAACTGCTGATGTAGTCTCAGCCACAGCAACGACTGAAGCATGATTATTCACATTGGCCAAGCCATGTAATAGTTGTAATAACTTAGGCGTTGCCGGAGAGGGTTCTTCTGAAGCATGAATTTGAGCAAACATATCTCGAACAGTATCTAGCGTCTGTAAGATGATATCCATAAGTTCTGAATCAACTTTTCGCTTACCTTGCCGCAATATATCAAAAACATTTTCGGCAATATGACAAACCTCAACCAAGCTATTTAATGATAAAAATCCAGCACCACCTTTGACGGTATGAAAGCCGCGAAAGATGGCGTTCAATAATTCTTTATCCTCTGCTCTCACTTCTAGCTCAACGAGCTGTCCTGAAAGATTTTCAAGAATCTCACCAGCTTCTACTAGAAAATCCTGTAGAATTTCGTCATCTGGATTAAAGCTCATTCCAGGCTCCCTTTAAAATCCCAGGCTTGAAAGCAAATCATCGACTTCATCCTGGCCCGATACAACATGGTTAACAAATTCTTTCTTGGTTTGTTCTTCAGCTGAAAGTACCGCATCATCGGATGCTGCGGCTTTCACTTCGATTGATTTACCATCTGCACTTTCTACGGTACTACCTGCTTCAGCAGTTAAGGCGACCAAATGAACCAATCGTTTTTCAAGATCGGTGACAACGTCCATCACTTTCTTAATAGCCTGGCCAGTGAGATCTTGATAGTTTTGAGCAACCAAGACCTGTTCAAGCTTGTCGTGAATGCTGGCCGCACTTTTTTCTACCGATTTCATAAACTCCAGCATCGAAGGATACAGTGCTCTAAATTCTTCAGGCGACATTTCATGCCTGCCCAGTCGATCCCATTTTTCATGAAGAATGCGAGCTTCTGTGGCTAATGCGTTTGAGATGGGAATAGTGGCCTCTATACCATCCATCGTTATGTTGGCAGCATCTTCAGTGACTTTGATCACCGCTTGCAAACGTACCTGCACGCTTGGCATATGCTGATCACCGGAACCAATATTGATACTTTTTAAAGTTTCATGCAATTCGCGCGTTAGCTTTCCAAGATCTTTAAAAAGGCTATTTTCTCTAACCTCGTTCAGCATGCTGATACTGCTGCGTGCACCAATCACATCACCCGTTTCAAGCTGGCTCAACAATTGGCGGACACGGGCTATAATATCTGTTTCTAGCATTCTATCTTTTGGTTTTGGTAACATCATAATAAGTCTGCCTTAACTTTGTTTCTGTTTGCCGGCGTCGATACGTTCAAAGATTTTTTCAATCTTACCTTTAAGCGTTTCCGCAGTGAAGGGTTTTACGACATACCCATTCACACCCGCATTAGCTGCCTCAATAATTTGTTCACGTTTGGCTTCTGCCGTCACCATCAATACCGGCATATTTTTTAATTTTTCATCTGCACGAACGGCTCTTAGCAAATCTATGCCCTTCATATTGGGCATATTCCAATCGGTAACTAAAAAATCAAAGTTACCACTCATAAGCATTGGCAAAGCCGTAGCCCCATCGTCTGCTTCCGATGTATTATTAAAACCCAAGTCTCGCAACAGGTTTTTTACAATTCTCCTCATTGTGGAAAAATCATCCACAATGAGGATCTTCATGTTTTTGTCCAAGATAACCCCCCACGTGAGCCCACATTTACCATCAGTTTACATAAATGCAGCATCATTCTCTCATTCGAACTTGCAAGCGTAACATTGCTTGGCTGTGAATTTGACTGATTCGTGACTCACTCACTCCTAGCACTTCTCCCACCTCTCTGAGGTTTAATTCTTCTTCATAATATAAAGCCAAGACTAAGCGCTCTCTTTCTGGGAGACCCGCAATTTCTCGGCTGAGTGATTTTTGAAAATCATCTTTTTGTAATCCATCCAAAGGTCCTGGCAATTGGCCTAACAGACCTTCAGAAATCGTATCCTCACTGACTGAAACATCTTCAAAGCCAAAAATTCGAGTACCATTGGTATCTTGCAACATTTGGTGGTAGACGGTTAACTCAATGTTCAGGAAAGTTGCAACCTCGTGATCCCGCGCATCCCGACCCGTTTGATTCTCCACATCACGAATTGCCTGAGCAATTTTGCGAGTATTTCTATGTACAGAGCGTGGAGCCCAATCTCCCTTACGTATTTCGTCAATCATTGAGCCTCGGATGCGAATACCCGCATAGGTTTCAAAACTTGCGCCTTTGGTCGCATCAAAATTCCGAGACGCCTCTAATAAACCAATCATGCCGGCTTGCACCAAATCTTCTAATTGCACACTTGGCGGCAACCTACCCATTAAATGGTGGGCAATACGCTTTACCAAAAATGCATATTGCTCCACCAACTCTGTCGCAGATCCTAATAATTGGTCTGTATAACTACACCATTTTCTTATTGCCATAATAATATATAATCAGTTTTAGCCCAGTCATAAAAAGCCTATGTTCATCCATTTATACAAACTTAGTCTTGTGCAGTCCTATAAAACCTGTGTTCATCCATTTATACAAACTTAGTCTTGTGCAGTCCTATAAAACCTGTGTTCATCCATTTATACAAACTTAGTCTTGTGCACTTATACAAAATCAGTTTTAGCCCACATGGATTCTGAAAAAAACTGCATCTGACCACTGAGCGGCACATGTTTTGGAAACATCATGATCCGCGTTGCAAGTTTATTAAATGCTTCACTAATCTTGGACTCGGGATAAAGCTCTACAACCGGCTTTTGCTTTCTCATGGCTTTGACCACCGAGCTATCCTGAGGAATGGTGCCTATCCAATTCAGTGAAACATTTAAAAATTGATCAGCTACTTTAGTTAGCTTAGCAAATACTTCTCGACTTTCCTCAAAAGACTGCGTCATATTAATAACTATTTTAAATTTATGGACCCCATGAAGGGTATGAAGTACCTTGATTAAGGCATACGCATCGGTCAACGATGCCGGATCGTTACAGACCACCACCAGAATTTCATGAGAGGCACCCACCAAACCTACCACCATCTCTGAGATGCCGGCAGCGGTATCAATAATCAGATGATCCATATCGCAAGATAAAGTTTGGAACCTTTGAATCAGACCTGCCAACTCACTTGATGACAAAGAGGCCATTTTCTTAACACCTTGACTTGCGGGTATCACCGACATACCAAAAGGACCTGGAATTAAAATATCCTGTAATTCACACTGGCCTTCTAAAACATGAGCTAAATTTCTGCTGCCTCTTAAACCCAATAAGACGTCAATATTGGCTAAACCCATATCAGCATCCATCAAGACCACTCGTTGCTGGCGTTGGGCTAAAGTCGCAGCCAAATTGATGGCGACTTGAGTTTTACCGACTCCGCCTTTGCCACCAGTTACTGCAATAACTTTTGGGATTGGAAGGTGTTGAAAAGAACTCATTCTATTGGTGGTATATTGGCAATTCATCAATTTTTGCCTCTCTTAAAATATGTGCAACTGTGGTATCATCTAATTCGCGATTTTGCGTCCATTTTCCGCTCAAAGCTTCTCTTATCAGTAAACCAATCTTGCAGGGCCGCAAGCCGTTCGGTATTTCATTGCTTTCAGAGATGCCATATATCGGCAATTGACTCTCTAAAAGAGCGCTTAACACTTCACCCAAACTTTTAACTTCATCTAGACGGGTTAAAATACAATCCCGAACATTTAATGCTATAAAAAATGGAAGATACTTTTCTAAATAAGCATATTGAAGAAAACTCGGCACTATCAGGTGTTTTTTTATACGACCTTCAATTCCGTTCAGCCAATATGTGGAAGACTCTTCCACACGGTCTTTCACGGTCAAACCAGGCGTATCAATAAGTACCAGCTTTTTATGTCTAGACTCATTCAGTATTCTTAACAAGTGTTCGCGGCTTTCGGCTTCTTGAACAGAAATATTAAATATTTTTCCATATTTTTTTATTTCTTCAGCCGAACCGATACGCATATTATTTAAAGTAATAATTAAAATGTCTTCTGAAGAATTTTTAGTTAGAAAGAGTGCCGCCATTTTTATCAGCGTTAGGGTTTTACCCGAACCCGAGCCACCCATAAAAGCGTGAATGGAATGATCCGGCATAGATAAAGATTCTTCAACATTGAAAGAAAATTCTAAAATATGAGGAACCTTCAACCAAGCGGCTTCTAGCGGCAAAGTCAAAGGCAGTGTATCAACAGCTATCTGTGCAACATTTTTTGAAAAACCTTTATTGATTAAGCGGTTTATAATGGTGGTAAATACCGGGTTAAACTTGCGTTTTTTCTCCCAGATAAGTTCAGACATCTGATCTTCAATAACGGATCGTAAAAGCTGAACTTCTTGTTTTAAGCCGGTAAGCTGTTTGTTATCCGCTTCATCTAAACCTTGAAATATTTTAGGATTAAACCATTTGTTGTGAGTATGACCAGGCGTGTTGGTAGCTGCCAGTTGCATCTCATGCAAAGGGTAATCAGCGCTGGCAATAAGCTCAACGCCTTCTAACGTCGTTTTATTGCTCAAAATGACAGCATCAACGCCAAGCTCTTCACTGATAAGCTTTAAGGCTTCAGGGGTGTCTTTAGCAACAAAACGTTTGGTTTTCATTATATATCGCCTATTGTACTAACAATGCGAATATGTTTATCGTCAGGCACTTCCTGGTAAGATAACACCGCAAGGCCCGGAATGAGGTTTTTCAAAAAACGACTCAAAGCAGTTCTAATTGCACCACTGACAACAAGCACACTGGGGTTGCCCTCCGTTTCTTGCTGTTCCGCACTTTTCTTTAATGCTTTACTTAACTTTTCAGACAAGCCAGGTTCAATCACCATACCGTCGTCACCTCCATTCTGTATAGACTTATGCAATATCTGTTCCAAGCTTGGATGAAGGGTTATCACTGGTAGCTCTTGAGCAAAACCATTGATTTGTTGCACAATCAGCGGGCCAAGAGCTATGCGGGTAGCGACTGTCAAAATACCGGGATCTTGAATTTTTTGACCGTGTTCTGCCAAAGTTTCTGCAATGGTGCGCATATCCCGAATAGGTACACCTTCAGACAAAAGATTATGTAAAACCTTCACGATGGTTCCAAGTGGCATCAGTTTTGGCACCAAGTCTTCGATAAGCTTTGGCGCAGACTTTCCAAGTTTTTCCAATAACTTTTGTACCTCTTCATGACCCACCAATTGATATGCTTGTTTTTGCAAAACTTGGCTTAAATGGGTAGCTAACACGGTGCTTGAATCTACCACGGTATAACCCAGTGTTTGAGATTGTTCTTTTTGATTTTTATCGATCCATACTGCGCTCAAGCCAAAAGCAGGATCTTGAGTCTTAATACCCTGCATCTCACCAAACACTTGGCCTGGATTGATAGCCAAATCTTTCTCAGGATAAATAATCGACTCACCAACCGTAACACCCAGAACTGTAATTTTGTAATTATTAGGGCCTAAATCTAAATTATCTTTGATATGAATCGTTGGGATTAAGAAGCCCAGCTCCTGAGAGAGTTTTTTACGAACCCCTTTAATACGTACCATCAATTCACCAGATTGATTCTTATCTACCAAAGGAATCAGTTTAAAACCGATTTCCAAGCCAATAACATCTACCACTGGAACGTCATCCCAACCCAATTCCTTGACTTCAGCTGCAGTTTTTTGTGTTTGACTGACAACTTCTTGGGAGACCGCTAATTCATTAACCTTTTCAACTTTCTTACGCCGCTCAGCCATATAATAAGCACCCGCTCCGACTGCGGCACTGAGTCCTAAAAATGCCAAGTGGGGCATTCCGGGTATCAGCCCAAGTCCTGCAAGGACAGCTGAAGAAACTCCCAATGCTTTAGGGTTATCTATAACTTGAGAAATAATTTGCTGACGCATATCTTCTGAACGTGATACACGCGTTACCATAATGGCTGCAGCAATTGATAACAAGAGCCCCGGGATTTGAGCAACCAGACCATCACCAATCGTCAATAGAGCATATACTTCCAAAGCATCTATCCACTGCATCCGATGCTGAAAAACCCCTATGCACATACCGCCAATCATATTGATAAATAAAATCAAGATACCTGCAATCGCGTCCCCCCGAACAAACTTGCTCGCACCATCCATAGACCCATAAAAACTTGATTCTTGCGCGACTTCTTCACGCCTCAACTTTGCTTCTTCTTGAGTTATAATCCCTGAACTCATGTCAGCATCAATTGCCATTTGCTTGCCTGGCATTGCATCCAAGGTAAAGCGGGCACTGACTTCTGAAATACGTCCAGCACCTTTCGTCACCACCACAAAATTGATGATAATTAATATGGAAAACACCACTATACCAACGGCATAATTTCCACCAATAACCACCTCACCAAATGCTTGAATCACCTCACCTGCAGCATCCGCTCCTGAATGGCCATTTAAAAGCACCACACGAGTAGAGGCAATATTCAAAGCTAAGCGAAGCAGTGTTGCGATCAACAGCACCGTTGGGAAAACGCCAAAATCCAGCGGTCTAAGCGCATAAATAGCAGACAACAAAACAAGCAGAGAAAGAGAAATATTAAAGGTAAACAATAAATCAAGCAAGATTGGCGGCAACGGCAAAATCAGCATCATCAACAGCATCAGGAGGATAACCGGCACTCCTATGCCATTGTCCATTATTTGCTTTAAAGCCGCTGTAAAATCATTGTTAGCTCTAGTCATATATTTTTACCTTTCTAACTCTTCCGGTATGGGATAATTTTTGGGTTCGAGCGGTTTAGCCACAAAGCCTTTTTGGTATAATTTCAATTCGTATACATATGCTAGGATTTGTGCCACTGCAACATACAATCCTGCTGGCACTTCTCTATCTAAGTTGGTACTGTAATACAGTGCACGAGCCAACCTCGGGGCTTCTATTAAGGTTATGCCATGCTCGCCACCGACTTGTTTAATTTTTTGCGCTATCTGATCTAATCCTTTAGCAATGACCACAGGTGCCGACATACGTCCTTGTTCATATTTTAAGGCAATTGCATAGTGAGTTGGGTTGGTAATGATAACATCAGCTTCTGGAACTTTAGCCATCATACGTTTTTGAGCCATCTCGCGTTGCATTCTTCTGATTTTACCTTTAACCTCAGGACTGCCTTCGGTTTCTTTATATTCATCTCTTACTTCCTGCTTAGTCATTTTCATTTGAGTCCAAAATTGCCAAAATTGTAATGGAATATCAAAACCAACCACAATCAACAAGGCTGAACACAGAAAGAAAAAACTATATTCGATGATATCAAAGCTCGCGCTGACAGCAGGCTCGACATGGAGAACGTCAAGACTCATGATTTCCAAATAATAAACCTTCACCACTATCAAAGATGCAAATACCAACACCAGCAACTTTAATATGGATTTACCAAGCTCAATAACGGACTTGATCGATATAACTTTTTTTAAACCTTCCATAGGGTTCAGCTTTTCAAATTTGGGGGCAATATTCCCCCAAGAAAATGACAAGCCACCTATTAAAAATGGCACACACAGGGCTCCAACTAGAACCATCAAAAAGAATGGCAACAGTGGGCTAATACTTTCTATCATAGAGGTGAAGCCAAAATGGTAAAAAACCTCTTTTTCATTATTGAGATAGGAAGCTGCGCTAAAGTTCTTTTTAAACAAATTTTTAAACGCTTGCACCCATTCGCTGCCGTAACCAACGCAACCAAATGCTGCAATAAACAGAATAGCAACTGTATTAAATTCCTTAGAGCGAACGACCTGCCCTTTATCTTTAGTCTCTTGGCGTCGCTTCTCACTGGGATCTTCTGTTTTGTCTTCTGTATCTTGTGACATAACCTATGTAGGACTAACCTCCAAACCAAGATTCATACTGTTCTATTGCATTTTCAAAATGCAAACCAATATGAGAAAGTGAAATCAACAAAATAACCATGCCAGCGAGCAACATCAACGGAAAACTAATAGAATGAATATGTATTTGTGGGGTTGCTCTGGTAATAAGGGCCATTGCTGTATTCAGCACCAACATACCGGTTATTGCCGGCATGCCAATACTTAAAGCACTTTTGAACACCCAACTGATATCGTGTAGAAATGCAGTGCCATCAATAAAATCACCCAAACCCAAATTCATCGGATAAACACTGAAACTTTCGGCAACTTTTTTTATTAATATCAAGTGGCCATCTAAGCCAATAAAAATGAGCGTCACTATAATAAGATATAATTGAGACACGACAGGCATAGAAATATTAGACATCGGATCAACCATACTGGCAAATGAAATGCCCGATTGCTGAGCAACTATTTCTCCACCAGTTTGGAATACTTGAAAGATCAGTTGCAAGGCAAGGCCCATAAATATACCAATCAACAACTGATTCAACAAAATCGACAAAGCTTGTAGAGAAAACATACTTTGAACTGTTGGCACTTTGAGTTCTGGAAGTAAGGCGAGGGTTATAAATGCTGCTAGTATGATTTTAATGCGTGCAGGAATAAGTGGCACCCCAATAAAGGGCACCACCATCAGGAACGATAAGATTCTAAAAAATGGCCATAAAAAGCTACTCAACCATTTATAAATTTCTTGTTCACTGAGCATTGTCTAACTCACAAAACCGCCGACTGACTCAAGAACGTTTGTCGTAAAATCAGTTAATTTGCCTAAGATCCAAGGGCCCATAACAATTAAGGACATAAAAGTAACAACCAAACGTGGTATAGTCGTTAAAGTTTGTTCATTAATTTGAGTTGCAGCTTGCATCACACTAATAAATAAGCCAACAACCAATCCTGGGATCACCAATATGCTGACTAAAATAATGACAAGCTCCATGGCTTGCCGAGATAAGTCAATGATAATCTCAGGTGTCATCTATACTCCTTTTATTTTGATTTTAGGCGTTGTTTCCTGACGGTTCCTCGCAATCCTCATTACGAGCAACCCTAGTCTCGCTTTACTCCTAGCCTAAAACCAAAATAAAAGGAGTATATATATTCCCTACAAGCTTTTAGGTGCTAAAACTTTCGGCCAGCGTGCCGACAATCAATGCCCAACCATCCACCAAAACAAACAGCATCAATTTAAAAGGCAAGGATATCACCAAAGGCGATAACATCATCATACCCATGGCCATTAAAACACTTGCCACCACCAAGTCAATGACTAAAAATGGCACGAACAGTACAAAACCCATTTGGAAAGCTGTTTTAAGCTCGCTGCTGATAAAGGCGGGAAGCAATACAGAAAGATTAACATTTTCAGGCCCTACATTGTTATCGTAGGTGGTTTTAGAAAGCTCTAGAAATGTACTTAAATCTCGTTCTCGCGTTTGCTTAAACATAAAATCTTTAACTGGCAAACTGCCTACTTTCAAGGCCGACTCAGCACTCATTTTCCCATCCAGATAGGGTTGTATGGCTGTTTCATGAACTGTGGAAAAAACAGGCATCATGATAAACAGCGTCATAAAGAGGGATAAGCCAATTAAAATTTGGTTATTGGGTGTTTGCTGCATACCAATAGCTTGGCGCAAAATACCCAGAACTATAATAATACGGGTAAAAGAAGTCATTCCCAAAAGCAGTGCGGGCAGCAGTGTTAAAGCAGTCATCACTGCTAAAATTTGCAAACTTAAAGAATAAGAGTTATTGTTAGCATCTTTTATAGTTAATAATGTTTCTGAAGCCATAGCCATGGATGGCATAAAAACCGTGACGCCCATTAAAACTACTAACCATTTTTTCAATTTACTGGATCCTTTAACAGGGATGAATTTTGAGCTGCAGCTCCCAGAGCCAATAAGCAAGTAATATTTTGCGAGGTTACCCCTATAAGAATCTTTTTGCCATCCACTTCAATTAACAATATTTTTTCACGACCACCTAACGACAAAGCACTCAATACTTTAATCAAACCGCTTTCAAAGCCTTTCAAACCAATAACCGATGGGAATTTTTTTATTGCCCAAGTTAATAGCCCTATCAGCGTTAACACCGCTAATAAAGCCAAGCCCATTTGATTTGTTGCAACCATATATTACCCTTTAACTCAGCTCTTTAATTCTTTCAGAAGCGCTGACAACATCTGTAAGGCGTATGCCAAACTTTTCGTTAAGCACTACAACTTCGCCATGTGCTATCAATTTCCCATTGACAAACACATCAAGTGGCTCGCCAGCAAAGCGATTTAATTCCACAACCGATCCTTGATTGAGCTGTAATAACTCTCTAATGGGTATTTGGGTTTTGCCAACCTCCATAGATAAAGTAACAGGAATATCTAAAATAACTGCTAAATTTGGATGATCATTGGGGGGCAAGGTTTTGCCTTCATCTTGGAGTGACTCTAACTGGGCTCTTGGCACCTCAGGGGATACCTTGGATTTCTCTTCAGTTTTTTGTTCAGCAAGCGCTTGAGACCAATCATCTGCAGACTTCACCTCATGATTGGCTTGCTCATTCATTGCATCCTGCCACGCTGCATCAGCGCTTTCAGTTTTTTTAGGTTCATCCGCCACAGCTTCTGAAGGCTTGTTGTCATCTGTCATAAGTGTTTCTCCACTATATTTCTTTTGTGTTCTATTTCTTCAATAATTTTTAAAGCGTAACGACCATCCGATACGCCTAGTTTTGCCTTAAATATAGGCACGCCATCCGCAGTTACAATTGAGTGATCTGGCATTTCCATTGGGATGATATCGCCTTCCTCTAAATCTACCAAGTCTTTAAGCTTTAAAGTATGTCTTAAAACAATACTACTGATATCAATAGGAGCTTCAAAAATTTCTTCATGTAAAGCTTTAACCCAGGTTTCATCTACTTCGGAACGCTCCGTATGCAGGCTTGATTCCAGTATATGGCGTATGGGATCCAATGTGCTGTAGGGAATAGCAAAGTGCATTTCTCCGCCACCACCCTCTAAATCTATTCTAAACTTACAAACCACCAATATTTCATTTTCACTAAAAATATTAGCCATACTGGGGTTCACTTCAGAGCTATGGTATATAAACTCAACTGGAGCCGCTATACTCCAAGCATCTTTCAAATCTTCAAAAAGTATAGCAAGCAACATTTGGATGAGACGATTTTCTGTCGGAGTAAAATCTCGGCCTTCTATTTTGTTGTGAAACTTACCAGCCCCTCCAAAATAATTATCTACCAATATGTAAACCAATTTGGCATCTAAAATAAATAAAGAATTGCCTCTCAAAGGCTTCATACGAACAATATTAAGGCTTGTCGGCAAATACAAGGTATCAGTATAGTCACCGAATTTAATAATTTTTATACCAACAACAGCAATTTCGGCATAGCGCCTTAAAAAGTTAAAAAAACTTACTTTTAAATTTCTAAGGTATCGGTCATTAATGATTTCCAGAGTGGGCATCCGCCCATGCATCATTCTCTCTTGCTCTCTAAAATCAAATGATTTTGGCGCGCTGGGATCGCTATTTTCAACAGACTTGACCTCTTCTTTATCATTCCCTAGAAGAGCATCGATCTCAGCCTGATCTAATACCTCTGTTAATGCCATACTTTATTGCATCACAAAAGATGGAAACAAAACCGCTTCAACAGTGCCACCTTCAGCTTGACCTTCGATGATTTTTTGAACTGCTTTTTGTGCATCTTGCCTTAATTGTTCTTTACCAGCGGGTTGGTTTAAGTCATCATAGCTTTTACTGCTAAACAAAGCGACTAAGTCATTTTTTATCAGTGGCAAATTATTATCAATGGCGATTTTAACCTTATCGCTATGGGTCATAATATCTACCTGAACTTGTAGAAATTTTGTTTTTGTGCCATCTTGAATGTTTACCACGAAAACAGGTTTAATTGAATAAAAAATTGCCTTATTGGCACCATCATTACCAGCATCCCCACTATTATCTGCAGCAGAGGTTCCATCTGCATTGTCATTGGCGGTTTCTTTTTTATCTTTTTTTACAGCTTTTGAATTATTTTGTTTGGAACTGCTATCCGAGGTATTACGGCTCATAAAAAAAGCTGCTGTGCCTCCAACAGCCAGTATTAAAACTACTACAAAACCAATAATCATCATGATCATCTTTTTTGGAAATGTTTTTTTGGAACTGACTGCTTTGTCATCTTCATCTTCGTCTTTACGATCTTTGACTTTATCGTCTGCCATGGTTAAATCTCCTCGTTTAATAAACCAATAAGGCAAAGGCTGTGCCAGTTGTTGTAACTTGTTGTTTAATGACGATTTTTTATTAAAAAGGCGACTCAGTGGGGGCACACATGAAACATTGAACAGTTTTTTGACAGTATGGGTTATAAATACCAACTATTATTTGTCAGTCGATAGCCCCATGGCACTTAAAACATACCTATTAACAACCTATACATACTGAGCAAGGTCAAGCATCTCAGTGCTTGACTGGGGGGCAGGCTATCTTTGCGATCGGTCGGCGCTATCCTTAGATCCTCTCGCTCATGCACCGTCGCCTTGGACTCTCTTAGGTAATCAAGCTTCTCTTTTTATATAGCGAACATCAAAGATACTGCGAGTCAAAAAATGGCAGGATTGCCATGGAAGACGCAAAGCGCCCGCAAGGGCGAGCATCAGGGATGATGCGAGTCAAATAGGTGGTGCCCGAGACACTGTGAATATCAAATGAATACTAAAAAATGCCGAAAAGTTATTAAATACCAAAACGCTCCAGCTTATCTCAAATTAAGCGTAACAATCTATCAGCCCTTCTCCACCAATTGGCGTATTCGTTCCTGGTACAGACATCTCAGAATCATCATCTTTGGCACCATCGTTTGCATGACGTACCGTAGTTTGAAAATCATTTTTTTCACCACGGCCTTCAGTAAACCCATTGAAGACGCCCGCATATCCTAAAGACATCCCTTGTTCAGTAAAACTTTCTTTTAATTGTGGCAAAGCCGCCTCTAATGCTTCCCGAGTTTCTTGCTTTTGGCTAGAAAAGATTAATTCAACTTCTTTGCCATGCATTCGTAAATGTACCTCTATAGGCCCAAGCTCAGCTGGCGTTACTTGTAGTTGAGCACCCGTAATATCACCTTGTACCATCCAAAATAATTTCTGTTGCAATTCCTCATTAAAGCCTGGCTCAAATAAAGGTGTTTGCATTGTCAGAAGTGTATTTTCAACAACAGAGCCTTTGCCCTCGCCATACTGATGATTTAAATTATTCAGAGCAAACCCTTGGTTATCAAGACTTAACCCCTGATCAAGGTTATTTCCTGTACCAAATTCCTTCAAGGCTTGAGAAAATGATTTTGACATCATGCTTTCTGGCATACTTGCCTTTGGAAGGTTGTTTACAGCAGCTTCAGTAGAGCCCTCGAGTGCTTGATGGTCTTTACCAAATTCCTTAGCGACGAACTGTTTATCAATTTTGATAAGCTCTTGACCTTCATAAGAGCTTGATTTGTCTTTTGGGTTCTCTGCATCCGTTTCGCCTTTGTCAATCAACTTTAAGGAATGCAACAAGGCAGCACTATTTGAATCCTGTGACTCTCCACTTGGATCTTCTGAAGGGTGGAATTCTACTGCTTTCTCTAAACCTTTAACGGCACCATCGGTGGATAGCATTAATATAGGATGAGGGTTTTTAAAACTTGTTTCTGTAAGCCCAAAGTCATCATTCTCTTGTTGTATTTCTAATGAAGTATCAAGAGCTTGTTTTAATTCCTGATTTTGATCCATCATGGGAGTCATGAGTGCTGCCATGATTTGAATTTTAGACTCAAGATCCTCAACCTCAAGGCTTCGGTCTTTTTGTTGTCTCGATAGATTTGCAAGATCTTCTGATGCCAGGGCTTCATCTGCCTGAGAAGTGGACTCTTCAGTTGCCATAAGATCCTGTAGATGAAGATCGACAGAACCCAGCAGCATCATATTTTCTAAATCTACTGACGGCTGGTTTTTGCCATTGTTGCTGACGACATCTTGCCCCAACTGTATAAGACCAACCTCAATTTCTTCACAAGGTTCTTCGATGACATCTTTACCGGATACTAAGACATACTGTGCTTCTGTAAGCGTGGTTTGGAAACTGAAACCCGTATCATGATGGGCATTTGAGTTAGAACCAACCCCAGTTATATTAAGTTGATTACTGTCTACTAAGATATTTACATTTGCGATATCGCCCATGGCTGCGCTCCAGATTAGCCTGAATTTATTTATTACACGCAAACAACGTGCCAAGTTGAAGCATAAACTAAAGATGTTTTGATGATATAAGATTTCTAGCTTGATTTTAGGCTAAAGTAATCCCAAAAAAAATTAATTGGAAAGAGTATAAGAAACACAAGAAAAGGCCTCCTTAAAGGAGACCAATACGCTAAGGGAAAAGGAGAGGGGATTTATTCTAATTTAAATAGCTCGTCAAGCTTGGTAATGACCAAAATCTTTTTAACATCAGGATTACAATTAATAATTTTAATATTTGCCGTATCTCCACCTGCATGATCTCTTAAAGCTAAGAGCATACCCAATGCAGAGCTATCGAGGTAGTCAGATTCTTTCAAATCAACAACATATCCTTTTGGCTTGGGTGCCACTTTCTCATATGAATTTCTAAATAATTGCAATGAACTAAAGTCAAATCGACCAACAACTTTAATTTGCAATTCTTGGCCATCACCGGACAAATTAGAGGTGATTGACATCTTGTAGTTCCCCTTAACTTACTTATTACAATTCAACCCATGGAATTACCCTGGATTGATTCATCTCTTTAATTTATAGGATAGACCATTTAAAACACTAATATAGAAAATTTAGCATTAATTGTCTAAATCTTTATCTGCCATACGACCAAAGCGATCCGCTACCAGTTGGTCAATCTCATTTTGCTGCTTCTTCGTTTGTATTATAAGCTCTCTTTTTTTTAACGTGTGTAAATATTCTTTAAATGCTTCATTTTTTTCTTTTTGCTTAAGCCATTCAGCCCTCACCTCATTAAATTTCTTCTGATGAACTTGAACTATTCGACCCTGATGAGTGATAGCTTTTTCAAGTCGACTCAAGAATTCCCGATCGTTATTGAGAGTTGGACCATGCTCAAATACCTGGTTCTCCACCTTCCATCGATTATAATACTCTTCTCGAAACCCTTGTAATTTTTTATGGAGTAGAGTTTGTTCGTTTATTCGTCCACGCGCAACAACCAGATCTTTTTCTAATTTTGATAATTCTTGTTGACGCATCAGGAGTAGCAAACCAAAACGCTTTAAAGATGTTGCTATCAACTTATCTCTCCGCTAAAGCCCTATTTTCACCCAGGGCTTGAACAAATAGTGCCCGGCTTTCGTTCCAAGGCTTAGTTTCAAACATATCTTGTTGTAAAAAACGATTCATCTGTGGAAACCTTTGTAAAGCAGCGTCAACATCTGCATTACTCCCTGGCGCATAAGCGCCCATATTAACTAAATCTCTATTTTCTTGGTATAGTGCGTAATATTTTTTAAAATTAATGGCAAGTGCTCGATGATCAGAATCAACAACCTGCGACATAACTCGACTAATTGAAGCTTCTATATCAATAGCTGGATAATGGCCCATTTCGGCAAGGTGACGCGATAAAACAATATGACCATCTAAAATGGCTCTGGATGCATCAACCACTGGATCTTGTATGTCATCACCTTCAGCCAAAACTGTAAATATCGCAGTAATTGAACCTTGATCCTGACAACCATTGCCTGCTCTTTCAATTAACTGTGGCAATATAGAAAATGATGAGGGTGGGTAGCCTTTGGTAGCAGGCGGCTCCCCCATGGCTAAAGCTATTTCTCTTTGAGCTTGTGAAAACCGTGTTAAAGAATCCATTAATAGTAAAACCTGCTTGCCCTGATCTCGAAAATACTCAGCAATGGTCATCGCCATATATGCACCTTGCAAACGCAGCACAGGGGAATAATCTGCTGGCGACGCGACCACCACAGAGCGTTTAAGCCCTTCACCCAAATTGTGTTCAATAAATTCTTGTACTTCTCGACCTCGCTCACCAATCAAGCCCACGACAATCACATCGACAGCAGTGAACCTGGCCAACATCCCCAACAAGACACTTTTTCCGACCCCGCTACCAGCCATAAGCCCCAGTCTTTGACCACGTCCAACAGTTAAAAGTGCATTAATACTTTTAATTCCGACATCTAGCATTTGAGTGATGGCTTGTCTTTGTAATGGGTTGCAGAGCTTACCTTTCAAAGAACAGTATCCTGAGGCTTGTAAAGCACCACGCCCATCTAAAGGCTTACCTGCACCATCGATAATCCTTCCTAAAAGCTTGTCGCCCACAGGAGCTGACATAACTTGAGAGGTAGGCACAACTTTGGCACCCACCTCTAAACCATCTATGGGATGCAAAGGCATCAGAAATAAACGTTGATCTGCAAAACCTGTAACCATCGCTTCTATGATCGGGTTATTTTTAGAGCGGATATGACAAATCGCTCCTATGGGAGCCGAGATCCCTTTAGCTTCAAGGGTTAAACCTACAGAGCGACTAATAACACCCTCTATTTCTAAAAGTTGTGCTTTTGCCAACCGTTCATAAAGCTGTGGCATGACTCGACTTAAAGTGCCTGGCATTTTTAACAACCTGCTTGTGAAAAGGTTAATTGAGATCTGATGGAATCAAAACGTTTATCAAGGCTTGCGTCTATTCTGCTGTGCTCGCTTTCCACTATACAAGATCCTTGAGTTACCAAGTTATCAGATATGATTTCAAAAGAAAAATCTTTAAAAAATTCCGCGTCCAAGGGATTCACTTTGATATGCACATCTTTAGCAGTTCTTGGTAACATGGCCAACGCTTCTTGGGTGATTTTAACAACTTGCAAAGGGTTTAAACTCAGCTCACTTTTAATAACTTTTTTAGCTATTAAACATGATAATTCCACAAGTTCAGACTCAAGACTGCTATACCAACCCGCAAAGGCTTGCTGTAAATTGTCGCCTAAAGCATTAAATAAAATCTGTCTCGCTGATTGCTCGCTCTGGGCTTTTAATAAAGCCTCTTTAACACCGGCTTCATAACCCTTTTGAAAACCATCTTGCATCATCTTTTCGAGCAGTTTTTTTTGTGCTTCAACCTTGGCTTCAGCTTCTTTGTCAGGCCCACCTATATTTGGCATTTGCCATTTGGTCAAAGTTTTATTTTTAATGATCTGACTCATACTAAACCAGCTCCTCGCCTTTACCGCCTAAGACGATCTCACCTGCATCGGCCATCTTTCTGGTTATAGCCAGTATTTCTTTTTGAGCAGCTTTCACTTCACTGACCCGAACAGGACCCTTTGACTCCAAATCATCTTTCAGAAGTTCTGCTGCCCGCCTCGACATATTGGAAAAAATTTTGGTTTTAAGAGGCAGATCACAGCCTTTCAAGGCAACCAGTAATATATCTGAACTGACTCCTTTTAAAATAGTTTGAATACCCCGATCATCAATATCCAGTAGATTTTCAAAGACAAACATTAATTCTTGGACCTTCTGCGCCAGATCGCTATCCTTTTCTTTAATTTGTTGCATAATCTGAGTTTCAATAGAAGTATCCAAAAAGTTCATAATACCCGCAGCCGTTTTAACACCACCCACAGAACGGGTTTTACCTGCCGTATTTCCAGAAAATTGTTTTTCCATAATATCGTTGAGCTCTTGTAAAGCCGCAGGTTGCACGGTATCTAAGTCAGCAATTCTCATCATTAAGTCTATACGAGTGCGTTCATCAAAGAAAGCCAAAGCCGCTGCAGCTTGATCACTATCAATATAACTTAAAACCAAACATTGGATCTGAGGGTGCTCGAAACGGATAATATCGGCTATCGCTCGAGGATCCATCCATTTTAAGGTATCAAGCCCTTGAGTATTGGCGCCTGAAAAAATGCGTTCAATCAAACCTTCGGCCTTATCTGCGCCTAAGGCTTGTACCAAAACTTCACGAATATATTTATTGGCATCGACGCCTAAACTGGTTTGATTTTCAGAAATCATCAGAAAATCTTGTAAGACTGTATCCAATAAAGATTTGTCAACCGCACTTAAAGTCGCCATCGCAGCACCTAAACGCTGTACCTGCTTTGGACCCAAATGTTTCATAATTCCTGCAGCCTGGGTATTGCCCAGGCTCATCATTAAAATAGCGGCCCGTTTGACACCGGTTAAGGGTTCCTCACTCATCTTCTTTTCCTACCCAAGTCATCACCACTTGGGCGACTTTTTTTGGATCCTCTTGAGACATTTGTCTAATTTTTTCGAGCTTTTCCTGATTATTGATAGCGGACCCATTGCCATGCCCAGGACCGGCGCCAGCGGCCGTATTGCCTGTGGAAGCTTGGTAACCTGCAATGAGCGCAGCCGCATCCAGACCGCCTTCAATGCCTGGTAATGCATTGGGATCTTTTTTGGCCAAATTATTCAACAAAGGTTTTAATACCAGAAACACCATAATAAGGATAAAAATTCCAGCTAAGGCTTGTTTAATAACCGGTATGACCCACGGCTGTTTTAACAGACTTTCGGGTGGTAGTACGTCAATGGGTGGTTCTTGGCTAAAAGACGTATTGATGATATTCAAAGTGTCTCCTCTTTCCGCACTAAAGCCAATCGCGTCTTTCACCAAATTATTGAAACGTTCCAATTCAGGGGCCGTGTACGGGGCTCGAGTTTCTTTGCCCCTTTTATCAAAGGTTCGCTTGTCATCTAATACCACGGCTATCGACAATCTGCGTAATTTGCCGGTCCCATATTGAGTATGGGTAATGGATTTATCGACTTCAAAATTTCGAGTTGCTTGACGTCTTTGATTACTCGAAGCTGCCACTTCGGGCTTTTGACCATCTGCATTTCCTTTAGGATCCGTAGTGCCTCCTTGAGGGGGCTCATTGGATAAAGCCCCAGGTATGCCTTGAGCAGATAAAGTACCCGAGCGATCATCCACTAAGGTTGCTTCACTGAGCAGAGTTGATTTTTTGGGATCGAATTGCTCTTTGGTTTCTTCTGTTTGAGTAAAATCCAAATCAGCACTTACTTCAGCTCTGACGCCTTGGATCCCGACAATAGGTCCTAATAGTTCTTGAATACGTTTTGCATAAACCGTCTCTAGCTGTCGGGTATAGTTGAATTGCTCTAAGGCGACAGCCATGGAACTGGTACCATTAGACGTTAAAAGACGACCACGTTGATCGACTACCGAGACATCTTCTCTTTTAAGTCCAGGCACACTTGAGGCCACTAAATACACAATGCCCAATATTTGTTCTGGCTCAAGCTCATGACCACCATACAAATCCACCATGACTGAAGCACTAGCCGCAGTATTTTTTCTTAAAAAAGAGGTTTCTTTGGGAATACCCAGATGAACACGAGCTTCTCTGACCGCATCCAGTCCTTTTATCGTTCGCGCTAGCTCACCTTCGAGACTACGCCGATAACGAATAGATTCCATAAACTGACTCGATCCAAATTGAGTTTCATCGAGTAATTCAAAGCCACCACTGCTGCGTTTTGGTAAACCCTGGGCTGCCAGTTTCATGCGCAGTTCACTCACCTGAGACGCAGGGACCAAAACACCACCTAAAGCTGCATCAAATTTATGTGGAACAGCCTGATTCTGCAAAGCTTCCATAACCTGAGAAGCTTCTTTAGGATCCAAGTTACCGTACAGAGGTAAAAATTCTGAAGTGCGAGACCAGAAAGCAACATAAATGCCTAAAGAAATACTTAAAGCCAGCCCCAATAATAAACCTATTTGCTTTAACCAAGGCAAACTACTAAAACCCATTACGGCCGGTGAAAACGTTGAAACTTCTGTTGAGCTCATAGTTTAAAATCCATTATACCGACATATTCCAGATATCTTGATAAGCGCTGATAAACTTATTACGCACTTCTGCTGTAAATTTAAAAGCCAAATCTGCTTTCATCTCAGTGATCTTAAGCTGGGTAACGCTGATACCTGGATCGCCCAAAGCAAATCGCTCAGCGGCATCACCAGCAGTCATTTGCAAATCATTGACGTCTTTAAGCCCATTCAAAGCCTGATGGTAGATTTTATCAAAACCTGAAACTGCGCTATTGTCTATAGAGCCCATATTAGGAGGCAGCTTGGCTTCTTTAGCCATCGCATGCATTTTTTCTAATAAAGGATTATGTTGGCTGTTAATGGCTTTCATAAGTTTTCTCCTTGTGTGCCACTTTTTATCAGTCTTGAGGTATGCGATCCAAATTGTTCTTTTTCGCGAAAACGCGCCAGCTTATAGCGCAAGGTTCTTGGACTAATGCCCAGCTTAAAAGCGGCTTTTATCCGCGAGCCCTGGGTCTCGAGTAAAGTTTTTTGAATCAGATCGTGTTCGCTGCGTTCTTGCCAAGCCTCCAAAGAGCTTTCGTCGCAAGTTTTTTTCACCATGCATACTGAAGAAAATAAAGAAGCAGCCTGCATTCCCCCCTCATTTAAAATAAAGTCTTCGGGGTAAATAGTCTCTTCATGCTTTAACAACAAAGCTCTTTGCATAAAGTTTTCAAGCTCACGAACATTGCCCGGCCAAGCGTAGCTTAAAAGAAAATTTTGAGCCTGTTTCGAAAGTTTAACCTCTTCGCCAGAATTGCTTTTGTAACGTTGTAGAAAAAATTCCGCCAACGGTAATATGTCAGCTACACGTTGATTCAAGGCTGGGATCAGCACCGGAAACACATTCAGCCGATAATACAAATCTTCGCGAAAGCGTCCTGCTTGTACCTCTTCAAACAAATTCTTATTACAAGCAACAATGATGCGAACATTTAAAAAAATAGTTTTTCTGCCTCCCAGGCGCTCAACTTCTTTTTCTTGTAAAACCCGTAATAGTTTGGCTTGTAGCATTAAAGGTATTTCGGTAATTTCATCAAGAAACAGCGTACCATTTTGAGCATCTTCAAATTTTCCAGGCCGTGGTAGGTAAGCGCCTGTAAAAGCTCCTTTTTCATAGCCAAACAGCGTCGCTTCTAGCATATTATCGGGTATTGCGGCACAGTTGATGGCTAAAAAAGCTTGATCTTTTCGATCAGAGTGTTGATGAATGTGATGGGCTAAGACTTCTTTACCAGTACCGCTCTCACCGATTAATAACACGGTGGCTTGAGACAATGCGACTTTTTCACAAACTGTGATTATTTTTTTCATACTTAAGTCTGCCACCACCATCGAGTGCTTGGCTTTGTTGCGGGATGAATTATCCATATCGAACGCTTCGTGTATTTGTCATATACAGGCTCTTGCAAAGGCCATGCCAGCTACCACCAACCCACTTAGAAGAATAACTATTTATATAAAACTTCAACCGATACAGAACCAACGTCAAATTATTAACGATTTTTTAAGCAGACCATAACGCTTAAGTTTTTCAACCAAGGTCGTACGTCTGAGTCCCAAACGCAGGGCTGCTTGTGATACCACACCGTCACATTCACTAAGAGCCTGTTGAATTAATAGAGACTCAATATCATTGAGATGACTTTTTAAATTAAAGCCCGAAATCAAAGCTGGCTTTTGCGACATCACTGGGCAATCAAGCAGCTCACGGCCTTCGGTAGGTTTTATCAGCTGAAAAATCGGTTCATGGTCTTTTTTTGGCAAAAATTTTGCTGGCAAATCTTCAATCTCAACTGTTTTATTGATATAAAGAATACTTAAACGTTCCATCAGGTTGGCAAGCTCACGAACATTACCGGGCCAGGCATACTGCTCCAGCAACTTAAAAACTGAAGCAGATAATTTAAATGCTCCACCACCTTGTTCTTTAGAAAGACTTGAAAAATGTTCAATGAGAAGACCTATGTCTTCTGGTCTTTGCCGTAAGGGTGGAATTTCAATAGGGATCACATTCAATCGATAATATAAGTCTTCTCTAAAATGGCCGTCTAATATGGCTGCTTCCAAATTTTTATGAGTTGCGGCAATGATTCGCGCATCGGTATTCAGTGATTTGTTGCTGCCCACACGCTCAAATGTCCGCTCTTGCAACACCCGCAATAATTTAACCTGCATCATCAATGGGATGTCACCCACTTCATCTAAAAATAATGTTCCAGACTGCGCGACTTCAAAGCGGCCCAGTCGCGTGGCAATAGCACCGGTAAAAGAACCTTTCTCATGGCCAAACAGCTCGCTTTCTAATAACTCAGCAGGAATGGCAGCACAGTTAACCGGCACAAAGTGGCCATGATTTCGTGGTGACAACTGGTGAATGGTTCTGGCAATCAACTCTTTCCCAGTACCAGATTCACCCAATAACAACACGTTGGCTAGAGTTCGGCTCACCTGTTCCATCAAGCGTTTGATATCTTGCATGGGCTTACTGTTGCCTAAGAGGGCGGGAGATGAAAGCTCTTGTACCATATCGTTATACTTCCTTGGAATATAGTCGTCTTACTATGTTGTGCTTACTTATGTAATAGCGGGTAAATGCGGGGTTCGTCAAATTTATGCCAAAGGTTTTTCGAGTTGAAGAATTTTTTTGACAGGCTGAAGATGCAAATGGCAAAGATTTAACAAAAAGAGACGTATCATTTGAGATATACGGAGGAACTTTAAGCACAAATATAACTCTATAGAATAACTTATAAAAGTTTGTAACAGCATGCGTACAACATTTAACAAGCAAAGAATACTGCTCATGTGTCAAATCATGGGAGTAGGCCTTACCTTTTCTCTTCCTGAATTAAAGAAGGCAAGAGATTTATTATATCACCACTATCATCCTGACAAACATCCGAATGCTACTGAAACTGAAAAAACTGCATTAGAAGAAATATTTAAACGCATTCAAAATTCTTATGATTATTTACATGAAAACCATCAGAGCATACAAGAATACTTCAAAGAGATAGGAGATTTTAGTTTAATTGGCAAAGGGCACCGCCCAAGTGATGCTTGCTGGACCTACGCCACAGTAAGTTCCTATACAGTCAACAGCTTGCAATAGCTTTCATTTTGCATAATTTCAAACCATTTCATATATTAAGGTGATGCCTCAGACATTCATGGCCTCTCGTTCTGTTCCCGACAAGTCGCCATACCCAGGGAGCTCGAGAGCTCTCGTTGTCACCGGCAAGACGCTAGCTCATGGATGGGTGCAGGATCTAAACTCCCGTAAGACCGATCCGATCTATTGGACTACATAATCGGCACTCGAGGACAAACTCATGTCAGAACACGATATTGAAAACTTTAACCATAAGAAAAAACTCGATGCCGAGAAAATGCACCAGGACAATTATCTTTCGAAAATGGCCTTAGAGGTTTTTATTGAAGCTGATAAATACAATTACAGTTATCAGTGGTCATGGCTGGGTCTTCCTATCATTCAAGTTCCGCAAGATATCATTGCTCTACAAGAAATTATTTGGCAAACCAAGCCCACTTTAATTATCGAAACCGGCATTGCTCGCGGGGGTTCCTTAATATTTCTCGCTTCTATGATGCAACTTTTGGGACGTGGCCGGGTTATCGGTATTGACATTGATATTCGGGAACACAACCGGAAGTCGATAGAAGCTCACCCTTTTTACCCACGCATTCAATTGTTACAAGGTTCATCCGTCGACAGCGCTATGATACAACAAATTAAATCCCTTATTAAAACCGATGATTCAGTCATGGTTATCTTAGATTCTAACCATACTCATGAGCATGTTCTTCAGGAACTGGTTCTCTATGCACCCATGGTCAGCACACAGCAATATTTAATTGTCGCAGATACTATTATTGAAGACATTCCAAGCCAAGTACATCGACAAAGGCCTTGGGGGCCTGGCAACAATCCAAAGACCGCTTTAAAAGCCTTTCTCGCGAAAAATAATCATTTTGAGGTTGACCAAGGTTACAATCACAAATTGTTACATACATCCAATCCTGATGGTTATTTAATTAGGCGCTCTTAAATGAAACCTGCAGCGCAGAATATCAAGAAAGTTCTGATTTGGGGGGGCACAGGGCAGGCAAAAGTTGTTGCGGCCATTTTACAATATCAAGGCTATCAGATCTCGGCTGTATTTGATAAAAACCCAGAGATTAGATCCTTTCATCAAAACTCTCTATGGTTTCAACAAGAACAAGAACTCAATGCCTGGCTTAAAAAACAAGACAAAACCCTGCTCAATGCTGTCGTAGCGATTGGTGGAACCCATGGTTTTGAACGCTCGGCCATAGCAGAACATTTAGCAAACTATGGCTTACAACTGCCCACCTTGGTTCACCACCGTGCTTGGGTTGCCGACAGTGTTAAAATCGACAGTGGCTGCCAAATATTAGCCATGACAGCTATATCTGAAGAAGTGATCATCGGCAAGCACTGTATTATCAATACTCAAGCATCTATCGATCACGAGTGCGTACTAGGCCAAGGTGTTCATATTATGCCCAGCGCTACCCTTGCCGGCAGCGTTCAAGTGGGCGATTATGCAACCATTGGCACCAATGCGACTATTTTGCCCCATATAACCATTGGGGCTCGTGCCGTCGTGGGTGCTGGAGCTGTAGTGATCAAAGATGTGCCTGCTGATACCACGGTTAAAGGTAACCCGGCACGCTAAAGCCAAGATGGGTTTTTTAACTATAATTTCTTTTGATCCCGAGGAGTTTAAGCGGTAATGCTCCGTGCATCATCGCTACTCAACAAAGCTGTAAGCCTAAAGACAAATGGTATTTAAGGATATGATATGAGCACCACACCTACATCGCCGCTTTCTCTTGAACAAGCGTGGACTGCTTATGATAAAGGTCACTTAGATACCGCTTCCAACCTATGTAGAGAACTGATTGAACAAAATCCCCATCAAGGAGGAACCTGGCATCTTTTTAGCCGGATAGCCATGCAAAGCCAACATATGGACAAAGCTTTAGAACTGGCCCGTCGAGCTATTTTAGAAGAACCTACAGAACCCAGTCATTATGTTCAATTGGGCAAATGCCTGCGCTTACTCAATGATATCGATGGCAGTTTACAAAACTTTTATTATGCTTTGTCTCTCGATGCTTTGAATCCTGAGAGCCTACATGCGTTGGGCGAAACTTATTTTGAGTTAGGCAAATTATTAGATGCTCAATACTGCTTTGAAGCTTATGATGCTTTAAAACCCAATGATAGCAAAGTACTCAATCAATTAGGCTGCCTTTATGCCATACAAAAAGATCTGACCAAAGGGCAAGAATATTTAGAAAAATCATTAAAACAAGATCCCAACAATGCTCATGCCCACAACAATCTTGCAAATCTATATAAAGAACAAAAATTGTATTCACAAGCTGAAGCACACTATCAAAGAGCCATAGATCTGGATCCTCTTTACCCCGATCCGCACAACAACCTTGGCATCTGTTATCTGATGCAAAATCAACTAGAGAATTCTTTTGAGTCTTTTAACCGAGCCATAGAGAAAGACTCAGGATTTATAGAAGCCTACAGCAACCTAGGACATTACCATCTTTTAACAAAAAATGTAAAAAAAGCTCAAATAAATCTTGAAAAATCCTTATCCTTAAACCCCAACCATCTTGGATCTTTATTTTTCATGGCAGAATTATTTCGCCAATGCAATGATTTTGAAGCAGCCTTACATTATTGTGAAAAATTAATAGCTCTACACCCCAACAATGCTGAGGCACAGAGCATGGCCGGCCAATTAAATATTTCTCTAGGTGCTTATACTCAAGCTTTGCACTATTTCAATCAAAGCCTGGCTTTAAATCCGATCAACGCAAAAATTCAAGCAACTCGACTTTTTTTAGCAAAAAAACTTTATGACTGGGAAAATCTTAATAAATACCAAGAAGACTTAAAATCAACTTTAGAACTCACCTGGCAAGCAAATCAGCTTTGTGATATACCGCCCTTTTCAACATTGGCATTGAATTTTGAACCCCTGTTGCAGTTAAGGATCTCAACCGAAGCATCTCTAGCTTATAGCCAATCATTAGACGCTTTGCCCTTTGTGCACAGTCCGAAAGCTAAAAATCTTAAAAGCAGGATAGGATACCTCTCTAGTGATTTTAATGATCAACCCGTCGGTTTATTGATCCGCAACTTATTTGGTTATCATGATAAAGATAAGTTTGAGATCTTTGTTTACCATACAGGCAAGAAAGACTATCTCACTGAGATCATCCAAGAAAACTCAGAACATTTTATAGATCTGCAAAGATCCTCTGACTATGACAGTGCCAAAAAAATCTATGAAGATAGAATAGATATACTGATAGATTTAGATGGTTACACCGGTAATGGCCGACCGGGCATTCTGGCTTTAAAACCCGCTCCTATTCAAGCCCATATGATGAGTTATCCGGCCTCTCTGGGCGCTGACTATATCGATTATTACATCACCACCCATGATATGGTGACTGCTGACAACCGACAATATTTTAGGGAAAAATTGGTATATTTACCCAAAGCTGTTTTTGCAACATCACCCCTGATCGTCAATCATTCAAAATCCAAACAGGATTTTGGTATCCCGGAAGATAAATTTGTTTATTGTTGTTTTTCCCAGCCCTATAGAATAGATCCAACCCTCTTTAAAGCTTGGATGACCATCCTAGGCCAAACTTCCAACAGCGTGCTGTGGCTAAGAAGCAGCAGTACGGAAATAGATGCACATTTTCTGACCTATGTCGATGCAGCGGGTATAGAACGCGAGCGTATCTTTTTTATGAAAGAAGATACTTTAACGCAAAACTGGCCCATGCGTTTGGCTGATTTATGGCTAGATACGCTATCTATATCCAGTGGTACGGCGACTTTTTTGTGTCTATTGGCAGGCTTACCATTGCTCAGTCTCAGAGGGGATCTGCCTCAGCAAAAACTGGCATCCAGTTTAATAAAGACTCATCATGTCCCAAACCTGATCGTGAATTCTCTGGATGAATATATCAACAAGGCTATACATTATTACAACAAGCCCCAGGATTTAAAAGAAATCCAGCAAACCATTTTAAATAATAATGCCAGCTCCTATCTGTTCAAGCCTAAGGACTTTATTAAAGATCTCGAAACAGCCTATACAGCAATGACTACAGCATTTTATCAACAAAGAGCAACCGATGACATTATCATCAAACCCAGTAATTGAATTAGCTGAAAATGGCATACGATTTTTACAGGCAGGAAACTTTATTGAGGCCATCAAGAATTTAGAGCAAGCTGTAAAATCACAGCCTAACAATGCTGACTGGTATAACCATTTAGGCATCAGCCATTTGCACAATGGATCCAAAAATAATGCACACTTAGCATTTCAAACTGCCTTAAAGCAGGATCCCACATCAACGGACGCCATGAATAATCTGGGCAACCTGTTAATGACAGAAGGAAAAATTGAAGCCGCCATTCGTTACTATCAAGAAGCGATACGGTTAAAGCCCGACTTTTCTTTAGCTTACAACAATCTCGGCCGAGCTTTTCAGAAAATTCACCGCTGGACCGAGGCTATTTCCTATATTAAAAAAGCAATCAGCCTAGATCCTCAAAATGTACTTGCTTTAAACAATTTATCGATACTGTTAAAAAGCAGTGGCAATAGCTCAGAAGCACAAGGGGTTCTCGATAAAATTCTAGCCATCCATCCCCAAGATCCGATTGCCAATACCCAGCTGGCAGATATATTCAGACTCGAAGGCAAACATGAACTGGCAAAAAACATGCTTGAAAAAGTGATCACACAGCACAATGCCCCTCGAGATGCATATTTTTTACTAGGGCAAATCTACAAACGCCAGAAAAATTATCATCAAGCTATTGAAACCTTTAAAAAAGCACTGATAATTAATCCAGACTCTTTATTAACCCTGGGACATATTGCAGAATGTCAGCTTGCCATGGCTGAATGGGATGCCTGCCAAACTACCCGTTTGGAACTGGAAAAAACCCTGATCAACAACCCATTGGCCGAGCCTTTAAACCCTTTCCATGGCATCATGCTATTTGTGGATCCAGACTTACAACAAACCATCGCTCGCAGATGGTGCCAAAGAATTCAGGATAAAGTTCAAGCTTATCGCTCTTGGAATAAACCCAACCCCGACAAACTTCGCATCGGTTATATCTCTGCAGATTTTTCCTCACACCCCATCGGAATTCTATTAAATAAACTATTTGAACATCATGATAGAAAGCAATTTGAAGTGATTGCCTTTCCAACCCGCGTTCATCATGACAACTACTACAAAAATATTACCGAAGCTTGCGACAAAACCGTTATCTTACAGGGATTGAGCTTTGCTGACGCCGCTCAAACAATCAAACATGAAGATATCGATATACTTATTGACTTAAGCGGCCATGGTGATAATCATTGTTTAGATATTTTGGCTTATCAACCTGCTGCCGCACAATGCCATTATTTGGGTTATCCGGCTACTCTGGGAGCTGAGTTTATCCCATATATGTTAACGCATCCAGCAGCCATCCCTGAAGAGGATCATTCATTTACTGAAACTTTGGTCTATCTACCCCATAGCCTAATTGCCAATTCAGGCTTTGCAATACCCAAATCCAGTCTTAGCAAACAAGCTTTGGGCCTACCCGAAGACAGATTTATTTTTTGCTGTCATTCACAAGCCTATAGAATTGACCAGCAGGTTTTTAATTGTTGGATGAAGATCCTTACCCAAGTACCCGCTAGTATTTTATGGCTTACCAAACATTCTGATAGTTTCGTTGAAAATATTAAAAAATCTGCCATAGCTCATCATATCGATATAGACAGACTGATCTTTACCGAACCATATTTGCTGTCCGAAGATTGGTTACATATGCATGCTGATCTATGGCTAGATACCTTTACTTTAACCGCGGGCACCGCGTCTATGTTGTGCGCTTGGGCTGGCCTACCTCTGTTAACGCTGAACGGTAACAGTTCTCAATCTAGAACAGCAGCAGTTTATCTTTCATCACTAGGCCTCATCGAGCTGATCTGCCAAACAGCTGCTGAATATACTGAGCGCGCCATAGAAATTGCCAACAAGCCCGAATACTTAAAAAGCATTAAAGAAAAGTTAAGCTATCAAACACAAAGCTCAGCATTGTTTAAACCCAGAGAACTGGTACAGAAACTTGAAGCAGCTTACCAAGAGATTTGGCAGCATTATATAACCCATCATAGCAAAGTCATTATAGAGGCAGGATAACAATATGGTTCATACTGAACAAAACACGGCAAGCTTTCAAGCTGATGATCTAAAAATATCTACATTGCAAAGCCAAATACTCAATAATCCTGATGATTTACAACTTTTAGTTGAGCTTGCAACCTTGCTTTCAGAAAAAAATCACCATCCCCAAAGCATCATCCTCTGGGAGAAAATCTTAATACAACAACCGCACAACCCTGAGGTTCACTACAACCTGGCGAATGCCTATTATCACCTGCAAGAGTATGAAAAAGCCTCTTATGAATACCAGTTCGCCATACACTTATCCCCCAACCACTCTAATTCTTATAATAACCTAGCATCCATTTTTGCTTTTTATGACAACATTGATAAAGCCGAAGAACTTTACAAAAAATCTTTAGAACTAAATTCAAAACAAAGTCAGCCCTACATAAACTTAATTAATATCGGCTTGCAAACAAAAAATATCCAAAAATCATTGGATTATCTACAGCAGGCAGCTCTTTGTTTCAAGGGTGTTCCCCCCGAACTCCTAGATGCCGCACAACTTATATTTCAAGAAATCAATCAACAAATTAGCCAAGGGCCAGTAAAACAAACCATAGCTTTCTACTTAAAATTTATCGATCTCTTTCCAAATCACGCTGAAGCTTATGCTAATTTAGGATGTGCATATTTAGAAACCGAACAACTCAAGGAATGCATTGTTGCATCTGAAACAAGCTTAAGGCTGGGCACTCAAGACAGTGCAGTATACAACAATCTTGCCATCGCTTATTTTAAAGAAGATAATTTAAACAAGTGTTTTGAATACTTGCATGCCGGACTAAACCATGCCCCACAAGAAGACACCTTATTGCATCGTTTAGCCTTAGCATTTAGAACTTCTGGCCAGTTAATTTTGGCAAAAAAAATTTTTGAAGCTCGTTTAAAATCGATCATTGAATATCATCAATCTTTAAATGATTCAGAAGCGTGGCTTTTCCCGGTTAGTAAAATTGACGTAGAATGCCTGGCAATCTATGCTTACATTTGTCGC
>Ga0302230_10000265_pt1 | contig 52178 bp, 84 predicted proteins | sample II_Palsa_N2_1_FD_193523 | JGI IMG/M metagenome (GOLD analysis project Ga0302230, IMG submission 193523) | Peat permafrost microbial communities from Stordalen Mire near Abisko, Sweden - II_Palsa_N2_1 | ecosystem: Environmental > Terrestrial > Soil > Palsa > Peat permafrost | place: Sweden... | reverse complement strand
CCCCCCTCCCTATTTTGCTTTTTTTCGACTTTTGTACCCATTTCATCATCAATAGCTCTCCACCGAACCTGCACCGATGGCACGCCCGAGCATCTCGTCACTACGCTGGTGGCGCAGGGTGCCGATGTAAACTATGTGAACGAGGACGAAGACGGCAGCTCGTGCATCGGCATCGCCGCCAAGCGCGGTCATACCGCGTGCGTCGTCCGTCTTCTCGACAACGGGGCCGACGTGAACAAGACCGGGGCCGACGGGAAGACGCCCGTGTACATTGCGACCTACTACGGAAAGATCGAGACCCTCGGGGCCCTCCTCGTCGCTCGTCAGGGCTCGCTTCCTGCCGACGTGAATCGCACCGACATTGGTACCAAAAAGAAAATAGACTTTTTCTCTTTTTTCTAAAGAAAGACGGGAAACTTTAGACGGCACGTTTGCGCTGTACGTCGCCGCGTCCAATGGCCACGCGCATGTCATCGAGTTGCTCATGCAGGCCGGCGCCTTCATCGACCAGGCCGACCGTCAAGGGCGCACACCCTTGTATGTAGCCGCTGAGCGCGACCACCACGGCATTGTCACCCAGCTTCTCACCTTTGGCGCCAACCCTGCCAAGAAGGCCGTCAGTACGATTTATGCGAGTGCCTTCACCGCATCGTTGCTAATAAATTGCCGCAATAGACGGGTACACGCCGCTGCATGCGGCGGCAAACAGGGGCAACGAAAACTCTGTCAAGGCCTTTGTCCGCTTTGGCGTGGACCTGTCTGTCCGCTCGAGCGACGGCAAGACCGCCAAGGACCTTGCCAATGATCGTGGACTGGGCGAGATTGTCAAGGCGCTGCAAACGTCGCCAGAGTCGACGTTCATCACCCCGCCGATCGGCCAACTCTCGCTCGTCGTCCAGACAAACTCCCTCAACACGAGCCCTCAAAACACGCAGTATGTCTCGGTTAGTCCGACGTCCCCCGCCGTCGCCGAGGCTGGTGGCGCGTCGCACGCCCGAGCCGGCGCGATGAAGATTGTCGCCCCCGTCGCCCATGCCACCGGCATCAAGCGCGTCTCGCAAGTGGTACCTTTTTTTCGCGGGAAAATACATCGGCTCTCCCGCTAAGACAATTGTGTAGTTTCCAAACAACACCCCCGCTCCTGGTACTGCCGCTGCGCGAAAGCCGCAACAGCAGCCGCAGGGAACGTTCATCCCACCAATCTCGCAGGATCACCTCGGTGCCCCGGCCGGTGGAGACATTTACGAGGAGATCGCGAATGGCAACCTGCAAGCGCTTCGCCAGTCGATCGAGTATGGCGCGGATGTTCACGTCCACAATGAGTGTAATGATTTCGCCACAAGCCTGTATTACAACTGAAAAAAAAAATTTTTTTTTAGACGGATTTGCAATGATGCATGTAGCGGCCCTCAACGGACAAGCCGCGTGCCTCAACTACTTGCTCAAACTGGGAGCACACGTCGACCAGCTCGATACGGCGGGCCATACAGCTCTCTTCCTCGCTGCTCACGATGGCCACACCGAGTGTGTCAACCTGCTCATCGCCAACGGCGCAAACGTCGAAGTTGTCGATCGCAGTACGTTTTTTTTTGTACTTTTTCCTTTTTTTAAAGAAATGTCCGATACCCGCCGCGCAAACAGAGCGTCACACGCCCCTCACCGCTGCCGCGTCCATGGGTCACGATGGAGTCGTGCGAGAGCTGCTCGAAGCCGGTGCCAAGATCAACGTGCGCTGGGAGTGTATGCTGATTTCGTAAAGCATGATTAATTTTCTTTTCATCAGATGACATGACACCACTGTTCCTCGCATCTTTCAAGGGCTGGGAAAACTGCGTGCGCGTGCTGCTCGAGTACCGCGCAGACATCAAGGCCACCGACCTTGGCGGAAGTACCGCCCTGCACGCCGCTGCCTTCTCAGGCAACGTCGGCAGTGTCCGCGCGCTTTTGCAAGCCGGTGCCAACCCTGCGCACGTCAATTCCCGTACGTCGCGCGAAATTTTTATTCATTCGTGTCTTCATTTATTTTCGTCGCAGAGGGACATACTGCAGTGGACAAGGCGCTTGCCCAAGGACACAACGAGAGTGTCAACCTTCTCCTGGAAAATCCTTACGCCAAATTGCCCCCTCCGATCATCAAGCCCAGTCTAGTGACAGCACCCCTGCCGGCAGTCACGCCCAGTCCAGCGCCAGTGGCCCTGCCGATAATCACCATCCAGCCGCCATCGTCGCCATTGGCACCCACGCCTGTACCCCGAAAGCCCGCTGTTCCCGTTGTGGCTCCTGCTACAAGTGATCCGATTTCCCCTGCGGTGGTAACTACCCCGAGCACTCCTCCTGGGGGTAGGCCGTCTGCCGGGTTTACGCCGGCGCCTGCTCCGGCTCCGAATGTGACTGCGGGCACCCCCCCTCCAGTGGACCTTCCAGTAAACCTTTTTTTTAATTGTCTTTCTCGAGTTTAATGTTATTTTGTCTTGATAGCTGCGCACGATCCACCTCTTGCGTGCGTCCACCGGCACTGCGCTCAACTCTTTCCAGACGCAGACTCTCCCTGTCAAGTTTGAGGATGTGCGCGTGTACATCAACGGCAACGCCAGGCTCAGCAAAGTCTTTGGAACCAACTTTACGCTCAAGTTCAAGACGGTCGATGGCTTTGTCTCGCAAGACATTGACTTTGAGGACGACGAAGTTCCCGCCAAGATTGACTCGCTCTACATTGAGAAGAACGAGTAGCCGCAGCGCTCCGACTTTTTTTTTTTCCCCCCCCCCTTAAATAGAAATCCTCCCCAGCCATCTCGTGCTCCATTCGTCTGACCCTAACTTTGATTGACTCCTTGCTTGTATTTTGTTCGTTTTAATTCCAGTGCTCGTTGTACCCTTTTTAAAAAATAAAAACCTAGTGGGATGCAGAGAGGAGGGCCTTGTCTATGCTTTGCTCCAGATCCGTCAACAACTTGTCCCATTGCACAAACAGGGACGACAGGGTGACCACCTGCACAAGTGACCAGGGATCAGAAAAAACACGGCCAAAGAAAGAAACAGGCAATGATTACGCTCTCGTTGTATTGCGAAAAGACGGTCTGGCCACGCGACAAGAGCTCCGACACATGTTGTTGCTGGTCCAAATAGACAACCTGTGCCGCGTCGACGTGACCTTGATGCACAGAGACGGCTGCGGCATCCAGGCGGTCCAGCACTGGCTGTAGGTCCTGCACCGAGCGCAGCAGCTCGGCCGTCTGTGTCAGCTCGCCTTGGAGCGAGAGCACGATCTCCGCCTTGGCGGTATTCGATAGCCGTGACTTTTCAATGCTGACTTCGCTCACGGGTGCTGAACCAAGCTGCTCGCCTGGTGGTTGTATGGGGCGGTAAGTGACCCGACAAAAAACAAAAAACACGACTTGCCTCGTCGGGCCAGTTCCGTAAACTCGGGATACTTTTGCTGCAGCGCTGCAAACGTAGCCTGCAGCTGTGCCACCTGGGTAGCAAGGTCGACGGCGCCTGCAAGAACCACCCGGTTAACATCCAGCGCTGCTCGACAGGTGTACCCCGGCCAACGGCGGCCTCGAGCGCGTCGACGCGGCCTTGTAGCAAGGATGTCATATTTTATGCAAGTGTGTTCACTATACAATCACATCTGCATGCCCGAAAGCCGCCCCTCGAGCTGGCGCAGGAGATCTAGAACCTCCGAGGAGATGCCGGAAGAGATCGACGTCGCGGCAACGGCCTTGATGCGCTGGTGAAAATCGATGACAAACTTGTCGATCCGGCCGCGAATTACTGCCGACGAAGCGTGCGGTAGCACGGCGAGGACGGCGCGGATCGATGCAGCACGGATTGCAGCGAAGCGGGCGTTTTCGGCAGCAGTCTCGATGAGGTCCATGCTCTCGGACAGGCGCTCTTGGCTTGGGTCACCAACACGGAGCAGCCACGCGGCCAGGCCGTCCAGTGCGGCCACTTGAATACTGCATAAAAGTAACTTTTAGTTTGTATTGTGAACCATGAACCACAGTTTATACCTCCACACAGTCGAGTCGCGCAGGTTCGCAGTGTAGGCGGTAAAGCGCTGCGCCGTGGCGTCGGCAGGGAGAGCCGACTCCTGGGCGCCCTTGGGCCAGACGAGACCAAGCAAGCGAAGGCTGTTGGCCACGAGGAGCAGGCGGACCGGGCGCTCACGAGCATCGTCCACGTCGGCGGCGGCAGCAGCGGCGGCGGCTCCGACGAGATCCAGCACCTCCATCTGCTTGGTGATGGTATCCAGCGCGGTCGACGACAAGCTGTCAAAGGTCGCAAAGTCAATGTGTGCAGACGCCGTAAACTCGGGCATGTCAAATAGCTTGCAGATGCCGTCCAGCACAACACGACGGTAGTTGATGTCCTTTTTCCTGACCTCTTGTAGCATCACCTCCAGCACAGCGTTGGACTGACGGAAGCTCGTGCCGGCGCCCTTGACCAAGCTCACAAGTGAGCTCACGAGTGTCTCCTTGCCCGGGTACGTCGGACCGGTCAGTGCTACCACCAGCATCTTGCACAGTCGCTCTGTCTGGGTGGCGAGCAACTCCGAGTCTAAATATTTAAAGTTGAAAAAAAAAAAAAAAGAGAGACAGGGATTACTGGTCAGAGTCGCAAGAGCAGTCAACGCAGACGCTGCCTGTTTACGCCACGGCCACGACGGACTCGCGATTGCCTGCTCGATAATGTCGACAATGCCGACAAAGTGGCCTTGGATGGCCTGCTGTTTACCAGACGCGGTCTCGTCCAGGACCTCGGACCAGCTGTTGCCAAACGTCTCTGTCTCGTCAAAGCTTCCGATGAATGCCACGGGCACGATCGTGCGGGCGCAATCGCGCACTGGACCGCGGATGGACCTCACCAATTCGACGGCGACCATCGGTCCGACCTCGTGCCCGATTTCTATTTCAATAAATGTGTTGGTGGAAAAGAAAAAAAAAAAAACATTTCTTTTCGTGTCCTCCAAACCTCCGATGACGCTGTCCGTGTAGAGTTTCCGAATGTGCTGAAGGAGTTTTTCGACGGCCGACTGCGAGGCCAGCGACGAAACCTTTGCAAGGGCGAGAGCCATGACTTTGCGCAGGAGGGCCGAGGACGGATCCTGGACGGCTCCCGAAAGAGCCTGCATGAGTTGCTGCGAGTAGATCATCGTCTGGTTTGGGTACAGCTCGGTGAGAAGCATGCACACACGGGCCGACGCGGCTTTGCTGGGGAAACCGACGCCCTTGCGGATCACGCTGAGCAACCGAGGCATGACCTGCCCCATCGACTCGAGCGAAAGTTTGCCGTCCTCCAAGCACGCTTCGATGGCCTCCATCACGGGCGAAGACTTGGTGGCGGCGAGGCGTCCCTGGTCCAGCTCATCCTTGGAAATGTTGTACTTTTCGACGTGGAACGACAAATAGTTGACCGCCTGCGGCTCGAGTGACGACAAGGCCTCGACCAGGAGCATGATCGTGTCGGCGACTGCACGCAACAAGTCAAATTCCGGTTTCTTTGTGACGTTGCCTACCATAGGGTCTCAGGAACGGGCCGGCTATGCGACAGAGCTTGGTGATGGTGTCGAGCGAAAAGGACCGCACTTCCTCTGCGTCCGACAGAACGCCCTTGTTGAGCAGGAATGGCATGACAATCGCAAGCGCCCGCTCGGCCGTGTTGTCTCGTTGGATGGTTTGCTCCGAGTCACACAAGCGAATGATCCACTGCGACAGCATGCGGCACAGTGCGTTGCCCGCCACACGAACAGACTCCTTGATGTCGTCCATCACGCGCATCGCCATCTGCCATACGCGATCAAACACGGGCTCGACCTCGCCGAGCTTGCGCCCAGTCAGCAGGTCGATCATGCCCATGGCACTCGCCTCTCGGATGCGCCACGACTTGTTGCCCATGCAGCTCAGCAGTTCCAGCAGGATTTCGTTGAAAAACTGGTCCACCGTTTGCTTGGTCTCGGGGACGAGCGTCTTCCAGATCGTCTGCATCGTGCTCGCAATCTTGGGGTTTGGGTCAAATCGGTACCGATACAGCTTTGGAACAATCTTGGGAAGATGCCTTGATATCTACAGTCACAGATCATTGCCATTAACTTTTTGCAAGGAAGGAAGAAAAAAAAAAACTCTCGTACCCGCTCGCCGGCGGTCGCGGCAATCGAGGCAAAGCCAAAGGCAGCGCCACGGCGCGAGTTCCACATGGCAGACGTATGCGCGAGCCCCAGGAACTGGTACACCAAATCGGGCTGGTTGAGTTCGTTTGCCAGGGCGCAAATCTCCTTGTACGTAGAGATCTCGTTTCCGCTCGGCGACGTGCCCAGGTTTTCGTCAAACAGTTGTGTCTCGCTGCCCGTGTCCACCTTCACCTGTAATTTATCTTACTTGGAAACCATGTCCTCTCGAGCAGCAGCGTACCGTTTTGTTGCCAATGAGCGAGCCAACGAGAGCATCGATCAGCGTCGACCTGAGGGCATCGTCACCCAACTCGTACACGATGCCGATGCCTCGTGAGGCGCACTCCTGGGTGAACTCGTCGCGCTCGTTCATGTAGCGGATAAACGCATTGTGGATGCCAACGAGGCCAGCCTTGAGGTGCTTGTCGGTGCTGTTTAGTTTGACGATGGATAAAAGCCAAAGACAGAGCGCCTGAAATTTTTATATTTTTTATTTATATAAAAAAAACAATTTTTTTTTTTTCCCCGGTTACCTGCTTGACGGCAGCCTTGGGTGTCTTGGTCGCATCGTCGAGGAGATGAGAAATGATGTAGGTGAGGTGTGACTGCTTTTCGATGGGCATGGAGGGCGTGTGGAAGCACGCAAGCGCCTCTGACCGCCAGCCGCTACCCATCACGGCAAACGCTTCGCCAATGGCCAGGTGGAGCTCGATGTTTTTCTTCTCGGCCTGCTCCATGAAGGCGAGCCGCACGCCCTCGATCACAGCCGTTGAATCGGTGCCCACGCAGAGGTAGCCCATGGTCGACACGATTTTCTCGTTCATCCGAGCGTCTTTGCCAGCGGCCAGCTGTCTTCGCAGGCTCTCCAGCACAGTCAGCAGCTGCTCCTCTGAAAAGAGGGGAACCACTGGCTGGTACTTGGCCGCCGCGCCCAGGGCCGTCCAAAGGGCCATCATCGTCGACGACTGGACGGCTGTCGCGCTGATTTCGCTGGTCGAAACGAGCATCGTCACCAGGCTTTCTGCAATCTTTATAAATATTGATTAGTTGCTTCTTTCTATTTTCCTTTTGGCACGCAAACCTTGTTCATGATGCTCGCAAACTCTGGCGATGGGGACTCGGTAATGACGGCCAGGATTTCGCCAAAGGTGAAGCCACAGTTGAGAATGGCAGCGAGACGCTGCTCCGCCGACGACAGTTTGCTCGACAGGAGGGCGCCGAGCTGCTCTTGAAGAAGGTGCGGAAGGCGCGCACTTGGCGAGTTGGCCACCGTGCACATGGCGACAATGTGGGCACACGCGTCCCTGGTCTCCTCGCGCGTCGACAAGACAAGCACCTTGAGATCGGTGGATTCGTACTCCCTGCCCTGGACGAGCGAATGCGGGGCCTGGATCAGCATCTCGCGTAACGCCTGCACGCCCATAGCCACGCTCGTGGGGTCTATTTTCCAAAGGACCGATTTTACTCACATAGTCACTTGGCTTGACGGTACGGTAGTTTGCGCGGATGGAACCCAACAGAAATTGCTTGTACAGTGTGGCGCTCTCATTTCTCTCTCCTCGAGACAGGAAAGTCTTGAGGGCTGCAAGGACGTTGGCAGGGACGGCAAAGCTAAATTAGTGGATCCCGTCAGTTTCTTTTTTTTTTTTTTTTTTTTTTTGCTTGAACGATCTTACTTTGCAAAGTCCACGCTGGACAAAGCATTGATCAAGGTGGGGATGGCAGCGTACTGCTTGTGGTGGATTCGCAGGGCCTCGACAAAGAAGCACGCTCGCAGCAGCTTGATGGCCTCGGTGTACGTCGTGTGTGTAAAGGTATTGATTATGGGCGCATCCAGCAGCATTCTGTTGGTATAAAGTAAGGCTTCTCTCATCTGCCTTTAAAGATAAAAATTGTCGTACAGGTCGAGGGGCAACTGAGGCAGATTCTTGCGCCGCTGTTGCTGGTCTGCGATGAACGTGAGGAGACCGTGAATGGGCGGCAAGTACAGGTCACTGCCTCCTTGGATCGATGTCGAGTCGGAACGAAGGTGCGGGAGGATCAGTCCGAGCTTGGCCTCCTCGCGGACTTCGTGGGTGTTGTCGCCGGCGAGCACAAGGCAGACATAGCGCGAGCAGACGTCGCTGAACGGGAAGAGCAATGCAAAGCGAGCAGCAGCCAGTCGCCGTAGGGGTTGGGGCTGTGCCATGTTGCCCATCATGATTTCGTGGACAGCAGATTGGATCTCCGGTGTTGGGTTTTGGACGACGAGCTTTCAAAAGAAAAAAAGAAAAGTGTGTTTTGTTTAGGACCGCTATTGGCGACAGAAAGATTACCTGCAACGACGAAAGCCCCTCTTGGATGGCCAGTCGAACACTGCTTCCCTCGATGTCGAATGCGTTAAAGTAGAGCTGGATGGTGCTTTGTAGCCTGTGCGTGTTTGAAATGAGGATAGCTTTCTCTGGAGAATAAAAACATCATCAGCTTATTTTTTTTTTCCAATTCCGTTTTCGCTGAATCATACCTCGAGCACAGATCTGACCAAGGGAAACGTAGGCTGCACTGCGCAGGGCGATCGTGTCGAGGTCGTCGCGGTTGTCGGGCGGCTCTTGGAGGACTCGCATGAGCTCGTTGAAAATGGTGAGGGAAACACTCTTGATCGTCTTGGTCGCGCCCATCTTGATCATCCACTGTAGGAAGACTATCCCGTCGCGCTTGAGTTTTTTGTTGCTAAACTCGCCAGAGAGACAGTCGGATATGATCGTCATCGTCCGGGGCATCTTGTTTGCAGCAACGATTGAACGGGACAGGTACGCCGAGACGATTCGATGTTTGATCGCTGGGGTGGCCTCGCCACGCGGCCTGTTGACGACGGCCGCACCAGGAACAGCTGCGGCAGCGGCAGCGGCGACGGCTGTTGCAGCAGGAGCAGTGATCACAGTGTTTGGAGAGACTGGCGAGACGGCGGGGTCATTCGACGCCGGCGGGCCAAGGTAGAGGTCCATCAGCCGGTCCACCAGCTCTTCGTTATCGAGAGAAAGCGTGAGCAATCGTTTGAGGCCGTCCTCGCCTCGCGATAGGACCTCGTGGTGCGAGTCGCAGGCTGCAATGATGAAGCACGGCAGCTTTGCGATGTCTGCCACTGCCGGCTTGGACAGAAACTTGAGCACAGACAGCTTCAGCGCCACGAGCTCATCGTACGACCATTCCTTTTTTCCGTTACGTGTCAGACGTTCAAGAGCTGCTGGGTTGAGGCTCCTCGGGATTGCCCTGGGCTAGTTTTTTAGATGCACAGCTCCATTGTCACATCGGCGATACCCTTTGTTGTAGAGGAGAACGTCCTGGATAAAGCTGACCACGACGGTGACATCGTAGGGGTTCTTGTTGAAGCCCAGGAACTCCAGCGCATCGTCCTTGTTGTCTGGGATTGGAAGATCACCGAGCATCTGTGGTTTTTGCTCGCATCAGTCAACAAATAAAAGGTATGGACTAGGCACCGGAACGACAATGTGCAGGAGAGTCGTCTGCAGAGCGATGGGGCGTCTCGCGATGCCCTGGAGCAACGTGAGGACGACCGCTTTCTTCTTCTCCTGGGACGTCTCGCGCTGGAAGGCCTGCTCGAGATAGATGATGTTGAAGTTTTTGACTATGCCAGGCACTATGGTGGATGATCCGGCGTCAGTTTTCGTCGCTTGCTTTCGTGCTGCTTACGCGTGTTATCCTGCCACTGGTTCATCAGTGCGTCCAGGGGGAGTACAAATGTAGGCTTGCTCTTTGTCCTCGCCTGGATGTGGTTGAGGATGCCCATGGCCTGCAAAAGAGTTGAATTTTTTTTTTTTGTTGTCAATGTAATTTGACAACTCGCGGCGCACAAAACTACTCGACCTTGTTGCGAACAACCGAATCCGTGCTGCCCATCTTGAGCAAGAGAGGCGCGAGGAAGAGCCCCACGACTTTGGTCAGCTGCTCATCGTTCTTGGTGAAGCCGAGCTGCAGCTCCACGTTTTCCAGCAGCTCTGCACGTCGTCGTATATTACTTTGTACGCGTGCGGGCTTTCAGCGCGTGTTACCAATCTCTCGCGCCGAGGATGGCACGCCACTCGGCCCTGGGCTGTCGCCGCTCGCGCTCATGCTCGGTACCTGTTGGGGGGCGTCGTCAGCACAAAATAAAGGGATTAAATAAACTCTGAAAATCAGACGTGGGAGGCCACGTGGGCGTGATTTGAAATGTTATGGGACAAAGAAGGGGTTAACTTAAAAAATCCCAAATAAATTTTCGTACGCTTTGGGCGCTCGAGGCGCCGTCCGCCGTCGCTCCCAGGGAGGTGGCAGATGAATTTTGAGCTGCTTGGTGAGCTTTTTGTCGACGTTGACGCAATATTTTTTGCCACACTAGATCAAGCTGGTCACGTGATGGCCGTTTGTTTTTGCGTCCCATCTCTGTGAGCTTTGCGGATCCCGAAGAGCGACTTATACCGGCAGACTCGCCGACACAGACACAAGCGAGGTTCGAAATAAAAATTTTCTCGAGTCCCGGGGTTTAGCCGATTGAAATTCGTCAGCGCATGGCCATTTTAGGGAATGTCGCGCCCTGGCTTGCAAAGGTACCTGCTCAAGGTCGCCTACGATGGGCTGTTCTTCAGCGGCTCCCAGCGTCAATCCCACATCAACGATGGTCTGGAGGGCGCCGCTGCCGGATTGGCTACAGTACAGGGCACGATGGAGGACGCAATGTCGCGATGGACGCGTCAGCCCATCACGACCTTTTTTGCAAGCCGCACGGACGCCGGCGTGCACGCGCTCGACAATGCCCTGCACCTGGATTTGCAGCGTCTCGACAAGAATGGGCAGCCCGTGGACGACCCGTACCCTGGCGACGTGATTCTTCGTGCGACCAATGCCAATCTGTCTCATCGCTTCCCCAACTACCGCACGAGCGGCGGGCCGTTGCGCGTAACCGAGGCGCACATGGTCGCGCCCGATTTCAACGCAAGGTTTGACGTGTCCACCCGGCAGTACACGTACTATATCAATGCCAACACAGGCGTGCACAAAAAGCGGCTGTTTGAAGGGGCCACCGTCTGGCACATCGACCACGTGCTCGATGCCGAGACGATGCGCGAGGCCGTCAAAGCGCTCGTTGGCACCCACGACTACACGACATTTCGCTCCTCGGGCTGTCAGGTATGCTCTTTTTATTTCCGCGAAACTAACCCCTCTGGTGAACTAGGCAAAGACCCCAATAAGGACGATCCACAGCTTTGAGATTGTGTCTGTGGTGCCACAGTTGCATGACGCGCCGTCGATGCAAAGACTGGCCTTTGTGGTCGAGGGCGACGCATTTCTGTACCACCAGGTCCGCAACATGGTCGGTGCTCTTGTTAATGTCGGCAATGGCAAGAATCCGCCAGAGTGGATCGGCGACATCCTCGCTCGGAAAGATCGCTCCTTGTCGCCCACCATGGCTCCTGCCAATGCTCTTTTTCTCTCTCGCCTCAAGTATAATGAAAATTTCACAAGAGCTGTAAAATAGTACGTGTACTAATAAAAAAAAAAAAGAAGAAGAACAAATGACTTGACCGAGACTGTGTTACTTTTTACTTTTTTTCATTTCTTTTTTTAGATCTGCAGCTTGCCGGCTCGTCCGCCAGGGGCTCCACCTGCGGGGACAATCGCGACGTCGTCGGCGAGCTCGTCGGCATCGTCATCACCGATGGGCACGTTGTCCATGCGGATGGCTTCATTGTTGTCGCTGTCGCCACCACCGATCTCGCCAGCGAGTTCATCAGCGGGGATGTTGCGGTAGGACGCGTACAGAGCCTTGCGTTTATACCAGATGAAACCGACAAACCCGACGACGATCAGCACGAGGACGGTGATGGAAATACCCAGGATTGTCGCGAGTTGAACCATGTCATTGTCCACGGGGCAGGCGGTCATATACGGGCTGGCCCAATTGATGCTGCCGGGCATCGACATGTCGCATGAATCGCCAGGGATGATGCGGTAGCCAGATGGCTGCGAGTAGTAGCTTTTTTTTTATTTTTATTTTTAATTTAAAAAAGGAAAAGAAAAAAAAAATTCGCATACCCATTCACACAAACAAGTTGGGCTTGGTTGGTGGGGTTGGTAACAGTGAGGTTTTGCGAGGCGACTTCGAGGAGCTCGCACAGATGTGTGTCCTCGTCATAGTAGTAGCCAAAGTCACTTTTGTGTTTCAGTTAGTAAACTTGCAGATGAAAAAAAAAAAAAAAACGTTCTCACCACTCATAGTCGGTAAAGGCGCACGGGCACTGGCTGTAGACGCTCACGGCTAGATCGATATTGGACTGACAGGCGGCGCCCGACTTGATGCGCTGATAGGCGATCCGGGAGCCGAGGATGCAGTGGCCGTTGAGGCGACCATCGTTTGGAGTCCAAAACTCGTAGTCGGTGGCGTCGCACGTGCGTGGCCAGAGAGGTGACAGGTCTACGGACACAAACATGAAATTTCTGAGGGTGGAGTCGATGCCGATCATGTTGAGGATCGAGCCGACGGAATTTGGGTCGGACAGGAGGACGAGTGGGTAAAGGAGCTGTTTTCGGGAGCCTTTTCAATACGAAAACTAATTTTAATTTATAAAAAAGCCATACGTTATCGGAAAACGTGACATTGACAAAGCGGGTGGCCACTTCGTCGATCGAGTAAAAGAGCGAGTTGGTCTGATCAATGTCGACGCAGACGATGGCAGCACCTTCGTCGATAAACCGGCAGAAATTGGTGCTGTTGAGGACCTTGCGGAAGGAGACACCGCCGTTGCGGCTAAAGTACATGTCGCCCTCCTTGTTGCCCGTCTGAAAGTCAGCAACAGAGATGTTCTCGCTTCCCACCGCCAGGATCATGCCGGGCGCCGTTGCGGACGAGTAAAACCCAGTGTGTGTGCGCGAGGTGGTGCTGTGAGTCGCGCCAAAGAGGACGAGGTTTGACGTCGCGTCGATGTCGCCGTCAATGTTAGCCTGTGTGCGCACGGGATTCCACGCGGCTCCCTTGTTCCAGGTAATCAGCGTGCCGAGTTTGGCTGTCCTCATCTTCTGTTAGCGCCTTCTTTTTTCAGATACTACGATCATATACAGTTGACATTGGTCGTGGCGACATGCGTGGCGAGCACCGATTCCACCTTGTGCAGGGCGTAGCGCTGGTAGTAAGTGGCACTACATGAGGGGCGGGGGGGTGTTGTTTGAAAAAGTAATAAAATAAAAAGAAGAGGATTCTTACTCGAGGTAGACGAGATTGCTGAGTGACTCAGAGTAGACGAGGCCATGACCGTCCGAAATCCACACCGTGCCACTGACGTAGCTATTGCTTCCGCCAGCCGAGGGGCGCTCGACCAGGATCACAGAACTGCTCTGGACGTCATGGATGAAGAGGACTCCGATAGGGTGGTCAGACTCAGAACGGGAAAGAGATTAAAAACATATCTGTTTTTTTTTCCTTCATATCGCGTACCTTGAACGACGCAAGACCAAAGCTGTTGCCGTGGGCACTGACATAGATGTCTGCCGAATTTCGGTTCTAGGATTCCAAAATATATTTACATCAGTCATACTTTTGAGGAGCGAGACATACCGTCGGCGAAGGACGGACGCTGAAGAGATAGTCGCCCGAAATAACGGTTTGATACACGTTGGTCGCTACGAGGTACTGCTGCGAGGACGACTGGAAGACATCGATGCGGTAAAGGTCCTCTTGGCCATTGTTGTTGGTGCTAACAACCCTGTTGCTGTTCACAGTGACCTGTGGCTTGGTCTTGTCGGCCAGAGTCTGGATTTGCCCTCGTTCAGCAACTTTTTTTCCCTCTTTTTTCGGAACGACACATACCTGGACGTAGATCGAGTTGTTGGGATCATTGTCGCCAGAGTTCCATGCAGCCCACACGTAAGTGGTGACATGGGTGGCCACCTTGATCCACGACTCGCCCAGATCTTGCGAGACCCAGAGCTCATTGGAGCACACGAGCTGAGAGGCAGTGGAGGGCGAGTAGCAGCGATCATCAATGCTGATCGCGGCAATCCAGGTTGGCTTGAGGGGATGGAAGGTCCTGCGTCAACATGACGTTTAGTAAATAAAAAAAAAATAAAAAAAAAAAATAAAAAAAAAGTACGTGAAGCGAGTGCGCGGGTAAAGGGGCAGGCTTATCTTGGTAAAGCTTGCGCCGCCGTTCCGGGACGTCCACGCGAGTTTTCCGTAGCCGAAAAGCATGAGCTGCAGTTTTTGTTTACATTTTACGAAATCAGCACGACACGTGAAAGGGACAACAAACCGTGGACGGGTCGGCCTCGCTATAGTCGTAGAAACGGACACCCGAGTAGGGCGCGTTGTCGTAGACAGCCGCCTGGAGGTCGCGGGCACTCTCCAGGCCGTCGTCGACCAGGTCTTTGAACGTGCGGCTGCCGTCGAGGCTATTGTAAGCCTGATTGCCAATGAAGACGAGGACGCGCTGCAATTAATTTTTATTTAGTTGTTCAAGTTTTAGCGGCGGCGGCGGCGGCAGCAGCACGTCTTCCCATTACCTGGTCGTCGGCGGGGTCCCAGTAGATGTAAACCGTGCTGTCGCCGGCAAAGTAGTTTTCGTAGAACATCAGTCCGCCGCTGGGATACATCGCGGCGGTCGGGCTCGCGCGCTTCTTGCTGCCGTCGCCGTCGCTGTCGCTGTCGTCGACCACAGCACGCTTTGCCTGTTGCTTCGCCTTGAGCGCCTCGAGGGCCTCGCCGGTGGGGAGGTCAACACGGCGGACATTGCCCCGTGTTTCCACGGTCGGGCTCACCAGTTTGGGCTCGTACTGCGCGGGGCCCACTTGCATGGCCCGCGAGATCACCGCTCGCTTCTGCGGCTGCGGCTGCTCGTGTGACGAGCCGCCCGCTGCGGCGAGCACCCCCGCGTAGAGAGCGACGAGAGCAAGCTTTGCGAGTGCGCGTGTCATCCCTGACTCCCGGCAATGCCTGACGTCAATAAAAAAAAAACACGGAACTTTTGCGCCGACGAACAACGAAAGAGAATTAGAGCATCGCCTTGCAGAGCCCCTTCATCGTCTGCTCTGCCTGGTCGACCATCTTGTACACGATCTCGGCCGCGGGCGGGATGTCGCGGATGGAGCCGATGACTTGGCCGACAGGCATAAACTCGATCTATAAAAGAATAAATATTTAATTAAAAAAAAAGGTCGGGGCCGTTCCGTACATCAAGGTCGGCGACAAACGAGTCGTCCTTGCCGAGGTGGTTGAGCTTGCGAAGCTCGGAGGGAGTGAGCTTGCTGTAAAACTCCTTGGACGGGATGTTGGACTTTTCGACCTGATCGGTATACTTGTTCTTGAGCACGCGGCAGTTCTTGCCGGTGTAGCCGCTCGTGAGCACCGTGTCGTCCGACTGGGCGGTGAGGAGACGCTGCTTGTAGCCCCTGACGGTCACGGCCTCCTGGGACATGAGGAAGCGGGTGCCGCACCAGACGCCATCGGCACCGAGGGACAGGGCCGCGGCGAGACCGCGTCCGTCATAGATGCCGCCTGCGGCCACCACAGGCACCTTATGGCCGACCGCGTCAATAACCTACACCGGTGAGAAGCTCAGAAAACACGCAACAGGAGATCGGGCGGTACCTGAGGAAGCAGGGGCAGGAGGGAAACATAGCCCGTGTGGCCGCCGCCCTCGGTTCCCTGGACAATGACAAAGTCGTAGCCCATCTCGACAGCCTAATTGCACAAAGGGCTCAGTTCCTCCCTCGTGCCGTATAGACACGCCATACCGAGATCGCGTGCTTCAGTGCGCCGCAGACACAGCCCAGCAGGAGACCGGCGCCCTTGACCTTCTTGACCAGAGCGGGCTCGGTTCCGCGACCAGTGATGAACACGGACGCACCTGTCAAGGCCTGTTGTTAGCAAACGTCCAGGCCGCGGCGCGTCCACCCACCTTCCTCGATAACGACGTCGATCAGAGCTGGCATGCGGGGATCGTGTGCGAGGATGTCAACACCAAACGGCTTGTTCGTGAGCTGCTTGACCTTGCGCATCTCCTCTCGCAGGCGCTCGGGTCTCACGACACCGCCTCCCTGCCACAGCGCCAGGTCAGTGGCCTTCCCCCCCCACACACACAACATTCCAGTGGACGTACCAAGCAGCCGAAACCGCCCGCGTTGCAAACAGCCGCGACGAGCTCGTGCAGGGCAATGCCCGCCATCCCCGCCAGCATGACCGGGTGCTGCATCCACCGACGGTTAGTTTTCGGCAGTGAGGGCACGGTACCTCAATCTTGAGCAGCTCGGTCAGCCTGTTTTTGAAGACCTGCTGCTTTTTCGACATCTCCCCACAGGCGAAAATTTTTGCTTTGATCAAACCTTTTTTCAGTTTTTTTTTCAAGTCGCCGAACGCATTTGGATTAGGATCCTACCGACTAAAATACGTCCTAAACGCATTTTTTTTAAGCGTTGTCTGGCCTACCTAAAAAACTCTCGCTGCAGTGTGGCCACAAGCCCACGCCGCTTGAATCGCCGGGCTTCGTCGATGACAGACTGCAGGAAGGGGGCGACAACAGGAGCAATCGAAGCCGGCAGCGTGTCCAGAGATCGCAGCTTTTGAAGGATGACAGTCGTGTCTGCAAAAAAGAAAAAGGTCCATTTAAAAAAAAAATAAAATAAAATAGCAACTTACGTTGGCCCGGGGTGCGGACGAGACGCCGAGCTGAAGCGCACGCAATGTGGAGCGCTTGAACGAGGGCCTCGTTCGCGAGGGAGTCCTCCGTGTCCGAGACCTCGCCATCGACCGTTGTAGTGGACGCCGCTGCTGGAGACGACGGCATCCCTTCGCTCGATTTCATCAACGTATCTTCGGTCTCCTCAAATGTGTCTGCTTGCGCCATAGCCTGCGGGGGTGGTGGTGACGGAACAAGGGGGATGGGCACATCGTCCAGGTCCATTGGCATCACCGGCAGATCTCCCATGGGCGAGTCGGGCGGCATGACAATGTTGTCAATGCCGAGGTCTGGGGGCATGTCCAAAATGAACTCGGGCGGAGGCACACCAGCAGAGCTCGTTGGCGACACCATCGGCGAGGACATTGGCGAAGACCCTGGCGAGGACGACTTGCTTGAGAGTCGGCTCAATCGTGATCTCTTTTTGGTCGGCGCACCGGCTACGCAATGAAAGACAAGTAGTATTATAAGTTTTTTAGTACTACATTGTTTTATTTACCAGCCTGCTGGGACATGGATCCTGCTTCGTCGGCCTCGTCGATAAACATGCGCTTGTCGTTGCGGAAGGGGTTGCCAAAGTAGGGCTTTTTGGTCTGCTGCGTCTCGTCCACGAGTGCGTCCCGCAACTCCTCCTGGCGCTGCATCGTCGTCAAAAACTCGCCCATGGTCGTGATAGGCACGTTAAACTTGTCGTCGTCCATTGCAACCGACGACTGGTGCAGCCATCTCGACGTCACTGCCCCGTCCGTGATCAGCTGTCGCAGCGAGGCCACCGTGTCCAACAGAAAACGGCGGTCAATGTCCACCGGTGCGGTGAGGGCCGTCGACAAGGGCACACGTTTCCTTGCAGCCTGGTAGGATGTGGCCGTTTCGGAAGCCAGAGGCAAGGCGGACTGTCGATCGACGCTGCAAGAAAGACGTTTTTTAATATTTCCAAAGAGAGCCAAAAAAAAAAAAACCTGTCAATGTCGCCTTCAAGCTCGCCACTGTAAATGCTGTAGCAAAGGGGGTCAAAGTCGCTCCGAACAGTCTGCTTCAACTTGCGGAGCATGTTGATGATCGAGGGTGCAAAGAGAGCGGCCTCGGTGGGAAGTTCGGTTGTGTACATCTGCAGCGTGGACGATCGCTTGAACGCGCCCTTGATGTACTGATGGTAGTAAAGCGGCACAGTGCTCAGGTACGAGTCGAACCGCTCCCGGTACTTGGTGACGGACGGGGCGGTGTCCTTGACAATTTGCTCTGTTTGCCAAATGTAAGTGGACTCTTTTCAAAAAAAAAATTTTTTTTTCTCCCCTTGGCGTACGGATAATCTCCAAAAGCTCTGGGAAATTGTACGGCATGATGAACAGGTTGACGGCAGTCTTGGACGTGTTGGACTTGAGGTAGCCAAACGGGCGTCCGAGTGATCCGTCCCCAAGGCTACACAGAGGAAAAAAAGAAGAAAAAAAATACTTTGAATACGCTGTAAATGCCAATCGACTTGCTTTACCTGTTTTTGATAAAGACGTGCCAGCAGACGGCAGGGCGCTGGAGGAGGGCCTCTGTGAGGTTGCATGCCTCGATCTCGTACTTGTCAAACGGGAAGGACTCGACGAGCAGTGGCCCGAGGTCGATCGGCACAAACGTGATCACAGGATGCGCTGTGCGCTTTGGAAGCTGGGTCATCGAGGAGTCGACGTTGAACGCTTCGGGGATCGGCCAAGAGCACTTTGGTCCACTCTTGCTCACGTAGATCATCTTCTTCACGGAAGAGAGCAGCCCCGGTGGGCCCTCGACGTCGACAGTCTTGACCCCGTGCATGTCCTTGATGCAGGCCTCCTCCCAGTCAACGACAATGCCCGTCTGGTGGACGGCGGGCGTGGGCGCGGTGGCGCCCGGCGCGGGCAGCTTGGCGATGCCCAGCATTGTGTCGATTCTGTGCATGAGGTTCTTGACAGACGTGGCCAGGATCGTGCGCCCTCCCGTGACGTCGCTGATGGGTGTCAGCGGTGCCGACGCCCGCACCTGGTCCAGGCGCGACGTCCCGGATGGCGCCAAAACAATGTTGAATATGCGCTGGTCCCATCGGAAGGGCTCGACGTACAGGTCGCGGCCTGGAAGCGCGGACGGGGGCAGGATCAGCTGCGGCGCCACTCCTGCGTCAGTCGTGATCGCCCCACCGTCCGAAAACACGATTATCATGGCAGGGTCGATGTTGGACGGCAGACGGCCCATCCCCAGGTTGTCGATGCCAAAGTGCATGCGGAACAGGTTGAGCAGGTCAAACGTGGCGGCGAGGGGCATGCCTGGCGACGACGGTCCGTCCAGTTGCACATGCTTGACCTTTTCGAGCATCCCGTTGAACGTGTTGTCCCTCCACGACGCCTATTATTGTCGTCTTAAAAAAAGGCCAAAGCCAAACCGGTGCGCTTCTTTACGACGATCGGATTGGCACGGTCATAGGTCACGAGGAAAAAGCGGTCGTTGCGGCTGTTGGGGTCGCGCAGCCGCATCTTTACAAAGTACTCCACCGCGGCCTTGGACGCATCCAGCCCGCTCAGCCCCTGGTGGAAACGCCGCGCCATCGACGCGCTCGTGTCGAGCACAAACGCGAACAGCATAGGGCCGCAACTTTTACTAATCATGGCCGAGCTCAAACATCACGACCACGACCACGACCACGACCACGACCACGACCACGACCACGACCACGGGCACGGACACGATCATCAAAACGAGGAAGACAGACTGGAGCACGCGCACTTTCAGACGATCGTGGAGACATTTGCGGGGTACACGCTGAACAATGCGCCCAGGTTCCACAAGGCCCTGGAGGACTACGAGTCCATGAGCGAGTCGATTGGGGGTACGGCGGCGGACGGACGGACGGACGGACGGGAAAACGGACTAACGGTGCCTTGCTAGATCTCCTGCCACTGTTCCGGTCCAAGATTGAAAAGCTGCAAGACTGTCTGGCTGTTAATCAGCAAGTGCTGGACAAAGTCGTCAGTCCGCATCGCGGCCAAGTATTTCCGGGCGTAAGATACCCCCCCTTTATTGCCCTTGTACTAACTGGCTCGACAGCTGGTACCGGCGCCGCATACTTTTCGGCAAAGGGCATCCGAGCACAACGCTGAAAAATTGCGATCTACCCTCAGGCAGTGCGCGCGCGATTGGAGCGACGAGGGCAAGATGGAGCGCGCGGCCGTTTACGCCCCTTTGATGTCTGAGCTGCAGCGATGTTGCCCTCTTCAGCCTGGGTAGCTAATGCCGCAGTTCTTCTCGTTTAAGAATAATGAAATGCAGTCTGCGGCTCAGCGTGCTTGTGCCAGGTGCGGGATTGGGACGGCTTGCGCACGACATTGCCAAGCTCGGCTACCATGCGGAGGGGAATGAGTTTTCGTACTTTATGCTCCTGATGAGCGACTACATCATGAACCAGTGCTCGCCGGAGAAGTTTGGCCCCGACGTCATCTTCCCGTACATCCACCAGTTCTCCAATGTAGTGACGCCAGAGGACCAGGTGCGGCCCGTCTACTTCCCCGACGTCGAACCTGGCGGCTTGCCGGAAAGCGCCGGTCTGTCCATGGTCGCCGGCGATTTCCTCGAGGTCTATCGTCCGCAAGTTTGTACTACGCGATTTATAATTGCTTTTTTTTGAACCTGGTTAACATTTTTTGCTTTTTTCCAAGGCCAATGGGACGCTGTCGTCACCTGCTTCTTTATGGATACGGCGAAAAACATCGTCGAGTACATCCGTATGATCCACAGCATCCTCAAGCCCGGGGCCTTTTGGCTGAACGTCGGCCCACTTCTCTACCACTATGAGGACATGAGCGGTGAGGCTTCGCTCGAGCTCTCGTGGAACGAGGTCCGCCACATAATCGTCCAGGCCGGCTTCGCCATCCAGAGCGAGGATTGCGTCCAAACGACCTACGCAACCAACCAGCTGTCCATGTTTCAGTCGCACTACAACTGTATTAGATTTACGGCTCAAAAGTCATTGTAACCGACCGGGTCGGCCGTCGGCGGTGGCGCGCGACGAATCCAAAAAAAATTTACATGTACTGCGACTTTTTTTTTGCCAGTTTTGAAAGAAAGAAAAAACCAACGCCACGGTGCGGATGGCTCAACAACGCAAAGCGGCGGCATCGCAAAAGACAGCAGACAACGCAGAGCTGCTGGACGAAGAAGGTACGTGCCCTGCCACCCCTCTCAGGGGCTGCCTTTGCTGATGTGGTGGTCGAACAAACAGAGCAGGAAGCAATCGTGATGGACTTTAGGGTGCAGAATCACCGCTCCAACCTGTACTTCAAGGTTTGTTTCTTTTTGGCATGCGACCATCGGACACTCACCCCACCCCCGTTGCAAATCTAGCGCTTCATGACCGGTCTCGCGGTGGTTCTCATTGCTGTGTGCGTTGTTGCTCTTGAGCGTGGATGACTTGCTGACATCACCTCTTTTTTGTTTTTGGCACACCAGCTACTGCGTGCTGATTGCGAGCTACTACTCGTCGCTCGAGGCGGAGATCGCGGATCTCGATGCGGATGAGGCATCTCGACGGGCAGGTTGGACTGTGCCGCTCAATAACGCTGTGTCGGTCGTCGGGCTCCTCTCGTCCATTCTGTACCTACATCGCAAAACCTTTCTGCGCAGTTGGACCGTTGCAGTCGTCCTGGGGGCGTTCGCGCTGGGACCGTCTGTCTACTGGCTCCTCCACTGGCACACCATGTCGGATGCCCTCGGCGCGTTTGTCCTCTTCCCCTTTGTGCCCGCGCTCATCTTCATCTCGGTCGCCTACGCCGTGCACGACATCGACGAGTCTGAGAAAGACATTGAGCAGCTCCAGCAGGCCATGTACAAAGTCAAGAGCGCGTGAGTGTCGGGGAAACTTGAACATCCTTTTTTTTTTTTTTTTTTTGGACATTGACAACAAACGAACATGCTTTTTTTTTGAGACGACGGACCATCGCTCAGTTGGGCTGGAAGCGCTTGCGGTTGGCGAGCTCCTCTGCTGGGAGGGGATTGCAGGTGTCACAGAGGCCGCACACGCTATCGGGGCAGGGCGGGTTGGGGAGAGCCTGGGGGATGATCGACGTGCCGGTGGTCACGACCAGGGCGGGCTGGTCGGGGGCAATGTCGTAGTGGAGCTCGATGAAAAATCCACGGTAGCCGTTTGCGGGCACGGCAAAGGTCACCTCGTAAGTGTTGTTGCCCAAATCGGCAAGCACGGTCGGGCGCCACACGCACGACAGATAGCAGTTGAGGATGAACGAGCGTCCCCATTCGGTGACGGCCTGTGAATGGACGGAAATAAATACATCGCTTTCTCACTGGAAAAACAAACAAACAAACAAACAAAAAAAGGTACCTCGTAGACCTGCACAAGGACTGGACGCGTGATGCTGTTGACGGTGATGGTCTGGCCGTTGTTCGAGATGCTGCAACAAATAGTTGAATGGAAAAACAAAAAGCCTTTGTTTCGTACGCCCAGGTAAAGTCAGGGCGAGCGATGTTGCGATCGATCGAGACCATGAATGTGCCCAGGGTCGCCGTGAGCTCATCAATGCGGTTAAACATGGAGTGCTCCGCATTGGGCTGGATGCCAAGGTACTTTTCACCCTGGTAGTCGTTGTACCACCACTGGTAGCTGTCGGGGAGGAAAAATTCTAGAATTATTGTTTTATTGTTTTATGTGCAGTGCGCCCATTAGTAGAGGTGTTCTCCAAGCTCATTGTACCATCGCCAACAGCAGACACCGAGATGATGGGGACGCCGCGCTCTTGGAAGCGGTGGAGGTACGACAGAGGGTCTTCGATCGCAGCCAGCTCCGCGAAAACAGGGCAATTGAGGCAGCGGGTGACGTTCATTTCGACATAGTCGACGAAGGCGACCGGCCAGCGGCCGTACACCTGGTACTCGTAATTGAGGTTCTTCTGGATGTTGAGGATTTCGATCACGATCGGTGCGATGCCAACCACTCGCTTGTCCACTATGTCGTTCATGTTTTTTATTTATTTATAAAAACAAGCTTTCAACAAAAACACATACCAGCACCGTGGAGCCAGGTGACCCAGCCGCGCTTTGATCCACCAGCGATCACGAAACGAGCAGGAGTCTGTCATGTACGCCATTTGTTAGGACGTTTTTTCACCTGTTAAAAGTACTTACGATGACATCCGGACGATTGAGCTGAATAAAGGCGATCAGCGAGTCGACGGCGCGGACAGAGGCCTTGACCATGGGCAGGCGGCCAATCTGGTAGCCGTCGCGGGTCTTGATGTAGTTGTCCCTGTTTAGATAAGATGAATGAAACAACTCGTATCAAAAAAAAAAGAGGAGGGCACACCATGTCTTGGCCAGGAAGGCATCCTCCGAGCGGCCAAAGTCCTCATCTGAAAACATGATTGGCTGGTTGGGGATCTGCTCAAGCTCGCAGATGATGTACCCAGTATTGATTGCAAGCGTGACCACTGTGTTTGCCATGAGTGAAACTAATTTTTTTCGCAAACATACAGAAGCTCTCGACATCGCCGGGGGGTCCACCTAGCGGGTTGCCACCTCCGTTGATGTAAAAGGCGCTAATGTCCGAGACGACATTGTCGGGAACGATGACCTTGACCCAGTGTTCCTTTTTTTTTTTTTTTTTTGGTGGGGGGTCAGACTGGGGGTCGATCCTCAGCGGCTTTGCATACCCAGACGGGACGGTCAATCTCCTCGTACGACAGCCATGTTTGCGAGACCATGCGCAGCACATAGAGCGTGTAGCCCGAGCCCACGACAGTGTTTGCAAGCTGCCACTGGTAGGTTGGGTCTGGCTCGTTGACCTGGTTTGTTTTGTTTTGTTTTGTTTTTTGGGGGGGGCAAAATAGTCAGGATCTATCGCAGAAAATAAAGGCATACATAGTCGTCGAGCACCGTGGCGGAGACGGCGGCACAGGCAGCCGCCAGCGTCACCAGCAACGAGCGCACAAAGCCCATAATCTCTGTCACGGGATTGTGTGGGGAAAAATAGGGCAGTCACTTCCATCCACGTGGTGGCCATCATGGCGAGTAACATGGATGTTGCGAGCGCGAAGCTCGCGGCGCCGATCTACAGTACGTGCGCTGCCGGGACGCGTGCATTTCTTGTCTGACTGTGGTGCACGTTGTGGGGTGCGAAAAAAAAAACAGGTGCGATCGAGAGCGGCAACTACAAGGGCGCGCTTGCCTTGTGCACCAAGCAGCTGTCCAAGCATCCCGACTCGCTGCTGACCAAGGCGCTCAAGGGCCTCACGCTCGAGCAGATGGGCAAGGTCGACGAGGGTCTGGCTGTGTGCAAGGAGGTCGCCGACAAAAGGCCCACCGACGTGGCCGTCCTCCAGGCCCTCGGATTTGCGTACAACTCGCAGCACAAGTGTAAGGACCCACACAACGGGCTTGTCCAACGGCTAAACCCAATGCATCAGACGACCTGCTGTTGCAAGCGTACGAAAACGCGTTCGAGCAGGACCCGTCACAGGAATCGCTCGGTCACCACGTCCACATGGCTGCCGTGCGCAACAATGCCTACCTGAAGCAGCAGCAGACGGCCAATAAGCTCTTCAAGACACACAGCAAGGACAAGTTCATGTTTTGGTCCATCACGAGCCTGCTGCTCCAGGTCCAAGAGGCGGCCAAGAAGAATCCAGGGCAGCCCCCGTCGCTGCAGCTCACCCTGGCCGACAAGATGATCTCCAAAGCCGTCCTAGAAAACCGCGTGACAAAGTACGAAGAGATGCAGCTGTACCTCCAAATCCTGCTGGAGAAGGGCGACGTCGCCGGCGTCATTAGCGCACTCGACAGCGACCTTGGCAAGACCATCTTCAAGGTCGAGGCAGACCGACGGCGCCTCGTCCTCAAGTACCTCGTCCAGCTGGGCAGATGGCCCGAAGTGCTCGCAGCTTCGAAGGACATCCTCGTAACTTTTCAGTACGCTGTCGCCAGCAACGTCATTTTTACAAGTACAAAAATAAAAATAAATGCACAGGGCCGACGATTGGAATGTCCTCACGACTTTGCTGGACGCATGGTTCCAAGTGCACGCGTCGCCATCTGCCAGCGAGATTGAGTGCGTTCGTTTAATTCCGCAGGGAAACTGATTTCATCGAGTAGGGAGTTCAAGGCTTTTATTGCGTCGTTCACTTCCTCGGCCTCGAACGGGACAGACGGTGCGCCGCCGTCACGTGATGCCCGTGGCCCGCGTCTAGTTCAACTCGAGTTTGTCAAGCGCCTCCATAGGGATGATAAGACCGCCTTGAGGGGACAGCTGGTGCCTCTGGTGGAGCAGTACATTGTTACATTTGGATCCAAGGTACGTGTCTCCCCCCCTCTTCGATGCAATGCTGAATGATCGCGAACGCAGTTTATGTGCTTTGCCGACCTCAAAGACTTTCTTGCGTGCCTTGAGGTGACCGATGCCCAAACTATCATTTCCGGCTTGAAGGTCGCAGACGGCCCTCTCACGGTCGATGCGATCCGCCGCAAAGTGTTTCTGGAGCAGCTCCGGCGCTTTTTGTAATGCTCTCTTTTTTTTCTTTGAATCGGCAAAACAAAACGTTCTAAATTTTATTTTATTTTCGTCATTAAGCCGGCCAGCAACCACACCCAACAGCGAGCGTCTCGATGTGGCGAAGGGCCTGCTGGATCTTTACTACGCTGCCCTACCTCTTGGCAAAGATCTCGCGTCGTCAGAGCGCCAGCATGGTGATGACTTTTTGCTTTTGGCAATGCACGAGTACCTGGACGTCTATTTCGAGACAGGTAAAAATATAATGGGCACTGTTTCTTGGAGATGCTAACAAAAACGTCGTGTCGCGAAAAAAAGGCGACCTCGACCTCGTTTTCTCGGCGCTGGTCATCCTGGAGGGCGCGATCAGCTTGTCGACGGCCAACTTTCAGCTGCGCTTGCTTGCCATTCAACTGTATATCTTCATTGGCGCCGGGTCGCCTGCGCTGAACCACTACAATAAACTCAAGATCAAGCACATCCAACAAGACACGGTGAGCCACTTTGTCACGCACTACCTCGGCGACCTCGCCTTGTTTGAGCAAGCCGCCGAAATCAACGAAGACGTCCTGGGCTTTTTTGACTATAGCAACCGAGAGGTCGCCGATATGACCGTCCTGGCCTACGACCAGCAGACCTACTCCAAGGTTTGCTCGCGCTTTTTTTTTAAAAAAAAAAAGAGGATTCAGAAAATTTATTTTTTTTTTTCTGCGTAGATTCGCGAGTTTATCGATTTTCGTGAGCGCGTCGGTGCTTCGGTCAACCGCGTCATTTCCACGCTCGAGATGCATGTACGTGCTCCTCTTTTTGTTTTCTGTCCCTCTGAATAGTGATTTCTATAGCGGCTCGCTTACATTGCACCGGTGGCCGTAGCGCCCGCCGATGTGCTCAAGGAAGCCGCCAAGACGGCCGAACTGCTTAAGCCTGCCGTTGCGGGCGCCGAAGCTGACAAGTTTTGGGCGTCGCGTTCCGACAACACTGACCACGGAGTCCTCGTGTCGTGGAACGCTGACACAACCGAATCGGTCCACCGCAAATTATTGAAGCGCATGGGTGTTCCCAAAAGCCTCGCCTGGTGCAAGCACCAAACAAACATCCTCTCGATCCTCGCCAAGATTGACTCTGCCGACTCGGCAGGGCTGTCTGCTCTACTTGACGCCTTTGTCCCAGAAAATCCACGCGAGACGGCACTGGTCCAATTGGCGCGTGCGATCGCGGCGTACCTGAACGACAAGTACGCTGCCGACGCAACCGAGGCCGTCGAGGCCGTACTCAAGGCCATCCAGGATCATTTCGGAGCGACGAAACTAACGCAGCTGCAACGTTACATCAAGGCCAAGTCCAAGGAAGAGCGCTTCTGCGCACCTGGCTTCATCGCGGACCTCGTCGCCCAGTTTGAGTTTATTGGCACGCTCCTGCCTGTCGTTGGAGCGTTTGTACAACTCTTGCCCGCTCACAAGACCAAGAAGGACAAGCCCATCACTCCTCAGACCGCCGAGGCCTACAAGCTTGCATCGGCCGTCGTGGACGCCTTGCAAACGGCCACAGCCGTAAGGACCATTTCCTTCGGCAAAAAGTACTAATTTTCTTCCCTCCGACAATAGGACGTCCGAACACTTGCCCAAGCAGGTCTCCGTGACCTCGCGGAAGAGTTTGAGCGCAAGGTGGATGACATGGCAGCCGGCTTTGCCCGAAAGCATCTGCCGGAGGCTGCACTCGTCAGCCGACCTCTCACCATTCAAGACATCCTCAAGAGCGTCCACCACTCGCTCAACGCCATCTCCAAGGAGGCCGGTCTCAAACTCAACCTCGCCAAGTCCATCAAGGCGACCATCCCAGTTTAGCTAATCCTTTCTTACGTCAATCAAACAAGAAGCAACTATCTGGCAAGGAAATAAAAAAAAAACACTTTTCTTAACTGGGGGGCGCCGTAGCCCATTCGTTGAGAAGCCTGGACGCAAGGGCTGTGTCGGGGAAATCGGGGATCTTTGCAACGAGGGTCGCTTGAGCTGTGGTGAGGGTTGCAAGGGACTCGGCTGCCTTGCCGACGGCACGGGCGGCAATGGCAAGGTGAAGCTGCGTGAGGGCTGTATCAGGGTGCTCGTCACCCAGGATGCTTTGGCGGATGGCAAGGGCTTTGTTGTAGTAGCAGATGGCGTTGACGTGGTTGCCCTCGGAGTTTTGGACGTGGCCCATGTAGTGGTACGTGTCGGCGACGTCTGGGTTGCTCGCGCCAAACTTGCTCAAGCGTAGGATGAGCGCCTTTTCGAGATGCACCATAGCACGTTCGTACTGCTGTCGCTGTTCGAGGACGAGGGCAATGACGACGTTGGTGCGCGCGTGGTTTGGGTGGCCCTTGGGAATGCCCGATATCTCGATCGCGGCCGTCCTGTCGGCGAATTCGAGTGCACGGTCGACGTTGCCCATGAGAATGTGCACCATGCACAAGCTGCGGAGCGCACTGGCGGTGGTGGGGTGCCAATCACCAAAGACGTTTCGGCGGATGCGCTGGACGTTCTCGTAATACTCGAGGGCCTTGGTGAAGTGGCCCTGGCGCTGGAGGACCGACCCCATGCACGAACAGGACGCGGCGGTGGCGCTGTGGTCGTTGCCGTACACTCGCCGGCACACGCGCAGGTCGCTGGAGTGGTACTCGAGCGACCTGTTGTAGTCGCCCATGCGCGAGTGCACCTGCCCGATCCACGCGTACGACACGCTCGTGCTCGGGTGCTCCTCGCCAAAGACCTGCCGCCGGATCTCGAGCGACTTTTGGTGGTTCTCGAGGGCGAGCTCGTACTTGCCGGTGCTATCGTAGACCATGCCGATGTCGTTGTACGCCGATGCCACGTCGGCGTGGTTCTCGCCAAACACGACCAGCCGGATGGCCAGTGCGCGCTGGAAGTGCTCGAGTGCCTTGACGTAGTCGCCCTGGCTGTGGTACACCGATCCGAGGCTGTCGAGCACCGACGCGACGCTGGGGTGCTGGTCGCCGAGGATGTTGGTGCGCACCTCGAGTGTCCCCCGGTAGCACATGAGCGCCTTGTCGTAGGCAGCGCGCGTGTGGTGAATGCCGCCGATGAGCGACTGCACGCTGGCCGTCTCCAGATGGTTCTCGCCAAACTCGGTCTTGCGGATGGTGAAGGCCTTTTCATAGTAGCTCAGCGCCCTGTCGTAGTCGCCCAGGCTGTCGTGCACGCCGCCCACGCTGGCGTACGCGCTCGCTGTGTCCTTGTGGCTCTCGCCCAGGACGCGGATGCGCAGCGCAAGCGACTCCTCGTGGAACTTGAGCGCGTTGGGATAGTCGCACAGCTTGTCGTAGATGTGCGCGACCCACGCCAGCGACGTCGCCGTGTCAGGGTGGTCCATTCCCAGGAGCAGCTTGCGGATCCCCAGGGCGCGCTCGTGGCATGACAACGAGTTTTTGTACTCGCCCAGGTGGTCGTACACCGCGCCAATGTTGCTCAGCGTCGACACGGAAGACTGGTGCCGGTCCGTCAGGATCTGGATGCGAATCTCCAGTGCACGCTCGTACGAGGCCAGGGCGTCACGGTAGCGCGCCTGGCGGCTCAGCTGGCTGCCCTGGAAATGAAGCGCCGTGGCCTGGACGAGCTTTGGGTTGCGCAGTGCTGCGGGCGACATGGACGGCTCGTTGTGCAGGCACTCGTTGACAATGCTGAGCGCGTCGGCAGGATTGTTGGGCGCCTTGACCAGGGCCACGATCAGCTGGTAGGCGGGGAGGCGCCTGCCCTCGGGCGTTTCGGAGCAGCGCTCAATCTTGCGGTCAAACACGTACAGGTCGCGGCCGTTCCAGCGAACAAAGAGCATGTCGCCCAGAGAGAGCATGACGTTGAACAGCCTCGGCAGGACGCACAGGTGGATCGGCTGCTGGTCATCCGTGATGAACCGGTCCAGCAACGCCTTGTTTTCGTCCAACAACGCGAGGGCTTCGGGGATCCGGCCCAGGTTGAACAGGCGCGAAGCCCGCTCGAGCAGGTCGACACAGAGCATCGAAAAACGCTCGTTGGATCGCTCAGTGATCGAGCTCCACGCGTCACCGCCGTCAGCTGCCGCGAGGACGTACTGGACCGCCTTGCCTGCCGCTGCAGCCGCCGCCGCCGCCGCCGCTGTGTCGTTGTCGCGATGGACTTGCAGCACCAGTCCGCAGCTGAGGCCGTGGCTAATGAAGTAGGCTGCAAGGTCCTCGGTAAGCTTGGATGGCGGCTCAACGCCGACCGAGTGCGTGCCCAGGACGGCGAGCACGGCTTCTCGGGTGAACGGCTTATGCTTGAACACACGCATCTGCGCATAGACAAAGTCCCATGAGGACGCCGGTGCGATCAAGGTATCGAGCGCTGGCTGCCGCTCGACCGTGGCCCGGCGCAGGGCGCGCAGTTGGCCGTGCGTCCTGGGCAGGTCCCTCAAGCATATTTTGGCGGCGTTGTCGAGGTGCATGACATCGACCGCGACCGAGCGCACCTCCTCGTCACAGAGGCTCGGCACGACCACTTGCATCACGCCGGAGGGCGCCCGTCGCCGCGACGTCACAAGGACCCTCTTGCCCTGGCCGGCGAGATGGCGCAACAGCTGCTCCTGCTCCTGCTCGTGCTCGAACGACGCGGTCTCGTCCACATTGTCCAGGACGACGACGACGACCACCACCGCCGCCGACGCCGCCCCAGGCTGTTGGAGCTGCTGCAGCCGCTGTTGTGCCACGCGCACGGCGAGCGCCAACGACGACAGGCCACTCGCGTCGACCCAGCAGCACAGGCGACTTTGCCTGGGTTCCGTGACAGACACGTCCATCTTGTCCTCGCCACTGGCGGCCGCAGCGTCGGTACTGGAAGAAAGCACGAGCTGCCTCGCCACCTCAGCCGCCGCCGCAGTCTTGCCCGCGCCGCGCTCGCCCGTGAGCCACACCACCGCGCCCTCGTCGCAAAGACTGCCAAGCAATGACCGCAACATGATGATGTAATTTTGACGTCGACATGGAGGGTCACGGGGAAGACGTCGCGTCCTGGCTGCCGTCGTGGGCCGTGGACCAGCTCAACGGCATGCCGGCGTACCTGGACGACCTCCCGCACGGGCAAGCCCCGCCGCACCAGCACCAGCAGCAGTACCACCACGACCAGCCGGAGCAACATCAACATCCGAAGCAGCAACAACAACCACAGCACGAGAGCGCCGCCTACGACGACACCAGCGCCTACTTCAACCGTACGACGACGACTGGTGTCTCTCTCTCTCTCTCTCGCCCTCGCCCTCTCTCGCTCCTTCGTATTGACGTTTTTCTATCAGACGAGTGGGACGTAACGTGGACAACGAGCTCTGTTGATGATGTGCCCGATTTTTTTGATTCCGAGGGCGCCATGGACAGCAGCCGCGACTCGAGCGTGTCGCCGCCCGCTACCTCGGTGGCGACAAGTAGCCCGTCCAACGACGATGCGACCCCGTCCGAGTCGCCCAGCAGCGCGGGCAGTGCTCCTACGGTACCCTTTGATTCCAACATGCATTCCAGTACCCCAATTACTCTGGTCACTATTAGCCTGCGTCATCGGCGTCGTCGCGTGCTACCATGCCGATGGAAGCGTACACGTCCATCATGTTTATTCCGCCAGCTGACAATAAGACGAGCCCCGCAGTCAAGTACGAGAATTTGAAAAAAAAAATTTTTTTTTTTCAACTTTCCCTTCGTTTTAGGCACGGAAAGAAAACACAGCCAAAAATTAAGTTACAAGATGCCGACTCGATGGACGAGGGCGACTTGCTGATGCAGGATGTGGCTGAGACTCCCCTTTCGCTGGGGCCCAAAAAGCCAAGAAAGACGGCGCACAACGTCGTGGAACAGCGTTATCGCAACAACCTGAACGACCGCATCAACGACCTCAAGATGATCCTGCCAGACCTGTCGCAGTCGGAAAAGAGCAACAAGGGAGGCATCCTCAAGCGCGCCTACGAGTACATTTCGCGCCTGCAGCACCTCAACGGCCAGCTCGTGGCCGAAAACCAGCGACTTCGGAACGCGTTGATCGCAGCCGGCAGCAACCCAAACAGCGCGCCCGCAGCCAACGCGGCCAGAGCCTCTGCAGCCCAAGATAACTCTGTTTATGTCCTCCCTCGCACAACGCACTTTGATGAGCGCATCCGCCTTGCCATGGTATTTTTTCTTAAAGACATGATTCTTAATTATGAAAAAGGTCGTCGTGATGGTTATTGGCGTATGGTACGGCCCTTCGGCTCTGATGGGTGCTGCCAGCGTCCAGCCTCTAGTGGCTGGCTCCATGCGCTCGCTCCTTTTTGTCAATCCGGCCTCCTCTGAATTTGTTGCGCCCGTCTCCTCGTAAGAAAGATATTTTATAATTATTTTTTTTTAACAAGTAAAAAAAAAAATACTAAGAGTTCTCTACTACGCCGTTTTGATCTCGCTGGGCCTATCGGCGGTCTTTATCGATCACTCCGCCGCGATTGACTCCCTCTCGGGGCTCGCAGCACCGTCGTTTGTTGGCAAGCCGTCTGCCGTTTGGTCGTGGTCGCGGGTCGTCTGCGCGACATTGCTCGAGATGGCCCGTCTGTTTGCAACATGGATCACTCACACGCTCTTCCGTTGGCAGCCTGCCACGAGCAATGCTGACACCGCAGCGGCGACTGTGCACATGAACCTCGCGCTCCGCAGCCTCTCGCGCGATGGTCTCACTGGCACGACCTTGCACTTGCTCCGCTCGGTGCGGTTTGCCGTCGTCGCAACTGGTCCATCTGGTGAATTCACCGCCAGCCAATGCTACTTTGCCGCCGCAGTTTACGCCCTCCATCGCGGCGGTGACCTTGTTTCCCCGATCGCTCGCTCGCTCGTCCACGCTGCGGCATCCAAGTTGTCAAACCAGTCGTCGTCGACTTGGTTTGCGATGCTTCTGGCTCGCGGCGACTTTATCCAATTTGTCCTCGACAGCACGCCAGGCAATGTCGCTGCTGCCGGTGTTGCCTCGACCGTCACCGTCACCTCGGTCATTCGTCACGTTGCAACCGCATTTGTGATGGCTCGCCTTGGCGCAGCGCACAAGCTTGTATGCGCAGCCAAACCCCTGGTTTATTCAGCTCATCTTGAATTTTTCAATAGATCCAGTCAAACGAAAGTCCGCGGCAAATCGTGAGCGAGCTCCAACCGATCGTCGAGGCGATGGAGGACCCGGAAATGAGCTGGTGGTGCAGCACGCTGCTCTTCCTGATCGGTCAAATGGATCTCAAGCCCGTCTCGCCGCTCAAGCTCGTCCCCCCCAAGCAGTCGTCCAACTGGTTTGGCGAGACGCACCAGGTCCTCCAGCAGTCGATTGTCGCGTTCGGGCTCCTGCACCGCGGCCAAATTGAACTATGTCTGCGCTGCTGCGAAGCGACCCTGTCGATCCTGCAGACGCACTCTACTGCCTTCGAGCGGGCGTCGTCCGAACACCGCCGCCAACTCTACACGGCAGCCCTCATGTCGACAGTCTCCCTGTTGATGCGGACCCGGCTCCTCGCGCTCCTCTCACTTCTCTCCCTGCAGCAAAAGTCCCCGTTCAGCGCACGGGATCGGTTTGCCTCGTCCTTCAAGCTAGAGTCTCAGGCCCTGCAGGTGAGCACACAAAAATCAAAGTCTTTGCTCGTTTTTTTTTCCTTCTAAAAAAGAACATTTGGCTGCAGAATTTGGCAGGAGTCTTTGCGGGCGATCACGCCGCGTTTGCCGAGGTTCGTAACCTCCTGGCAATCCACAAGGTCGTCTACCGTGACCTGCGCGGCGCCACGTTGCTGCGCACGGAAGGCCTGCTCCGGATACCAGACAACGCGTTCCTGCTGTCCATTGCACAGGCCGTTCGCGGCTTTCTGCACGCACAGCCAAGCAAGCATATATCTGCGGCCCTCTCGGCTGCGATGAACTCGGCCCATGCAGCTGACCTCCAGCTCCTAAAGCTATGCCTCGCATCTCTCTGAAACCAAAAAATATATTTACCCTCGAGAAACGTAACAGGAAAATAAAACGAGAAAATCGTAACATGAAATATTTTATTTGCGAACTGTAATGCCCATTGCGGCCGCCGTGTTCGTGGTCGCGGATCCCAAGCCGATTTTGTGAAGCGAGGACGACCGACGATTTAGAACGCCCCTCTTGCCGGCTGCAACGGACGATTGGGTCGTTGTCGCTGTTGTTGCGATCGTGGTCGATGTGTTTGTCTTTGCTGCGAGCGGGGGGCGTTTTGCAGCTGACGCACTCGGGAAGGGCTTGGGTGGCTTACCGGATGACAGGACAGGCATGGATGAGTTGCGCATGGTAGCGATAGACGGGGCGGCTGCTGCTGTGGAGAGCCCGTTCTCGTCAGCAAGCGGGGATGAAGCAAGCGGCTCCTTCGCGACAAAGGACGAGACGGAACCAATGAGAGACCAGGACGTGGACCGGGCGAGCTCAGTGGCAATGTCGGCATCGGAGAAGGGCGCGTCAAAGTCGACGAGGCTGCTGGGCTTTGCGCTGTTGCTCGGCTTGACAGGCGAGTTGGCTGCCTTGGTGTGGTTGGCGCTCGAGAGAAGAGCAGCCCGACGGGCAGCACTCGATGGTGAGAGGGCGAGCGACTTGCGGCGCATCGTCATGGCAGACTGAACACGGGCAGAGATCCGTCGGTCGTGGTGGTGGTGCTTCGAGGCTGGCTTGACCAGCTCGTTAACAAACTCATCCTCCGCCTCCTCCTCGTCCTCGTCGACGTAGTCGGCGTCAAATCCGTCATCGTCCTTGTCCTCGACGTGGTCTGTGCTGTTTTCCTGGCTGTTGATTGTGAAAGTCGACGCGATCGCCGGTGTTGGGATCTCCTCGATGATGGGGCTAACAGGGTGAGAAGCGGCAGCAGCAGCAGCGGCGCTCGCCGAAACCGACGCCTGTTGGAGCTGCAAGTACACGCTGGAGGCCGTGTTGATGAGCAGCGCGGGGTTCTGGACGTACTCTTGGAGCATCCTCGCTCCCTTGTTTTCAAACACGCTTAAATTTCATTTTGTTTTTTGTTTTTCCTTTTCAAAAGTAATACCTGATCAAGCGACGATGCAAGCATCTGGCGGCCATAGGTGACGGCTTGCGCTCGCAGGTAGTAGGCATAGTTCCATGCAGAAGCCTCGGCCTGGGCCAGCAAGTTGTCGATCTTGGCCTCGTGCTTGAGGAACTGCGTGTGGATGAGGTATCGGTAGACGAACACGGCTCCCTGCATATCGATTTTGGTGAGTACATTGCCAGGTCCCAGCTGCATACCTGTGTCTGGGGCAGCGTCAGCCAAAGCACAAACATAAACTTTGTGAAGGAATAAAAGGGGAGCCTGACACGGAAGACGTGAGCAAATTACAACAGAGATGCACACACCAGCTGATAAACATATCGGCAAAGACTTCAATGCCCGAGTACAGCGACACGACGGTCCAGTGCATGAGGAGCTTGATCACGGCCTGGCGGCTGCCCGACCGCAACGCCTTGAACGAGTTGTACGCAGGCAGCAGGTAGCAGAACGCGAACCTGCCACGCCACGTCTTCGTCAGTAGCGCTCACACCCTCCAGACAGGCAACGTACCCTACGAGGCTCGTTGAGCCAGAGAAGAGCGACAACATTGGCTCGAATTTTTGAACTTTGTAACCGTATTCGGAATTTTCTGGAAGCTTTTATTTCCGTGAGCCGCTTTTTTTCAAACGCCGCCTTCCTTCCCAGCCTTCGTCCCCCCCCCCCCGCCTTTTGACGCCTCCCTCACTCCTCTTCCTCTTCCTCCTGCCTTGGAAGCACCTCTCTCACTCTCAAACCCACTTGCAAACATACGAAATAGAAGAAAAGAAAAAAAGAACAGGACTGATGGCGATGGACGAGGCCGTTCTCCTGCAGCAGGTCGTCGCTGGCATTGAGGGCACGCTGCAACCCAACAACGACATTCGCAAGCAAGGTAAGCTGGCAGCCGTCTGCAGAATGTCTTTTTTGTATGAACCTCGCTTGCAGCCGAGTTGCACATTCAGAAGGTCGAGCAAGAGCAGCCAGGCGTGGCTCTCGTCTACCTCAAGGTCGCGCAGACGCACACCAACCCCCAGGTGCAGCTCATGGCTGCGATCTGCTTCAAGAACTTTATCAAGCGGGTATGCTGCTATTTCCTGCGGTCTTCTCGCCCTAATACCCTTACCACCCAAGACGTGGAGTGTGCGCGAGGACGAGCGTGACTTCATTGGCGAACAGTACCGCGGCGTGATCAAGACCTTCATCGTCGACGTCATGCTCCTCAGCCCCGACAACATCCGCGCCGTCCTCTCGGTGGCCATCACCACCATTGCCGAGAGCGACTTTCCCAAAAAGTGGGAGGCCCTCTTGCCGGTACCGTGTCTTCTGTTGTTTTGTGCCCGCATTGACCCCCCTTCTCCCTCTCACAGAACCTCGTCAGCAAGATCGACCTGAACCAACCCAACCTGATCAACGGCATCCTGCAGACCCTCCATGCCCTGTTCAAGCGCTACCGATATGCGATGCACTCCAGTGAGCTCATGGTCGAGCTCAAGTTTGTGCTGGAAGTGTTCCAAACGGCGCTGCTTCAACTTATGCAAGCCACGGACCAGCAGATCACAGCCCAGAGCGAGAACCGACCGATCATTTACAAGCTGTACGAAAACATGTTTTTGCTCTTCAAGGTACGCGTCTTTTTTTTCTTTTGTTTTGTTTTTAGCCTACATGTTGACTTTGCCTCTGCACAGATCTTCCAGTCGCTGAGCTCGCACGACCTGCCCGAGTTTTTCGAGGACCACCTGCCCGAGTTTGCGGCGCTGATGAAAAAGTACCTCGAGTTCTCGTCAAAGGCGCTCTTGAACGAGCACGGTGGGGACGAAGAGAAGGCCGGCAATATCGAAAAGGTTCGCACGTCCATTGTCCAGATCTGCGAGCTCTACACCCAAAAGTACGCCGAGGAGTTTACCATGCTCGGTAGCTTTGTCGAAACGGTCTGGGGCCTGCTCGTCTCGACGGGCACACAGAGCAAATACGACATGGTAACCGGGGTTTTTTGTTTGTTGGTTGGTTTGTTTGTTGGTTGGTTGGTGTGTGCTTTGCTGACAACAGTGATCAGCTTGTGAGCGAGTCCATTCGTTTCCTCTCCACTGTGGCCAAGAACCGGAACCACCAGGCCATGTTCTCCAACCCAGACACGCTCAAGTCGATTTGCGAAAAGGTCATCATTCCCAACATGCAGTTCCTCCCCTCGGACGAAGAGCTGTTTGAGAGTAACGCCATGGAGTACCTCCGTCGTGATCTCGAGGGCTCTGGTACGTGATGGGGAATTGTCTCTCCTTTTTCATCGATTCTAATGTCGCGATCAAAACAAAACAGACTTTGATACACGACGAAGGGCTGCGTGCGACTTTGTCCGTGCCCTCACAGAAATGTTCCCTGCCGAGGTCACTCAGATCTTCTCTGCGTACATTGGCCTGCTCCTTCAACAGTTCCAAGCAAACCCCGCAGCCAACTGGCGCGCAAAAGACACGGCCATCGTCCTCGTGATCGCTCTCGCTGTCAAAACGAGCACCGCCTCGGTATCCTTTCTTTCTTTCGGCTCGCGTCTGCTTTCTTTTCTGAACTTGTTTTCCTGACCCAGCTTGGTGTCACCGGAACAAACGACCTCGTCAACTTGCAAGAGTTTTTCCAGCTCCAGGTCCTGCCCGCTCTGAGCAGTGCCGTGAATGATGACCTCGCAGTCCTCAAGGCCGACAGCATCAAGTTTGTGCACACGTTCCGTAACCAATTGCCCAAGCCCATCCTTCTCGCGACTTTCCCGTTGCTGGTGAACCACCTCGCGGCCGAAAGCACCGTCGTTGCGACGTACTCGGCCATCACGCTCGAGCGCATCATCGCCCTCAAGGTCGCGGGCCAGGACGTCTTTTCACCGCAAGAGCTCGCACCGTTCCTCCAGACCTTGCTGCAGAGCCTCTTTGCACTCATCAAGCGTGAGGGTGACGATCCTGCCAAGCTTGCCGAGAACGACCCCGCAATGAAGAGTATGTTTCTTTTTCTTTTTAAAAAAAGGGCATTTTTTCACTCTCTTTTTTTTCCCCCCACCAAAAAGCCGTCATGCGCCTGATTATTGCCTTCAAGAGCGGCATCAAGCCGTACATGCCTGTGCTCTTGAACGAGCTCACGCGCATCCTCAGTATCATCTCCAAGGTCTCCTCCAACCCCAAGTTTAACCACAACTTGTTCGAGTCCATTGGCAACCTTGTAAAATACGCCTCGGAACAGTCGCAAGATTCGGTCGCGACCTTTGAGAGTCTTCTGTTCCCCTCGTTCCAAGAGATTTTGCGAAGCAACAGCGAAGGCATGTTTTTTAATTTTTATTTTTTTTTATTTTAAACAACAGGCAATACCACATTAGAACTCACGCCCTACGTCTTCCAAATTCTCGCCCAGCTGCTCGAGCTGCGCTCGGGTCCCAACTCTGTCTCGTCGGCCTATCTTGGCTTGTTTGAGCCTCTGCTGTCAGCGTACCTGTGGGAGCAACAGTCCAATGTGACCCCCCTCGTCCGCCTCATCCGTGCGTACTTTTACAAGGGAGCGTCCATCATCACCGCCAAGGAGAGCAATCTCGTCGCCGTCCTCGGCGTCTTCCAGCGCCTGATTGCCTCGCGCATCAGCGACCATGAGGGCTTTTACCTCCTCCACGCCATTGTTGAGACGGTCCCACTGTACGCACGAGCAACGTGTTTTTTTTTTTTTCTCTACTCTTTTTTTGCTCAATCCCAGCATACAGGTCGATCCTTACAAACTACCTCCAGACGATCTTTACCATTCTCCTGCAGCGTCTTACGGGCAGCCGTGGTGGAAAGTACTCGCGGTGCTTTGTCATCCTCGTTTTCCACTTTGCGTCGCTCATCCAGAATGGCCCGGTCGTCCTCGTCCAGCTGCTCAACCAGATCCAGCCAGGGTAACTTCTTGTTTTAGGGGACAAGATTAGTTCAAGTTGTTTTTTCCCCCCCCCTTCTCTTTCCAGCCTTTTCCTCAACCTGTACCAAGCAGTCATTCTGGCGGAGGCGGTCAAGGCGTCTGGCTACATCGAGCGAAAGATTGCCGTGGTCGGTCTCGGCAAGTTCCTCCTGGAGTGCCCCTTCCTCTGGGACCACCCCAACCTGACATCGCTGACGGCGGAGAAGATTGTCGCCATCCTGGAGGCCCCTCACCAGGACGTCGACTCGGTCAACGAGGAGAGCGACTTTGTCGACGTCGAAGGCTACCAGCCCTTGTACTCGAGCCTGGCCTCGTCGCAGAAACTCGAGGATGACCCGCTCATCGCGATCAAGGACGCCGCGCCGTACACTGCCCAGACACTCGCCGCGTTTGTCCAGGCCAATCCAGGCAAGCTCCGTGTTCTCCTCGGCGCAATGAACGAGGGCTCTGCCAAGGGTCTTGCTGCGTTGCTGGCCCAGCAGGGTGTCAATTTCCAGGCCCTTCTTAGTGCCTGATCACTCTTTTACTGTTCCTCTTTGTTTTTAGTTTACAGTTCAGAATCATCCCTCCCTCCCATCCGTCTCTCGTCCTTGAGAGAAGGCATACGAAAATGTACATCCTCGTGATCACTTGGTTTTTTTTTTCTGGTGGCTTGTTGAACAGAGGATTCCATGTACAATAGTTGTTTTGCAAGATCCTATAGGTCAATGTCGTCGACGAGCTCGTGGTGGATGGGCTCCTCCTTGTTGAGCAAGAAATCCATCTCGTCGTTGAGTTGGTCCATCGAGATCGAGCTAGTGAGCGAGCCGCCAAAGACCGGATGGTTCGCCTCGTCGTCCAAGTCGTTGTCCAAGCCGAGCACGTTGGCATTGGCGCTGATGGCCTTGGACGGCGGGGCATTGACGTCGGTCACGTTCAAAGCAGACGATGACTTGAGCGCCAGCGGCTCCTTGGTCTTGTTCTGAGGTTCTGACGGGGAATCAGTGCTGTCGTCGTCAAAACGCAGTTGCGTCGGCTGCTGGGTTACGGAGGAGGCGGCGGCGGAGGAGGATATTGTTGCGGCGGGTGCGGCTTTGAGCGAACCAGCCAGAGTGACGTTGGGCGTGATCGGTGCAAAGCCCGGCTTGCGGGCGCTCAACGGGACATTCCCGCCGGCAGCAGAGGAGGACGAGGAGGACTGGGTGCGAAGCCACTCGGGCGTGGGCGGGATCTGCGCAAACAGCTTTTCGGTTTCGGCTTGACGGCGCGCGGCGTCGGCAGAATTGCGATCCTGTTGCAGTCTGTCGCGCTCACGGCCCAGCTCGATCGCTGCCTCGGTGAGTGCTTGACGCTCGGCCTCGAGCTTGGCCGCCTGCTTTTGCAGATCGGCACGCTGCTTTGCGAGATCTTGAGATGTGACCTGTTTTTTTATTTTATTTTTTAAATTTAAAAAAAGGCATTAATAATTGACGAATGTCAACCTCAAAGCCAGACTCTGTGTGGAACGAGTCGTCGAGGTGGTTCGAGGCCTTGGCTGCGGCGATTTCCGCATTGTCTTCCAGGGCAAGCTGGAGCAGGCGCTCTTGCTCGTTGATAATGTCCTGCTGCTCTGCAAACTGGGACTGGAGGGATGCGATCTCGCTCTCGAGGAGTTTCTGCGTGGTCTCGTTCGCTGCAAGTTTGCTCTCGAGTTCTTTGATCGTTGCCTTGTTTGCGAGCTCGCCCGCAGTGACTGGAAATAATTCCCCGTTAGTTCACCTGTTGTGGATTCGCAGTACCTTTGGGGACGAGCTCTTGCGACTGGGCCAGCTGGCCCTCGCGGTCACTGAGCTCGACTCGAAGGATTTCGATCTGGCACTGGAGCTGCTGGACAAGGTTGATTGCGTTCTGCTGGACATTGCCCTTGACGAGGTCGTAAGGGAGTTTGAGCAGCTTGACCTCAAACTCATCCTTGGGCAAGTCGCTGTCGTCGTAGGCAAGGGTGTCTTCGTCACCTGACCCCGTCGTGGCGGCGGCGCCCGCGGCAGCAGAGGAGGATGTCCCAGGGTTGATCGCATGGTCCATCTGGCGCTGGATCACAAGGAGGGTCTGGCGCAGCTCGGCGTTCTCGTTCATGAGCTCCTTCTCGCGCTCTTCATAGCCGGCGATGATCAAACGCGTGGCCTCGTCCTCGGGCTCGCTCGTGGCGCGGCTCAGGGCTGACGACTGCGTCGCGCTCGACATCTTGACAGGCTTGAGGGCGTTGAGTACCTTGATCGACGTTTTGGCGTCGCGTGCACGATCGGCCATCGACTTGGCCAGGCGTTCCTGCAGCTTGTTGTAGGCGAGCTCTTTTTTGCGCGAGTCGACCTGTATTTTACGTGAATACTCTTTCCTTCTTCTTTGTACCCCCCAAGTCTCCTTTTACCAAGTACTGGTTGGCACGCGACTGCGACTTGATGTTGGTCTTCTGCAGCTCGGCTCTGGTCTCCTTGAGCTGCGTCGCCGTGGTTCGCAGAGTTCCCTCTGTCGTTCTGGTAATAAATAAAAATTAGGAACACAGCAGGCAAAGCAACAGACGTGGGCACGTACGAGAGACGGGAGCGAAGCATGTCCACGTCGCGCTCGGCCTCGATCGCGCGTTTCTCCGTCCGTCCCAGGCGCATGGTGGCCGTCTCCACCTCGACCTGCTGCTTCTGCAGCCGCTCGTCCATTTCGCTCCTCATCTGCTGCTCCTCCTGTACGCACAAGCAACATTTCATTGCTGGCCCTCTCCCTCTCTCCCTCTCTCTCTCTTTTGGGACTGTTTGTTACCTGGCGGTGCTTGAGCAGGCCAAACAGACCGTTGATCACAGTGACCTGGCGCTCAACCGACAGCCCGTCCAGCTCGACCGCACTATCGCCAAACGACACAAGCCACTGGTTCACGTACTCGAGCGACTGCGCCGCGTTGTCGCTCGTACAGAACGCGTTGCTGCTGCTCTCCATCTCGCCACCGTTTTGTAACCGTTTTTTGCTGGTCCGGCGTACTCGAAAATGATTGGCTGTCCGAGTCTGGCCAATCATTTTGGACCTGCTGTGTTTTTTTTCCCTGTGTTTGTTGCTTTGGTACTCTCACCAGGCCGTTCTCCTCCTCCTGCACAGGCGAAACCAGGGCATTCCGGTAGACCGCTCCCTCCTGTCCGTACCAGCCCTTGGTGTGGGCGCGCCTTTTCGTTTGTGCATCCAGAAATGGAATTCTGCGGGGCGCGTGCTCGTTCTGTCTTTTTTCCTGTCTCTCTCGTCGTTGCTGTCCTAGGTTTCGTCGTGCTCACTTGCTCTACTCCCACAGGACAGTACCCTTGGCATCTTCTCCCAAGCCCAGCACAGCAGCAAAGCACCATGAGGTACGACACAATGGCTGTCACGAGACAAGACATCTAATACCGTCAAACGTGAAAAAAAAAAAAATACAAAGCCGCGAAGAAGCCGTTTTTAGCGTGGAGGCGCAGATCTACCTCCTCGAACAGGACACCCAGAACTGGACCCCCGCCACCAACAGCATTGTCGACGTGCGTTTTGTCGTCTTTTGTTTTTGGCACGTGCGACTGATGCGTATCACGCGCCTTTGCAGGTTACGTTCTACTATGACCCGCAGAACCTGCGCACCCGCATTATTGGCATGGAGGACGACGAGGTACGGACGCGCTGGATAGCCACTGCGTCATTGTTGTCGCACGTCTCTTATTCTTAACTCGCTGCGACCGTAGGCCAAGGTCAACTCGATGATCCTCCCCGGCATGTCGTTCATGAAGCCGTCCGAGACTTTTGGCCAGTGGCTCGACCTCACCACCAACCAACTCTTTGGCCTCAACTTTACCTCGGTCGAGGACACCGAGAACTTTGCGCTCACTTTCCAGCAGGCCGTCGATGGCAAGAAGCCCGGTGCCTCAGCTGCGCCCGCCGCTGCCTCCGCCGTTTCTCACTCTGCAGGATCCTCTGGCACCCTTACCAAGCCATCCGCATCTGCGTCGGCGTCGGCTTCGGCTTCTGCCGCAACTGGTATAAACTCTTTTTTTTTTCCCCCTTTTCTTTTTTTTGAATTTCATCCGATGTTGTTTTGTTTGTTTGTTTTTCTTCCAGCGGCTGCCGCTGCCACCGCCGCTGCCGCACTGGCTGCTGCCGCCAGCAAGAACGCGTCCGCTGCTGCAGGCGACAATAAGGCCGTGGCCGATCTCAGTGCCAAGCTGCAACAAAAGGACGCTGAGCTGGCCGCCAAGTCTCAAGAAGCAGAGACACTGGTACGGTTGGCTGGCTGCCTTTGTTTGCAATCTCTTCTAACACTCTCCACGTGTCATAGGCCATCTCGTTTGATGCCCTCCAACACCAGACCAACCTGCTACAAAGCGAGAATGAGCAGCTCAAGTACCAGCTCAAGTCGGTCCAAGACCAGCAGCTCCAGAAGAACTCGATCGCATCAAACAACGAACAGCAACTGAAGGTCGCCAAGGACGACGTCCAGCGCCTCAAGGCATGTTTTTCTCCTTCCTGTGTATTCCTTCGTTTTTAATCGAATGAACTGCGCTAGGCGGCCCTGTTGCAAAACTCGACAAACGCCAACCTGTGGAAGGACCAGCTTACCAAGTCTGAGGAGGAGAACAAGATCCTTCTTGAAAAGGTCAAGAAGCTCGAGGAGCTCCAGAAGGCCTTTGCAAGCGCTCTCAGCAAGTAGTGATCTGGCATCATTTTTTTGCTCCCCGCTACATAAAAATTCATTGGCTTTTTTTTTTTGTGTGTGTTTTTTGTGTTTTTTTTCTTATCTTTGCTTGTTCCGCTCATCTTTGTAGGGCTTCTTTCACCCCCCACCCCCCAATAACGATCTTGTATGGGAAAAAAAAAGTTCACTTTACAATTGCTAATTTCTGGTGAGTATTTCTCATGCAAAGTGTCCAGTGGAAATCGGACTGGTGTCAATGTTTTGACTGGCGTCTGACGACGACGATGCCTTGTGTTCGGTCTTGATGTGAAGGTCGTGGCGAACATGTTGCTCTTTCAGTTGGAGGGGAGGAGATTAAAAAAAAATCCATTGCTATTTTAAATAAAAAAAGATTTACCGGCAGAAGACTTGGACAGGGGTCGCTTGTACTTCTTGATGGATTCCTTCAGGGAGAGCGGTGGTGAGGGCCAGGACTGTCGCGAGGTGGGCTTGTTGGCGGCGATGAGCAGGAGTTCGGTGTGCAAAACGTCGAGCATTTTTGGCAGCTCACGTCCGGCCACAAACTTGAGGTCCTGGTGGTTCTTGACTTTGCTGTGGAACTCTTCGCGTAGCTTCTCGCTGTATTGGGCGTGGTGGTGCTCGTCGAGGCCCCTAAAGCCCTCGGGATAACGCTCCGATCGTGAGGTGGCCTCGGGTGCCGATCGTTCGGGGTTCTTGATCTGCAGCACGAACGCACCCTCGCGCTCAATGTTGAGGTCATCCTGCACCTCGCCCGGCTCCGTGGGCTCCCGCAGGACATAGTAGAGATGCACATGGCCGTTGCCGGGTGTCAGCTCCAGCGTGTAGTCGGCCTCGCCCACGCATCGGCACGCGTGCACTGTGCGCTGGCCAAGCGTCTTGGTTTGGTAGGTCTGCTCTTGCAGCATCGCGTTGAGCTGCTCCTGTGTGCTTGCGAGCCTGTCCACAAACGCCCAGCACACGTCCGAGCGGCCGGTCGTGCCCGAGCGCGGATGGGGCAGGTGCTTGCGCGGCATGAGCAGCAGGCGGATCATGTGGTGCTCGCCCTCGGGGGCCATCTCAATGTACGTCCGCTGGATGTCGGCCTCGCTCGCCACCTCGTCCACGCCCACCTTTGGTCGGTAAAAGAAGAACAGCTTGCCTCGCTCGAGCACCTCTTGGTTTGGCGTCTCCTCTGCCTTGACGCGACTCGCTCGAGTGCGCTTGCGACTGCCGCCGCTGCTGCTGCCGGCCTCCTCATCGTGCTGACGGCGACGCACCATACTGTTCAATCCGAAGTGACGTCCTTTCGGGTCATGCTGACCGGCGCTCGGCGTCTTACTGAAGCGGCGGCATCCGATTGGTTTTTTTTTTCAAAGTTCTTTTTTTTTCTTTTTTTTTGAAACAAAAGTCATCACACTGCCCCAGTGAAAAAAACTAGAGACGAGCCGATGTGTCCTTGCGCGTAAGCCAACCGTGCTCCTGTTATTTTGGTGCTGTTAGAGATTGGACGAGATCACCTTTTTGCTCTTGCGAGTCAACCAGCCAAAGGACTGCTCTCCCCACACCACCCACGCCATGAAAATAAAAATAAAAATAAAAATAAAATAGACCGTACCTGCTGTTTACGCTGGCCGGTGGGCGAAATCATCGTGTTGATGATGGCGGTCTGCTTGTGCTTGAGGGCGTCCTGGAGGGCCGCGTGCAACTCCTCGGGGGTGGTCGCAAAGTATCCCTTGCCGCCAAAGGCGTCCGCCAGCTTCTCGTAGCGGGCCTCGGGGAGGAGGCAGTTGGCGGGGATGTCGGTGGCCAGGGTCTTGGGCTCGGCGTTCTCGGTCAGGCCGGCCCAGCTGTCCTTGTCCAGGCCGCCGTAGATGCCGTTGTTGTTGATGATGATGAAGATGATCGGCAGCTTGTAGCGGCACGCGGTCTCGATCTCCATTCCGCTAAAGCCAAAGCCCGAATCGCCCTCAATGCAGACGGTCTAAACAAAAACAAAAAAAATATTTTAGTAGTGAATTACTTTTTTAAAAAGAGGGCACCTGGCGGGTGGGGTTGACAAGAGCAGCAGCAATGGCAAAGCCAAGACCGACACCCATCGTTCCGTAGCTGCCTGCATCGAGACGGCTTCGGGGAAGGGCATTTGCAATCACGGTGCTAAATAAATACATTGATCAAGATTTAGGGAAACAAAATATAGCATGTTCTTACCGGCCAATGTCCATCGTGTTGGCACCCTCGGACGCGAGGATAATATCCTTGGGCAGGAGCTTCTTGATCTCGGCAAAGGCGCGATAGTAGTTCATGGGGAGGGAGTGGTCATTGAAGAGCTCGTCCGACGACTGCTTGTTGGCGGCAATCTTGTTGTGGAGCTCCTTCCACCACTGCACACACACACACAAAAAAAGAGTAAATTTACGAGTTGGTTTCCTTTTTTTTTTTTTTCCCTCTTTTTGGCTTACCGCAGAGGATGGGTTAAACTTCCAGGGCTTGGCGGTCGCCAACGAGGCGTTGATCTGCCCGACAACCGACTTGATGTCACCGACGAGGGCGACGGCGGCGTGGATGTTGGTGTGGATCTCCTCTGGGGCAATGTCGACCTGGATGATCTTGACATCGGGGCTGAAGCGGGGCGCCTTGCCAAAGTGGAGGATCCAGTTGAGGCGTGCGCCGAGGAGGAGGATGACGTCTGCGCTCTGGAGGGCCTTGGAGCGGGCAGGTGCGACGCACTGCGGGTGCTCGTCCGAGACCACACCCTTGCCCATGGGCGTGGGCAGGAACGGCAGGCCGGTGGACTCGACGAGCTTGAGGACCTCGTGCTCGGCCTGGGCATAGGCGGCGCCCTTGCCCACAATGATGAGCGGGTTGCTGGCGCCCCGGAGCAGCTCGATGGCCTTGGCGACGCCCGCGGGGTCGGCGAAGATTTTTGGCGGCGAGGGCAGCTTGGGCACCTTCTCAACCGTGTTCTCGGCCACGCGCTTGGCGATAAAGTCGCCGGGCATGTCGATGTACGCGACACCGGGGCGTCCGTAGATGGTCGACTTGATGGCCTTCTCGACAAAAAAGGGGATGCGCTCGACCGACGAAGGGCGCGCCGAGTACTTGCAGTACGGACGCGCCAGCTCGACCTGGTTGGTCTCCTGGAACGCGCCCGTGCCCTCCTGGTACGTGTCGCTCGCACCTGCGATCACCAGCAGCGGCCAGCAGTTGGCCTGCGCGTTGGCCATGCCCGCGAGTGCGTGGACGAGGCCGGGGCCGGACACGACCAGGCAGACGGCGGGCGTGCCCGTCTAAACAAGTGACATCACACAAAGGTCAAGAGGGAGAGAAAGGCAGACGAGGCCCTTTACCATGTAGCCGACGGCACTCGCGGCGTACGAGGCAGACTGCTCGTTGCGCATGGCCGTGAAGGCGATGCCCTCGCGCTGGAAGGCCTGTGCGACCTCTATGACGGGGATGCCGACAATGCCAAAGGCATACTGCACGCCCTGCGCCTTGAGCGCCTGGGCCAGAATCGTTGCTCCTTCCATTTTTTTTTTGGTCTTGGGCAGCTGTAGTTTGGGTGTGTGCGTTATTTGGGTGTGTGCGTTAGCGACTGCAAGCCGGGGAGAGAAAACAAAAAAGCGTGCGGTCACGTGCAAGTGGGAAAACTGAGTAAATGCTTTTCAATGCATGCCCCAAAGTCGTTGCGACGACGCAGTAGCCAGTCGATTTGTTAATAGAAGCAGAGGTTAGTTGATTTAGGTGTCAGGCAGGTGCATAAGGCTGTTTTCCTTCGGAAAAAAAAGTAACGTTCTTTTCTAACCTCAGTCACAACAGCAAAAACCAGCTTCACATAACAATTTCAGGCTCGGTAATGCAGGTGCTGATGCCCTTGTGTGGCAGGATACGACCACCGTTGATGTAGATCTCGTCGGCAATCTGCACATCTTCGCCGAGCACGGACACTCCCTCCATGCGTACCTGCGCGCGCACACAGATAAATGTCAGCAAGAGTATGTACGTAGCTGTCGTACCCAGCGCCCGACGGTTGAGTTCCAGCCGACAATGCTCGAGCTGACCCATGCGTGCGATCGCACGATGACGTTCTCAAACAGAGCGCACTTGGACAGTCGTACGCCGTCCTCGATAACCACGTTAGGTCCGATGGTCACGTTGGGGCCGATCTTGCACCCTTGTCCGATCTTTGCTGAGGGGTCCTGTGTTTTGTTTTGTTTTTGCTTGGTTTGAAAAAAAAACGTTTTCCGCCAGCATACAATGAGGACGTTGCCGACGATATGGGGGCCAATCGCAAGCTTGGACGCATCCGTCTTGGCAACGTGGTTGAGGTACAAGCCGATGCCAATGAGGAAGTCCTTGGGTTGCCCGACGTCCATCCAGAACCCTGATTTATTATTTTTATTTTTATTTATTTATTTATTTACAAAAAAATAGACTCAAACCTTGCAGTTCCATCGCAAAGAGCTGGCCCTGTTCGGCCATGCTGGGGAAGATCTCCTTCTCGATCGAGGTCGGTTTAAGCTCAATGCGGTCAAGAATCTTGGCGTTGAAGATGTACGCGCCTGCGTTGATTTTGTTGGACACAAACACCGCCGGCTTCTCGACAAAGCGCTCGATCTGATCCGTGCCGGCCTTGTTGACGATGACACCATACTTGCTGGGCTCGTCGACCTTGGTCACGAGGATCGTGCCTTCCTTGCCGTGGTTTTTGTGGAACTGCGGGAGAGAGAGAGAGAGAGAGAGAGCAAACGTAAGGAAATGAGCAGCAACTTGCCATTCCTGTAGTACCTCGAGCATCTCCTTGAACGGGAATGGACACACAATGTCGCTGTTGAGCACAAAGAAGGGCGTGTCGTCCTTGCCGAGGATGTCACGGGCGAGCGCGAGAGGACCGGCGGTTCCCAGAGGCTCGGTCTCGACAGAGAAGTGCAGCTTGACGCCGTACTACACGGCGGTATCCATTAGCACAAACATACAAGGTCAAGTGAACGCACGAGCTGCTCAAAGTCCTGCAGCTGCTTCATCATCACTTCGGGACGGTAGCTCACGGCAAAGACGATATCGGTGACGCCTGCCTCGGCGAGGGCCTTCACCTGATGCTCCATCATGGGCTTGTTGCAGAACGGCACCAGGGGCTTGGGAAGCGAGAGCGTGAGCGGGCGCAGGCGCGTGCCATAGCCTACGTGGACCACGACAGCGTTCGTCAATCTTCGTTTTTGTTGTGCTATCTGTTACCTCCGACGAGAATAAGAGCCTTCATTCCTCCAAGCAGCGAGCGACCTGAATGCAGACACAGAGGTGATTAGTGCGAGGCCGCGGCAGAGAGGAGACGAGCCACACCCCCCGAGATAAGGCCACGGACCAAAAGAACAAAAAAAAACAAGCGACACACGTGTGTGTTTTTCACTGATTCAGGGCGGGTCGCCCACAGCAACCCACAGAGCGCACAGCCGTCCACAGCCAACAGCACACAGGTCCGCGACCGTCTGACCCCAACCCGACCCGGGTGCAAAAAAGAGAAACGAAACGCTCAGGCCGGCGCCCTGCAAGTGATCCGTCCACCTCGGCGTGCTGACGTTCCAAGAAAACTCCTCACAAAAAAATTTTTTTTCCGAGTTCGACTTTTTTTCTTCTTTTTTCAATCAATCAATCCAACGTACATGTACAACCGTCGTTACAGACATCTTTTGATTTCCGAGGGGGGGAGGTCATAAATACATACAGAGCGAACGATTTAGAGGAACCACAGCTTATCGTTCAGGGCCTTGTGCGTATCCTTGTGGATCGACTGGCCGACGATGAAGGCAAGTTTGTGCGCGTACTGGCAGGGAGCGGGGACACGGACGGTGCCGGGCCAGTTGTAGTACAAGTGGGCGAGCTAGAGATTATCAATGAAAAAACCCCCCTTTTTTTTTTTGAGAGAAACTTTTTCTGTACTTTGAAGGTCAGGGCCTGCAGATGGATCGCCTTGAGACCCGAGTTGTCGGCGAGGACCGTGTAGTTGGTGGGCGTGACGGTACCCTGGCGGACGGCCTGGGCGACAATAAAGTAGTCGTAAAACTCCTTGGTCGTGACGCCGCTGGTGATGAGCGTGCCAGGCGGGGGGTTTTCGTTGCCAAACATGACACGGGTGCCGATGCGCTTCTGGGCGACGAGGAACGAGAACTTGGGGGCGTACTTGGCGCCAAAGTCCTTGAAGACGCCGGTGAACTGGGGGATCTCGTGTTGGAGCTGGTTTCATTCAGAGCAAAATAGTCGAGCGTCAAAAACGGGTGGAGGACCAAAAAACGAACCACGGCAAGCATCTGGCCATCTCCGACACCATCACGGAAGACGATGATACGATCGGGCAGGGCCTGGTTGACCTCGTGGAACTAAAATGTCCCATTCGTTTAGATACCAGCGGAAACAAAAGCATTGGCTCACCTTGTGGAGGGCCTCCTGGAAGCGGACGCGAAGCCCGTCGGCGAGCTCCTGGCCGGTGCGCTGGAAGATAACACCGCTGTAGTACTTGGTGATGGCGTCGTTAATCGACGCAACGAAACCACAGACCGAGGTTCCCTTCTGGGCCGAGTCGTGGTAGACATCGAGACCGATGACCATGCACTTCTTCATGGGGATGTCGACACCCCAGAGCTGGCCACCGAGTTTGACGTTCATCTGGAGGATGATCTTGGTGACGGCCGACTGGACAATCTTCTCGTTCTCCATCGTCCTGACAGAAAGAAGAAAGTCTGCGTGAGATATTGGATTTGGGGGCCAAAAAAAAAAAAAATACTTGAGGAGGACGCACTGGGAGACGATGCCATTCTCGCCGGCGCAGTACTTTTTGATGGCGTCGTAACGATCCTTCTTGGTGTCGGGGAGGAGTGCGACGACGATCTGGGTAACGCCGGACTGGTAGTTGGCTTGGATGGCCTGGATAAAGTCCTGCGAGCGGTCGCTCTTGAGGGCGCACACCTTGGGCTCGGCGACCTTGATACCAAAGGGACGGCCGCACTGCTCCAGGAGCTTGGCCAGGTTCTGGGCCTGCTGGCCGTTACGCTCCGAGAAGATGATGAGCCAGTTGGCGTGGGGGATGGCCTGCAGAAGCTCGACCGACTTGAGGTCGCGAGACCACTCGGCTACGGTAGGTTCGTTTGCTTTAGTTGGACAAAGGAATTCCATGATTTAAAAAACCATTGTGTACCCTGGGCGGGCGCATAGTTGATGCGCTTGCTGAGGAACGAGATGGGCTCCGGGTTGAGGACGCGGGCACTGATGTTGACCATCTTCTGGTCAAAGTCGATCGACCACTTCTTCAGCTCGGTGGTGATCTCGGCGTTGGCGTACATCGACTTGATAAAGTCCTCGAGGGACGCGCGACGCGACGCCGGGGGGATGATTGTGTGCTGCGCAATGTCCTTCATGATGCGGAAGTTGGAACGGACCTCCTCGGACCTGGTGCGATAGGAATTAAGAATAACTGGAATAAAAAGGGGGTGGAGAGAAACGTACAGGCCAGTCATCGAGCACAGCTCGGGGATGAGGTAGATGATTTCCTCCTCGGGTTCGCCCGGGGCATCCTTCTTGGGGCCACGGAAGCGCTTCTTGGCCTTGTTGAGGAGCAGGGGCTGATTGACGTCCTGGATGTTGAGCTGGTAGTTCTTCTTGTAGTAGTCGATGTAGGAGATGTCCTCACCCGACGACAGCTTGAAAGTAGACTTGGGGCTCAGGTTCCACGCGACATCGTCAATGTGGTAAGTCTTGTTGTTGTAGCTTGTGGAGAAAAAAAAAAAAAAGACACGTTGGAAATCGCCCCCACCAATTAAATCTTCTTAAAAATCGTACCGGGTCAGGACGACCTGGCCAACGAGGTACGCAGCAGCAAGCTCCTTGAGTTCGGTCTCGTTCTTGACGCGCTTCTTCAGGTGAGTGAGGTGGTCGAGGACCGAATCTAGCAAAAAGGAGAGAAAAAAATTTTTTATTTTATTTTGATGTGCAAACCTTTTTTTTTTTTTTCATACCAGTGCGCAGAATCTTGTGGGCAAGATCAATGTTGAGCATGGCACCACCGTCGTACTCGGCAATGGCAGTGATGAAGCCAGGCCAAAGCTGCAGGCTGTGCTGGGGAATGTCGTTGTGCTTGGCAGGGTTGAAGTAGTGACGGCCGATCTGTTTGAGACTGAGGAGACGGAGGAACTGGACGCAAAAACAAGTTGAGAGTTCGTTCAATAGAAACAAAAAAAATCAAAGTTATACCTTCTTGAAGAGGATGTTGTAGAGCTGGAAGCTCTGGTTGGAGGTGAGGGCGTTGACCAGCTTGACCGAGATCTCAAACTCCTGGCTGTCGGTCTGGCGGACAGACTTGAGATAGGTGATCGTGTCCTCCAGCTTCTTGGTGAGGAAGAGCTGCATGCCGTCAAAGGCAAAGGTCTCGCCTGCAGGGGAAAAGAATTTTTTTTTTCTCACTTAAATAAAAGGGAAGGTTGAAAGGTTACGAGGTACCAATGACAGGTTGATGCGACGCGAGCATGGCGTAACGCATTGTGCGCGAGTCGAGCGGGGGGTCGAACGAGACGTGGTACTGGTAGATCTCGGGGTGCTTGGTGGTGATCTTAAAGTAGTTGGACGTGACATCGATTTTGCGCGATGCAAACTGGTCCTCGATGCCTGCACACCGACAAAAAACAACGACACAATGGTCAATTGAGAGGGACACGAGATTAGTCGCTTGCCTGCAGCGGGCTGCTTCTTGGGCAAGGCGGCATGGAGCTGCTCAGCAACTTCCTTGCGGGTGACCGGGCGACCCTCAGTGGACGCATCACCGCCGAGGTGGACAGGGGCGGCGGCAGGAGGAGAGGAGGCTTTTTTTTGTGGTTGGGTTTGATTGTCAGCAGAAAAATACCTACTTTAAAACCGCGAGGTTTTATTTCTTTTTCTTGCTGCATACCGTTTAGCGAGAGGGCAGAGAGGGCGTCAGTGGCCTCAGCGACAGCGGGGGCGGCGACCTTGGGGCGGGGGGAAGGAGTAGAGGCACCTGATAAAACAAAAAGGGAAATCACTCTTTCATTCTTTCTTCTTCGCGCCACGGAGGGAAACAGCGCGCCTTTTCTTTTTTTCCCCATGGTATCGCCCTTTTTCTAGGGGGGGGGGGGGGGGGGGGGGGGGGGGGGGGGGGGGGGGGGGGGGGGGGGGGGGGGGGGGGGGGGGG
>Ga0302230_10000256_pt1 | contig 52731 bp, 36 predicted proteins | sample II_Palsa_N2_1_FD_193523 | JGI IMG/M metagenome (GOLD analysis project Ga0302230, IMG submission 193523) | Peat permafrost microbial communities from Stordalen Mire near Abisko, Sweden - II_Palsa_N2_1 | ecosystem: Environmental > Terrestrial > Soil > Palsa > Peat permafrost | place: Sweden... | reverse complement strand
ATTTCTGGCTATTTTTTCCGGGTCCTTCGCTGTCTTTCTTTGGCTTGAATTTGATGTTGGCGCGGCGAGCCTGGAAGCTCTCAAAGTTCGAGCAGGAAGAGATCTCGCGGTAGGTCTGCTGGCCGGGGAGCCAGACTTCGAGGTCGTAGGTTTTGGCCGCGCTGAAACCCATGTCTCCGGTGCAGAGGAGCATGCGGCGGTAGGGAAGGCCGAGGCGCTCGAGGACGGTTTCGGCGTGGTGGGTGAGGGCTTCGTGCTCGGCGGTTGAATCTTCGGGGCGGGCGAACTTCACTAACTCGACCTTCTGAAACTGGTGCTGGCGGATCATGCCGCGGGTGTCCTTGCCGTGCGAGCCAGCCTCGGAGCGATAGCAAGGGGTGTAGGCGGTGAAGGAGATTGTGCCGGAGGAGAGATCGATGGTTTCGTCGCGAAATATGTTGGTGACGGGGACTTCGGCGGTAGGAATGAGCCAGTGGTCGCTATCCTGCAACTGGCCAGGGACGTAGGGGCCCTTATCGTCGCAGTGGAAGAGGTCCTGGCCGAACTTCGGCAGATTGCCCGTGCCGAAGAGGGAGCGGGAATTAACGAGGCTGGGAGGAAGTACTTCGACGTAGCCGTGCTCGCGGGTGTGGAGGTCGAGCATGAAGTTGGCGAGGGCCCGCTCGAGCCGTGCGCCGGAGCCGAGCTGCAGGACGAAGCGGGCGCCGGAGATCTTGGCGGCACGTTCGAAGTCGAGGATGCCGAGTTCTTCGCCGATCTCCCAGTGGGGCTTGGCAGGGAAGTCGAAGGTGGGGATCTGGCCCCAGGTCTTCTGGACGACGTTGTCGTGCTCGGAGGCGCCGGCGGGGACGGAGTCGTGCGGAAGGTTGGGGAGGGACTCGAGGAGCTCGCGAAGACGGAGGTCGGCATCGGCCGCACGGGCTTCGAGCTGCTCAGTTTTCTCTTTGAGGGAGGTGGTTTGTGCAGCAACGAGAGCGACGTCGCCGCCATCGCGCTTGATGCGACCGAACTCGGCGGAAAGGGCATTGCGCTGGGCCTTGAGGGTCTCAGCTTCGGTGATGGCCGAACGCCGTGCTGTATCGAGATCGGAAAATCCTTGGAGGAGGCCCGGGTCTACGCCACGCAGACGGAGTTTTTCTTTGACCAGCGGGAGATTCGCCCGCACAAACGCTAAATCGTGCATACGGTTCTATTTTAGCTTGCCAAAAGGCCGTCACTTGCTACCACGTTTGGGCGGCGCTGTGGAGTGCGCCGAGTCCACAGGGTTGGAGCGTAAAATTTTAGGAATATGAGCGATTTGAAGACGGTTAAGCGTGCCCTTTTGTCTGTAACGGATAAGACTGGGCTGGTGGAGTTTGCGGGTGTGCTGGCGGGGCTTGGAGTAGAACTGGTGTCCACTGGTGGGACGGCGAAGGCGCTGCGCGATGCGGGGCTGAAGGTTCTGGATGTGGCCGAACTGACGGGGTTTCCGGAGATGCTGGATGGGCGCGTGAAGACGCTGCATCCCGGGGTGCATGGGGGGATTCTGCATCGCCGGGATCTGGCTGAACACGTGGCTGCGGTGGCTGAACATGGGATTAAACCGATCGACATGGTGGTGGTGAACCTGTACGCGTTTGAGAAGACGGCGGCGCGGGAGGGCGTGACTACTCCGGAGCTGATCGAGAACATTGATATTGGTGGGCCGTCGATGCTGCGGTCGGCGGCGAAGAACTTTGCGGATGTGGCGGTCGTGTCGAATGCGGCGGATTACCCCGCGCTCACGGACGAGCTACAGGCCAATGGCGGCAAGCTGAGTTTGGAGACTCGTTGGCGGTTGGCGCGTGGGGCGTTCGCTACGACGGCGGCGTATGACTCGGCGATTGCTACTACGCTGGAGGCGTTGCCGGCTGAGTTCGGGGACGTTGAGACGACGGTTGAGGCCGGGCTGCCGTCGACGCTGAGGATTTCGGCGCGGCTCAAGAACTCGCTGCGTTATGGCGAAAATCCGCACCAGGCGGCCGCTGTGTACACGGATGGCTCGGGGAGCGGGATTGCTAACGCGCAGCAGTTGCAGGGCAAGGAGCTTAGCTATAACAACCTGGTTGATCTGGATGCTTGCTGGGCGCTGGCGAGCGAGTTCGAGCAGCCTGCCGTGATCATCGTGAAGCACACGAATCCTTGCGGTGTGGCGCTGGGAGCTACGGTGGCGGAGGCGTATGTGCGCGCGCTGGAGGCCGATCCGGTTTCGGCGTTTGGTGGCGTGATCGGGGTGAATCGCACGGTGGATGGCCCGGCGGCCGTCGAGATGGCCAAACTGTTTGTTGAGGCGATTGTTGCGCCGGACTTCACGCCGGAGGCGCTGGCAGCGTTTAGCGCGAAGAAGAACCTGCGGGTGTTGCGGATTGTTCCGCCGTCGCCTGCACGGGTGATTAAGCAGATCTCCGGCGGTTTCCTATTGCAGGATGAAGACCGTGCGCCCGTGACCGCGGATACGCTCACCTATCCGACGTCACGGAAGCCGACGGATGAGGAGGTTGCGGGGCTGCTGTTTGCGTGGAAGGTCTGCAAGCATGTGAAGTCGAATGCGATTGTGTATGCGCGCCAGCAGGAGGGTTTTGGGCAGACGGTCGGGGTTGGGGCAGGCCAGATGAGCCGCGTGGATGCGGCTCGGTTTGGCGCCATGAAGGCGGCTCTTCCCCTGGCGGGGACGGTTGCGGCCTCGGACGCGTTCTTCCCCTTTCCGGATGGCGTGGAAGCCATTGCAAATGCAGGAGCGACGGCCATTATCCAGCCCGGCGGATCGGTGCGGGATGCCGAGGTAATTGCGGCGGCGGACCGTCTTGGCGTCGCGATGGCATTCACGGGAATTCGTCATTTCCGGCACGGATAGCACATTTTGACAGCTGAGAATTGGGAGGGGACTGGTAGGATCGCATCCAAACCTTGTAATGTACCGTCTAAGGTGTAGATGGAGCGATGTGAAACCCTGCCAGGTGGCAGCATCTTTTTTAAGACCAGGTACTTCAGGACACTCATGAGCAGAACTCTTCGCGCAGCCCTAGTACCATTTGCCCTTGCCGCACTCGCTGCGCCGACGCTTGGAAGCGCGCAGTCCGCCGGGGGAAGCGCACAGTCGACAGCGACGGCGCAGCCTGTGACACAGCCCGTCGATCACGCTGACTCCTACTATCACTACGGTCTTGCGAAGCTCTACGAGGAGCAGGCGGTTGCGTCCGGGCGGCAGGATGTGGCCACCCAGGCCATCGAGCAGTACAAGATGGCGCTTGATGCCGATCCGAACTCTCGCATTCTGCAGGACGGCGTCGCTAATCTATATTTCCGGCTGGGCAGGATCCGTGAGGCGGTCTCGGCTGCCGAGGATCAGATCACCAAGCACCCCGACGATGTGGATGCTCACATGCTGCTGGGGCACGTGTACCTGCGAACCCTGGGAGATGGCCAGGGACCGAAGGCCACCGAGATGCTCCAGGCAGCAATTAAGGAATACGAGACCATCGTGCAGTTGAAGCCCAATGATCTGGACAACCGGCTACTGCTGGGCCAACTCTATGGCCTCAATCACGACTCAGCGAAGGCTGAAGAACAGTTCAGGGCTGCACAGAAGATCGACCCCAGCAATGAGGATGTGGTGCTCGACATCGCGCGCGAGTATTCCGAGCAGGGAGATTTGAATCGTGCGGCCAAGGTGATCGCCGACGTGCCGGAGAGCGATCGTTCCGGCCGCATGGACTTTGCGCTGGCGGCGCTGTATGACGAACTGAAGCGGCCTAAGGATGCAGCCGCGGCTTACCAGGCAGCCGTGGAACAGGACCCCAGCAATACGGATGCACAGCGCGGTCTGGCGGCGGCACTCGCGGCTTCGGGCCAGATGGAAGCTGCCGCGAAGGTGAACGCGCAAATTCTCCAGACCGATCCGCAGGACCCGCAGGCGCTGATTCGTGCAGGCGAGATTCAGCGGCAGAAGGGCGAGTATGAGCAGGCGCTCACGACCTTCAAGAAGGCCGAAGCTCAACTCTCCAACGACAAGGATCCGGAACTCATCTACAACGAGGCGCTGACGTACGCCGGCCTCGGGCGCTTTGATGAATCCGTTGAGGCTGTCAAGCAATTGCTCGCACTGACCGCGACGAAGGACGGAAAATATACAGAGGATGCCCAGCGGAACCGTGCTGCGCTGCTTCAGTTGTTGGGAACGGTCGCTCGCCAGTCCGGCAATACAGACGAAGCGATTGATGCCTATCAACAGATGCGAAACCTGGGCGGCGATTACGCAGCGCGTGGGTCGGACGCACAGGTCGACACCTATCGCGAGGCGCATCAATGGGCGAAGGCATTGCAGGTTGCAGCCGAAGCCGCCAAGGCCATGCCCTCCAATCATGATGTTCAGCTGACCTATGCGGTTCAACTCGCGGACGCGGGCAAGCTGGATGAGGGGTTGAAGTTAGCCCAGGCCCAGTTGGCGGGTACGCCTGACGATCGGGAAGTTTACTTCGATGTTGCCGAGATCGATGTGCGTGCCAAGCGCTGGAAGGATGCATCGCACGCGTTCGACCAGGCTGGGGCTCTGGCGGTTAGCCCCGATGACAAGGTGAATCTCTACTACTACCGTGGCGACGCGGCGCTGCGGGAGAAGCTCTATGATGAGGCCGAACTGGACTTCCGCAAGGGTCTGGCTCTCGACCCTGACAACGCGTCCATCGAGAACGATCTTGGGTATATGTACGCGGACCGCGGCATCCGGCTTGATGAGGCAGTAACGATGCTGAAGAAGGCCGTGAACACCGATCCGCAAAATTATGCGTTCCTCGACTCGCTGGCGTGGGCCTACTACAAGCAGGGCCAGTATGCGATGGCGGAAGATTACGAGCGCCGGGCATCGCAACGCATGAAGGGCGATCCGACGCTGCTCGATCATCTCGGTGAGATTGAAGCCAGGAACGGCAAGCTGCAGCAGGCGGTCGCGGACTGGAACAAGTCGTTGCAGGAGTATTCGACTTCACTTGCTGCCGATGCCGACCCTGCCGACGTGGCGCGCGTGCAGCACAAGCTCGAGAACGCGCGGGTTCGCCTGGCTCATGCAGGCAGCGCTCCAGCCAACAACGCTCCGGCGAAGCAATAGGCGCGTCGGATCTCAACCGGGGCAGCGGCCGTTGCCGTTGCCGGTCACGCTACACTTAAGCGATGGTTCACAACCTGCATGCCCTGGGTGTCTTCGGTGAAGACGAGCGCGTGCTCTCTGGACGTGCGTTTCCGGCTCCCACCAGCGACGATCGCACGGCCTTTGAGCGCGACCGCGACCGCGTTGTGCAGGCGCGCGCGTTCCGCCGGCTGGCGGGTAAGACGCAGGTATTCACGAGTCGCGCATCGGACCATTTCCGCAGCCGCCTGACTCACACGATGGAGGTCGCGCAGGTGGCTCGCCACGTCGCGTCCGCACTCAATCTTAATGTCGACCTTACCGAGACGCTTGCGCTCGTCCATGACATCGGGCATCCACCGTTCGGGCATGCAGGGGAACGCGCGCTGGATGATTGCCTGCGCCATCACGGTCTGCGGTTCGATCACAATCTTCACGCGCTGCGCATCGTCGAGCGCTTTGAGCAGCGCTATGCGGGGCACCGAGGGTTGAATCTGACGCTGGGAACGCGCGAGGGCATCATCAAGCATTCTCGCGATTATGCTACGCAGGAACATCCGGAACTGTCCGAATATTTTCTCGGGCTACGTCCGCCGATTGAGGCACAGGTGATCGACCTCGCGGATGAGATCGCGTACCTGACTGCAGATCTCGACGATGGAGTCGAGTCGGGTCTGCTGGAGATCGGGCATATCCGCGAGCACGTGGATATCCTTCGCCAGAGCTACCTGCCGGTGGAGCGCGCTCACCCGAATGCGGAAGAGAAGTACATCTTTCACGATGCGCTGCAGGCCATGCAGAAGACGCTCATCATGGATCTCATCCACACGACTGCCGCGAACGTTGAACGCGCTGGCGTGAAATCGTTGGCGGATATCCGCGCTCTCGATCATCGGGTCGCGATCTTTTCGCCGCAGGCCGAGGCGCAGCGCCGACAGGAAAAGCAATATCTGTATGACACGCTTTATACCTGCAAGGCTTTGGAAGTCGAGCACACCAAGGCGGAGGAGGTTATCACGGAGCTCTTCGAGTTTTGGGTGAACTATCCCGAGGAGCTGCCGGAATCGTATGTGGAAGATGTGAAGACTGATGGACTGGCGCGCGTTGTCGCCGATTACATCGCCGGTATGACGGACAACTTCATTCTGCTGCAGTATGCCGAGGTTCGGCGTCGCGTGCGACTAGGACGTGTTCCATTTCCTGAGCATCACTAAGCCGGCATGAAGACCGAATCGATGCTGCAGCTGGACTCAAAGCGGATGCAGGATGCTTTGACAGTCGCTCCGCATATTGTTAGCGTTAGAAGAGCGTCTATCGACCTGATAGGCTGCGCGTCCCCGTCGTCCAGCGGTTAGGACACCGCCCTTTCACGGCGGTAACACGGGTTCGAATCCCGTCGGGGACGCCAATCATTCCAAAAGACTTAGTGGAAATGCCCCCAAACGGCCGTGGACCCATCGTGGACCCACGATTTATGCGCCCACACGCACGGCATGAGCTGTCTCCGGGCGCACCATTTGAACTACCTTTCGCTGTGCCTCTCGTTTGGCAGGCATTTGTGCCAGGGCATAGATGTCCAGTGTCACCTTCGCGGAACCATGCCGCAGTAGCTCCTGCACCACCTTCACATCCTCGCGATTGGCTTGCAGAAGCGTGGAGTAGGTGCGACGGAACGTGTGCCAACTGACCCGCTTATTGATGCCGAGACGCTTCACCACCGGCTGAATGTGGTAACGCATCACGGTCGACAGCCAAATCGGTTGTTTGCAGCGTTTCTTACTCGCGCGACGGCTAGTCGCCGCGAACACGTAATCCTCCGGCTTGTTGTAGGGCGTCACCTGATACCAGACAAGCAGATCCTTGGCCGTGCACTCGTCCAAGGGAATCCGCTTTTGGGACGCCTCCGTCTTACAGCGGCCTACGACCTGATCCACGATGGATCGTTGGATATTCGCGTCCAACGAGTCGAAATCAAAGTCCAGCCACTTGAGTCCAGCCAATTCTCCCCTGCGCAAGCCACTTGCCATGTCGAGAAACAAGAGCACTCGTTCGCGCAGTTCCAGTTCCGCGACGATTTTCTGAATCTCCTCGACTTCGAGGATGTCGGGAACTCGCTCCCGCTTGGAACTCTGACGAACACCAGAGCCCTTCGTGGGGCCGGAGATGGGATTGAACTCAATGAAGCCCCATCGGATTGCGTGGTTGTAGAGAACACTCAACAGATTCCGTATCTTCGCCTTGGTCCCGGGCGCGAGCCGCTTCAGGTCTTTGGGCTTAACTTTCGCCTGCCCGGACTGAAGTTTCTGCTTGCGACGCGGTTTACAGCGCAGATCACGGAGCCATTCCTCCACCATGGGAGTCTTGATTTCATCATTCCGGCATATCTCCGAGCAGTCAGATGGGCGCGGGCGATGCCACCACCCATTCTCCATAACCGGGAACTCGGACATTAGTCCTCATAAGTCGGCATACAGGAAGTAATCAGCTTGCTCGATGAGTGCCTCGGCGATGTGTCACGCTCCGTAGTTGTCGAAAGCGAAGTCTTTCGCGCACAGCAAATGAGCTTAGTGCCAAATAGCCGGCTGTCGGCAAATTCGGATTCAGGTCGCCGTTAACTACCAGTCAAAAGGGCAAAGTCACCAGCGGCAGGCCAGGTTTCAATCGACGGATCATTGATAGCCTATAGATCCTAGGCCAACTAGCTTATGCGTGTAATTCCAGAGGCAGAGATGGTGTAATCCTTGCCCTGGTAGTGTAGGCCGTTCAACTCCGCATCTCGGTCGAAGACGTCAACTCGCGGTACCGCAACGAGACCGTCATGAAGGGTCGGTTGCAATCCGAAAATAGACTCGAGCACGAGATCGGTAAAGGCACCTCCTGCGATCACGGACCAGTCTTCGATATACGGGGCATCTTCGGAGCCCTTGTAAGCACCGCCTTTGAGTGGACTCACGACATCCTCAGTAAAATGAGCCTGCCCAATCGGTCCCTGATTTCCGGCCTTCGCCACCTCGGTAAGCCACGTTGCGATGCGCGCCGGATCGTCTACCTTGAATAAACCCTTGGCGCACTCCGCTGGCCAGGCTGCGTATGCTCCCAAACAACTGTGGTCTGGCCGAACATTCCAGGTGGCGTCTGGATCCCCACTGGCAAGAGCGCGCATCCACTTCTTTGAGGCTAGTTCGGTCCAGAAGAAGTTCGCCATCTCGTTCTTCTGCGCTGCGCTCAAGTCGTCGCTCATATTGTCGAGCACCGCCAGGAAGTCATAGCAGTGCCGCACTTCGACGAACGTTCCGTCCGGCTGCCCGCACTTCCACCAGCCCTTACCGTCCACATAAAGAAGGTCGTTGATTCGCCGTGCAAGGGTGGTGGCATCCGTACGAAGACCGCCAGCTTCTTGCGTACGGCCGGCCCTGTCCAGCAAATCTGCCACGAACCGCATACTGGACACATTGCCGGCGTTCATTCCCGCCACTTCATGAACGTAGGTACTAACTACTTCGAGCAGATTGGAAATGCCGCCGTAATCAGCAAGGCCGTTGGCGCCGGCAAGTTTCTTCCAGTATGTGGCGTGGTACAGCAGATGATCGAGGACTGGCTTGCCATCAATACGCTTGTTAAGCCATGCAAGATCACCGGTGGCGCGCAGATAATCCTGCGCACATCGGATGATCGCCATGTCGTTGACGGCATACCACGGCCCGACAGCTTCCCCGGTTACATAATCCGTGGCCAAATGTTGATGTATCTCACGCTGGAACCATATCTCAACCAAATTGCGCAATGGCTGAGGATCCAGTAGTGCTAAGCTGAAGCTGCTCAAGGCCGTATCCCATGGAAAGCTGAGGGTGGGTAACACATGTCCGCTTAGGGTCAACAGGGTAGGCCCGTAGGCGGACTCTGGTGAGCGGCGGCGCGCAGTCAGAAGATTTTTGACTCCATTATGGTAGAGATTCCAGAGCGTCTCGCTCGATGTATGTAGACGCGGAAGCGATCCCGAGAACTCGCTGTTCCCTGGAGTGAAGGCCGACCGAACCAATTGGTCGAAGCGCCGCTCATTCTGCTCCTCTAATTCTATGAACTTTGATTGCACGTAGTCGTACAGCTGCTCAGCCTCTGCGCCGGTGGCTGCAAGCGTGGCGGCAAAGTGCAACTCCTGTGTTGCGCCCGGAGCCAGCTTGAGGTTGTACTGGAGCACATTGCCGCCGATCAATGCGTGCGCGGGAGGAAAGATGCCCTGCGTACTAGCGGCTTGAGAATGTGCGGCCGTCCATGTCAGCCTGCCGTTGGTGGCGTTCCAGGAAAGATGGTTATCCGCTTCGCCGGGAAGTTGCGCGAACCATGCCGATGTCTTGTGCGTGGCACCGGCTCGCATATTAAACCCGAGGGCAATTTCAGCAGACTGACCGCCAACGTTGCGGATTTCGATCGTTTGCAAAACAGCTCGCTGTTCCGGTGGTAGGAACGTTTTCGTGCGGAAGTGTATTCCGTTCACGGTCTGCTCGCGGACTGCGCAATGCGGGAACCACTGATAGATCACGGCCTGTTCCGGGTTATTGGAAAGGGATGGCAGTCGGTCGTTCATCACCAGTTCGCAGGTCGTCAATAATCCCGGGCTCCACGGTGTATCTGGAATTCCGCAGCAAGCATATGGGGGAAAAGCAATCGCCGTAATGGCAGAAACAGATTTGACGGTCTGCGCATAGCCCCAGTCGTTCATGACGATCGGGAGATTGAACAGCTCCATGAAGGTGTGGGGCATACGGGTGCTGGCCAAATCGGCGAGGGAGGGAATGGAAGGAAGGATTTGCATGGGCGCACCGAGCGAACCCCGCGGGAGGCTGAGTGTGGTGGCGGCGGCGGAAGCTTTGAGGAAGGAGCGGCGATTCATCGGGAGGTCCTTTCGACAGCAAGTTCGATGTTGGCTGCCGCAGGAAGGATGATAAAGCCAACGTTCCTTTTCCGCTATAACGATATATAGAGATGATTGATTTGAGCGATATCGGTCGCGAATTGCCTCCATCACCAATATTGCCCTATTCAGGCTAGGAATTTGTCCGATGATTTATGGCGCAACGAAGGTTTGTTTGTTCGATTTGCTCAAAAGAGGACAAAACGGAAACTTTCCTATTGACAGCAAATAGAAAGTACAAATAGCCTTTATCTCGATAAAAAGAACATGTATCTGCACGTTTTGAGCAGAACAAAAAGTTTGGGAATTCTATTGGAGGACGCAAGTATGTCGGAGGCTATCGTGTCAGAAAGACGGAAATCTAGTTCATCTCGAGCCTATGCACTCATGTGCAGACTGAAGCTCTCTTGCTTACGCTCTGCGGGTTTTTCGTTGTGCTTCCTTTTAGGATTTGCGCTGACGGCGAGGGGGCAGAGTGCCGGTACGTTTGATACTGGGACGATCGTTGGAAGCGTTACGGACCAGACCGGCGCGGTGATTCCACATGCCTCGGTGACGATTGCCAACACAGGGACCGGGAATGTGACTACAGCAAAAACCGGAGACAACGGGCTCTTCACGGTTCCAGCGCTGCCGTTCGGCAACTACGTTGTGAGCGCCTCGGCAGATCGCTTTGGAAAAGCCGCGTCGAAGACCTTCGTGCTGAATGTCGGGGCTACCGCGCGCGTCGATCTGAAGTTGTCGATTGCAGGAGTGTCGGAGAACGTTCAAGTGACCGGCACCATGGCGACGGTGAACCTGAGCACTGCGACCGCGGGTACGACGCTGAATGAGAATCAGATTCAGAATTTGCCGACCAATGGTCGCGATGTGATGGACTTTTTAAACATCGCCCCCGGATCAGTGAATTCAACCGGTTTGTTCCAGGGCAGTATTAACGGCCAGGAAAATTTCATGACGGGGATTCAAGTGACACTGGACGGGCAGAATGCGTCTCGCCCTGACATCAGCGGCTTCGATGAAACAGAAGGCGCTGAGGCAAACCGCATGACGCGAGCCAGCATTGATAGCATCCAGGAGATTGATTTTGCCAACAGCGGCTACAGCGCCGACGTAGGACATTCGCTCGGCCCGCAGATGAATATCATCACCAAGGGCGGTACGAATCAGTTCCATGGCGAGATATTCGAATTCTTCCGCAACGACGCGCTGAATGCATTGGATTATTTTGCCAATTCGCTTACTCAGCCCAAGGTGCCGCTGAGAATGAATCAATTCGGCGGTAATCTGGCGGGTCCGATCGTGAAGGGTAAGCTCTTTTTCTTCGCCAACTACGAAGGCCTTCAACAGAAAACAACTCTGATCAACAAGCTGAATTCAACTCCAAGCGCCTATGTTCGTTCGCAGTTCGTTGCCTCAATGCAGCCGGTACTGGCTCAATTGGAGCCTCTACCTGCAGATTGCACGGCCATTCCTGCTCCCGTATCCTGCGCCGTCCCAGGCTATACAGATCCGGACCCGGTCAATGGCTCCGACCTGGTATACGCTCCTTCGGCTCTACCGACGACCATCAGTGAAAACAGCGGCGCGGTTCGCGTGGACTTCGATGCCACGAGCAGCGATCGGGTCTTTGGGCGCTTTACGATCGACGACGGGTTGACCAACCAAACGTATGGGCCGAACCAGGGACAGATAGCGCCGGAAGCGCTATTGAATCTGTACGGGATCGTCGACGAAACCCACACCTTCACTCCTACCCTGATCAACGAACTCAGCGTGGCGGTCCAGAAGTTTCACTCCGATACCAATTCGGAGACACCGCAGCCGTTAGTCGGGTTCGAGGGTTTCTTTGTCAATCTAGGTTCGCTCCCCGGTCCAAATACCTTCAATCAAATCAATGATGATACGACCATCGACATTTCGGACAATGCCACCAAGACCGCGGGGCGCCATACGATTAAGGTCGGTGCGCAAATTCAATTCAATCACTTGGACGAGTGGTTGCGTGAACAACAGGAATTTGAATTTGGCAGCTTCCCTAATTTGGAGCAAAATCAGCCATTTGTACTTTCCAAGCTTGGATTTCCGGGTTTCATTGGCGTGCGTAATTCGAATTGGGATGTGTACGCCGAGGATGACTGGCGGGTGAACAGCAGGCTCACTATTAACGCTGGGCTGCGGATTGACACCAACACAGTCTGGGATGACATAGACAACCTGCAGCAGAACTTCGATTATCAAACGCAATCATTCCTGTCACCGAATAAGCCTCTGTACAACGGACCCACGGTGGATGTGGCGCCGCGCCTGGGGCTGAACTACGATCCGTTTGGTCACGGTAAGACGGTGATCCATGCGTATTACGGGTTGTTCTATCTTCCACTCCAATTTGGCGCAAACTTTGTCACGAATAATCCTGCGTATCAGAGTTATTCGGTGAACGCCTTCCAGGTGTCGCTTGCCTACCCGATGGCCAACCCTGCTCTGCCAGCCGGTACGCAAAATGTGTACATCATGCCACAGAATGTGAAAGACGCTTATTCAACGAACTGGCTCTTTGGCGTTCAGCAGGAAGTGGCGCGGAACACGATCCTGACGGTCAATTACGTTGGGAACGAAGACCATCGGATGCAAGCGGGTCAAAATTTTGCGGGAGTGAATCTGAATCCGGCAAACCTGGTGAACGACAATAACCGTCCGTTCTCCGGCTTCGCAAACGAAATTCTCGAGTCCGACGAGTTGAGCGGGAGCTATCACTCCTTGCAGGCGGGAATACGCCACAACGTAGGCAAGCTCAATTTTGAAGTGAACTACACCTGGTCGCACACCATCAATGACTTTGTGAACTTCTTAAACAACTTCTCCGATCCTTACGACCCAGCGAAGGATATGGGTAACGGTGACGGGGATATTCGGAACAACCTGACGGGCAGCGTGACCTATAACTTTCCTGAATGGAAGGGTGGAAACCGGTTCGAACGTCTAGTAGTGGGAGGATGGCAAACTTCGAGCATCGTCCAGACTCGCTCCGGAGCCGCGCTGAATCCGACGCTCACAGGGACCTTCTTTGGCCTGCCCTCGCGGCCTGATTTCACTGGAATACCGGTTCGTCTTCCCCACGGCTCCTGGCCCACTGGTGTCTACAATGTGGCTGCCTATGAGGTTGAGCCGGGCTACAACGGTAATCCTGGCGATCCAACGACCCTTGGAAACGTCCCGCGGAACAGCCTTCCGGGTCCCGGCTTTTTCCAATGGGATTTTTCCGCAATGAAGAATTTTCCCGTGACGCAGAAGATAAAAGTGCAGTTCCGCGCTGACCTCTTCAATATCTTGAACCATCCCAACTTCGGCAACCCCGGCAACATGGGAATTTGTAACTCTATCTCCGCACCCAGTTCGAGCTGCGGCGGGGCAACTCCGACCAATCCAGCCTACAACCTGCAATTTGCAGAGGTCGGACAAACCATCGCCGATCAGGACGATACCCTTGTGGGTTCAGGCACGAACCGCCAGATCCAACTGGCCCTAAAGGTGATCTTCTAGCGCTGGATAAGTCGTACAGAGGGGCCGGTGGGCGAAAGGCACTCATTTTGCCCACCGGGCTTCCATCACGAGACAGCCAATACTACGAGGCGCGCAGGTGGAGGTTCGATAGTGTGTCTAGACACGCACGACTTCGACGCCGGCCGCAAGGAATGGGGCGATCATTTCGTCGGTTGCCCCGCCGTCGGTAATGAGTGTGTGAATGGACGACGTCTCGCAGATACGCCACTTCGCTACGATCTTCAATTTTGAATGATCCGCAACGGCGATATGACGACGCGACCGGCTCACGAGCATGTTATTCAGCTCTGCCTCTTCAGCATTATGGCAACTCGCGCCCCACTCGGCATCGAGCCCGTCTGCGCCGATAAATAGTGTGTGAATCAACATGTTCTCGAAGCTTTGGATTGCACTCGGACCGACAAGCGAGAACCAGTCACCGCGCAGGTGGCCACCGGTCACGAAGACATCAATATCCTTTCGCTTTGAAAGCTCCATTGCAATGTTTACGGTATTCGTGACGACGGTCAGGTCGGCGTTGAATGGGAGGCAGCGAATGATTTCCGCGGTTGTAGTGCCAGGCGTGACGGCGATTGTTTCGCCGGGTTGTACCAGATCAGCGGCGGCGCGCCCTATGTGGCGTTTTTCCTCTGCAAAGTGTTCCACCTGGGCCATAAAGGAGCGGTCGTTCTTGAACGACTCGTAGAACATCGGATGGCCGGCAACTGCTCCACCGTGGGTACGGCTCAGCAGACCCTGCTGCTCCAGCGTGTTCAGGTCTCGACGAATCGTTACGACCGTGACGTTCAGGCTCGCGCTCAGTTCCTCGACCGAAATCGTTCCATTCTGTTGCAGCGCCTTCAGGATTTCCTGGAAACGTCGTTTCTGTCGGTCGCCGCCCTGAGAGGAACGGTCACCGTCGTCCGGAACCGATTCCCGGCTTGTGATCGATGATCTTGGCATCGCACGCTTTCCACTTCCGTTTCGATCATCTCGCAGAGAATGGTTCGAAACATGATTCTAAAAATTTGACTCGCACGATAAGAATACGCAGAAATAAATGTTCGAAAAAGCTAAAATAGATAATTATTTTTTCCGTAAATGCCAATTAGTGCTATATTCCAACTATGTTAGCTCGCATTCGCAACCTACTGGTGCTTGGATGGGTGGTCGCAACCCCAGCGGCGGCGCAGTCGGGCAAAGTTTCAGTTGACCATCCTTCAGCAGGTCGAACCATATCGTTTTACCCTTATAAGGGTCGTTGGCATGGAGCGGATGTAGCCTACTCGATCCAACTTTCTCCGGATCGTTTCCTTTGGCTCTTTGGCGATACGTTTGTTGGAAGTCCGAACACCCAGCGCATTCCCGGTGACTCCATGCCGCGCAATTCTATCGGGATAGCTGAATGTCTTTCCGGGCAACCTTGCCCCCTGACCTTCGCGTGGATCAGTCATCGCGACGGCCCCCCATCTTCCTTTTTCGAAACAGGCACCCCGGAGTACTACTGGCCGCTCGATGGCTTCGTCAGTAACGACACTCTATATGTTGTGCTGCAGAAGATGCACACGGCCGGAGACGGAGGCGCGTTCGGATTTGACTATTCGGGAGTAGTGCTCGCCTCGATAAAGAACTACATGGATCCCCCGACGGTCTGGAATATCGTCTACCAGCCCATCCTTAGCGGCAATACGGTCATTCCAGGCGTCGCCACGGTGAGTCCGGCCGCTGCAGAAAGCTCGGCAGACCCCTCCGCCCCAGGAGGATACGCCTACTTCTTCACGTGGGTGAAGAATGGGCGTTTGCCAGAGGTGGCTTTGATGCGGCTGCCTTCGACATCCCTGGACGACGCCGCACTTTCCGCCGGCCATTGGCAATACCTGACCAAGAGCGGCGCATGGAGTTCGTGGACCACACCCGCCCTCTTGCCGAAGGATGCCAAGATTATGGTTCGCGGCAATTACACCGAGTTCACCGTCTTCTATCACCCCGAGTTGCGTCGATGGTTGATGACGCTGCCCGGAGGATTTCTGGACGGCGCCGCTTTGTTGAGCCATGCAGATTCGCTAGCAGGGAACTGGTCGGCACCGGATTCGATCTACAACTATCCCGAATCACAACCCACGAACCCTGACCATGCGCCAAATGTCTTTTGTTATGCCGCGAAAGAGCACCCCGAACTCGAGGGCAAAGGCACCTTCACGTTCACCTATGCGTGTAATTCGATGAAAGAAGCAGAGATATTAGCGAACCCGCGACTGTATCATCCCGTCGTCGTCAATCTGCCCATGTCCACGCTCGTCGGACCACCGAAGAGTAATCTGCGACAGCAGTAGGCAGCACCATAGAGAGGTTTTCAGTACTGAAGTCATGACAGCCAAGAATCGAGCGAGCGTGTTAACCCCGGAAACAGTTATCGACTGGTCGCAAGGCAACCTGAAGGGCAGCAGCATCAAGCGCAGCCGGAAACTTCTGAAGGACCTCGTCGAGGTCTATCCGAAGTATGCGGGCAGCGGCCTGGCACCCGACACGGAAGTCTACTCGGTGCAATGGTGGGCGCCGGCGCAAGAGGGGCAAGAAGGAGGTCTGTTCTGGGGCGTCACCCATCTTCAGCCCGGACGCGTGGGAGATGAGTATTTCATGACCCACGGCCATTTCCATGCGCTCGAGACGCGCGCGGAATATTACACGGCAGTCTCCGGCCGGGGAATTTTGTTGCGAATGGAACGTGATGGCCACACCTGGGCGGAAGAGATGTTGCCGGGGAGATTACTTTACATCGATGGAAGGCACGCTCACAGGGTCGTCAACACCGGGGACGAGCCGCTCGTGTTCTGGGCATGTTGGCCAAGCGACGCAGGATACGACTACGGCACCATCGCGAGAGAGGGCTTCGGGTTGCGAGTCCTGGAGCGGGGTGGCGAGGCTGTGCTGGTCTCCACAACGAAGGAGCAGCATGTCACTTCCATCGGCTGAGAAGGCGTTCCATCCTGGCCTGGGGCTGCGGCTTTCGGAACAGAGCTTAAGCTTTTCCTATGGATCCGGCTATTTCGGTCCGGAGGCCGAGATGCGCAGCCTGGATGCGATCCGGCCGAGCCTTCTTGACCCGCAGTGCTCAGGCCCCGACCCGGTGTACGGAATTTGCATGGACATAGGCAAAACTGTGGACCGTGAAGAGTTGGTTCGACGCTATCTGCTCTTCGGAGTCGTGGCATACGCTGCCGGAACCCTGGGTCGTGAGCCGGTCCGCAGCCAGGGCCATGTGCATGCGATCTCTCCGCACTCCGGTTGGTCCGCGCCGGAGGTCTTCGAGATATGGCAAGGACGAGCCATCATCTACGCGCAGGAGTCCGCGGGCAACGACCCGGGCCGATGCTTTGCCATCGAAGCGGGCCCCGGGGACCACGTTGTTGTTCCGCCGGGCTGGGCGCACTGCGTCATCAATGCAGACCCGGGCGAACGCATGGTTTTCGGAGCGTTGTGCGACCGGCAGTACGGTTTTGTCTATGAAGGCGTGAGGGCCCACCGGGGATTGGCGTGGTTTCCGCTTGTGGAGGCAGGTAGGATCGACTGGCAACGAAACCCATCCTACATGCCCTCTCGGCTGCTGGTGCGCGGCCCTCGTCAGTACGACGAGCTTAAGATTCGCAACGACAAACCTCTCTACACCCAGTTCGTAGAAAATCCCGACGCCTTGCAGTGGGTTTCGGAACCACAACGCGCTGCGGATGCGTGGAAGAATTTCGAGCTATGACGTTGTTCTCACGCAGACGCCTGTTGGCTGGCACCGCATCTGCCGGCATAGCCGCAGCATCAAGACCGCTATCCGCGCTCATTGCGGATAAAGGAGCTTCGTCCGCGATTCAAGGCGTGTCCTCCAGTCGTTATGACGCAGTCGATTTTCGTTATGCGCCCGCGCAGTATCAGACGGCCTTTTGTTTTCCCGACGATCACCACAAGAGCCTCGTAAACGAACGGGGAAACCTCCTCTACGACTTTCCCTTGGATCAGTTTGCTTCGATCGACCAATTCGGTACGGTGCTCGAGTTTACACTGGGTGGCATGGACTGTGACGAGGTGCAACGGCAGTGGATCGAATCGCCATCTGTTCCCGTCGTGCATACTTTGATCGAGCGACCTGCTGTAGGTTTCGAGTTGATCACGTTTGCAACCGACCGCCCTGGAGAAGGCCGCGTAGATAACATTCTTCTCGAGGTCCGTGCCAGACACGGCGCGATGCAGGTGGCGCCCCGGCTGAATATTCACTGCTCTTCAAGTTGCAACTTGGCTGCTGGCGACTCGCCGTACCCGATACTTACTCGCATAGACAACAAGCCCTGGATCTATTGCATGGCAGCAAAACCACGCAAGGAGGAAGCGGTTTTGTGGACGAGGACGGGTGGCTATGAAATCTACCTCGAACACCTGACCTGTTCCCCGGAACAGCCCGCGCGCTACCTGTTCCGCATCCCGCAAGACAGCTCAGCGACGGTGGACACGGCTTTTGATCCAGACGCGTTGTTAGCGAGCGCTCGAAGCTTCTGGCGGAATTGGAAGCCGTTTGGGGGGACGATTCAATTCGATCTCTCCGGTGCTAACGGAGAGTTTCTCGCGGGCTGCGCGAGAAATATCCAGCAAGCTCGCGAGAGCAAGGACGGACGCCTGGTTTTTCAGGTCGGTCCCACAGTCTATCGCGGCCTCTGGATCGTGGACGGCAATTTTCTTCTGGAAGCTGCACGTTACCTCGGTTATGACAAGGAGGCGGACGACGGACTGCGCAGTGAATGGAGCCGCCAGTTGCCGAGTGGGCAGATCGTCGCGGGCGGTGGCGGAGAGCATTGGAAAGATACTGCCATCGCAATGTTCACCCTGGTGCGTGCGTGCGAGTTGAAGGACGACTGGTCGATGCTGCGCGAGCTTCGCGATCAAGTGGCGCTGGGAATTCGCTTCCTGATTCAGCTGCGCGACCAAGCGCGGCGCGGCGACTCGACCAATGGACGGTACGGCCTGATCGCTCCGGGTTTTCCGGATGGAGGTATCGGGGGCATTCACTCCGAATTCAGCAACACGCTTTGGGTGTTGGCCGGCTTGCGCGCTGTGATGCGCTGCAACGACAACCTCAAGCTGCCAGAGTTGGATATTGCCGCGTCGTTCTATCGAGAGCTCCGTGCTGCCTTCGACGAAGCCGCTAAGAGAGAGATGGTGGCAGATCCGCGAGGATTTTCGTACTTGCCGATCCTGATGCACGACGATCCAGACTGGAAGTTGCCCGATCCCTGGATGCGACCGCGCCCGCAGACTGCGCAGTGGCCGATTTCACACGCAATCTTCCCGGGCTCGATCTTTGCAAAGGACGATCCCATCGTGCGGGGTCACATCGCGCTCATGCAGGCTGTCACTGTCGAAGACGTTCCGGCAGAAACGGGATGGCTGCGGCACGAATCGCTTTGGACCTACAACGCGCCGTTCGTGGCGCAGATGTATCTGTGGGCAGGGCTTCGCGACTGGGCAGAGCGCACGTTCACGGGCTTTCTAAACCACGCATCCCCGCAGTTTGCATGGCGTGAAGAACAGCCACTACAGCAGGCGGCGGTGTCGCAATTCTGGGGTGACACGCCTCACAACTGGGCGAGCGCGGAATGTGTACGTTATCTGCGTCACCGGCTCGTGCTCGAGGACGAAGATCGTTTGCGCTTGCTCGACGGAGTTCCGCTGTCTGAATTCGCAAAGCGGAAGACTTTCTCGCTCGCGAACACGCCAACACGATTCGGACGCATTTCGCTTGCCGTTGAACCTACAGGAAGCCAAGGATGGCAGATCAGTTTTCGTCGTGAAGGCTCGAGAGCCCCGCGCACCGTCGAACTCGCGGTCGAGCTGCTGTCTGGCCGGACGTCCAAGCTTGAAGGAGCGACCTATCGGCTCTTCAATGGTCGTATGCTGATCGACCCGGAAAAGTCGGAGTGGCAGCTGTCCTGGAGCTGAGCGGCGTTGGCCTCTCGCTGAAAGTTGCTTATGAGGATGACCCGGCGAGCCGGGATCGATGCAGGCTTGTCATTCAGCGCACGTAGGCAAGCATCGTTCCGCACATCTGTCCCTCGCCAACACCAGATGGCCGGATGGTGTATTCACCTACTGCCGCGGGAACAATGAATGTCTCCGCGTAATGGACGATGAAGGGCTCGAACTTTCCCTCGGGACTTTCGACGATCGCTTCGCTGCCTTCGACAAGGTTTAACACATGGACGGTGCCGTGGGTGTTATGCCTCACAAGAGCCTGGAACCAGTGGCGTCGGGTTTCGATGAATTCGAGCTCGTGCAATCCTGTCCGTTCTTCGCGCCAGCCCTCCCCAGCAGCTACGGTCTCGAAGTGGTTGACAAGCGATGACTCCACCCAACGCGTGGTGCGGTCCCACTGGATATTTGTCAGCCCGTGTTCAAGATGAATTGGCCGGGGGCGGCCATCAAGCCCGAGGCGGCCCCAATCCCACAGTTTGAAGGTGAAAATATAGGGCGTCGCACTGATCTCCAATACCATGCTGTCTTTACCGGAGCAATGGATTGTTCCCGCAGGAATGAGGAAGTGATCGTGCTTACGCGCAGGGAATCGGTTGACATATTGCTCTGCGGGAAAGTCGAAGTCGCCTTCTGCTGCGCGCTTCAAATCGGAAGTCATGCGCTCTCGGTCGACCCCCTCTTTCAGACCTAGGTAGACTGTGGCCTCCGGCCCCGCATCCAGCATGTAGTAACTCTCATCCTGGGTATAGTCCATGCCGAAATGTTCGCGTATATATTGCGTCAGCGGATGCACCTGGAGCGACAGGTTTCCTCCGCCCATCGTGTCGAGGAAATCGAACCGGATGGGAAATTCATCGCCAAAGCGGCGATAGACGTCAGGTCCGAGCAGCGCTTCCGGCTGGGCAAACACCAGGTCGATCGCAGGGATCTCGACGCGGTGCTCCCCGAAGCCGAGCAACAGACTGTTCTCCTCGGGTACGCAATCGAAACACCAGGCATGGTTGGGTGCACCATCGTCTGGCAGGTTACACACGCGCTCCATCCAGTGACCGCCCCACGGTCCAGGATCGAAGAAGGGAATTATGCGGAATGGCCGCGTGACCGCTCTCGCCAGCCCCCGCCGGAACGCACCACCAGAGATCATCTTTGGAGCTTCCGGCGTGTTGGTGTCCAGGAGGTAGTCGATCTTGTCGAGCAGCTGCCGCTTCTTTCGATCGGCAACGCGCCAATCGAGAAAGAATGCCCGTTTGTATTTCAACGCGGCGCGCTCCTCATAGTTATCTATACCGAGATTTGAGATCTCATTCCGTCGCTGGCGCATCTGCAGTTCCCAACGTGCCATGTCTGCATAGATTAGCGTCGACGGCTCAGGACAAACGAGGGACGCGCCTGTACCGATGACTATCGAGGTTGCGCATTGCGCCAACTCCCGCTGGGTGGTACGCAGCTTCTCACCGTCCAGAAAGTCGCGAAGCTCTGCTGCATTCATCACCCCGAAGACAGGGTCGTCTGTTAGCAGCGACGCGTACTTCTCATCGATCTGGCTTGGCGCCAAAAAGAGATCGGCCGTGCGCCAGACCGCGGCCTCCGGAAGAGCCACCCGCACGGCTCGCTCTAACTCATCAACAAACACTCCGGGATAGCACTCGATGCAGATATGTCCGTCCAACCCGCCGAGCGTCTGGACGATCTGTTCCCATCCCGCAAGACATTCGTCCGCGCTCCCCACTGAAATAAAGGGATGCCTGTCATACATGACTATCGCGTCTCCTGGAACAGAAGTTCAACACCGTACAGCGCTGCGTGATTTCCGAGCTCCGCAGCGACGATGCGTGGTTCGCTGAGCGGAGCCCATATATTGTGCCGCACATAGGCTCGCAGGCTTGGGAGGATCACGTTGGCAGCCCTCATCACGCCACCTCCGAAGATCACGACCGCCGGATCGTAGCCAACGACTGCGGTGACCGTCATCATTCCCCATACCTTCAAACAATGGTCGCGAACGCGAATAGCGACAGCATCGCCCTCCGCAGCGAACTCGAACAGGTTCTGAAAGTTCAGCGCAGCTCCCGAGAGGCGACTGGTCATAAAGTCTGGTTGCTCTTGGCAGAGGGCAGGCAACACCCATCCAGACGCCTCTGACTCGGCGCAACCTTTTCCGCCACAGGTGCAGCGTCGACCTTGCAGGGTCACGGGGACGTGTCCTCCGAGACAGGCCGCCAGCCCATGAGCGCCAGAGGGCAGTCGTCCATTGAGTGCGACAACTCCTCCGATTCCCGTGCCGAGCGTGAACATGACAACATCAACCTCACCTTTGCCGACACCCGCCGACATTTCGCCGCGCAAGGCAAGACGTGCATCGTTCGCGATCCGAAGGGGAGCGCGTAGCGTCTGGCTCGTCCACTCGTTCAGGTCAAGGTGGGGAGCGTCGACAAACTTTCCATTGGTGGAAACAATGCGGTTTTTCTCTTCGTGGACAAGGCCGCAGAAACCGAGTCCCACTCCGTCGATTGGACAGCCGGCTGTCTCGCGGAGGCGCTGTAGGGTAGCCGACAACGCAGGCAATACAGTCGCCAGGTTGCGCGAGTCAGAAAGGGAAAACTCGTCCAAAGCAACCAGGACGCCATCTGCCACGACCGCGCAGGTCACATGGGATCCACCCAGGTCGACCGCCAAATACGCCATGTTCGTACTCCAGGCCCGAATCCCTCGCCACGACGGGCAAAAGAGCCGTAATTTTCTCTTGACGCCTTGAAGAATACTATCATAAGGTGTTTTAGTAAGAAACGAACAATATTTCTTTCGTTAAACACTATTTGCGAAACCGTTCGGACCCGTTTTCACAGGAGTCATCGTGCCGATTACACGTTATTTGGGTGCATGTCTGCTCGCGATCAGTGCGGTCGGAGCCCTCTCGCAGTCGACCACATCCGATTCGGTGCGCTGGTCTGAATCCGTCTCTCAGAACTATCTGGTGTATCCCGATCAAGTGTACGGATTCCAGAGCGGGACGCAATTGAAGTTGGACGTGTGGCAGGCGCAGACGGACGTTCCCGTTCCTACGATCATCTACTATCACGGCGGTGGATGGTTCTTCGGAGACAGAACCGGAGCTGTTCCCTACTTTATGCCGTGGGTCGCCAGAGGATGGAACGTTGTTAACGTGGAGTACCGAATGTCGGGTACGGCGCCTGCTCCCGCCGCAGCCGAGGACGCTCGCTGCGCGTTACGCTGGGTCTACCGGAATGCGAAGCAGTTTCATCTGGATACTTCCCGGATCATCGTTACCGGTCATTCAGCGGGCGGACATCTTGCACTGATGGCAGGGATGCTTCAGGATTCCGATGGACTGGATGACGATTGTCCGGCGGACGAGACTTTGGACGTTCCAATGAAAGTGGCGGCTGTGGTCGACTGGTACGGCCCCACCGATCTTTGGGATCTGATTCAGGGCGCTAACCGCAAAACATACGCAGTGACCTGGTTCGCCGGCATTGCGGAGAGGGCTACGGAGGCCAAACAGGTGTCGCCCATCCATTACGTTCATCCTGGCTTGCCGCCGATCCTTATCCTGCATGGCGACGAGGATCCTACGGTGCCTTACAGCCAATCCAGGCACCTTCACGCGCTTCTGGATTCAGCGCACCAGCCAAACGAACTCTACACGGTCCCTGGTGGTAAGCACGGCATGTTTGGTAAGGAAGCCGATGAGCGCGCCTATGAGCGCGTATGGGACTTTCTCGAAAAGTATGTGCCCGCTCTTCCGGCTCGGGGACAGGATCCGTTGGATACTGCCAAAGAGCGCGTCATGCACTAGGCACTATTACGGCACGGCGATGGAATGCGTTAGGTTGAAGGGTTTGAGGCGACTCATTTTGCCGGAGACGGAAAAGGGACTAGGAATTGGCACTGAATAGCTATTTGATTCGCAGCTCGGTTACCGGCGCGCTGGGAGGCCTCCTCTTCGGTTTCGACACGGCCGTCATTGCCGGTACGACACGAGCCTTGACGGCGCAGTTCCATCTCTCTCCATTGCAGCAGGGATTCACCGTATCCATCGCTCTATGGGGCACGGTAGCTGGCGCCGTCTCCTCTGGAGAGATCGGAAATCGACTAGGGCCTCGCACCACGTTGCGATGGCTCGCCGCGCTGTACATCGTTTCGGCCGTAGGCTGCGCGTTAGCGTGGAACTGGCCATCCTTCCTAATCGCTCGATTTATTGGAGGTCTCGCCATTGGTGGGTCTTCGGTCTTGGGGCCGGTGTATGTTGCTGAACTCGCACCGGCTGCTTACCGCGGCCGCCTCGTCGGGCTATTTCAAATCAACATTGTCATCGGTATTCTTCTGGCCTACTTTTCGAACTTCACGGTGAGCTCGCTGCACCTTGGAGCTGTGGAGTGGCGCTGGGAATTTGGGGTTTCGGCGTTTCCAGCAATCCTGTTTCTTGTTATGCTGCTGAGCATCCCGCATAGTCCGCGCTGGCTGGTCAGGCAAGATCGTATCGAGGATGCGCGAAGCACAGTTGAGCGGTTGGGGCACACTGCTCCCGACATCGAACTTAAGGAGATTATCGCTTCGCTTCATCAGGATTCGGCTTCTTCTCGAGAACCTTTGTTCAAGCGCGCCTATCTCCATCCCATCCTGCTTGCGATTACGCTCGCCGCATTCAATCAGCTTTCCGGTATCAACGCCGTACTGTACTACCTCAACGATATCTTTGCCGCTGCCGGGTTTTCCGGAGTGAACGGCGGCATACAAACTGTGATCGTCGGATTCGTTAACTTCGCGTCTACGATCGTAGCGATGAGCCTGATTGATCGCCTGGGACGCAAGACGTTGCTGTTGACGGGCTGTGTTGGCATGACGATCACACTCAGTGGGATTGCCGCCATCTTCATGTCCGGTCGATGGCAGTTTGCCTTGATCTATCTTCTTGCAGTCTACATCGCTTCGTTTGCCATTTCTTCCGGCGCGGTGATCTGGGTCTATATGAGCGAGATTTTTCCCAACGGTGTACGTGTAAAAGGGCAGGCGCTGGGCAGCACCACACTTTGGATAATGAACGGAGTCATTTCGCAGATCTTTCCATGGATGGCTGCGAAATCTTCGTCGTTGCCGTTCATGATCTTTGGCGGCTTGATGGCGCTCCAGTTCGTAGTGACTCTCGCGTTCTTTCCCGAAACCAAAGGCTTCACTCTTGAACAATTAGAAGCGCGGCTCCGATAAGTCTATGGCGCGTCGGCCACCAGGCCGCCGAAAATCCTGAAAGTCGCCTTATCGGCAAGTTCGATTTTCAGTTGTTGAGAACAGGCCAATGCACTCAGTGAGTTTGTGCAGGACCATGATAGCCGCCCCTACACGGCAATCAGTGGGGCACAGTCGCGCGGAGGAAGTTCTCGGTCGGCATTGGAACTCTTCCAGTAAGCCTTGCCACCGTAGTGGTAACAGCGATCCCTGATAGCCTTAGTTGGGCGAACCGGAAGCTAGTTTGTGACTCCGGCGCCGTCCCGGATAGGCGCAACCCTATTCAAGGAATTCGGAGGCAGGATGATCGAGGCTCTGAGGCGATTCGCTTTGGTTACTTTGTTTCTGCCTATGTGCGCGGTCGAATTATTTGCGCAAACTCCTGTCGGCCCGTCGACGTGTGACGTAGTTATCCGTGGTCATCATCTGACATTTCATGTCCTCCCCGGCCGTTTGCCTGCACTGGTTTTGGACGCTGGCGGAGGCGCCGACTCCAGCTATTGGAACAGCATCCTCCCCAAACTCGCCAAACGCACTGGCTCCGAGATCATCACCTATGATCGTGCGGGCTTCGGAGCGAGCGATGAAGTTCCCCCTCCATACCGGATGGAGGATGCGGTTGCTGACCTTGAGGCTGGACTCACGCAACTTGGTTTAACTCACGATCTCGTTCTGATTCCGCACTCGTATGCCGGGATGATCGCGACCTATCTCGCAATACGCCATCCAGATTGGATCGCTGGCGCAGTGCTTGTCGATACGAACTTGCCTGAGTTTTTTACCGACGAAGAAGTAGCGCACATGGCGCCCATCATTCAACCTATGGTTGCCGAAGAAGCAGCCGCGCATCCAAGCAAGCAGACTCGAACCCAGAAAGCAATTACGGACGCCTATGTCGAGACCACCCACGCCTTTCACAAAGCTGCTTGGCCGGATTCGATTCCGTGCATCGTAATCGTCTCCGAACGGACGCCCTTCCCACCCAGCATGACCTTCGACACTATGCTCTGGATTCAGGCCCACAAAGATTTCGCAGCCAAAGCGCCCAATCGAACGCTTACTTTTGCCAAGGGCAGTTCGCACGACATTGCCCACGATCGCCCTGAGTTGATCGTGAACGCCGCTGGAAAGTTAGTCGATCAACTTAGGTCGGCGAAACAGCAACCTTAGGAATAACTCTCTGCGAACAAGCTATGCTCAACGCTTCGGCTCCGATTCCGGATCCCAGACCGTCAGCTTCTTTAGAGCTTGGATCCCAGCCGAATCCACCTTGCTCGACGGCCGGTTGGCAAATCCTGATCCACCGGTTCGATCGTGCTGCCTTCAGTGGTCTCCCGACCGAGATTCAGTGGGAAGCTTTCCCATGTTTTTAAGGAGCTGTCGGAGGTTAGAAGACATAGAAAACAAAGGAAATATTAGCAATAACAGGGGCAACGTACGATTTGCCCAATGGACGCGTGTAGTTCCTGGATTAGAGATCATTAGGAACATGGCTTCAGTTAATACTAGTATTTCTGCTAGTTTCCACCATATAGTGGTTTCAAATTGCCAAACAAACGTATCCGGAGTCGGCATTTGGACAACACAACACTGTAACTGGCAACCTAGGAACCTTAGCGGAGTCAACTAATGAACATTCGGCATTCTCTAACTCGTCATGTTCGTGTCACCCTACAAGTTCTTGCGGCGGCTCTGATCTTCAGCCTAGCCGCTCCCATCGTCCTCGCACAGGACGCCGCACCAGGCCCCACTTGGTCGCAGGAGGACACCCTCCGCATCACCAGGGAGGTCCAAAAGAAGCTCGCTCGCCTCACAAATTACAACGTCTTCGATTGGATAACCTTCGGATTCCACGGCAAGACCGTTGTCGTCAAGGGTTACGCCTCTCGTCCTATCCTCAAAAATGACGTTGACGGCGCACTGAAGGGTATTCCGGGCGTCGAGTCGGTCGACAACCAGATTGAGGTACTCCCGCTCTCCAACAACGACGACCGTATCCGCGCTGCCGTATACAATCGCATCTTTACCCAGGCCGCTTTGCGTAAATACAACGCTAACCAGGGCACCGTCGGACAAGCCACTGGACCTGGCCGCAGCATCGCACGCGCCGCAGGCGGCGTTACCAACGATCCGCCTCGCGGCTTTCATGCCATCCACATCATCGTGAAGAACGGAAATGTAACGCTCTACGGCGTGGTCAACAACGAAGGCGACAAGGCCATCGCCGGCATGCAGGCTAACACCACACCGGGCACTTTCAGTGTCGACAACGACCTCATCGTCCAGGGTGCAGCCACCAAGCCGGCAGCCGATTAGTCGAGTTTGTGCCGACTCGAGGCCGAGGAAAGGTCTCAGCGTCGGCGAGAAGGATGAGCGCGTATCCCGTTGCTAGCTTCCCGAAATGCACGAACCAAGATGATGCAGGACTGGGCCTGACTTTCTCGAGCAGACCCAGCGCGACGCCAAGGCTCTGCCCTTCCGTGAAGGCGTGGCATGAGGTAGAACGAAGAGCTTGTCTCGCTCATGAAGAGCCGAAGTGACCGATAAATATCAGCCGATTTCCAAGTAGCGATCTTCATCGACTCTCAACCGATACGCTTCGAGGACGATCCAGCGGCTGGATTGACACCAGCTGGTCTCCATCTCTGGGATGCTGAGCAGCCCGTGGCCCCGCTTGCAGCTCAACTCCGTACCGTTCCACTCCAGCAGATTATGCGAGGGACGCCCGACCCGAGCTGGCGTAGCCAGTGACTGCAGGCAATGCCGGCAACGTTGCTCCTGATCGTTAATTGCCCAGCGTAACCCAATCAGCGAGAAAAGAACGAACCAAAATACTTGGAAGAAGTCCGTCGTATCGGGGAGTGCCTGGCGCATGGGCTGACAAATATCCACGCTCAACGCGAAGGCGAGTATTAAGACCTGGACGGCTTTTCCCGACAAGAAGGCTTGCTGCTTGATCCAGAAGCGCCCTCTGCTTTGCGGACCTCGCTCGATGTGTCTGTTGGATGCGCTGGCGAACGCAACGAAGAGGATGAGTGGAGCAGCGAACAGTGACCGGTCGAATTGCTGACCCAGGGAGGCGCCAAAAGCACGCAAGCCTGCCTGGGGGACTAGTGTGATTAGAGATGCGATGACAATCAGACCAAAAAGAGAGACGATGCAAAGACCAGCCGTTCCAGTGAAGGTGCGTCTCCAACTCTCGGTGCGAAGCCATAGTGCGTCACGGGTGAGGCCGATGGAGAAATCAGCCATCGTCATAAGAGCTGACCTGTGACGCAGTCCTTTCCGATGATGCATATGCCATAGCTCAGCCTGCCACGCGCGGGACCATTCCTCACGTTCCGCGAGCGGGACAAGTCGCGCGACCACGCCAAGGAGCTTGCGGTCAAGGGGCGGCAGGGTCGGAGCAGAAGTCTGGCTCATGATCGCTTCTCCGGAACAAGGTGTGCGAGCAAGGGGTATCTCTGGGTGGCGGCGAATGCAGCTGCCTTTCCTTCGCGAGTGACTTCATAGTATCGGCGAGCCGGGCGCTGCTTGGCGGTGGCCTGCTCTTCCGGCTCCCACTTGGACTCGACAAATTCGTCCCGCTCCAGCCGACGAAGAGCGGGGTAGACGGTGCCGCTGGGCAGGCCTGTGATCTCCATGACATCCAGGCCATAGCAGTAGCCGAGGCTGATTGCCTTGAGGATAAGGGCCGCGGTATGGGAAAGGCGTGGCGCGTTCATGACTATGTAGTATGCTATCACACGTAGTATGCTACATAGGGGTCGTGATCATGCTGGAACTTAGGAATGTGTCGAAGAGTTATCGCAGCATCCCCGCCGTTGAAGACGTTAGCTTTGTCCTGCGCGAGGGCGAAGTGCTGGGCTACCTTGGACCGAATGGCTCGGGCAAGTCGACGACGGTGAAGATGGTGATTGGCATGATTCAGCCGACCAAGGGCAAGGTACTATTTGCCGGCCGAAACATTCACGACGATCTCGCGTCGTATCGAGCGCAGCTTGGATATGTTCCCGAAGAGGCGCAGGTGTATACCCATCTTTCGGGATTTGAGTATCTGCAGCTCATCGGGCGATTGCGGGGGATGCAGGAGAGCGTGATTGAGCGCAAGGCTCGAACGCTGCTGCAGTTGTTGTCGCTGGAGGCGGCGCAGTATTCGGCGCTGACGGATTATTCGAAGGGGATGAAGCAGCGGGTGTTGATTGCGGCGGCGTTGCTGCATGATCCGAAGCTGATTGTGTTCGACGAGCCGCTATCCGGGTTGGATGCTGTGTCGGCGCGGCTGTTCAAGGACTTGCTGGTGCTTCTGGCAGCCGAGGGGAAGGCGATTCTCTACATCTCGCATGTGTTGGAGGTGGTGGAGCGGGTATGCAATCGCGTGATCGTGCTGGCAAAGGGCAAGGTGGTTGCGGACGCCGCGCCCAGCGATCTGACAAGGCTGATGGAATTGCCAACCCTGGAGAGCGTATTTGCGCAACTCGTGCAGCAAACAGACACAGAGCAAGTAGCGCAGGAGATGGTTAGCGTAATGAAGGTGCGCCATGGTTGAGAGCTACCGCATCACTCGGATCCTGGTCGACCATTTCTTCCGGCGCTTCTTCGACAATGACACGCTGCAGGTGGACGGCGACACGCAAACGACGGTGGTGCGTGCCCTATCGATTGTTGCTGTGCCCGAACTGATGATTACGTTCTTTCTACAGCTGCTCTATTCTCCGAAACCATTCCCGAGACCACCATGGAATGTAATTGAGGACCACTACTTCTTCGTACTGTTTTCCTTTGTGGTGATGGGGGCCGTATCGATCTTCGAATGGGAAATGCTGTTTCCTGATCGGCTGGACTTTCTGGTGCTGACCACCTTGTCATTGAAGCCACTGCAAATGCTGGCGGCGAAGGCAATGGCGCTGATTGCGTTCCTGGGGTTGTTTTTGTTTGCCTGCAACTTCTTCGGGATATGGATGCTGCCGGCGGTTAGCAGAGGCGATTTCTTTCGGCAAATGTATGCACACGCAGCCGCGGTGCTGCTGGCGGGAGTGTTTGCGGCTTTGTTCTTTCTGGCGCTGGGCGGGGTACTGCTTTGCGTGCTGGGTGCCGCGCGGTTTCGCATGGCTTCGCCCGTGATGCAGATGTTGTCCGTGACGGGGTTGGTGTTGCTGATGCTGCATTGCGTGAAGTATGTCGACTCGATGCAGGCAGTGTTATCGGGGCCGCTGGGGATGGCGCGGTTCGTGCCGCCGATTTGGTTTTTGGGTCTGTACGAGCAGTTGCTTCATGGAGATGCTGCGCCGGCTTTTGCGAACGAGATGGCGCGGTATGCGGTTCGCGGCACGGTGAGGGTGGCGGTCGTGACGGTGGTGACGTATCCGATGGCGTGGGCGCGCATGCGGAAGATGGCGATCGAAGGAAGCTCGCGCAGCAAGTGGCAGGGCTGGCGTTGGTTGAACCGTATCGTACACAGCATGGTGCGACGTCCGGGGGAACGCGCGGTCTTTCACTTCATCGGGCAGACCATGGCGCGCAACAATCGTTACCAGGTGTACCTGGCGATGTATTGCGGAGCGGGTCTAGCGCTGGCGGTCACTTGTGCTACAGCGGTAAGTCCGTCTGGGGGACATTTTCACTACACCCTTTCCGTGCGCGGTCTACATGCGGTCATGCCGCTGTTGCTTTTCTGGGTGATCGCTGGACTGCGTGCCGCCTTTGCGTTTCCGCTCAGCCTGTCAGCGGGATGGGTCTTTCGCATCACCGGGGTGCGGATCAGCGAATGTGCGGCGGCCGCACGCCGATGGACGTTCTTGTGTGCCTTGGGTGCGATGTTCATCATCCTGGTGTCGCTGCAAGTGGCAGGATGGGATGCGAGAGAGCTAATCGTTCAGGCGGTGTTTGGGCTCTGCCTTTGCGTTCTGCTGACGGATGGATTCTTCGCGTTTCAGCGAGCCGTACCGTTCAACCGTCCTCGGATGCCTGGCAGAACAAGCCTCCCCTTGATGCTCACACTATATGTCGGAGTTCTTCCGCCGGCGATGGTTGGCGTTATCTTGATGGAGATGGCCAGCGAGAGACATTTGGCGAAGCTCCTCTTGGCTGTACTGCCAACCGCACTCGCTCACATGGTCTTTAGATCTCTATCGAACGGACCAGACGAGGTCGAAGAAGAGATGGAAGGATACGAGGGCGAGTTCCAGCTGCTCGGTCTTAGTTGAGATCTGGTTCAGTCTCGAAAGGCGCCGAATCATGCTCGAACTATGTAGTGTCTCCAAGCTTTATGCGGGTATTCCCGCGGTCGATGACGTCAGTTTCTGTGCCCGCGCCGGCGAGGTCACCGGCTACCTCGGCCCTAATGGGTCGGGAAAGTCGACCACGATGAAAATGATCACCGGCCTCATCGACAGCACCTCCGGCCAAATCTTTTTCAACGGCAGGCCCATCCACGACGACCTCATCGCCTACAAGCGCCGCATGGGCTACGTCCCCGAAGAGCCCTACCTCTACAACCATCTCTCTGCCGTCGAATACCTCACCATGGTCGCGCAACTCCGCGACCTCCCTGCCAAAGAATCGTCTGCGTGCATCGACGGTATGCTCCGCATCTTCGGCCTCTACGACGATCGCCACGCGTCCATCTCCGGCTACTCCAAGGGCATGCGCCAGAAGGTCCTCATCAGCGCCGCCCTCCTCCACAATCCCGACCTCGTTCTCCTCGACGAACCCTTCTCCGGCCTCGACGTCGGCTCCGCTCTCATCCTCCGCAGCCTCATCCAGGAACTCGCCGCCCGCGGCAAGGTCGTTCTCTTCAGCTCCCACGAACTCGACACCGTCGAGCGCGTCTGCTCGCGCATCGTCATCCTCCATCGCAGCAAGCTCGTCGCCGACGACTCCATCGAAAACCTCCGCACCCTCATGGCCCTCCCCACCCTCGAGGCCATCTTCTCCCAGCTCGCCGTCGAGCAGGACACCGACTCCATGGCCCGCGACATCGCCGACCTCATCCATGCCTGATCTCGTTGATCCACTCCTCCGTCGCCTGCCCCTGCAGTTCCGCGTCCTCTGCCGCCAGTTCCTCCTGCGCGTCATCGACCTCGAAGCCCTCTCCGTCAAGGCCGACGTCACCGCCTTCCTGGGCCAGTTCTCCGGCATCCTCATCATGTTCAGCCTCATCCTCAGTGCCCGGGCCGTGATGTCCTCCCCCACCGAAACGGGGGAGACACTCTTCTTTCTCACCACCCTCGTCGTCGGCCTCATCACCGTCGTCACCTGGGACTCCACCTTCCCCGACCGCCGCGACATCCTCGTCCTCGCTTCTCTACCGGTCAAGCCGCGCACCATTCTCGCCGCCAAGATCACTGCGTCCAGCGCCGTCATCGCCCTCGCCGTCCTCGCGCTCAACGCCCTCCCCAGCCTCGCCGTCTGCGTCTCCCTCGGCCCCGGCTACGGCATCCTCCGTTCCTTCGCCGCCTTCTGGATCGCCAATCTCGCGCTGGTCCTCTTCCTCTACGCCTCCGTCCTCACCCTGCAAGGATTCGCCGCACTCCTTCTCCCCCGACGCATCTTCCTTCGCCTCTCCGCCCTTTTACAGATCCTCGCCTTCGCCTACTTCCTCTGCAGCTTCTTCATGCTGCCCGCAATTCCCGTCATCGTTATGGCACTCCCCATCGCCCACAACCTCGTCGCCTTCACGCCGACCTTCTGGTTCTACGCCCTCTGCCTCCAACTCAACGGAGTCCTCCCCACTTCCCTCACCTGGCTCGCCACCCGCGCTGAGATCGCGGTCGCCCTCTCCACCGCCGGAGCCGTGACCTCCCTTCTGCTCTGCTACCTCCATACCCTGCGCAAGACCATCGAAGAGCCCGACCTCGTCCCCGCAGCCCGCGGCTCCCACCGAACCCTTCGCTTCGGCAGCACCCTCCAAACCGCCGTCCTCCTCTTCAGCCTGCGCGCCCTAACCCGGAGCCGACAGCACCGCCTGGCATTCGCCCTCTACCTCTCCATCGTCTGCGCCATCGCCATTGGCACCATCAAGTTCGGCATTATGGTGCCCGCCCCACACCCGCTCACTCAGGACTTCCTCCTCAACACCATCCTCATGATGAGCTTTGCTGTCATCGGCCTGCGCAGCGTGTTCTCCCTGCCCATTTCGCTCAACGCTAATTGGGTTCTGCGCATCACCCAGCTTCGCCCCACACCCGACTACACCGCCGCCACCCGCACCTGTCTCCTCCTCCTCGCCGTCGCCCCCGTCCTCGTCGCGACAGCCATTCTCTCCTCCACCTTCCGTCCCCTGCACGAGGTTGCCGCTCACCTCCTCATCCTCCTTCTGATCGGCTGCCTCCTCGCTGAACTCAGCCTCATCGGCTTTTATAAAGTGCCTTTTACCTGCTCCTACCTGCCCGGAAAATCCAACGTCCAATTCGTCTTCTGGGGGTTTCTCATCCTCTTCATTCCCTTGGCCATGAAGGTCGTCTCGCTGGAGATACGCTCACTCAAGAGCCCGCTGCAGTGTCTCTGCGTGACCGGGCTCCTGCTCGCCACGCTCGCCGCTCTCCGAGCCTTCAACCAGCACCAGGCAAAGTCCGCAGCCATTCACTTCGAAGAGCTTCCTGTCGAGGTCATCACTACGCTCAACCTCTCGGTCAAGTAGGCTGTCCGAAATGTCAAAACGCTGAGTCTAAGTGACTTTTCTGAACTCATGCTAGTACCTCCGCTCCACTTACACTTCCCTTATGACACGCGCATGGAAGCAAAGGACGCCCGCGCTGATCGCATGCCTCGCCATCCTCACCTTATGGGGATTCCACCGGCGAGCCGCGAGTCACACGTACCTAGACCCTACCTCCGCTCTTCCCGCTCCCGCCATGCGGCAGGAGCCTCTCACCATGCTCTGGGCGTGGGAGAGTCCGGAAGATCTCACCACCCTTGACCCCACAAAGACAGGCGTTGCCTTCCTCTCCCGCGAACTCCTCATCGGCCGCACCGTGCAAGTCCGCCCGCGCCGCCAGCCCTTACGGCTCGCCACCAACACATGGCTGATGGCCGTAGTGCGCATCGAAACCGCACCCGACTTCCTACCTACGACGGACACCATTGCCGAAACCGCCAGCGACATTGCAGCGCTAGCCCAACAGCCTGGCGTCCGCGCCATCCAGGTCGACTTCGACGCCACCACTTCGCAGCGGAACTTCTACGCTGCCGTACTCAAGCGGCTTCGCACCCAACTCCCATCCGGCATACCTCTCTCCATCACCGCGCTTGTCGGTTGGTGCGGCGACGATAGCTGGCTTCGCCGGCTGCCCATAGACGAAGCCGTCCCCATGTTCTTTCGGATGGGCGGACCCGCAGCCATCCACGCCATACGGCCCAAAGATGCCAGCCTCGTTCGTGAGCCACTCTGCTCAGGCAGCGTCGGAATCGCCACCGACGAAACGTGGCCCGCGATCCACAGCCGCCAGAGGGTGTATGTTTTCCTTCCAGGCTCCTGGACACAACAAGACCTTGCGCACGTGAACGCACTCGGGTATCACGGCCTCAGAGGGGATTCACTTCGATGAACCGTCGTCTCTGGCTTCCGGCATTGGGCGCCATTCTCTTCGCGATACCCGCCAGCAGTTGCGGCCCTGACTTCCCCTTTGCCGTCTTTGTCCTTCCTCATGGGCCAGGCGGGAACTATCTAGCCTACGCCCAAGGCAATCTTGGCATTCTGCAGCCCGGCTACCGCACCCGCAGCCTCGTCATCGCTTTCAACTACATCACCCATCACCCACTCGCCCCGGTCCAACAGCAGCAGGCGGTTGCCGTCGACCACCAATTCCTCGACTCCTGGCAAGCCAACGAAGCTGCAAAGCAGTCCGCGCCACCCTCCGGCTTCCACACATGGATCTCGACCCGCGCCACGGTCGGCCCCATCGACGGCTACATGCCTAACGCCGATCTCGAGGTAAACCGCAGCACGACTGGTGATTCATACGAAGACTTCACTAACTGCCTCGATAACGCCTTCGCTACCGCCGCCCACAACCTCTCCGCGCTCTCCAGAAGCTACGGACCCCACGATCTCTCCGTCATCGAGTGGACCCGCGGCCAGGACGCCGTGTTCTCCAACTGCGGCGACGGTAAACCCCGCCAATTCTTCGGACCCGGCCAGCCTCCACCACCGCCCCTTCCGCCCCATCTCCCCGCGCTTCTCCCTGCCAGCACGCCTCTCTGGCTGCAACAGGACCGCGCCTACCAAATCGCTGCAGCCCGCTTCTACGCACTCGATTTCAACGCCGCCATCACCGGCTTCCGAGCCATCGCCGTTGATCAAGCCTCGCCTTGGAGCGTCGTCTCCCGGTATCTCATTGCGCGCAGCCTCATCCGTCAATCGACCGTAGCTGACACTCACCGGAGCGATGCCAACGGGACCCCCGCGGAGCGGGCCGCCGCAAAATCTGGCTTCCTTTCAACCCTCACTCAGGCGCAGAAAGAACTCCTCGCCATGCGCGCCAACCCTCGCATGGACTCCATGCAGAACGACATCGACAACCTGCTCGACTATGTCGACCTTCGCCTGCAACCCGACGCCCAGGCCGTCGTTCTCGCCCAGCGTCTCCAGAATCCCGAGACGCGCAACTTCGGCCAATCCCTCATCGACCTCACCTGGCTTCGCACCAACCAATCGGACCCCGAAAAGCCCGCACCACCCCATGGTCCCGAAGATGATGCCGCCGGAATGATTGCCTGGATCGACGACATCAACAACCTCGACCAAACGCCGACCTCCTTTGACGGACACTTGCCGCACACCGATGCGGACGTCGCTCAAGCCACGGCGGACATACTCCGCCACTGGCAAACTACCCACAGTACCGTCTGGCTTGTCGCCGCCCTGATGTCCGCTCACCCCGCTGACGCTGCCACACCCGACCTCATCCGGGCCGCGGCGGCCGTTCCACCGTCTGACCCGGCTTACGTCACGGTCACCTACCATCGCCTGCGCCTCCTCCCACGCGACTCCGCCACGCGCGATCAACTTCTCGCCGTGCTGCCGACCATCAAGCAGCACGAGAACACCTCCACGCTCAACCAGTTCATAGCCCTCGACTCCGCCTCAGCCCTCACCCTCGACGCGTGGCTTGCCACCACCGGCCGCACTCCCGCTAGCGAATCAAGCTTCATGAATCAAGGTGAAGACGTGATCCCCGCGTCCACCACCGATGTATGCGGCACAAAGATCACCCCCGGCACTACGAAGCTCTTCGACGCCGACGCGGCCAACGCCTTCAACCGAGATATGCCGCTGCGCCTGCTCGCCGCTTCCGCGGAAAGCTCCGCCCTCCCAGAAAACCTTCGCTACCAAGTCGCCCAAGCCGCACTGGTCCGCGCCATTCTTCTCGACCAGCCCTCCGTCGCCCGCAGCATGACGCCGCTGCTCGTCCACTGCCGCCCCGCGTGGGCGCCTCTGCTCGCCGCATACAACGATTCCACCACAGCGAACGATCGCAAGCTCAACGGCCTGCTCGCTCTCATGCGCTTCGCCTCCACCGAACCCAGTGTCCGTTACGGAGAGGAGCGCCGAAATGCGTTCGCGACCTACGACGAGTACCGCCAGAACTGGTGGTGCACCACCGTCCCCCAACCATACGGCACCGTGGACGACATCCCCCAGTACAACAGCTACAGAAAACCACCGCAGACGCCCCTCGCTAAACCCCTCTTCCTCACCACCGTCGACACCTCCGAGGCCGCCACCGAAGTTGCCGCGCTCGAAAGGATCCCCTCCGCCTCCCAGTACTTCGCCACCCAGGCTCTCTCCTGGTGGAAGCTCCACCCCACCGACCCGCACACCCCCGACCTCCTCGGTGAAGCCAACCGTGTCCTGCGCAATTCCTGCCGCACCGAACTACCCTATGACTCCAAAACGAACAAGGAGACTGGCGACCCCAAGGATCCCAACCTCACCACCAACCTCGCGCACGCCCTCTTCGACGCCTTGCACAAAGACTATCCGCAGAGCACCTGGACCAAGCAGTACAAGTCGTGGGAATAACCGCGAGTAAGCCTCTCGCCAGCGATCTGTACTCGGCGGAAGTCGCTTCAGTGGTGTGCAAAATCAATCTCGATCGCGGCCAGCCAAACGACTGCCCCTAATAGCCAATAGCTACGCCCACTCCAGTGTCGGCGCGAGAGAATGATCGTCCAAGCAACATTGATCACCATAAAGACTGCAACAACGGAACAACACTCAAGAACCAGATAAAGAGCTCGCCCGTCGTTATATTTATGCCCGCTGCCCAAGCTGAACTGGGAATTCGCGAAGCACCTCTCCATCGGGAGGGCCTATTGCCTTGATGAGAGCTCTGACCTCATCAAGGTGGGGCATGGAAGGCTGCGCTCCCGGACGCGTCACGGAAACGGCTGCGGCAAAGCAAGCAAAGCGCGCAGCATCGACCGGATCGGCCTTCTCTGTGAGGGCGTACGCAAACGCGCCGTTGAAGGTGTCGCCTGCCGCGGTGGTATCGACAACCTTAACTTTGGGCGCATCCACAAATCGCCCGACGACGTCCCTTCCGCGAAGATAGACTCCGCGGCTGGATAGTTTGAGGATCACGTTCCGCACACCGGTCGCCAGCAGCTTCTCCGCCGCTTCCGCAATGCCTGCTTCATCTTCCAGGTCACCGTTCCACTCATGTCCGAGCGACTGAAGCAGGATCATCGTCTCTGTTTCGTTGGGCGTCAACCAAGTTACGTTCTTGAGAAGCTCCAGAGGCAAGCCCTGCGCCGGCGCCGGATCTAGAACGAATGGCACGCCGTGCGTCGCTGCGAGTTCTGCCGCATGCACCACTGTTTCGAGCGGCACCTCGAGTTGCGCAAGTACGATACTGGCGCCCTCAATCACTCCGGCATGCAAATCGAGTTCTTGCGGCGAGATCGCGCCATTGGCGCCCGGGATCACCACGATGGAGTTGGCTCCGCCTGGAGTGACAAGTATGACGGCAGTGCCTGACGATCCTGGTGTCTCGCGTACGCAGGAGCTATTCACGCCGGCGCCATTGAGCGCTTCCCGCAGCTGCTCTCCAAAGTTGTCCGTCCCCACCCGTCCCACCATGGCGACATCACCGCCCAAGAGAGCGGCTGCTACAGCCTGATTTGCCCCCTTCCCACCCGGATATGTGGCAAATCCCAGACCGGTGAGAGTTTCGCCTTCCGTTGGCATCCGCGCTACTTTCGCAACAAGATCAAGATTAAGACTTCCAATCACAACAATTTTTCGCGACATGGTCCCTCAGCTTTACTAATGTGACGAATGGATAAGAGGTGCGAGCGCGATGGCAGCAAGCCCTCCGATAAAGAACAGGAACATCCATGGAATCAATTTACGGGAGTTCCGCGGTGCATTGGCAAACTCCCGCCAGATAAACACACCCCACAGCGCAGAAACCATCGTCGCGCCTTGGCCGATTGCGTAGGAGACTGCGGGGCCGACTAGATTCGCCTTAGAGGCCACGAAACTTGCCACCGCTCCGGTACACCAGATGATGCCACCGACGATGCCCCAGAAGTGCCACGACGTACGCACAGAAGCATATTGCGCGAAGGTCGTCCTGGGTTCGCCGGTGAGGGAATGCCTCATGAGGTAGGCATTCAACGGCAGCGTACATAGGATGACTCCAATCGCGAACACGAAGGCCACTGCATAGGGACCAAGCGCGTGGACGCCTAATGTCGACTTTGCAACCAGCGGGAAAAATGTTCCCATGAGAAGGCCGCTGATGACGCTCAACACGACGCCACGCGCCGAGATCGTGCCCACAGCCTCGCGACGTCTGTAGGCCAATGCGTCCAGCAAAATCGCGATGGCGACGAGGGCGACGCCGCCAAAGATCAAGAGCGGATTCCCTGCCGGATTGATGAAGTAATTGAGAATGACACCGACAATGAGTGCTAATCCGATTCCGACGGGAAACGCAACGGCCATTCCTGCTACATCGATCGCAGCCACGAGCAATAGATTCGCGACATTGAAGACAGCGCCGCCAGCGACCGCAAAGAGGAGATGCGTCGCGTCCGTGCCTCGCAGATTCGCGATGAAGGAAAGGTGTGCATCGCCCATGGAGCCCAGCGTGAATCCCCAGAGCAGGGATCCGATCAGGATGCCAATGACATAGTCCCAGTAGAAGAGTGAGAACGGATATCCCGCGGTGAGTTTGCGCGTATTCGCCCACGACCCCCAGCAAAGCATGCTGGTTATCATGAACAGGAGAACAAGGGAATAGGCTTGCGGCTGATACACCCGGAGAACCTCGTATTTCTAGAAAGAGCGGAGATACCGTTGTACCCGATTCTGAGGAATAACGGGCGGAACACGCAGATCGCGCATGTTCCGCCGCGCTTTCATCAGAACGAGATGCGGGCTTGCAGTTGGATCTGCCGAGGCATGTATTGGCCTTCAGAGTGCCCAAACTGAGTATTGCTGAGATCACTCACAGGCTGCTCAAAGTTCACGCGGTTGAACGCATTGAGAAACTCGCCACGCAATTCAAATTGTCCGGCGCTGCCCAGAAAGCGTAATGGAAACTTCCGCTCAATCGCAAAGTTCACCTGCGCAAATCCCGGGCCGTTGTAGGTGTTCCGGCCAAGGTCGCCTTCCGTACCCGGGGGCGGCGTTGGGAACGCTGATGCCTGGAAGATTCCGGGTCCATACGGCGAGAAGCTCGATCGGTTCGATCCGATCGTCCTGCCAAAGGCAGGCACATCCGGCATGTCGTAGTTGTAGCCGTCCGCGTTGTAATCACCGCCTGCGCTGAACTGGGCCGATGTGTATACGGTAAAGGGCTGGCCGGATTGAAGAATGACAATCGGCGCGAACATAAAGCCTTCCGTCAACACGTGCGCCCAGCCGGGATCTTTGACGCCCGGGATGTACCATACGGCATCTGCGGAAAGACGCTGCCGCGAGTCGTAATCAGAACGTGCGTATTGGCGTTCCGGATGGGCTGCGTCGAAGACTGCTTCGCCACCGCCGACACCGTTGTCGTTGGAGCTGAGGTAGTCCAGCGACTTACTGATCGTATACGTAACGTGAGCGGTGAAGCCATGCGAGAGCGAATGCGAAAGGCCAAATGCTCCCACGTTTGAGTTTGCGATGTTGTCATTGCGGCCATACTCGACCGTGCCAAAACTCTGGTTCAGGTACGTGAAATTACCATCGTTGATAACACCGTCACCGGCAAAACGATTCACATCGGTCTGCAGATAGAGGTCGCGGCTGGCGGTTCCGAGATAATCGGCTTCAGCAACCCATCCCCAGGGTAGGGTCTTTTGGACACCCAAAGCCCAACTGTGGACCAGAGGCGGCCTCAGATGGGGATCGACTCCGCCGACCGATGTCCGCGTGCCTACGAGGCCACCGTTGGGATCGAGCTGATAACTGATTCCCGGCGGTAATGGAAATCCCTCGGCCCCACTGGAGCTGGTCGCATAGGAAAAGTTCTGACGGGTTGACCCGGTGAAAATATCGATCTGCGGATCGGCATAGCCCGGAGGATTCGTGCGCATGTCGTTGATGTACGAATACTCGCCAATCTTGTTGTTGTAGATTCCATAGCCGCCGTGAATAGACATCTTGCCTGTACCAAAAACGTCCCAGGCGAAGCCTATGCGCGGCGCCAGACGAAATTGCGCGCTGTTGGTGGCTGCGCCATTCGATCCACGCACCTGCATGGATCCGTTCGCGATCTGCGTGTCAAAGTCCGACCCCGCTCCAGGAGTAAAGAAAGCGACGTTCTCATGCCCATTTTGAAGCGTTACCAGATGGCCGTAGTAGTCGAAGCGCAGGCCGGCATTGATCGTCAGCCGCGAAGTGACCTTCCAATCATCCTGCACAAACGGAGCAACATACAGCATGAGTATGCGTTGATATAGATTGAGCGCAACCTGCTTCGTATTCAGGTCGACAATCGGTCCGCTCTGGAAAAACGGCAGGTCGGTCGCCAAGTCGAGCGGGCTGAGGAAGTAAAAGTACGGACGAACGAGTCCGTTCTCAAAGTTGTCCATGTCCTGCTGACGGTCTACATCCAAACCGACGTGCACCGAGTGACGTCCATGTGTCCAGTTCAGGTCGTCCGAGTAGATGTAGTTATTCTGAGCCCAGCTCGACGGACCCCACTGCGAAAACGTGTCCGAAATTCCACCGATATAGTAAATATTTGGCAGTGAGGGAATGACATCCGACTGCGAACCGACGTTGCGAATGTAGCTTACGCCGAGTTCGTTCACGAGGTGTGGAGAGAATGTGTGTATGTAGTCGATCTTTGCATAGAGCGTGGCGTTCGGATTTGTGTAGGAGTATTTCGGACGCCCGTCCGCGGTTGTACCGTCCGTCGTGTTGCGGAAGAAGCTGAAGAACAGCTTATCGTTGCCACCGCGCATGTTGTGATCGAGACGCAGGTGCCCCTGAAATCCATTCGCTAGCGGAGATTCGGGAATGATCGCCGTTCCGACAACGGGACCAGTGAATCCAGCAAACGAATCTGTCGTCAGGGCGCCATAGTCAGCAAGTACCTGCGAGACGTTCAGGAAATTCGTCGTGGGCGCCACTCCCGGCGGCGCTTGGGTTAGGAATTGGGTCCCAATATTATTGGGATAATTCTGCTGCACATACTGTGCAAACTCGGGAGTTTCGACATTCTCGACCAATGTCTCCCCTTGTACGGACCGCTCCCAGAAAAGCGAACCGAAGAAAAATGTATGATTCTTCCAAATTGGTCCACCGAACGTCCCACCGAAGTCGTTGCGAACGGTCTTGGGCACGACAGTCTCGAATTCAGTGCGGGCCTGCACCGCATTATCTGTGTGAAACTCTGACACCATTCCGTGGAATTTGTTTGTGCCGGATTTCGTGAAGATCTCTATCAGCGCTCCGCTTTGCCGCCCCTTCTCAGCGGAGAACGTCGATGCGGTCACCTTCATCTCTTGTACCGTCGGCGGCTCCGGCGTGATATTCACCACACCGTCGCGGGAGTCGCTGTCGACGACCGTCCCGTCCACCTGGAATTCATTGGCCTCCTGCCGCTGGCCCGCGGCATTGATCTGATATCCGGACTCGGCATTGAAGCTCGAGGTTCCGACGGAGCCGGCCGCGGAGATATTTCCGGAGGAGTCGCCCAAGCCTGTGACTCCCGGCGCCAAGGTCGCGACACCCGCATAGATGTTCTGACCCAGCATGGGGGACTCGTTCACCGTGGCGGACTCAAGCGTTCGTCCAATGTTTCCTTTTGTGGTTTCGACCTGTTGCGTATCGGCGACCACGCTGACCGTAACTTGCTGTTCACCGAGTTCGAGCTTGGGGTAGATGGTTCGGACGTCACGGCCCTCGACATTGATGTCTCTTAGCAGCCAGGTCTTGAAACCCGTCGCCCTTACCTCCGCGGTGTAGGTGCCGATAGGCAGGTGCAATACACGCACCACGCCGTCCGCATTCGCCACGACCGTCTGCTGAACATGGGTCGCCTGATTTGTCAGCAGCATGGTTGCGCCTGGGATGACCGCGCCCGATGGGTCGGCAACTGTCGCCTCGATACCACTTTCATACTGTGCCATGGCAGGCCGCGCGGCCCACAAGTAGAAAACAACCATGATGACCATCAGCGTCCTGCATTGACGAGAGAAGCGCACGCGAAGAACCTCCAAAAACGATCGATTCAGACTTTTGGCTATCAGTCTTAGAATTATTGAAACGTTTCAAATAGAAAGCGCTGCGATACTAAAAAGCCGATGCATCATTTGTCAAGCATCAATTTTTGCAGGCACCGTTCTATGCCCCCACCGGGAACGCCTGGTATGGGTTTGCTCTTTCGTAGAAAGGGTTTGGCAAGTGATCCTAAGAAAGGTTTCCACTCGCTTCATTACGTCGAGGCTCGACGATCCGTTCGGTCTGTAGTTGCTAAGGACGTTTGAAAGCTTTTATAGTGTGGCGGGTTGTAGTTCCCTCCGAGAGGAAATTCCATCATGCATCGCTCGCAACGTCTCTTCGCCCTGATCGCTCTTCTTTTCGGAATCGCCGTCCTACCCGCAACAGGCCAGGACACAGCGGTCAAGATGGAAGGAGAGCAGATTGATGGGCCGCCCTGTGCAGGCCTTCAGGAGTGGTTCCTGCGCTCCCCCGCTCGTCCCTGCCAGGCCGCGGAGGAGAAGGCGTGGCTCGACGACGTTCGCAACTGGCGCGCAGAACGCCTCGTGCGCGTCGGATATGACGGCTCCGAATACGCACGGCCGCAGCTCCTGTGGATCCAGTCAAGCTTTGTGCAGCCGCAGATGATGGTGCACGATCGTTTCTTCTACGACCCAACTGGCCTTCACTACACCGTTGACCGCTATCTGCAGGACACTGTGCAGCGCTATGGCGGCATCGATAGCGTTCTCGTGTGGGAGACCTATCCGAACATCGGTGTGGACGACCGAAATCAGTTTGACCTGTTCCATGATCTACCCGGAGGTGTCGACGGCATCCGCCACTTTGTCGACGAATTTCACCAGCACGGCGTTCGCGTGTTCTTCCCCGTGATGTTGTGGGATCGAGGAACCCGTGATGAAGGCATTCCAGATGCAGAGGCGCTCTCCAAAGAATTGACCGAAGTGGGCGCCGATGGCATTAATGGCGACACCCTCCAGGGTGTGCCGTACACGTTTCGAAAAGCATCCGACGATCTTGGTCACCCGCTTGCCCTTGAGCCCGAACTGGGTCCTGCGTCCGATGAAATGCTCAAGTGGAACAACCTGAGCTGGGGCTACTGGAAGTATGGTTTCGTACCGACCGTCAGCCGTTACAAATGGCTTGAGACGCGCCACATGGTCAATGTATCTGATCGTTGGGCGCATGATCATACCGATGACCTCCAGTTCGCGTTCTTCAATGGCGTCGGGTTCGAGAGCTGGGAAAACATCTGGGGCATCTGGAACGGAATTACGCCGCGCGATGCCGAGGCTCTGAGACGTACGGCGTCCGTCGAACGCGCGTTCAAAGATCTGCTCGTTTCGCCTGGCTGGGAACCGCATAGCCCGACGCTGTCTTACGGCCTCTTTGCCAGCAAGTGGCCGGGACGTGATCGCACGCTGTGGACCATGGTCAATCGCAACTCGTATGCCCTCGATGGCCGCCAGCTCAGCGTCCAGCACCACGATGGCATCCGCTATGTCGACGTATGGAATGGGCGCGAGCTCGCGCCGGACCGCGAAGGCGATGAGGACGTACTTAGTTTCCCAGTAGAGGCCAACGGCTTCGCCGCCATTCTTGCAACGAGTGAGTCGGCAACACCCGAGTTCCAAGCGTTACTGGAGAAGATGCACACGTTTGCGCAAAAGCCTCTCGCAGGCTATTCCAACGAGTGGAAGACCCTGCCGCAGCAGCTTGTGCCGATAACCAAGACCGAGGCTGCTCGCGGAGCACCTAAAGACATGGTGCAGATTCCGGCGGCCGATTTCACCTTTAAGGTCAACGGCATCGAGATCGAGGGCACGAACGACGACGGCCTCGATGTGCAATATCCCGGAGAGCCCTCAGCGCGCCGCTACCACAACCTCAAGGTCCACATCGAATCGTTCTGGATCGACAAGTATCCTGTGACGAACGCGCAATTCAAGCAATTCCTCGAGGCGACCCACTATCGCCCCGCGGATAATCACAACTTTCTGCGCGACTGGCAGAACGGAAGTTTCCCCGACGGCTCAGCCGACCGGCCTGTCACCTGGGTGTCGATCGAAGATGCGCGCGCCTATGCAACGTGGGCCGGTAAGCGACTTCCTCACGAGTGGGAGTGGCAATACGCCGCACAGGGAACAGACAGCCGCGAATACCCCTGGGGAAATGCGTGGGTTGCAGCGGATGTCCCCACTGCGGATACCGGCAGGACCGAAGCTCCTGCAAGCGATGTGCGAGCGCACCCTGCGGGCGCTAGCCCCTTCGGCGTCGAGGATCTGATCGGCAACGTCTGGCAATGGACGGATGAGTGGCTGGATGCGCATACGCGTGCTGCCATCGTGCGCGGGGGGAGTCATTATCAGCCCGCAGGCTCCCGCTGGTATTTTCCGCAGGCGTATAAATTGTCCCAGCACGGAAAGTATCTGCTGATGGCTCCAAGCCTCGATCGTTCAGCAAGTATTGGCTTTCGATGTGTGCGTGACGCAAAGTAGAACAACAGCACCGGTACCGTGTCGATCAGGATTTGAGAGGTTCTCCGTTGCGAACTAAGAAACCGAAACCGGCTCAGCAGCCTCCCGCTCCTGGGAAGGCTGGCAGGCGCATCACCATGCATGACATCGCTGACCGTGCTGGCGTGTCACTGGGCACTGTTTCTCATGTCATCAACGGTATAGTTCCGGTGCGCGAGGAAGTGCGCGCGCGTGTTCAAAAGGAGATCGATGAACTTGGCTATCAGCCCAATCATCTATCCCGGGCCTTGCGCACCAACCGCACCAACCTCATCGGGATGGTCATTCCCGACATCACCAACCCCTTTTTCCCTTCGGTCGTGCGCGGTGTTGAGGACGTCGCATTTGGGTCCTCCTATCGTTTGCTTCTGTGCAACGCCGATAACGATCCAGCGAAAGAGCTCGCGTATTTGAACGATTTGCGCTCCTTCATGCCGGCTGGCATTATCCTCATTCCCTCAAACGACCACAAGATCGTCCACACTGACGACTACCCGATGGTCTGCATCGACCGTCGCCCGCTCGACTGGAAGGGCGACAGCGTGACCACTGAAAACGCAAAAGGAGGCTACTCCGCCGGCAAACACCTCGCACAACTGGGGCACAAAACCATCGGGATCATCCGCGGACCGAAAAATGTTGCTACCGCGGGCGAACGCGTGCGCGGCTTTCTCAAAGCACTCAATGAGCACAACATTAAAGTGCCGCCGGAGTATATCCAGGAAGGCGTCTTCAATCAGGAGAGCGGATATATCTGCGCTATGCGCCTGCTGCGCCTCATTCCTCGACCCACGGCCATCTTCGCCGCCAGCGATCTCATGGCTGTTGGCGTGCTTTCCGCTATCAAAGCTTGCAAGTTGCGTTGCCCCGACGATTTGTCCCTGGTCGGTTTCGACGGACTTACCTTCACCGAACTCATGGAGCCGGCACTCACTAGCGTCGTACAACCCAGCTATCAACTCGGACATGCAGCAGCTCAGTTGCTGCTTGAGCGCATCAAGGGACATAACAAAGGCCCGCAGCACATCGTGTTGAAGACTGAACTTCGCATTCGCGATTCGGTGCGACCGGCTCCCTCAGCGCCGAAAGATATTTCGTTGAACACAGAGCTTAGGATCAAGGATCCGGTCAAAAGGCTTTCCCGGAAAAGCGATTAGATGGCGAGAGCTGTCCACGTGTCACGAATCAACGCGGCATCTTTCAGGGATTGTATTTATGAAAATCAGGTTCATCGGTCCGGCGATATTGCTTGTCGCAATTTACTTCGTTTATCCAGCGACAGGTAATTCTTCAACGCGTCCACATACAGCGCGACCCAGAAGGCTAATATTGTCCGAGTCCCAGTATCGAGACCGCGTCAGGGCAATATGGACAGCGCAGATGATTGCGCAGATGACAGGCCTGCTTTTTGAGCACAAGCCTGCCTCTATATTGAAGGACACGCCGCTTGTTCGTGCCGATGGATTCGCGCCGGTGGATGACGATTACTACTACGAGATGGTCGCTATCCGCGCCTTCGAGAGGTACGGAATTCGTCTCACCGTGCAGCAATTGGGGACTCAGTGGCTTGAAAATAATGCCGGCTCATGGGGTTCCAGCGAACAGACATTGCTGCTTCTGAAGCGGGGGATAGAACCACCTGATACCGGAAGTCCACGCTATAACAAATTGTGGTGGACGATCGGACCGCAATTCAGTAGCGACGTCTATGGAGCTCTCGCTCCCGGCATGCCGAATGTGGCTGCGGAGATGGCTCGGCGTTTAACCCACATCAACGGATATGCGGAAGGCACGGACGGCGCCGTCTTTGTGTCAGGCATGGTGAGCCTGGGTTTTGTCGAGACGGATACACGGGTGATCGTCCGCAAGGCTGCGCATCTCATTTCGCCGCTCTCTCCCTATCGCCAATGCCTGGACATGGTCATCGCCATGGCAGAGGCGGGCAAGTCGCCGCAGGAGATATCTCAGGCTATCGACGAGCGGTGGGGTGTGGAATATCCGGCGACCAACAATGCCGTATTGAATGGCGGAATCGTCGCGATGAGCGTCTGGTTTGGTGGGGGCGACTTTTCAAAGACTGTTAGCCTAGCCGCCACAGCGGATGACTTCTCCGATGCAGACTGCAATGCCGCGAACTCCGCCTCCGTCGTCGCCGCAATGCATGGGATGTCAGCTCTCCCGGTTGCGGAGGTTATGGCATTGCGGGATCGCGTGCGTGGAGACACGATGGGACCGTTGAAGATGACGCCACCTGTCGACGAAAGCATCTCGGCACTTGCAGACCGGACCGCCACCATCGGAGAGAAGATCCTGCTCGATCACGGCGCCCAGCTCATTACCGGCAAACTCATCATCCCAACGGAGCAGACAGTAACGCAAGCGCCGGAGCTCTTCAAGTTGTCTGACCTGACAACGTTTTGGAATCCAGATTGGTCTCTGGAACGGGCGGGATTTGGAGGGGCAGGCGGCGGCCTTCCCGGAATTCGCGGAGACACTTATTTGGATGGCACCACTCTGGCGGTTTTTCCGCGAGATGAGGTGCGTGGGGCGTTGCTCCGCCGAACTGTCGATTTGACCGATAAACCATCGCTTTCCGTTGATGTGGGCGCCGATGCAGGACGAGCATGGCGGCTGGTGATTTTCGTTAATAACGACAAACTGCTTAGTCAACTCATCCAAGGAGACTCATTGACGAAGGAGAGCGGGTCGGAGCATCTTTGGAAACACATTGATCTTGACTTATCGAACTACCGCGACCAATCGGTTGTCATCAGACTTTATGATTTGGTACTTGTCCCGGGCTTTCAAGCCGGGAACTCTTACTGGCGAAATCCCCAGATCCATTAATCAGCGGACAGTTCAACTGCTTGCACAGGTTGTACCAGACAGCCGAATGTGCGGTTCCCCGAAAACGATGTTTTCATCCCTTAGCTCGAAGCTGGTCGAGTTTCGGTTAGCAGCGAATCCTTGTTCAGGAAGCTATTGCTCCCTGAATCTGTGGGTGGGATGTAGGGGCTCCAGGATAGGCGGCAAGGACCTTGTCGAAGACCGCATCCCAGGAACAGCGCTGGGCGTAGCGGCGGGATGCTGCGCGCATGGCCATTCTATTTGTTGGATGATTCACGACGTGGGCAATGGCAGTGGCGAAGTCTTCGTCGTTGACGATGCGGCCCGGAGTCAGAGGCGCGGCAGCCTGGGCGGCGCGGCATTTTTCGCAGCACGTGGATGCTGGCGCGATCGCCGATTCCGCTGCGGAGCGAAGGATGTGGGCGGGGCCTCCGTCCGGGGTGACGATGGCCGGGACGCCGCTGGCCAGGGCTTCGAGGACTACGTTCCCGAAGGTGTCGGTGTGGGAGGGGAAGATGAGGAGATCCATGTTGGCGTAGGCGATGGCGAGGGCTTCGCCGCGGAGGACGCCGGGGAGCTCTGCTTCGGGTAGAGCGCGGCGGAGGGCTGCTTCTTCGGCTCCGTGGCCGATGATGAGCCAGCGGGGCGTGATGCCGAGGGTGCGGAGTTGGGCGTCGACTTTGGGGAGGAGCGCTACGTTTTTCTCGACCGACAGGCGGCCTACGTAGCCCAGGACTGGTTGGCTGATTTCGGTGTCGTCGAGGGCGCGGGTGCGGCGCGTCGGGGTGAAGAGCGTGGTGTCAACGCCGCGCTGCATGAGGTGGCAGGAGCGGTGGGTAGTGCGCTCGAGGAGAGTGCAGAGGGTGGGGTTGGGAGCGTAGAGGGCCTCGGCTCGCCGATAGAGTTGCGCGGTGATTTGGAGCGTGGTGGCTTCGACGGTGCGCTCGATTGCGACGCCGGCGCGGCCGAGGGATCGGGTGAGCCAGCGCATGCGGCGGGCAGCGTACTCGTGCAGATTGGTGTGCCAGCTGGCGACGAGTGGAACGTTGAGCTGATGGGCGAAGTAGGCTCCAAAGAGGCCGAGTTCGCTGGGGCCGGTGATGTGGATGACGTTGGGACGGAAGGCGCGGACGGTCGCGGAGATGAGGTCGGAATAGCGGAAGAAGAGCGGGTCGAAGCTGAGATCTTTTTCGACTTGCACGGCGAGCGGGCTGCGACCTAGTTCGAGCGCTTCGACAGAACCGTCGGGGGCAAGTAGCCGCGTGGTCTGGCCGGCTCGGACACAGAGCATGGGGATGTTGTGGCGGCGCGCGTAAGCGGTGAAGTTGCGGCTGGTGTGCGCTACGCCGTTGACCTCGTGGAAGCTGTCGGGGAAGTAGGCGATGCGTGGGGCGCGGGGAGGCAGCATCAGGGAGGATGCTAACAGTGGCGTGTTGCAGGAGGAATAAAGCAGGGATTAGGGATTAGCCAAGGCACCTCACTTCCTAAGCCCTAATCCCTGTTCCCTGCTCTTGGTCTGGTCTGGGCGATGTCGGGGCCGAGGAGCTCCTGGGCGCTGGCTTCCGGGGTCTCGGGGATGGGAGCTTCGGTGCGGGGCTGTTCGATGTCGAGATGGTTGCGGGTGAGGCCGTCTTTGAGGATGGCGAAGGCCGCTTCGGGCGTGTCGGCGAACTGGAAGAGGTCGAGGTCCTTGATGCCGATGGCACCTTTGTCGGCGAGCAGCTCCAGGTTGACTACATTTTTCCAGTAGGACGAGCCGTAGATGACGATGGTGATTGGCTTCGAGAGCTTGTGGGTCTGGTCGAGGGTGAGGAGTTCGAACATTTCGTCGAGCGTGCCGAAGCCGCCGGGGAAGACGACGAGGGCTTTCGCGAGATAGGCGAACCAGTACTTGCGCATGAAGAAGTAGTGGAAGTTGAAGTTGAGCGCGGGCGTGATGTAGGGGTTGGGCTGCTGTTCGAAGGGCAGCATGATGTTGAGGCCGATGGTTTTGCCGCCGGCTTCCCAGGCGCCGCGATTCGCCGCTTCCATGATGCCGGGACCGCCGCCGGAGGTAATGACGAAGCGGTGACGGCGGCCGGGAAGGTTCTTCGACCACTGGGTCATGAGGCGGGCGAGGGAGCGGGCGTCTTCGTAGTAGCGGGCCATCTCGACGGCGGCTTCGGCGCGCTTGTGGCGGAGAGCGGAGGTTTCCTCAGGATCGCGGGCGGGCTGCTCGGACTCGGGGGCGGGAGCTACGGAGCCGGTGTTGTCGAGGAGTTCTAGTTCGTGCGAAGCGACGTCGAGAGCGCGGAAGCGGGCGGAGCCGAAGAAGACGACGGTGTCCTGGATACGCTCGCGGCGGAACCGAGCCATGGGCTCGTTGTACTCGGCGAGGATGCGCAGGCTGCGACCATCGGGGGAGTTGAGGAAGTCGGAGTTTTCGTAGGCGAGCGGCGCGGTGGGGAGAGGCGGAGGGGTTTGGTTGTCGGGCATGGGATCGCTTTCGTCAGCCGCGGAAGTCGCGGTAGTGGAGGAGTTCGCTGACGCCGATCCAGACATCGAGCAGGCCGATGCCGGAGACGAGGCCGCGCACCCAGCCCTTGTTGATGACGCTTTCGACGGCGGGGTGGGCGATCAGCCAGCCGTTCTGGTCCCAGTAGCGAGGCGACCAAGGAAGGACCGCGAGGAGGCCGCCAATGTAGAAGCAAAACAGGACGAGGACGATGAGGCTCATGCGCTGCAACCAGATGGGGGCCGGCGGAGGGGTGTGCGGGGCGCGCGGATCGGGGGCATCGCGGGGAGGTTTCGCGGCTTCCATCAGTAGTGGGTCCTGGTGCGCTGCCATCGTCTGAGGTTATCAGGTGCTGCGCGCACGGCGATAGCTGATCGCGGCAGGGTCCTGCGCGGACGGCGAGAGTTGTCTAGTGGTGAGGCGCGGGATTGGTGGGGTGGGGCGTGTGCAGGTCGGTGGCGATCTGCTGGGGGGTTTCGTCAACGCCGTGCATGGCCAGGCCAAAGTGCACATCGTTCTTGATGCCGGAGATGGAGACTGGGAGCTCGAGGCCCCTGCCATGCTTGCGGAAGAGCGGATCGAAGGGAGCGAGCAGGGCAGACTTCCAGCCGGTTACCATCTGCGAGGCCGTTGCAGCGGTGCTGATGTGGCCGAGAAACCGATAGGCGCCGCCGTTAACCAAGTAGGCTCCATGGAGCTGCGCGGCACCGCCGGGAACTTCGTAGTGAAGCGAGGGGACAAGCAGCAGCGCGTTGCCGAGGGAGAAGTCGACGGTCATCTGGGAAGCGACTTCGGGCTTGAGGTCGCTCCCCGCGGCCTTGGAGTCGTCGGGGTGGCCCTGGGCGCGCATGGAGAGGGAGTCGATGCGGTCCTGGAGCTGGGCGTTCGTGAACTCGACGCTCTGAATGTGGACGGTGCCGGCGAGCTGAATCTTCTGCGCGACGCGTACGTCGCCGGGCGGAATGTGGAGCTTGGCGTTGAGGGTGACATTGCCGCGCATGATGGGCGGGCTGGACTTCATGGCTAGTTGGAGGAGATCTTCGATGCGGCCGCGGGGCATGTTGACGGTGAGGTTGATGTCGTGGCCCTTGCCGTGGATGCCGACGATGGTGCCCTGGGCGGTGAAGTGGGAGTGAAGCAGCGTGGCGGTGACGGGAGCGAGGGTGGTGTCGCCATTGGTGCCGTCGACGTAGGCGTGGAAGGTGGTCTCGAGCGGAACGGGGTGGTCGGAGATGTCGAGCGAGAAGTTGGGGGTGGTGGTGGTGCCGTCGATGGTGATGTGGTCGAGGCGGCCGGCGTAGTCGCCCGTGGAGGAGAGCGTGCCGCCGATTCCCTTGATGGTGCCGAGGTCCGCGTTGGTGAAGGTGTAGTGGCCGTCCACCGGCGTGGAGCGGGGATCGTCACTGTGCCAGGGGCCGAAGTGGCCGGTGGCGTGGATGGCGCCGACGGGCTTGGGATTGATGAGGAAGGCGTCGTAGAGCATGGGACCACCGGCACCGACGTCGGTGAGCTTGAGGTCCTGGATGGCGAAGCTGAGAGAATCCTTTGCCGGGTTGGCGTTCTCGATGACGAGGTTGACGTTCTTGCAGAAGATCTTCGCGACAGTGATCTTGATGCGCGAGTCGGGAGCGGTGATGTGGGGCATGTGCGGTCCGCTGTGCGGCGGGATGTGGAGGTCCATGCCGTCGATGTCGACGCGCGCGATGTCGGCCTTGAGATGCAGGAGCGAGTGCAGCGAAGTGTGGAAGATGAAGTGGTTGACGCTGAGCATGGGCGGCGCGGGGAGACCCTGCTTTTGCTTGAGATCTGGCTGGGTGGGGCCGGCAAGATAGAAGATGCGCAGGCCGCGGCCTTCGACCTTGAGGCCGGTGGCAACGGATACGTCGAGGGAGTCGAGCTCGACGGGCGAGTGGAAGCGGTTGCTGAGGGTGGTGACGACGCTGCTGCGGAGCATGGGGCCGATGTGGTGGGCGACATACTCGGCTGTGAGGAAGAAGGCGATGAGGAACAGGCCGAGAAAGATGGCGACGGCGGCAAGCCAGCGGTTACGCGTGCGGTGTTGGCGGGGAGGCTCTGTTTCGCCGAGGGTCGTGCGGGTTTCGTGCAATTTACCGACTCCAGTCTTCGATTCGATGCGGTGAAAGGGGGAAACGTCACCTAAGACAGCTTCTAGCTTTTAGTGAAATTGACCGCGAGGCGGTCTGCGGCGGGGTCTCCTAGCTGACGTTTGGGCGGGGATGAGAAAATGGGGTGATGCTTCAATTAGCTGGCGCCGGCAAACGATACGGCCACAAACTCCTCTTCGAAGATGTTAACTGGCTGGTCACGCCTAACGAGCGGACCGGCCTGGTGGGC
>Ga0302230_10000253_pt1 | contig 53084 bp, 80 predicted proteins | sample II_Palsa_N2_1_FD_193523 | JGI IMG/M metagenome (GOLD analysis project Ga0302230, IMG submission 193523) | Peat permafrost microbial communities from Stordalen Mire near Abisko, Sweden - II_Palsa_N2_1 | ecosystem: Environmental > Terrestrial > Soil > Palsa > Peat permafrost | place: Sweden... | reverse complement strand
CGACCGCCGCATATTTTTTCTCAAGTTTCTTTTCTTTTTTTTTGAAAACGTCATCCGATGCCGCCAAAGCAGAACCCCAAGGCCGTTGCCGCAGCCGTACGCTGATAGCGGGGGGGGGGGGGGGCCAAGTGTAAACGCTAACGTGCAACCTTGTCTCTCGCAGGAGCGCAAGGCAGAAGCTGCTGCCGTTAAGAATGCCGAAAAGGACCGCCAGCGGCAGCAAAAGGAAGACGAAGAGTGGAGTGTCGGCGCCAAGGGCAACGACAAGCAGAAGAAGGAGGAGGAGAAGCGGGTATGCGCGCTGGTCGCGTTGCTGTTGCTAAATGACCGCTACAGCAACGTCAACTCGAGGCCAAAAAGGCGCGCGAGGAGGCCGAAAAGAACGACATGAAAGAGCTCAGCAAGATGCGCAGTGTCAAGCAAGCCAACCTCGTGGACACCAAGCCTGAGCGCGGGTAACGTTTTCTCTCTCCCTGTACGTGCATTTCGTTAACAACGGTTCACGCGGACATAGGAGCGAGAAGAAGGCTGCCTCCAAGGAAAAGGCCATAAACGAGTTCAAAAAGCCCGAGGACGTGGAAGAGTACCAGGTACCGTCGTCGGTTTCACGTTTTCTTTTCCCTTTTTCTACGTTCTATTAATATAACTTTAATCTTGTCAGGCTCGCAACATTGAGGACGCGCTTGACCTTCTCGATCTTACGACTGCCAGCAGCAGTAGCGGTGGTTCTGCGTCAAAGTCGTCTGAGGCGGTCGACAAGCATCCTGAGCGTCGCATGAAGGCAGCGTACCTCGCGTACGAAGAGAAGATGATGCCCATCCTGAAGGAAGAGAACCCGACGCTGAGGCTATCGCAGCTTCGCGAGCGTATCTTCAAGCTGTGGGGCAAGGCGCCCGAGAACCCGATGAACCAGCAGACCGCTCTTGCGTACGACGCCACCCGAGATGAGAAACTCGAATTTGCTCGCCAACAGCAAGAGATGCGTCTCGAGTCCATGCGCATGGACAGCAAAAACCTGGCCAAGCGGAGCGACTCGCCCGTCCTCAGCTTGGATTAGGAAATAGCTACCAGCACTTCCCAAGTTGTTTTATAGCCCCAGGGAAAATTCAAACATAACAAAATAGACAGAAGGAAAAGTTTAATCAACCGAGAGCTTGGCATCCGTGACCGAATAAAACTTGTAAAACGCCTGTGGGAAAAAAAGGGGGGCTTTTAGATATTGTTTTGGCATAAAAAAAAAAAAATAAATAAAATTTTCTTACCGTGTAGAGATCAACGGCCGTCTTGACGTCCTCAACGGCACCAGTCTCGCGGATAGAATGCATGGACAGCTGAGGCGAGCCGACGTCTGCACAGAAAGAAACACACACTTCAACACCCGGATTTTTTTTTACAAAGTTTCAACCGACCGATCGTGCGCAGACCGAGGCCACTGGAAAGGATCGGTCCGATGGTGGATCCGCACGGCATGTCGTTCTTGGTGGCAAAGTCCTGCAGCGTCTGGCCGACGCGCTGTCCGATCAGACGAAGGAGTGTCGCCGTGGCTGCCGTGGTCGAATAACGTTGATTGGCGTTTTCCTTGATGACGACGCCTGCACCCAGCTGTGGGCGGTTGTTGTCCTCGTGTTTTCCCGAGTAGTTTGGATGGACACCGTGCGCCATATCGGCGCTGACGAGGAAGCTTTTGGCCACGCCCTCCTCAAACGCCAAAGGTGAAGCTCCCGCAGACAGACGTCGCATAGTCGACTCCAGCAGCAAAGACGCGGCACCATGCGCAGACTCCGAGCCCACCTCCTCGTGGTCAAACAGCGCCGTCAGGCGGATCACCGTATCATGCTGCAAGTCGCCCGCTTGGCCGTCTCCGCTCTCCTGGATGCTGTTGATCAGGGCCTGTAGACAGCAACGAAACAGGTTCAACTTCTTTTTTCAACTCGCATGAGTGCTCACAGACCTGAGTAGCAGTGTACGCGTTGAAGAGGTTGTCCAGGCGGGGCGCAAACAAAAACTCCTCGTTGGCACCACCGATTGATGCCGGCTGCGTGTCGTACAGGCAAAGCTCAAAGTCCAGGATGTCGCCGGCTGTAGCACATCGTTTTTTAAGCTACGTTTGAAATCAATTTGTACGTTTGCACGAGAGGGTCTTGCTTAGATGGTCCAAGAGAACAGGCTGGTGGCGGACAGTGGAGTTTTTGTCAGCCTCCTTGCTGTCCTTGGTGCTGCGCGCCAGTCCGAGGATGGGCTTGAGCTCGCTCTCGAGGTTAAACTTGAACCCGTCCGTGTTGACCGATCGGTCCAGGTGGATGGCCAGGGTTGGGATGCGCAGGATGGGCCTGCGGCGTACATACAATGGTGAACACACTCAACATGCCGAGCACCCGTCTTACTTGTCGATGCGAACGAGCTGGTGTGCCACCGAGCCGTCGCTCGTTTGGACCATGGCGCGTCCCGCGACAGAGAGGTCGCGGTCAAACCACGAGTGCCAGATGCCGCCGCCGTAGAGCTCGACACCGACCTGCTGGAAGCCCTCCTTGTCGACCTTGGACTTGGGCTTGACCTTGAGACACGGGCTGTCGGTGTGTGCGCCGATGATCGCAAAGCCGTTGCCTGGCTTGAACTGGCCGCCCACCGCAAACGCGACAATGGTCGACTTGTTGCGCGTAAAGTAGTACTTGCCGTTGGGCTTGACGTCCCACGTGTCCCGCTCCTTCAGCTGGGGGTTTACAAGTAGGCGGGAAAGACATTGAGTGCGAGCCAAAGAGTCGGCGGACGTACCTCGGTGAACCCAGCCGCGGCCAACCGCAAGCGGCTTGACTCGACGGCATGGAATGGTGATGGCGAGTTGTTGATGTAGGCCAACAGGTCTTCCGCAGCAGCGCGCACACTTTCCGGTTGGCGGCGTTAGTCCAGAGGCCCAGTCTAGGCGTGCCAGCTACAAGACGTACCTCATCACAGGAAGAGCTCTTGAGCTGGGAGAGAGCATGCAAGTTTGGAGGGGAAAAAAAAAAAATATAAACAGAGACGCCGGATGAAGACGCAGACCAATGCGTACCCGGCGACGCCCGCCGCCCCAATCTACTACCAGTACGCGGCGACGACGACGACGACGACCAACAGCACATACTATCCGCCACAGGCCGCGCCGCCAGCGTACACACCGCCGCGCTATCAGCCGCAGAATGTGTACGCGCCAACGGACGACGCAATGAACAACACGCCGCCGAACGACAAGGTCAAGCAGGCGTACTGCCTGGCGGGGGTTGTCTTCCTCATGTTCCTGATCGCGTACATCTGCTGCGCGGCGCTCATCCCGTGGCCCGACCCCTACGGCACGACGCTCGAGCTCGCGCCCAACGCCCAGGAGACTGTCTTTGCAAACGGCGAGTTCTCCGAGTCCATGATCATTGGCGGCGTGGGCCCCGACCTGTACACGTTTGACCAGCCGCCCAGCCTCAGTGCCGTCCGGTCATTCCAGTACGACTATGTGTTCAAGCCCGACCAGAGCCCCCCGGGCGGCCAGAACTTTTACGCTGAGGAGCACGCCTACCTGCGCGCCCAGTCGACCGTGCTCTACAGCTGGACATGTACGTATCTTTTTAGAAGTGGGGGGGGGGGGGAAGAGTACCCCGGTAAACGGTATCTTGTAGACAACGGCGACTGCCCTCTCGTTTTCCAAATCATCCGCGGAGCCCACACGGCAAACGCCTACTTCAACGGCCAAACAATCACCCCCGAGGTGCGGATCATTTTCACCAGCTCACAGTCGACCGCGATCCAGTTCAGCGTGAGCTCTGACGACACTTACTACTTTGTATTTAGCAACGAGGCAGCCGTGTGCACAAACAGCCAGGATGTGGACGCGACGATTGAGATGGAGGCTCGCACCTACGATCTCACGAGCGCCGTCGACATCTGTCATGTCACCGTGGCCACATGCGTCAAGCTCGTGCCCTACCCTAACGACCAGTGGTACCTGATCTTCAACAGTCATGGCAACGACTCGAGTGTCATCTACTATGTCTACGGCCGCTGGTGTGTTTTTTTTTTCATCTCCTAATTTTAACTTTTCTCCATCGATTCAGGTGGGCCTACACCCTTCTCTACACCGGGCTCTTCTTCGGCATGTCCTGCTGCACGGGCATTCTTTGCAATCGCGCCAAACGGATACATCGTCGTCAGGTGTACGCGGTGCTCCAGTAGAAGAACCTTCTTTTTTTCTTCTTTTTTTTTTTCATTTCCTTTTTCAGCAGTGCCATTTCTATTATTTTCTCCTAACGACGATAACGATCACGACTACGGCTACGGCTACGGCTGCGACTATGACGTCGGCCACCACGGTCACGGTCACGATGGTCGTCGCGGTTTCGGTCGCGATCGCGATCAGAGTAGCGAGAGCCGCGGTCCCGACTGCGGCTACGCGAGCGACGGCGACGACCTCGGGAGCGGCTGCGGCTACGTGAGTGGCGACGACGGTCGCGAGAGCGGCTGCGCGATCGTGAGTGGTCGGGACGGCTACAGGAAACAGTCAAAACTAAAAATATTTGTGCCTTTACCCCGACGACGACGAGGACGATCCTTTAGTATCGGCTGATTTCTTGTCCCTGGGATCCTTGCTCGTGGTGGTCTTGTCGTCCTTGGCCTTGTCCTTGTCGTCCTTGGCCGTGGCCTTGTCATCGTCCACCAAGTCCGCCCAGGCATTCCAACGGTCGTCATCCTCGCCGTCGTCCTCCTCGTCGTCCTCCTCTTCTCCTTTGCTGACGTTCTTCGATTGCTCGGTCTTCCCGTGATCATCCAGGTGAACATCAGTCTGCCGTTGCCGTTGTATGCTCTCTTACCACCTTGGGCTTTTTCTTTTTGCGACCAAACTCGTCGTATTCACTGTCTGACTCGGCACGGTCCTTGTACTCGACGTTCTCGCGCTCGTTGTAGCCACCGCCACGTCCCTCGCGCGTCTCATCCACTGACCCGGGCTTGGGCGCCTTGCACTCGTTGCATTGAAGTCGGCGCAGCCAGTTGATATTTCCACACCTTACCCCCCGCACACACACACACACACACACACACAAAAAGAGTGAGCGCACAGTTCTGCTTTCCGAGTGCAGGCTTACATAGCACACTTCCAGTCGTTGGCCGAGAAAAGCCCGCCAGATCGTTGGGCGGCATCCGTTCCGATGGCCGTGTCCTTTTTTGCAGGCACGGTTTTCGACATGGTGCAGAAAAAATAAAATAAAAAATTTTTTCGTCGTGATTTTTTTCATTCAGCCCACTATAAATGATCAACCCTGTTGCTGCACAAGCTCTGAGGAATTGGCCTTGTGCTTGGGACGGAAGACAAAGCCGTCGGGAGCCTTGCCGAGGAGGAGCTCGCTCAGCTTGATCCAGTCGTCCGACATGGGGCTGCCCATGAGCGTCTCGAGGTCGTCGCGACCGACAAAGGCAGGTGCGCGGTCGTTCATGCGCTGCAGGCCCGCCTCGATGATGCCAACGGGGACGTACCGGTGTAGGAACGACTGCCACTCGAGCAGGAAGCGGCGAGTCTTGTTGACGCCAGCCGTGTCGCTGCCCCAGTGCTCCAGGCCATAGTTGCAAAAGGTTTTTAGCATGTCGAACCGTTCCGAGGACGAGATGTCCCAGACCTTGCGTTCCTTGATCTCGGTGAACACCCACGGCTTGACCAAGGCTCCTCTGTCAAAAAAATATTTTTTTTTATATTTTATTTATGAAAATATATATATATTTTTTCATGGCCGTATTACCTGGCAATCATCACACCAGTTAGCTTGGAGTCGGCCATGCTCTTGACATAGTCGTCGTACGACATGATGTCGCCATTTCCAAACAGCGGCAATGGCTGTACTTCCGCGGCGCAGTGGCGCACATAGTCCCAATTGGCCGTGTGGTAGTAATGCTGCTGCTTTGTGCGGCCGTGGAGGGTAGCGGCGGCGATGCCCAGGTCGCGCAATTGGGGCAATAGGCGATTGGCGATGAGGTTGTTATTGGTGAAGCCCGTGCGCGTCTTGATCGTCAAAGGCTTGTCGAGCACGTGCAGCATTCCTTTGACAATGTCCTTCAAGCGTCTTTCCTTGCTGAGCAGGGCACTTCCATAGCCGCTGTTCACGGCCATGTCTAACACACAACGAGATATCAACATTTGAATGTCCATCTGCGCCTACCGATGGGGCATCCCATATTGATGTCCACAAAGTCGCAATCAATGTGCGTGTTGATGATATCCGCAGTGCGCATCATCAGATCCGGGTAGGCACCAGCGATCTGGTTGCAAAAAAAACACTGATTCAGGGTTGCGCAAATCGTACGTTAGTTACCTGGACGCCGAAAAAGTCCTCGCACTCATGTCGACGGAGGAGCGCCCATTCGGTCCGATTGCCGCCCACGACGTTCTGGGCCAGTGCCATCTCTCCACACGTGATGTCGACGCCGTACGACTTGCATATCCTGCGGAAAGGCATGTTTCCAACGGTCGTGAGCGGTGCCAGGTAGAGCTTGCCAGTAAAGTCGAGTTGAATTTTCTCGGCCTGGCGCAGAGGAACATCCGTGGTGTCTGAGGCAGACATGGCGGCTTCCTCGATCGCGCTTGATTTGATGCTTGCTTCGCCGCCCGTAGCCGCGGCACTGGCCTCATCGGGCTCCACTTGGTCGTGCTCGCGCTTCTTGTTGTCACTGCCCTCTTTGTATGACCAATTGAAGTTCAAATCTTTGCATGCATTCTTGCTTCGTTCAAACGAGTACTGGGTGGCGAGTTGAGTTTTTATTTCAAGCACTTTTTTTTTTTTTAAATAAAAAAAACGTACGATACGGCGTTGAAGTTTGTACCACAGATCTTGTGAGAGGTAGTTTTGCTGCTCGTTCTTGAGCGTGGAGATTTCGGCCTGCAAGCAAACAAAATAAATAAATAAATAAATACAAATGAAATATTCACTCATTACACCCTCGCGGACAACGAGCTGGCCGTCGTTAGTCATGTGCGCTTTAGCGAATCGGCAGCCGTAGCCGTAGGGACAGCGCCCAAGACGGTCAAACAGGAAGCACTTGTCGCCCAGATCGGCGGGTTTGGTCGCGAGATACTTCTGAATGTCGTGGTTGTACTTGCACTGGTCGCCAAACTGGCAGACCTCACCTCGGGACACTTGCATACACAGCTGAGCCTCATCGGTGAACGTCTGTCGCGGTCTCTGCTTGATCTGGCCCTTGAGAGCCTTGCCCTTCTTAGGCTGGTCCGTCGCGGGGGCAGCATCCATCTCGTCCGTCGCCTGAACGTCCTTCGCATCAGCAGCGGCTGCTTCATCCTTGGCGACTGTAGATAACCGCGACGACGGTGTCATCCGCACGTGCTCGGGTTTGACGTTGAACCCGTCGCGCCACGAGGCCTTCCGCGCCAACTCCGACTCGGCCATGTTTAAACTGTGTGCGCTCCCTAATGCACGGCGTGAAGCGTGGCAGTCTGCCGGCCAAGGACGCGGCTGAGCAGCGTCGCATCAGCCAGTACAATGAGCTTATAGCGTCGATCGTTGAGAAGGTGAGTAGGAACGAAAGTGACTTGTGGGGATGGCTGAAAAAAAGCCAATAAAAAAACACGACAACAGCGCAAGCAAGGAGACAAGTCTGCTGATATGCTGGATGCAACTGCGCGTGCGCTCGAGAGCAACCCGGACAATTACACGATGTGGAACTATCGAAAGGAAATTCTCGAGAGCCAAGGCACCCTGCTGTATGCTGTGCATTTCGATTTTTTTCATTTCAACACAAAAAACGAACGACACCAACAGAAACAAGGAGGATTTTCGGGCCCTCTGTAGCAAAGAGCTCAAGGTAGTTGAAGCCGGCATTCGCGCGCATCCCAAGTCGTACTGGGTGTGGTTCCAGGTTGCACAAACCTTCTTTTTACCTTTTTTTTTTCCAAATTAAATAAATGGCCTGCAGAGGATTTGGGTGATTGATCGCATGCCCGAGCCCGATTGGAAGGTCGAACTGGGGCTTTGCAATATGATGCTGGACTTGGACAAGCGCAACTGTACCAACACGATTTCCCCCCCCTCTCACCCTTCTTGTCGACTGATGGATGTGTTTGTTCTAGTTCACTGTTGGGACTACCGGCGTTACATTTGCAAAAAGATTGGACGTCCAGACGCAGACGAGTTCAAGTACACGCTCACAAAGATCAACCAGCAGTTTTCCAACTACTCTGCTTGGCATTTGCGCAGCGAGCTTCTTCCGCGCATCTTCCCCGATTCCGCTGAGCGCCAAAAGGCGCTCGCCGTTGAGTTCAAACTTGTCACCGACGCCACGTTCACTTCGCCGGAAGACCAGAGTGCGTGGCTGTACCAGCGCTGGCTCATTGGCAAGAGTACGCACCCTTATTTTGATTAAACTAATTGAACCATTTCTTGTCGATCTGACTTTTTTGAAAAACAAAAAAAAGACTTTCAGCCGACCAGATTGCTTTCCGGATGGAAAAACGGAAAGTTTGTCTCTGTCGCATTCTCAAATGCCGTCCTTCTGACACAACTGACTGACACCTACGTCGTCGACGACAACGGCGGCGCCATCCAGGGATCATGGTCCCCGTCGCATGGAAGCGTGCATCACCCCTCGCACGTGTGGACTTTTACCGTTGGGTCAAGCGAAACGGCCGTCAAGCGCGTTGTCTTTGCTCTTGAGGACATCGTCGTTCTCTTTCACGAGCAAAAGCCTGTCGAGAAACAAATGCTCGCTGCGTCGATCTCCACCCCGTCTCCCATGTCGTTAGTGCTGGACGCCAACCAGCCCACCAAGGATCAGTCCAAGCTCTTGCTCGCTCGTACTGTCAACGCCAACAAGGCCCTTTTGCAGGCAACCCTCGTAACAGTCGAAGAGCTGCTAGCCGAAGAGCCCGATGCCAAATGTACGAATGGGGGCCAGTCCATCGTTGTGCTAATGAATTTCTTCTTTTTCGCTAGGGCCGCTGTTGAGCTCCGTCCTGCTTATGAGAGATCTTGTGGATCCCGAGTTGGACGTCAAGGTGAGCGACCGTCTCTCAAAGCTGATTGCTCTAGACGGAGACCGCGCAAGCTACTACAACGACCTTGGTAGGGAAGCTATGATTTATACTTGCTAATTTGAGTATTCAGAGAGCAAGTTTGCTTGGGAAGACTTATTGTCTGTGCTGTTCAGCACAGCAGCAACCACCGATGGCACTCTCCAGCTCCCGACCGAGGTTAAGGTCACGGGAGGGCTTACGTCTCTGTGGGTCCCCCACTATCTGCCCGCCGTGACCAAGCTCGACCTGTCAAACAACTCGCTCGTGTCAATGCAGGGCGCTCACGTTTGGGTTGATTTGGAGGAGCTCAATTTGGAAGGCAACAAACTCGTCGCGATCGAAGACGATATCGTTGCCCTCAAGCACCTCAAGTCTCTCACGCTCAAGGGCAACCCCGTCTGTGACCAGCCCTCGTACCCCGCTTTTGTCTGGCAAGCGCTCCCTCAGCTGTTACAACTGGATGGGGCTGGGTGTCCCTCCCAGTAATGTCATAGATAATTTAGCATCGTAAACAAACAAATAACAAGCAACGAGAGAGAAATCCAAACCAAAAAAAAAACAAAAAAAAAAAAAGGAAAAAGGAACCTAAGATTTATAGGAGGGCTTAGTTGGCCTCTTTTGAGGCCTCGCAACGATAGCTTGCTTTGAAGAGCTCATCGCTGTTGAGGGTGACGACGCCGTGGCGGAACCAGTGCATGGTACGCATATCCGGAGCAAACGTATAGTTGTATCCCTGAATTTGCAAGTTTAGAAATGTTTTCAATCAGTTTCGATAACGTGCCTGAAACTTGGCAACCAGCTCGAGCACTTTGGAAATGCGTCGCATCTTGAAAAAACTAATGTTTTGGTTGGAGAGGACGGTGGGGCCTTCTTCGGCAAACGTGAGATCACTCATGAAGAGGCCGACATAGGGGAGGAGCGGTGGCATAGACGTGCGCAGGATTGTCCGGTAGGCCTTCCAATTGTCGTTCGACTTGATGGATCCATTGAGCTCTTCCAGGATCTTCTGATACTTGGCCGGCAGACTTGCCCACGTCTTGTGCAAGCGCGACACTGACGCAGAGTTCAGCCCAGCCATGATTTCAAAGACAGTATTCATGTTGTTCCAGGATCGACTGAGAATAATTGCACTTAGTAATTATTTATTAGAGAGAGTTTGCCTGGTTACCAGAGCTTGGCAATCTTCAGAAATTGCTTCACAATTGTCACACGGAGTTTGAGGTTGCCTGCGAGGCAGATTTCAGTTGACACCCAGGACGCCATGCGATTGAACCAGTTGATGAACTTTTTTTATTTTTTATTTTAATTTAGAGAAAGAAAAAAAAAAAGACACATCAATAAAATAAAGTATACTGTAATCAGGTTCGGGGCAGTCACAGAGGGATTCTCCGACTTGGCCCACTTTTCAACAAACATTTCGTGGATTTCGATGCGCTTGTACATCTCCATCTCCAGTAGAGTGAGCTGCTTGGCCAGGTCGTCCACCTTGTGGTCTAACAAGGACATGCTCATGACTTTCTTGAGGTCCTTTGATGAGATCGTCGTCGCTGGTAAAGAAGGGGAAGGGTGAGCACAAGGAAATAAATAAACAAAAATTTCTGTCATCGTACAACCAAACGTAGACTCGTTCGAGTAGATTGCTCCAAACACAATGCCCTTGCGTAGGGTTAGCTTTTGGTTCATCATGAGCTCGCTGATTGATTGGGCAAAACGTCTGCAGAAAAGTGGGATTGAGTGAGTTTTCGTTGCGGTTGGTGCTGCTTGTACCGATTCGAGTCGTTGGTCTCAACCACACGCTTGACAAAGGCCTCAAACATGGTCATGCTCTCGCTGTTGCCCAAAAAGTCGACAAAATGGCGGACAACCCATTTGCGAAGGGCGTTGAGCACGCGTGCCTGTACGAGCGCCTTGCGATCCGTGTCCACTTTGGAGTCGGATGCCTTGGCACTGTTGCTATCGAATCGCCTGATCAGCAGTCGCAATACCTCGGACGCGGTCGTGAAGTAGCGATACGTGAACAGAAACTGAATTTTCTCCTCAGAAAATGAAAAAATAGTTTTTCATAAGCATACCTCATGCACATAGTCCACCTCGGTCTCCGTGACCGAGGCCAAGCGATTGACCAGGCCTTCGAGGGTACCTTCCGTGACAGTCACGCGCCCGTCCTCGATAACTGTAACCACATCCAGCACCTCGTGCTGCACCTCTTCGACGAGGGTCTGCAGATCGTCAATGTGGGCCAGCATGGCCTTTGATGCAGGCGTCTGACTGAGTGAACTCTCCGTGCTGGCACGGCCGGCCTCTGCGAATGCAGCCGAGGCCATTTCCCTGTATGATAAAAGGTTTTTATTTATTATTTATGCTTTTTTCTAAAAAAAAAAAAAAAATACGCTCGAGGGGAGGGTGGAGAATCTGGCTTCTTGGACGAGTCAAATTTGCTCGAGAGCCAGCTGGCATCTGTCGAGCTGAGTGCGCCAATCGACATGCTACGCTTTGGACGAGAGGTTGTAGAACCCTCCTTTTTTTTTTTTTTGATGTGAACGAGATATTATATACGCGAAGAGATGATTACCGATTTGAGAGCGGACGCGCTGATTTCCTCATCAGACTCGTCGTCCGTATTTAAGCTGTCGGCGTCCTCATCATTGTTAACCTCGTCTGTTTCTTCGTCGAGATCCTCTGCATTTTGCATCTGCGTGAAATAGTCCTCAGAGAGTTGTTCGACGTTTGGTTATTTCTTACTGAGGAGCCCAGATTGCTATGTCCTGATGGCGGTGACGTATGAAGTCTGATTGGGAGAAAACTGTCAGCACATGCATCATAGTAAATGGTTTTTCTAAATATACTTTGGCGCAGTCCTGTTTGGAACGGTTAGTTTGAACACACAGTGGGCAAGGATAACTTCATACTTGGACACGGGCGTGTGCGGATGGTGGCCTTTGAGCGAACGTTGTCTCTTGATCACGGGTGACTGCGGAACGGCTTCCTTGCCGGCCAGGTCTGAAAAACTTCGTGCCTGAACAGGGGTCATGAGGTTGTTGAACTCTTGCAAGGCGTTCATCGACTTGTCGAGATCGTCAATCATGACTGACATAGTATTTGTGGGTGGCAGTATCGGAGAAGGCGCGGTGCCGGCGGCAAAGTCGAAAATCGCGCGTTGTCTGTGATAATTTCAGCGATTGTGGTAAAAAATAAAAGTAACAACGCACCCAGGTAGGTTGAAAAACGCCGAGTTCCGAAGATCAGTGCTGTCCCCGATCGGTTTGCGGAAATTGACACGTTGAATCGGTGCCCTGCCAAAAGAAAGGCACACTAAGAACAAACACAAAAACATGGGGGTCAGCATACTCGAAAGATTTGTCTTCAGCCACCGTGGCAGCTGGTGCACTAGGGGCGGAAACAGGTGCCGGCATAGCGGTCACGATGGGGGCGAGCGACGGCCTCGGCATCTTGGGTGAAGCATCGGCGGATTTGGACTCGACCTTTGCAGGAGCAGCGGGTTCCGCTTTGACAAGAACCGGCTCGGGCTTTGCAGGGGCTGGTTTGGGCTCTTCGAGAGTCTTGGGCACAGGCTTGGGCTCTTCAACAGGCTTGGGCTCTTCAACAGGCTTGGGCCCAGGTGCAGGCTCTTGCTCCGTGACGGGTTTAGCAGTGGCGGATGCAGCCGTAACCTCGGGCTGCCGTCCCGGAGCAAACGGTGAAATGGGCTTTGCTGGAGCTGTCGACACGGCAGCTAGCTGCTTTCGTGCTGTGGGCGGAGAAACAGAAGAGGCCTTGGGCCCGCCGACAACAGTCGGGAAGCTGACAGAGGCACGCATGCGAGGCGAGCCAGAGGGTGACGTAGACGGTGACAGTGGCGGCGGCGACGTCGAGGTAGGCTTGGCTGGTGGCCAGACGGTCGTCTGCTGCAGGTTGGATTCGGACTTCCACGGGAGGACGCCGGTGGAGAAACGTGCCGGTGCCGGCTTCGGCTCTGGGGAAGCAGTCGTGCTCTGCGGCTCCGGGGGCCATTTGGCTGCCAGCTTGGACGGCGTCCTGTGCAGCGAAGTCGTTGCTATTAATATCGGCGTGTTTGCGGATTTAGAGCCGGGAAAAAAGGGAAAAAAAAAAAACGCCATTGAGTAGAGACATGCAACACGTGGACGGGGGAGTGTGTGTGGGGGGGAGAGGGACAACCGTACGCTTTGCTGGAGTCGAGCTCGACGCGCCCTTGAGTGGCACTGTGGTGGTCGTGGTCGCTCCTAGACTCGTGTAGGCTGATTTTTCCGAAGAAGGCGCCGTGCCGTTATTTGCGCTCGCGCCTGCGCCTGTGTTGCTGGCCTTTGGCTTTGTAGAGTACGAGACGCTGGGCCTTGACTGCAGCATTGACGTTGATGAAACGAGGTCGAAACTATTTTTAGAAACTTTTTATGGGGGCGGCATAGCGACAAGTATGGATACCGGATTGTTTGCGGCGATGCTGGCCGCGGCAGACCCACAAAGAGTCCGGCAATTGGAAGCGCTTTCTGCGGGTCAGCAATTGCAGGATCCCGCCTCTGCGTCGACACGACTAGAGTACGATTCCGGATGCAATTGCTTCTTTTGATTTAAACATTTCAAATAGATTTGTAGGTCTGCTGGAGCCTCCGCCTGTGTGGGACGAATTTGCGGGACAGACAATCTGGCTAAACCCTCCCATCTGCGCGTTTCCGCTGGAGCTGGATACGAGTCTCGCAGACGAGTTCTCACCGGAGGCAGAGCTCCACCGAGGCATGCTCGCTGCGTTGACGCAGTCGCTGACGCCCGCCCAGTCGGCCCAGATCCGCCAAAGCCTCGAGACATCTGCAGCGGAGGTGTGTACACGTATCGGCATCACGCCAGACAACCTGGGCCAGCTCGTCGAAACAAACCCCTTGGTTGCCATCGACCTTTTGCTGCGGATTATGCAAACAGACAACCTGCTCCCGTATACATTCTGTTTTATATATATGTACGTTTACTTAAAACTTGTTGCGATAGCTATCTCGAGGCCTTGTATCAGCTGCCGATGTCGTTAAATTCAATCGAGGTCGTGAACCGACTAAACTCGTCTACCCAACAGCCCAAGCATCTATTGTACCAGTTCATCACCAACTGCATCCGCACGTGCGACACGACGGCTGACCGCAGTGTGCAAAACCGCTTTGTCCTGCTCTTGTGTCTGTTTGTGCAGTCCATGATCCGCAACGGGCACATCCAAGTCGAGGAGATGGTCGAGGAGCTGACGTCGTTTGCCGCAAACTACTCGCGCATCAAGGAAGCAGCCGCGCTGTTCAAACTTCTCAAAACCATGGCGCCGGACGATTGATTTAATGTTGCTTTCTATTGTACATGCTCATATTCACTTGAACCCCATCTCCTTCTTGACGTGCTTCTTGTAGTGCTCGAAATCTCCAGGCCATTTGATGATCTTGCGGTCTTGGACAACCCAGAGCTCGTCGCACACAGCAGAGATCATGTGCTCGTCGTGGGAAATCAGGAAGACACCGCCGCTCCATGTCGTCAGACCAGCGATGAGAGCCTGGATCGCAGCCATGTCGAGATGGTTGGTGATTTCGTCCAGGAGGAGGATATGCGGCTGCGAGTATGAAATCTTGGCAAGGGCCACACGGCTCTTTTGGCCACCAGACAACTGCAAAGGGAAAATAGATTATATGGTCGGTTACACACACACACACACAAAAATTCTTTTTATCATGTACAGTATAGATGGGCTGGAGCGCGAGCTTGCCAGTGATACCCATCGAGCCCAAATGAGAACGGATTTTTTGTACAGGGTCTTTCGGGTAGTCGCCGCGGAGAGTCTCGAGAGGAGACTTCTTCATGTTGAGCTGGTCCACATGGTGCTGTGAGAAGCGCTCAATACGCAGTCGGTTGCTACGAGAGACCACACCAGACGTTGGCTTGAGCTCATCAAAGATGATCTGTATTTGGGTTTTTTTTATAATTTAGTTTATAGTTTTGCCAGGGACGTGTTCTGCCAAAAGTACCTTTAGCAAGGTCGATTTACCCATGCCGTTCTCACCGACGAGGCAGATACGACTGCCAGGGGAGATCATCATGTCGACTCCCGTAAAGAGTCTTGGCGCGTCTGGATTGTAGCCAAACCCGACGTCTAGAAATGAGGGGTCGGGTTAATTCATTTTTTTTTTCTTTTCCCTTTTGAGAACAGGATACCGATGAGCTGAATGTTTGCATTCGGACCAAGGGCCTCCGGCTCAGGAAAGTTAAACTGGATGTCAGGGTCTTGGTACATCGATGATACACGCTCGATCTTTGCTATGGCTTTCAGACGTGACTGGGCCATCGACGCGCGTGAAGCAGAGACACGGAAGCGATCCACAAAGGCTTGCATGTGTGCGATCTGGCGATCTTGGTTCTCGACGTTCTTGGAATTCTGCTTGAGTTCCTCCTCACGGCGTATCTCAAAGTCGCTGTAGTTGCCCTGACGTCAAAAAAACACACACACAAAAAAAAAAAAAACGCGTTAGTTTCGTATTTATTTGCACAGAGGATAAGGCATACCTTGAATCGAACGATACTCTTGTTTTGCAGGTGCAAGATGTCTGTGACGACATTATCCAAAAAGTCGCGTGCGTGCGAGACAATGAGGAGGGTCTTTTTCCACCCGACAAGGTACTCTTCCAGCCAGATGACGGCCTTCTCACTTAGGTGGTTCGTCGGCTCGTCGAGCAGGAGGACGTCAGGCTGAATAAACAGCGCGAGCGCCAGAGACACGCGCATACGCCAGCCACCAGAGAACTGGAAAGAAAGAGAACGGATAAAAATAAACGACGCGCACGAGAGGGTTTACCTCTTTGGTCGGCCGTTGCTGCATCTCTTGGGTAAAGCCGAGACCGTTCAGGATAGCAGCTGCACGTGCCACGGCCGTGTGCGCGTCAATCTCCTGCAGGCGCTGGTAGACAAACGTGAGGCGATTGCCATCACAGGCATCGCCTTGAGCAAGCAAGTCGCGCTCCTCGGCGAGGAGTGACTCGCGCTCAATGTCACAGTTGAGGACGGTTTGGAGGACGGACGTGTCGGTGCCGTTGACTTCCTGCTCGATGTGGAGGATCTGCAGATGCTTGGGGATGCCATCAAACAGCTTGGCGGCAATGTGCTTGAGGAACGTCGTCTTGCCGATGCCGTTGCGGCCAACGAGGCCGTAGCGGCGACCGTACGAGATCGTGAAACTGCAGCTCTGAAAGGAGGGAGCTTTTTAGTTAGGCCAGCATTGAAAGGAAAAAAAAAAGAGGGGGAGAAATACATCGAGCATGACGATGCCGCCGAGCTCCATGGTGACATTCGACAGGATGATGTCGGTAGGTCCGCTTCCGCCGCCGACATAGTCGCTGAGCTCGCTGTTTGCATGGAGAACAACCGGGGCACGCGTGAGTTGCTCCATAAGCTCGTTGCGCTCTGCACCCAGCGAGCGCTCGCGGTTGATGCCACGCTTCTCCAGCTTCTCCTGCTTCTTCTCTTGCTTGGCGCGTGCCTTCATCGCGGTCTCGTCCAGAATCTCGACGCCGTCGTCGCCCGTCGGGATGAGCTTGTTGGTGTAGATGTCTTGCTTGAGGTTGAGCTCCATCTTGAGCATCATGCCCACGGTTTCCTCGTACTTTTTGACACGCTCGAGCAGGATCACGGGGGCAGACTAAAAGCATTTTGGCGGTGGTGGTGAGGGCAAGCGAAAACAACGCGCCTTACCAACAGCTTTGGTGCCTCGGATGACTTGGCCACCTCGGTTTTCTCCGCGTGCTGTGCAGCCGACCCATGCAGCCGCTGCAGGATACGCTCGATGGTCTCGTCGGTCTTGCCTAATGAAAAAAAAAACCTCGTGGTCAGACATACAGAAAGGCACGTGCACTCGTACCTTCGGCAACGCACCCCGTGTCGAGCAGCAGCGGCACCAGCGCCTCCTTCAGCTCGTCCTGGTCCATGGAGGGGTCCACCAGCATCCCCGCCATGTACTCTAGCACGGCACGGTCCACGCCAGACCCCAGCTCGGCGACGAGGACTTCCATTCAGGGCCTTGAACTTTTGTAAAAATGGAATCGTCGTCGTCGTCGTCATCGCCATCGTTGACCCAATCGCAACGATGGCTTCGTTTGCTGGGCTGCGTGGCGGGCATCATGGGCTGCTTCCTGATCTACGGCCTGCTGCAGGAGAAGCTCATGACGACCGAGTACGCGCCCGGCGAGCGCTTTACCAATTCTGGTACTGCAAGAAAGTAACGAAAGGTAGATCACCTTGATTAATCACTTCCGTCCTCAGCTTTCCTCGTGTTCATGAATCGGCTCGTGGCCATTGCCATCGCTTTGTCGATGTTGAGCTGGCGCGGCGAAAGTATGCGTCCCGCTGCTCCCTTGATCAACTATGTCACGCTCTCGGTAACCAACTTTGCCGCGACATTTTGTCAATATGATGGTACGTCAAGCCTGTGTTCTGCCCTAAACCCGCGTCATGTAGCGCTCAAGTACGTCTCCTTCCCGACGCAGACGCTTGGCAAGTGCGGCAAGATGATCCCTGTGCTCATTATCGGCTCTGCTGTGTACCGCAAGACGTACGACTACAAAGACTACCTCGTCGCCCTCGGCGTCATGTGCGGATCGGCCCTCTTCCTCATGTCTGGCGAGATCAGTGGACACACCTCTGAGAAATCAGACACAGCATATGGTCTGTTCCTCCTCCTGGGCTACCTCAGTGCGGACGGTTTCACGTCAACCCTCCAGGAACGGCTCTTTGAAAAGCATTCGAGCCAGTACAACCAAATGCTCTATGTCAACCTGGTCTCGGCAGGATTGAGCTTTTTATGTAAAGCAAGCGAGCCAACAAAGCCAGACCCCACTAATTAGTATGCCTGCAGCGCTCGTACCGGATGGTAGCATTGTCAACGCCCTGTCATTCTGTCAACGTCACCCCGTCATGCTCTTTGATGCACTCGCCCTCTCGGTTGCCGCTGCTCTCGGTAATGTTGTGATGTAGAGATTATTTATTTAATTATTTTTTTTTTCCTTTGATTTTCGCAGGCCAGATCGTTATTTTGTACACAATCATGACCTTTGGCGCTCTCATGTTTTCGACCATCATGACCATCCGCCAGTTCCTTTCTCTCCTGCTCTCGTCCATCTTCTTTCTGCATCCGCTCACGATTGGCCAGTGGACGGGTGCAACCGTGGTCTTTGGCGTCCTTTACTATAAAGAGTCGCTCAAGAAGAAATCGCACAGCAGCCACGGTCCCGCGGATCATGCCGGAAAGTCAAGCAACCTCGACCTTTCGCACCAACCCCTGTCACAACTTCCTCCCCCGTACTCTTCGGTTGCACCTATCCAATTTGGCGAGAAGAGCGCATCCATGGCCTGAAATTGTATTCAGCATACGGTAAAAAAAAAAAAAATTTTTTTTTTAAAAAAGAGAGAGAATTTCCGACAAGCTTTTGGTTGTTTCCTAAGATTTGGAAAACAAGGTCTCCAGAGTCCTTTTTCACTTTTCCACATCAGGGAAAGCGCCGACGATGGGGTCGAGGAACGCACCCTCGTCCCAACCGGATCCAACGAGCGGGGGCATGGAGTGGCGCGTGATGACCAAGTCCTTGTTCTGCAAGATGTAGACGTTTTGGTTGCTGTTTTTTTTTTTTAATTATTTTTTTTTTTAAGTGGAAATAATTTTTTTTGATGCCGATACCGGAAGCCGCTCATGCAAAAGTAGGGGGTTCCCTGGCTTGCTCCCAGCCAAAAGTGAGCTCCGTAGCCACCGTGCGTTGGCGCAGCAGCCTTGGTGAAGTCGACCCAGCCGGCCGGAAGGACGCGCGTGCCATCGACCCAGATGCCGTCACGGGCGTAGAGGAGGCCGAGGCGAAGCCAGTCGCGGGCGACCATGTAGCCGTTGGATCCACCGAGGAGGTAGCCGTTGGTCTGCGCCTCGATCAGGGCCGAGTGCATCGAGAGGCGCTTGAAAAGGCGCTGGCGGGGCCATTCAAAGTTGTTCCACTGGAGGTCGCCGCGCTGCTGGAGGACCGTGCGCAAGAGGAGGGTGCTGCAGCCGGTCGAGTACTCGTACTGGGTGTTGGGGGGCACCTCCTGGGGCTGGTCGGCATAGTAGCCGGCGCAGTCGCCCTGGGCGGTGATGAAGAGGCAGCGGACGTCGCCCGAGGCCTCGCGCCAGAGCTGGCCGCTGGACATGTGGAGCATGTTGGTGACGGTGACGGCGGCGCGTGGGTCGTCGGGGCTGACCTGCCACTCGGCGACAGGCATCTTGTCCTCCAAGCCGATGAGGCCGTCAAAGACGATCTGGCTCAGAAGCGAATTGGTAACCGACTTGGTCGCGGACCAGCCGAGGAGACGCGTGTTGACGTTGACGTTATCGGCGTAGCGTTCGTACACGAGCTCGCCCTTGTAGGCGATCGTGACGGCGCGAGTGTTGCAGCGAGTGCACGCAAAATCGGCCTCGACGGCGTCGTAGATCGCCTGCCAGTCGACCTCGGAGGGGAGCACCGAGGCAAAGCCGTTGCCGAGGGGCCACGGGATAGAGTCGTTGAGCGCGGGGAGCGGGGTCTGGTCGCCGACGTCCTGGGTGCGGAGCTCGGCCTCGGTCATGCCGTCGATGACGGTGCAGCCGATGCCGTCGCCGCGCCAGATCGACGTCACGGGCCACTCGCCAGAGCCCTTGAGCGACGCGGTTACAGTCTTGAGCGTGTAGTCGACGGTGACGTTGGCGACGACGCAGGCAACGTCGCAGTCCTCGGCCTGTCACGAGTAGGAAATAAATAACGAAACTTTTTTGCGGGTTGCTTACGATGACAGTGTCCAAGTCAAGGCCAGCAACAAAGACGCCAGAGCAAGTCTACACGACGGGTTACACGTGAGGGTTCTTTTGTTTTGTTTGGGCCTGTACCATCATGGCAGCAAACCCGGTCGGCAGCTCGAGGATCGACTGGATTGATGGTCCGTCCTTGTAGCCTGGCTTGGCGTGCTTGATCTCCTCGAAAGATGGCACATAGTTGAGCGAGATCGGTGTCACGGCGTTGACCGAGGCTACAACGCTGGCCACGAGGGCGAGAGCGCTCAGAGCAGCAGCAGCAACGAGCATCCTGTTTCTGCGGGGTAAGTCAGCTGACGCACCACCCAATAAAGAAAAGATGGCCGCGATGAGTTTTATGCCCGTTCCAAATGCGGCTGCACGTTGAGTTGGGCGAAGTTTGAGCCAAGGGGCCACAGGGTTGCATGGTTCTTCCCAATGGACCAGTCTGTCTGTGCACGTTTACTCTGGTTTTGTTTCTTTTGTTTGCTTTTTTTGTGTGTGTGTGTGTGGAAACTGCCACGCGTTCATGAGCGGAATCAGTAACGATGTCGCTGACCCTCTTGTCTTTGGAGAAGGATGGCTGCGGAACCGACAAAGGCGCAAATCCAGGACTTTTTCAAGAAGACACGCGGCAAGCTTGCCAACAAGGTATAGTGTGCTTTTTGGTGGGCGGGACTTTTTTTTTTGCTAAAAGTGTTCTTCTGCAGGCGTGCTTTGATTGCAGCGCAAAGAACCCAACGTGGTCGAGCGTTACGTATGGCATTTACCTCTGCACGGACTGCTCGGGCGCCCACCGCAACCTGGGTGTCCACCTGTCATTTGTTCGGTAAACACACGCAGCGCGTCAAGTTGCTTTAGCTGGCTTACTTTTTTTTTTTTTTCCCTTTCTTTCTCTGGTATGATTGTGTTAGGTCCACACAACTGGACAGCTGGACCTGGGACCAGCTTCGCGTGATGAAGGTTGGTGGCAACGGTAATGCACACACCTTTTTCAAGCAGAACGGCGGCTTCCGCTACAAGGTAGTCTCTCCATCTCATCTTTTTTTTTTTTTCCCGCGTCGCTGACATTGCTAGTTGCACAGGACCCGGCCGCTCGATACGCGTCCAAGGCGGCTCAGTTGTACAAGCAAAAGCTGGCCCAAAAGTCGGCAGAGGACGCTGAAAAGTACCCAAACACTGTCGTGTTGACGGATGAAAAGGACGGCGACGACGAAGACAGCGAACCTCCTGCTGAAAAGCCTGTGTCTGGCTCGGCGGCTTCGCCAGCCATCACGCCTGCTGCGATCAATGACGATGATGCCGACTTTTTCGGAGACGAAGGAAGTGCATCGGCTAGCGCTGATGCAACTGGCGCCACCGCTAAGAAACCTGCGGCCGCAAATCTGTCTTCGCGCAAGGTATGACCCAATTTATTGTTACGTTGCGTGAACAAGTCATTTGTCGAGCGCAGGGCATCCCAGCGAAAAAGTCACTGGGGGCGAAGAAGCTCGGGGTGACCAAAACAAGCGAGTCCTTTGAGGATGCCGAGCGAAAGGCCAAGGAGGAAGAGGCTGCTCGCGAAAAGCTCGCTCAACAGGGCATTCTGGCCGCACAAGCCGAGCTCGAACAAAAAGGGTAGCAAACTTTTTTTCGTTTTTTTTTTTCCAATTTTTAAGAAAACGAAAGCAGTCATTCAAGCTCGCGACTCGGCTACAATGATGACCAAGCCAAGAACCTCAAGCCAGAACAGGCTCAAAATGTTGAGCGTCTTGGAATGGGTATGGGCCGTCTTGGCTTTGGCGCTGATGGCAAGACTGGTGGTGGTGCCGCCAGTGGGTATGCTGTCTCGTGACGATTCAGCGTGGTTTTTGATAAATTATAAAACGGACAGGCGGCCGGGATTCGGTGCTACTGGTTCTGCCAAATCTGCTGCGTCTAGTTCAAGCTCGTCAGCATCGTCGCGTTCGTACGACGACAAGCCTGGCGAAGCTCAGAATCGTTTTGGCAATGCAAAGGGTATCTCGTCCGACATGTTTTTTGATCGAATGGGCGGAGGCAACGACGACGACTATGGCATGAGCAGCAGCGGCAGCGGTGGTGGAGGAGGAGGCAGCTCAATGTACTACAACAACAGTGGTACAGGTAGCCTTTACTTTGCACATGTTGATTCTTTTTTTTAATTCAAAACGTTGTTTTTTTAATTTTTTTAGGTTTTGGCAGCAACACGAGAAGACAACCCGAGCAGCAAAACTTTATGTCGGGCCTCGGAAACATGGCCGGCGATATCTTTGATACGCTACGACGTTAGAGTGAGAGAACAGAATAGTAGACATTTCAAAAAAAATTTTCAAGAAAAAATTTTTTGATGGCTGCGACATTCTTCAAAACCGCGCGAACGTTTGCCGTCGTGGGCGCGTCCAACGACCGATCCAAGGTACATGGCTCAACGGTGTTCTTCGAGCTTACCTGGGGTTACGATAGTACGGGAACATCGTCTTGCGTTGGTACAAAGACCGGGGCTTTGATGTCACTCCTGTGAGCATCAAAGAGAACGAAATCGAGGGCCTCAAGGCCGTGCGCTCGCTCTCTGACCTCAAGGACCCGAAGACCACTGCCGTGTCGGTCGTGTCGCCTCCCTCTGTCAGCGAAAAGCTCGTGGAAGAGGCCGTGGCGCTGGGCATCCCATCGCTGTGGTTCCAGGTTTGAGTGGTCGTGTCTTTTTGACTGTTAGCTAACCAAACGTAGCCCGGGAGCGCGTCTGCTGTGGCGCTGAGCAAGGGGCATGCATCGGGAGTAAACATCCTGGGTGGTGGTCCGTGCATCCTCGTGTCGGGCGACGAGGCCGTGCGCAATATCAAGTCGAATCTTTGATCGTTGTGACACAAGTTTTCTTTTCATACGTAATCGTTATTTCTGCTGCTGTGGTGGCTGCAGCTTTGGCGGCTGTGGCTTTGATGGGTACCGTCTTTCGATGTACTGCTTGACTTTGCTGCGTAGATGATGCTCATCCGAGATGCCGCGGTCGAGGGACTTGCACACACTGTCGGCAGTCGCGTTTGCGTTGGGCTCGGATTTGTCTTCGCGCGTGCGGTGGTAGACCCACTGCCAGCGACCATACATGCTGGGTACAGGGTTGCACTCGATGATCTTGCCATTGAGCTCCCTGGATAGAAGAAGCCTTTTTTAGACGCGAAATTCCTTTGGTGGTGGACAACGTACAACATCTTGGCCTTGGGAAATCTGTCCGAAGGGTAAATCCGGCTGAATTCAACCAGTTGGTTCCGCTCTCCCTTGACACACAAATGACCGATGAACTCGGGAAGCATGCCAGACTGGGCCGGCTTGCTCTCTGTCCTCAGCATGAAATCAATGCTGTTCTCGGCCAGTGGCTTCCACTTGAGCAGCTTTTGATCAGATCCGGGCATGTATGGATGACGCACTGGCGTGAACACGTAGCCGTCAGTCTTGTGGGGCAACTTGGGCTTGATGCTGTCGGCCATCTAAAACAACAACAACAACAACAACAACAAAAAAAAGAATTTTTTAGTAACTTGGAAGAAAAATGTTACTGTAAAACCTTTTCAAACTCTCTCAGAGGCAGGAAGAGCTTGGCGCGAACGCCAAAGGGTTCCTGGGCAAACCTGGAGGGGTCGACTTTCTTGAGCTTTTCTCGGGGATGGATGACCTCGGATTCGATCAGTTTCAGGCGATCGGTGTAGGTGAGCTCCCGCTTTGATTCGCCGCGCAGTCCGACCAGGTCAAAGATGAGGAATCGCGGTCGTTTCTCAAGCTTGCCATTCTCCTGGAATTCGTCGACCACAAGCTCGCCGTCGAGAACCGTGCCGTTGAGCTAGTGATCATCGTACCACCATTAGAAATCCGCAGAACTTTCGTTGCCTGGTACCGACAATGACGGGTCCCTGCTGGGGAAAACAAAGCCAGGGACAAGGTAGATACGGAAGTCACGATCGGCCATATAAACATGGTTGTCCATTATGGCAAAGAGGTAGCGCGTCCCTATTGTGGCGCATGAGTTATGCAATAAAAGAAAAGATCCATGAAAAAAAACAAACAAACCATCCGCCTTCCACGACACAAGCCACTCCTGCTCGGGGTCATTCAAAATGCAGTGATCAAAGTTTTCCAAATCCATCGAAACGAGCTGAGCGCCAGGGAATATCCTCTGGTTTCCACGGAACCCACACATGGTTTGCATTAGCACTTGGACCTGCATGTTTTTTTGTTGTTGTTGTTGTTTTTGTTTTGTTTTGTTTTGTTTGCTTTGATTGTAGACCCAAGAAGAAAAAACATTTTTGTCTTACCTGAAACGCGCGCTCGCCACCAATGACGGAGCCAATGACAGAGTCTACACCAACGAGCCCTTTGACTTGCTTCTTTGATGGGTGGTCATCGTCGGCGTCATCATCGTCTTCATCACCACGCTGTCGCTTGAAACTGTGGCTTTGCTCCGCGGGTCCTGCGGGACGCGCTGTCAACGTGGGCACGACAGGCTCGTCGGGGGCGTCCCAGTTGGGCAAGTCGGGCACGCGGACGAGCGTCTGATCGCCCTTGTAGTACTCAAACAACTCTCGCAAGTAGTGCTCCTTGTAGATCCCAGGCTGCCGGGCAGCCACAAAGGTGTCCACAGCCGCCTCAATGGACGATCCGTACTCTTCCACAAGGTAGCTGCAAATCATGTAGCCTGTGCGGTTAAAGCCGTGTGTGCAGTGGACACCTACAATAATTACAGTGAGGTTGATGACGTGCAAGTCGCTTGTCATTACCAATGTACTTGTCGGGATGGTTCTTCCAAAACTTGTTGCAGATGCTGATAAAGTCTTTGACTTTTGCAGGCTCTGGGACTGCGTCATGACTGCAATAAAAAGTTATGGCATGGATCGATCAAAGCAGCAGCAGCAGCCAGTCTACCCTGCACACTCGAGCTTGACGATGGCGACGCCTCGGTCCGTAAACTCTTTCTTGTCATAGTACCTGTCCGTCTTGGTCAAGTCGATCACCATTCCAATGGTCATCTGCAAAAAAAAATTTTCAAAAGTCAGCTACCGCACGCACAGAATAACCTTACATTGTCACTGCTGAATGCATCCAGCAGCATCCCTGGCGTAAAGCGATGCTCGAGCTTGACCACGCTGTCGTAGCGGCTGTCCAGCGGGACCTTGAACGGTACAAACCTGGTGTCTATACACGGTCGATCGATTCATCTAATGTTGGCGTCCAAAGAGCGAAAGCGTTCACCTTCAACAAGAGTTCCGCGACGCGGACACAGCAGCCATCGCGGCGGTAAGCGTAACGCCATTTTCGAAAGTGTTGCCCCCATCGCGTGTGAATGGGCAACAAAACCTTTGGTTTCTTGGCGGTCGTCGCCGTCGTCGCCGCCCTAGCGGTGGAATACGCCACGGCACAGGAAGGTGTGTTGGTTCCTTTTTTTTTTTTGGCCTTTTTTTGCTTTCTTTCCTCACAGATCTTTTTGACACCATCATGTGACCACATCAGAGTCCTCCACACGCTGCTGTGTCGCCCCGGAGTCTCGCCCGTTTGCGCTCTCCTGTCCGCCGGGCACCAACATCTCCTCCATTGACCTCACGAGCTACGGCAACCCAACTGGTTACTGCGGCCAGTGGACGCTTGGCCAGTGCCACGCTGGTGCGAATGATTTTGCTGTCCCGCTTACCCCACACTAATGCTTGTTTTTTTCCCCCCCCTTTGCAGACGTGAGCGACTACATCTCTCGGCTCTGCTTGGGCAAGTCCTTCTGCGAGTTCCTCCCCACAGACGAGCTCTTCCAGGTAGCTGACTGCGCTGATCTCGGAACAAAGAGACTTGCCGCCCAGTGGACGTGCGGCGGCCAGGTTTCCCGCGAATCAGTACCGTTGGTTGGTGTACCCCCCCTGAGTACATCTGGTCGGTTTATCGTCGACACGACGGGCACGCGTGTCAAGCTCGCTGGTGTCAACTGGTGTATGAACAAAGCTGCTGTTTGTAATAAATTGCTGAATTGTTTTTCACTAGATGGCGGCCAATGCCAAGAGTACATCCCTGACGGCCTGCATGTGAACCACATCCGAGACATTGCGCGCGGCATTCGTGAAGGTTTTTTTTTTCTTTTTCAGCTTTTTTGTATTGCTTTGGCCAAATCGTTGTTTTTTTTTTTTCCGCCCCATCTCAGCCGGGTTCAACGTCGTGCGTCTGCAGTGGTCCAACGAACTCGTCGCTAAAAACCCGATTATCGAGCCTCAATACATTGCTGCAAATCCGCAACTCACTGGTGCGCGTGCCCTTGATGTATACACTGCGGCCGTGGAGGCCCTCAACGAAGAGGGCGTCTATGTCATCCTCGACAACCACATGAGTGATGCCGGTTGGTGCTGTACGCCTTTGGATGGCAATGGGCTCTGGTTCAACCGCAATTACACCGAGGAGACGTTTTTCCAGCACTGGGAGTTTATGGTGGATCGTTACAAGGTGTGCATCTCCTTATTTAATGTTTTTCTTTTCTTTTTTTTTTTATTAAAAAAAACAAAGAAAACAGAACCACGCAAACGTGATCGCTGCAGAGCTGCGCAATGAACTCCGCTCAGGATGCGGAAATACCGACGAGGACGGAAGTAGAGTTTGTCGCATTCCCACTTGGGATGGACCTGAGGCGATTGCGTGGAAGCGCGCGTCGACTACAGCCGGCGATCGCATTCACCGCATCAATCCCAATTTGCTCGTCATGATCTCTGGACTCGCATCCAGCAGCCGCTTGCGATTTGTGCGTGACTCGCCCACGTCCCTCGTCGTTCCCAACAAGCTCGTCTATGTTGCCCACGACTACAGTTGGTGGCACGTACGTTTCCTGTTGGAGGCTTTTTTTTTTTTTTTTTGTTTGGATTGAACAAAATCGCGTAGCCCGATGTCATCGCCGATTACGAATCCTACCGCGTAGACGTCGAGAACAACTGGGGCTACATAATCCAGCAAAATGCGTCGTGGACGGCTCCCTTGTTTGTGAGCGAGTTTGGCACATGCCATGATAGTCTCTCCTGCCTCGAAGAGGTGAAGAGCAAGATCGCCCTCACCGCTCGCGATAGCCCCAGTGACGGCGATGACGCCGAGATCTACATGACTCAGGGACGCTGGTATTCGTTCCTGATGGCGTATCTCAAGGAGATCGATGTCGACTTTGCTACCTGGGCATGGAACGGGTCGACTTGCAAGGGACGCGCGGACAGTGAAAAGTAATCTTTTTTTCCAAGAACTTTTTCTGTGATTAACCTACTGTTTATCTGCAGCACATTTGGAGACGAAGAGGGCTATGGCATTGCCAACATGTGCTGGAACGGCATTGCGTACCCACCCATGCTCGCCACTATCCAAAATATTCAGCAGTCCACACTTTTCCCTTGAAAAAAAAAAAAAAGACGTTCATTGTTTCATGCAGTTTGTCAGTGCAAATTTTTTCATTTTCTATCTTCTACTAGGTCCTACGGTATTATTCAGTGTTCATGTCATTAAGTCCAAATTGCTCATTGTCGTGATATGACCTTTCGTATTCGGTCACAGTCATATTTGGATCTGGGTCTGGGGCGTATATGTTCTACATTGTCATGTTGGTCATGCAATTTGCACAACTGCTAGTCCTACCTGAAGATAGCTGCAGCCCAGAGGATCGTCCATGATAAACGTGCCAAGGATCTCGCCTGCCGCAAATCTTTTCAACTTGGCCAAGAATTCTGTAGCAATGTCGCGATTTTGTGCAGTGGCGCCTTGCAAGAATGGATTGACCTTCAACTCGTCGTGCGCCTTTTTTAATAATATTTTTTTGAAAAAGGAAAGGATTTTAAAAAGAAAAATACCAGCTCCAAAAGACCCTCGATCGTGGTGAAGCGGCTGCCGAGCGTGCCCGAATACAACTCGAGCGCAAGCTCCGGGACGATGATCCTGCAGCTGTCCGACTTGATGACATCGCGCGCTAGATCTTTGGGGTCGGTAATCTTGAGCTCGATTCGTTTCCCTTGTGGCTTGTGGGGAAAACGTTTGTCTTGCAAAAAACGACACATCAAACCTCGATGGCGCCGCCTGCCTTGACCTCGCTTGTCCTGAAACCGCAGTGATCGCAGACGGTCGCCATGATGATGACCTCCTTGAAGTAGGGAATGTCGATCGGGTGCATCTTGCAGTTGGTCGGCCGCTGGCACTGCGAGCACAGCGACGAAAACACGAATACCTCGCTTTCCTTCGCTTGATTGTCCACGCTGTGCAAAACTGTACTCTCTTCGCCATCAAACGTGTGGACATGCCGATCTTTGGTCGGGGGCAGGCCGAGGAGCTCGTTCTGCTCTGGCGTGCGTGCAAAGACTTTGACCGAGAGCCGCGGGTCCGCCCTTGGGAAGTAGGGGTTCTCGATGTAGCTGTTCCCCGAGGGGTCCTCGATGGTGAGTTCAAAGGGCTTTTCCACGTCCAGGAGAGCGCGCATTTTCTCGAGGAAGGCGGCGATCTGCGTGTACTGGTCCACGTTACCGAGGGCTCGCGCTGGCTGGTCCGCCTGGAGGTCGTCAATGCACTTGCGCAGCAAGCCCTCGACCGTGGTGAGCGAGCCGTGCTCGGACGAGGGCGGAACCTCAAAGTCTACTGCGGGCAGGCGCACGGTCGCAAACTCGGAGCGCACGAGCTGGCGGTTGAGGTCCGCAGGCTCCGCGATGGTGACCGTGCTAGTGCATCCCTTGTCGGCAATGGTCCCCACAGACACGAGCTCGCAATTGCGAAAGTGGCAGCGCGGGCACCCGAACGCCATCAGCACGACCTCCTTGGAGTGCGGGATGCTCGTCAGCGGCAATCGCGTCAGGCCCTGCTCGCCACAGTCGGTGCACAGGCTCATTGTTCAGTTTCGAGAATGCCACCAAAATTCTTCCGACAAACGTTCCACACGACCTCGGGTGTGCAGCGGCCGCACTACTACGAGCTGGACACGCTGGAGGACGATGTCATATTGGACGACTCCTCTCCATCGGCCGACCAAAATAGCACGAGCCCTGCGACTCTTAGTGTCGGAGTCGTGGACGACTCGGACCTGCCGCCGGGGGTGATTGCCGAGGGTGTGCTGACCGACATTGACGACTGGGTGCCGGCGATGGACGACGACGACGACGGCAGTGGTGGGATACGGTTGTTCCGTGGAAGCAAGAAGAAACAAAGCTGGCTGTGCCTGGCCCTTGCCGTGGTCTTATTTGTGGGCGTGCTGATCGGGGCGGTCGTGGTGGCCGTGTCGAGTAACGGCGGCGATATTGGGCTGCCTGCAACGCCGACCATCGCCGTGCCTCGTCCGACGACGACAACGGCACCCCCGCCACCACCAACAACGGCGCCGACATCACCGTCCTCGCTGCCGGCTGGCTTTGTCGCACTGCCGGTGTCTCCAAACGACGAAAAGGCGTACGCGTACGGAATCCTCGCGAGCAACCGTCTTCCCATCCTCGTCATTTCGGACCCGTCAACCTTGCTCGCAGCAGCGGCTGTGAACGTAAACGCAGGATCGATCGACAACCCGCACGACATCCAAGGATTGGCGCACTTTTTGGAGCACATGCTCTTTCTGGGCACAGAAAAGGTGATCACAAACCGTGCGGGGGGGGCGGGGCGTCTTTCTTAATTGTTTGATTGTTTGTTGGCTTGTGCAGTACCCGGACGAAGATGCATACTTTCTGTTTCTCTCGCAGCACGGAGGCTACGCAAACGCATACACGGCAACGGACAACACAAATTATTATTTCCAGGTCGACAGCAAATTCTTGCGCGAACCGGTACGACAGACCAACGGCTTTTTGATTTCTTATTCTCAGCATAGCTGGATCAATTGGCCCAATTCTTCGTGTCGCCCTTGCTCAACGTGTCGGCTCTGGCGCGGGAAGCCAACGCGGTCAATAACGAGCACAACAAAAACATCAACAACGACCTCTGGCGGATGTACCGAATGACCCAGGTTGCAGCCAACGCCTCGCACCCTTATTCGTGGTTTTTCACGGGCGACCTGGAAACGCTCTTGCCTCCTTCCCCCACCGACTACAATGCTCGTCGCGATCAAATCCTCGCTTTCTTTCAGGCATATTATGCCGCGTCAACCTGTCAAGTTGTCGTGTACGGTAGCGAGTCGCTCCAAACGCTGATCGAATGGACCACCACCAGCTTCTCGGCCCTCCCCTTGGTCACGACCCCGACAAGCGTGTTGCTCGAGGACGATCCAGGTTTTATTTAAAAAAAAAATTTATTTTATTTTATTTTATTTTAATTTTTCTAATTCCTCCTTTTTAAAGAGGTCGCCCTTGCAAAAGCTTATGGACCCTCTCAAGTAGGCCGGCTCGTTCGTATTGTCCCTGTGCAGGACATTCGCCGCCTTACCATTATGTGGCCCCTGCGCACCTTCATTCAAGTCTACCGCCAGGCGCCCTTTCAATACCTGTTGATGTCCCTTCTCGGCGACGAGAGCCAAGGTATAACGTGCCGCTTAGTAAAGTATGGTAAATAAATAAATTCGACATGCAGGTTCGATCTATGCTGCCCTCAACAGATTGGGCTGGGCAACCGCCCTCACGTCAGACTTTGAGCTCCTGGACTTTGCGACCCTAGTATACCTGACGATCGATCTGACAGAGAACGGACGAGCCAATGCCGACTCTGTCGTTGAACTGGTGTTTGCATACGTGCACCTGCTCGCCATGCAGTCGTCTGCGGCGATGGAGCGCTACTTTGACGAACAGCAACAGATCGCCTCTCTCGCTTGGCTTTTCCCAAACAAGGCGGATCCGGCCTCGTTGGTGTCGTCCCTCTCTGCCCGCATGGCGCACGTCGTGCCGCAGGACATTGTCTGGAATCCTCAGCGTGCAGCATTCACCTGGTCATCTGTTCAAGAAGTGCTCGAGTGGCTGGGCGACCCAGACATGTCCATTATTTTCCTCAAGGCGGCAGACCAAGAGACGGACCAGGTCGAGCAGTTTTACGCCATTCACTATGCGATTGAGCCGTTCAAGGCTACACAGCGTGAGGCCTGGAAGTCAGCAAACGCGTCCTCGTCATCGGGCGCGTCGCTCTTCTTCCCCGTGCCCAATATCTTTGTCGTCAACGACACCACCGTCAACCCTATCAATCCACTCTGGGCAACAAGCTCGCCCACCAAGTTGGCCACTGAAACGCCATCTTTGTCACTCTGGTACCAGCAAGACTCTGTTTTCCTGCAGAGCCGCGACGTCCTACAGGTTCCCACCACCACCACCTTTCCCATCTAGTCGAAATAAAACTAAATACCGATCGTTTAGGCGCGACTGATCCCAGACCTGGACATAAACAGCTTGCTTGCGACCGTGTTTGTGTCGTTGTACGTCGGGATGGTGGCTGACCGAATGAACGAGCTCGTCTATCCTGCGGAACTCGCGGGCTACACCGTCGAGATCATGCCATCGTCATCCCAACCTGCGACGGCTCTGCAAGTTCGCATTGTGGGCTGGTCGCAAAAGTTTGCCGAGGTGATCCAATTGGTCGTGGATCAGTTGCAGGATACGGCGTTCAACGAGTCGCGCTTTGACCTTGTCAAGCAGTTGCAGGCCGAGGATGTGGCCAACCTCGAGTACCTGGATGCATACAGGCAAGCCCTGTACTGGGAGCGTTTGCTCTTGATCGAGGAGAGGTGGGCCCGAGAAGACACACTGCAAGTCATCCAGCAGTTCAACTTTTCGACCTTCCAGCAGTTTGTGCCGTGCATGTTTGCCCGGTTCAAGGTGGAAGCCCTCTGGATCGGCAATTCGAAGCCCGGCGATGCCGAGGCTTCCTTGCAGCCTCTGGTAGCGGCGTTGTCAACTGTCGACTGCCCAGCACCGGACCCCCAATTCCCTTTTGCACCACCACAAGACCTCGCACCCCCACTGCTAAGCATCGGGACACTCCCCCCTGGCAGTAATTTCGTGCTCAACGTGACCTATCCTTTGAGCATCAATACGGCCCTGGTGTCCTACTGGCAGTTTGGTCCTGCATCGGTATAATGTTTTTTCGTACCGTAAAAAATTACTAAATGTTAATATTGACGCCCTGCTAGGTTGGCGAGCAAGCTCTTCTGCGTGTTTTGGGCAACCTGCTGTACGAGCATGCGTTCAATCGTCTGCGCACGAACGAGCAGCTAGGGTACATCGTGTCGATGCGCACCGACATCTTGAGCACCGTCTACGGGTTGATGCTGATCATCCAGTCCACCTTTGCTCCCGCATACCTCAGCGAGCGTGCCCGCGTCTTCTGGAACAGTGTTCAAGACATTCTCAATGCGTATTCCGACGATGACCTGAGGACGATCCAGGATGTCGCGGGCAGCATCCTCGCCCCGCCACCTCAGTCGCTCCTGCAGCTTAGCGACACCTACTTTTCCGAGATCCTCGCGCAGACGTTTGTCTTTGACCGGGCCCAACGGCAAACCCAGTACATTCAATCGCTCTCCTCTGCTGACCTCAAACGGCAAATGGTACATACAGCTATTGGCGCCAGTGCATTAATACCCCCTTCCTTCCGATCATGCGCAGATTGGCATTGTTGAAACACTCGGTCAGCGATGCTTTGAAGTGCAAGTATTCACAGCAACGTCGCCGCCCTTGTCCCTTTCTCCTAACCAGACGCTAATTGCTGATTGGGCTGCCTTCAAAACAGGCATAGTTCAATAAACTCTTGTTTTTCAGGATGGACGAGATAAAATATGAGATCTTTACAATTTAAAAGAGGCTATGATGCTGTAATCTGACCGTTCTCTGCGAGGAAATCGTAGACACGCCCTGCCTTCTGCGACTCGTTACGATATATCCGTGTAGCCTTGCAAAGAAAGACCGGTAAGTAAAAAAAAAAATACAACTTTTTGACAATTGGTCCTACCGTCTTGCGCTCGAGCTTGCCAGACCTTTTCTCGTACTCGCGCAGTACGCCATCACGAAGCTTGAGGAACTGTCGCAGGGGGATTTTGTTTGCTGCGACAAAGGTTCGCTCCTTGGCGTTGAGGCCGTCGTCGTCTATTTTTTTTTTTTTTCCTTTCTCTCGTAAGACAAAGTAAAACCAAAAAGGACGGAGAACCTTGCGAGTCGGGGGCGACCGCCTCGGCACCATCAGACGTCTCCGAGGAAGCAGCGGTTGAGGCTGTTGTTGCAGCCGCAGAGCTGTGTGGTGCCGGTGTTCCGACCGCTGACGCGTGCGCACCACCGCCCTCACCGTTGCCGTTGCCGTTGCCGTTGCCAATGCCAGGGGTAGTGTTGACAGGAGGCGAGCCTGCGTCGCTTGCGTTGCTGCTCGTGCTGCCCGACGCCGAGCTGTGTGACGACGCCGACGCCGCCATCTTGTTGTGGGCCGCGTGCAGCGTGCTCAACGTTGCTGGGGATGTGCGCTCAATTCCCACCACGGCCCCGTGCGCCAGCACAAAGTAGCGCGCCTGCAAGTCTGCAGGAAGCACCTTGGTTGCCCGAGACGGGCGTATCTGCTTGCGGCGACGAGAGACGGCAGTGGCTGCAGCGACCGCAGCATAGCTGATAGCAACGTCGGTCATACCCGTGTATTTGAACCTGCACGGTGCCGACGTTAGTTGCACCATGGACACTGTGGTGGGGTGGGGCGGAGATAGAAAAGCGGCGGGGTAGAGAGGGACACGCACAGCGCTCAAAAACGACGCGCGGGAAGACAAGAACAAAAAAAAAAATAGGGGAGGTGGAACGCGGAAAGGGGAATACGCGGAGGGGGAGGGGGGGGCGTGTTCTTTTGTTTGGTAGTTGGTCCAGTGGGACGCCGCTGGGTGCGTCTCGTGCCCGTGCCGGCATGTGGCGGGCTTCCGCTCGCTCCCACCCCCCACCACTGTGAAACGACAAACAACGCAGCGAAAAAAATTTTCACGATTTTTTTTTGCCAGACCCGGCAAAAAAATGTCGAGTCTACCCCTGTGTGCAAAATGGATGAGACGTCCAACGGCTGCGAACGAATGAAAAAGGAAAAAAGTGATTTCCAAGTGAACGACTTGTAAAAAGGGCGTGTTTGTAGTTGAATGAACGTGAATGTAAAATGTTGATCCTCATCGATTGTGCACACGAGTCTATCCAAACGTGCTTTCCCCTCGCACAGACATGTACAGGAGCCCGTCTGGGTCTTTGTAGGCGGCGTAGATTTGGGACATCGAGTCCTGGAACGAGGGCGCGACCGACGACTGCGTCACTGGATCCTCCACGAGGACAAACAGGGCCACCGACGCCGATAGGTGCATGCACTTGCGGACCATCGATAGAAACTGTCCAAAGGTGGTTGTGCCAGGCACGAGATACTTTTTCATAAAGGCAGTGTCTTGTTCCGCGAGGGTCCCAAAGTCACGAGCCGTTTCGCACAACACCTGCCACGTTTGGCTTTAATAGTCAGGCATTCGTCCAGGCAATGCACTTACGGGGACCCGATCTGGATGCCGTTGAAGGGCGGCAACGGAAACAGCTTGCCTTTCGTCTGAGAGGCTGAAATTAGTCGGCTTATTGGAACAAGCAGGGCTTACTGAAGGAGAGCCTGTTTTTGTAGGTGGACCTGTGCACTTGGCTCGGCTTACGCCCACGCGGCGGCATTGGCGACATGCACTCGATGGAGGGAGACGAGGGCATCTGGTCGCTCAACGGCGACACCGAGCTCGCGGCCGCTTCTGATGAAGACACATGCTCGTAGTCGTCATCAAAGTCTTCGTCACGACGATCGGCGCCTCGGCGAAAGTCAATTTCGATCCCCATTTCCGTCAATCGGTCGCGGCACACCCTCGTTTGAATACACTGTGCAGTGCAAAACTGTATGTCGCCGCGTTCGCGCGTTTGGCCTTCTTTTTGACTGTCCCTGCGAAAGTGTTGATGACAAAGTGCTCACGATGACCGCCGCTGCCCTGTACATCGCCACGCCAAGTGCATGTGAAAGTCGGGCTTGTGCAGGCAGAGCCGCATCGCCACAACTGAAAAAGGAGGGTATAAATAGGTGGCACACATATGATTATGGTCGCCATTTCCTTAACAGCTCAGCTGTCAGCGCCGATGGAGTGCCTAAACGCGCAATGGGACAAGCTTAACCAGGCGTACGACCCGCTAACCGTATGACTTATGGTTTTTATTTTTTTTTATTTTTTTTTATAGGTCTACTTTGGAGGGCTCACGTTTGTCTCAATCGTTTGCTTTTGGTGCCTGGGACTCTTGTACCTCATGGTCGATGTCTTCCAGCCGCCGCTTCTGACAAGGTACAAGGTCCAGCAAGGCGTCACGCTCGACACTTCTAGGCTGCCGTCCCTGTTTGCTCGGATGTATGTGTAAAGCTTTGTCTTTCTTGTTGACAGCGGTACAGCCTCTTCAACCAGATCTGCATCAACATGCCGCTCACAGTCGCGTCCTACTACGGCTTTGTCGCACGCGGGGTCAAGATGGATGGTCCTTTGCCCTCGGTCGCGGAGATTTTCATCGACCTGGTCGTCTTTGTGTTTTTCCAGGCCGTCCTGTTTTACTATGGCCACCGGCTGATGCACACAAAGCCGCTGTACAAGACTATTCACAAGATCCACCACGAATGGACTGCGCCAATTGGTCTGTCGGCCCAGGTATTTTTTTTTAATTTACTATTCAAAAATAAAAGAATTAAAAAAACACACACGGTGACGGGCAGTATGCGCACCCGATCGAGCAAGTGATCGTCAACCTTGTGCCCCTCATCGCCGGTCCTCTCTTCCAGGGATCACACCCTGTCACAGTGTTTCTTTGGATCGGTCTCGCCTTGTACACCACCGTGACAACGTACGTGCACACACTCTGACCAATGATATTTTAATTTATCTCTTTGTTGTGTATGGCGCCAGCCACTCGGGTTACCATTTCCCGCTCCAGCCCCCGTCGGAATACCACGATCTCCACCACAAAGCGTTCAACGTCAACTTTGGCTCTGACAAATTTCTCGACTGGCTCCACGGCACGTATGCCAAAACGTACCAGGCCCACCAACACGAGCGCGATATCTACACAACTGCTATTGACACCATCAAAGAAGTGGTTGCGCGCACGAAAAAGACAAACTGAATTGTACATGTACAAAAACGAAAATGTAAGTCAACAAAAGAGCACAAAATCGGAAAGGGATCCCGTCTCCCCCGGCTAGGAACGTCACGCTCCAAACGTGTTTTCTCCGCTGTAAACAATGTAGAGGAACCCTATTTAAAACGACGCAGTTTTTTAGAGGGTGTCATGATAAGGAAAAGAAAGAAAGAAAAAATACCGTCCTCGTCCTTGTGCTCCCGGTAGACATCAATCATAAGCTGCCCACCGTGCGGGATGATCTTCACGTCCATGAAGGTGGTCAGGTACGAAGGCGATGGCTTGTCGACAAAGAGGAAGAGCGCCGTTGACTCGGACACTTGTATGCGATTTCGCAGCGTCATCATAAACTGAGACACGGTGTGGCTCTCTGGGACGAGGTACTTGATCCGGTCCACGCGGGGTACGTTGCTCTTTTCTGTCTTTTCACAAATGACCTTTTGGTTTTGGTGAACGTCGTGTCAGACAACATCGAAAACAACCCAACAGTCGTCAAACCGGGATGAGCGTCGGGTGCTGGTCGCGCAGCCGTTCTGACTCGGCCCTCCTTGAGTCTACATGCGTGCATGTGTGTCAGTAGCTCCCACGGCCCTACTGTCGTTGTACGCACCCACAGTGTTGCGCTGTTTGAAGGGCAGGGGACTTGACTTGCTTGACATTCTCTGAACTAGGACGGGAAGAGGACGGTGAGCGCACAGCACAGCAGAAGGGGCACGAGAGCACAGCAGGAGAAGGGGCACGAGAGCACAGCAGGAGAAGGGACACGAGAGCACAGCAGGAGAAGGGAGCAGTGACGTCCTGCCGCCGAGTTTCGAAAGGTAACCTCGATCAACATTTGCCTTGTTCTCTGGACTGTGAATTTGAAAATCTGCTACGTCATACACTGTGGTTCTACTCGTCGTCCTGCGCATCGCCAACGGTGTCTTCGGCATCCTCAAATTCGTCATCATCGTCGTCGTCGAGGTTGTTGTCCTCGAGGGAGCCGAGGGCGTTTGGCTGGCCGATGGCCTCGAGAGCATCCTTGAGGGCCTGCTCGGTCTCTGCGTGGATGGTGTTGCCATTGAGCTCGAGGTTGGCGAGCTTGGGCTTGTTGCCGAGGGCGTCGGCGAGCTTGAGGAAGGCATCATTCTTGGCCTCGGCAAAGCAGAGGTTGAGGTATTCCTAAACCAAAGAGGTTTGTGTTTCAACAAACAAAATAAAATAAAAAAAAGCTGAAAGCACCAACCAGGTCGGCAAAGTTATCCTTGAGCTTTTCGGCGATGGCAACCACAGTCTTGTTGCCGAGGAGGCAGTCGCCCAGATTGAGCTTCTTGAGCTTGGTCCACGAAGGCAGGGCTTCGGCGAACGGCAGACCTGCTTTGGCCGTGAGCGTGTTGTCCTCGAAATCGATCCACTCGAGATCGACCAGGGTCTTGAGCGCATCCGTCAGAACCAGCACGCCCTCTGGTCGGATGCCATTCTGAAGCAGTCGAATCTCACGGAGTGAGGAGTAGCCAGGCAGCACTGTCGTGTGTAAAATAAAATAAGAAGAAACAAATAAATAAATAAACACATTTATTTAGTCACCCTTGGAAAGAGCAGTGGCCGTCTTGTTTTCGAGGCGGTTGCGGCCGCAAATGAGGGTCTTGAGGGTCGGCTTGAGACCAGCGGCGACGCGCTCGTCGAGGCTCGTCTGCAGGGCGTCTGCGAGGAGACAGCCACCCTCTGGGCCCAGGCCGTTGTTGTTGACGCGAAGGACCTGGAGAGTCTTGCTGCTGATGAGCAATGGCGCCAATGAGGGCACACCGATCGGGCCAAAAGCGTTGTCCGATACGTCCAGCTCCAAAAGGTTGGTCTGGTTCTCCAGGGCAGTGCAGAGGGCCTTGAGAGCCGCGGGGATAACGTCCTTCTTTCTTGCAGTGAAAATGTCGCAAAGGATTGCTTTCTACGAGAAAGATAGGAGGAACAAAGTTTTAATGGCAGCCACGAGCAAGCTGAGCCCGTACCTCGATCGTCGTGTGCTTGGCAAACGCATTCGCAAGCTCTTCGGCAGCCTCGACGGCGATCGTGTTTCCGTTCAGCTTGATCTCTTTCAGGTTCTCGAGCTGTCCAATTTCCTCCACATACTTGGCCACGTCATCTTTGGTATCAAGCTGCGAGGGGGGGGTACGACGTATCGCGGTCAGTTCCAATAGACTGGGCAAACGCCCACACGTACCTTGAGAGCCTTCCCCTCGATGCTGAAAACGCTTGCGCTCATTTTCAACGGCTCCTTTACGATAGTCACGGGAGCAGTCACAGGGGTAGCAGTTACGGGAGTAGGGGCGGCAGACGGGGATGAGGACGAAGCGGAGGTGCTGGTCGTCGTCGTCGTCGTCGTCGTCGTTGTTGTCGCCTTGGTGGTCGCCGTATCGGTGCTTTTCTTTGCTGGCTGTTCCTCTTTGGGCTGCAGCAAGCGTTGGAAATACTCTGGGTGAGTCTTGTGGAGATAGTAGAGGACGGCGAGTGCGGCTAGCAGAAAAAAGCTCTTTGACGGCATGAGCTGTGCCGGTAAAAGAAAGCTGTTAGAACGCACCCTCTGAACAGACAAAAAAAGAAAACTGCCATTTTAAGGTATACACCCCACATGTACGCTAGCAAACGACGGGTCACCGCTACGCCCGCGGTAGCGGCGGCGGTTCAAAGCAAAGGCTTTGTGGCCACCTATGGAAAGATGGCTCTCGTCGGCTTTGTCATCGGCTCGTCTTTCGAGCTCTTGCTGCATTATTCAGGATATTGTACGAGGGTTATTTTATGAATTACGGCCTCACGCGCTCGTTTACCTCGTCAGACGAACACGTGGAGATGCACACAAACAGGGCGGCAGAGCGCGATGCAGCAAGAGAGCAAGAGGTCACTGATCGAGTACTGCAGAAACTGCGCTCATCAAGGCAATAATACCATGTAAAAAGAAAATTGTTAAACAACGAAACAAAGGAAAGAATTTATGTCTGTTTATTCTTTAACGAGCAAAGACCTCCTCGGTCCAGGTAGGGAAGTCGAGGCCGGCATCCTTGGCCTTGATCTCCTTCTTGAGGTACGAGACGTGGCTGTCCTTGAACGACAGGTCATTGACGAGGACGTCGAGCTGCTCGAGCAGGACGACCTCCTTGTCGAGCGAAATGAGCTTGAAGCCGTCGTGAATCTCCTCCTTGGTGTTGGTGTCGCCAAAGCGCTGGATCATGAACTAGACGGGGGGGGGAGAGAGAAAAGTCGTTTCAGTATTTTTTTCATTGAAATTTTAAAATATATATTAAAAAAAGTACCTGAGTGAAGTTGTCCTTGGACAGGTGACCATCGGGACCCTGGCCAAACGACTTGAGGATGCCCTCGACGTGAACGGGGGTGACGTCCTCGCCAAGCGACTGGAGGACGCTGCGGAGCTCCCTGCGGTCGATGAAGCCACTCTTGTTCTTGTCAAAGAAGATGAAGCTCTGGTTGATCTCGGCGAGCTGCTCCTCGGTGATGCCCTGGCGCTTCTGGTTCTCGATCTCGGACTCGAGGAGCTCCTTCTTCTTGCCGAGGAGGACGACAAACTGGGCCTGCTGGGCCTCGACGTCGTTGGCAGTGGTGCTGGTGTAGGGGTTGACGGTGATGAGGCGGGCCTGGACCTTGGCGTCGGCAGCCTTCACGGCGTCGACGAGTCCGTTGATCTCGGTCGTGTTGGACTGGAGCGAGGCAACGAGGCTCAGGAGAGCCGCAAGCTCAGCGTTCTTGTCGTTGACCTTGGCCTTCTTGTCGGCAAGGGAATCGGTAAAGTTCTTGACGGCCGCGGCAAACTCCTTGTTCAGGTCGTCGTTGATCTTCTTCTGCTTCTCGAGCTCCTCCAACAGGACCGAGTTCTTCTTGGCGATGGCACCCTCGAGGGCGGCAAACTGGCTCGAAACCTGGCCAAACGAGGCTGAACAAGAAGGGGGAAAAAAAAAAAAGAAAAAGAAATGAGCATGTAAAACAAAACAATGTTTCTTTTTCTTGTTTTGTTTTCGTATACCCTGGAGGTTGCCGATAAACTCGTACTTTTCGTTGGCGAGCTCGGTGAGGATGTGCTGCAGCTGGGCAACACGGCTGGCCTTGGTCAGCTCAACCTCCTTGACGATGAGAGCGTGCTCCTCGAGGTAGAACTTGGCGGACTCGATCGAGTCGATCGACTCGGTCTTGTTGGCGTACGAGAGCTTTTCGCTGACATAGTTGGCGAGGTTGCCCTCGTCCTTCTTGAAGCGCTTGGACAGGTTGTCGAGATGGATCTGGCGCTCGAGCTCGGCGTGGAGGTGCTTGGAGAACTCGGCCTCAGAGTTGTCGAGGGCAACAAACTGCTGGTCCAGGACGCTGGGGGGGAACTCGGGCGTGAACGCAGGGCGGTTGTTGTTCTTGAGGCGGAGGGCAAGGTTGTCAAAGAGGGCCCTAGATGCAGCATAGATTATAATTGAGACAAAATAGGAGTAAGGGTGGACCCCATACGAGAGGTCGAGGTTCTTGACAATCTGCTCGCTGCGCTCCTTGCTCTTGTAGTCGTAGAACTGCTGCAGCTTCTGCTTGATGCCGCCCAGGGTATTGTCAATGGTGCGGTCGCTCGTGTACTGTATTGCACACTTGGTGAGCAAGTGCGAGAAAAAGTTCTTGAACATACGGTGAGCTTGCCATCAATCCAAGCCTTGAGGGCAGTCGAGCCGGCAACAAAGTCGACCTTGAGCTGGTCGTGCAGCTTGGTCATGTCGGCGACCTTGCCGATACTGCAACGCAGGCAAAAAAAAATTTTTTTTTTTTTGTATTAAGAAAACATTTTTTTCATGTTGTTGGTGGTGCATACCGGCGCGCGGCGACGTCCTGCTTCTGGAGGAGCGAGACGCCATAGTACCAGTCGTACAGGTAGACGACCATGCCGATCTCGTCGAGGTTGGCAATGTCCTCGGGCTGGAGGTACTTTTCGACGTTGCAGTACTTGGCGGCGGTGTCGAGGGCCAGGGTGAGGTTCTGGATCTTGTTGGCCTGGAGGGACGCTTGGTTTAGAATTTTTACTACTACTAGGCGTTTTCGTTTACCTTGTCGAGCGTGTCAAAAGGAATGAGCTTGGGGCGGAGCTTGTGGATGAGGGCGTTGAAGGCAAGACCATCCTGGAAGCTCTTGGTAAAGTTGTCTTTTTTGGGGGGTGTTGTAAGTACAAAAATATATATTTTTTCCCTCTTTTTTTTGGGGGGGGGGGAGGAAGCATTACCGACGCTCACGTCCTTGTAGCCAGTGGTCTTGTTCTTGGCCCAGAGGAGGAGAGCCTCCTTGACGTCCGAGGAACCAGCATCCTCCTCGTCAAGCTTCATGTACTTGATGATGACGGCAAAGACGGTACCGAGCACAAAGTTGGCATTGCCGTCGACGACATCTGCGTTCAAGAGGAAGACGACCACGTGGTCAGAGGAAAAAAGGGGCAGCTGGAAAAACAATATACCCTCAGCCGAGGCCTTGGTCTTGATGCCCTGCTCACGGAGAAAGCCGAGGGCCTTGTTGGCGTTGTCGATCTGCTGGATGCGGGCAGTGGCGGGCTTGAGCTTCTGGGCAAAGGTCTTGCCGCTGTCGGTCGGACCATGTCAGTGTTTTTCTTCCGGCTTTTTATTTATTTATTTATTTACCTGAGGGCCTCGGTCAGCTGGATGAGCTTGACGCCGTCCTTCAGATCGTTGATCACGTCGGTGATGGGGTCCTTGATACCAGCCTTGCGCAGCTGCTGCTGGATGTAGCGGCCAAAGATCTATTTTGGCGGAGATTGGAGGGAAAAAAAAAAAAACACAACGACAAGGCTCAGCGTTGCAAGGAAATCTTGTTTGAACGAAACCTTCTTCTGGAGGATCAGCCACGGTGCGTCGGGGGCGGGGGCGGGGGCAGAGTCGGCCTGTACACAGGTGGTGGTGTTTTTTGGGGTTTGATTTGTTTTGGAAGGGGAAGAAAAACAAAAAAAAAAAAGTTAGCTCAACAACGCCCACCTTCTCACACTGGAATACGTGTACGTACCATGTCTTTAGCTTTGGTTCCTTTGCAAAGAAGGGGATAACAACAGATCTGTTGTACTTTGGTGGGTTAGTGGAAAAAGCGGACACCAAAAGCAAAAAAAACTCGAAAATGCCGCCTTTGAAAAACACACTCCTGAAACAAATTTGCATCTCAAACAAAACATGACGCCCAAGAGCTTGAGGAGGAGACGGAGGCCGCGACCAGGGTCGACAGGAGTGCAGGTGCCTTGTCGGCAAGGTAGGCGGCAGAAAGATTCAACCGCCGGACAATGTCGTCGGCGCTACCGATGCGCAGGTCGGCCGTCGAGGTGATTTCTTGCGCTAGGAAGGCGACGATCGCATCGGGTGCGGATGCTGACGTGACCGATGCCGCCAAAATGGCCAGGGCTGTCGTCTTGGCCTGCTGCGCTTGGAAATGGGACGACGTCGCAAAGAGATCGCTGCCGCTGTCGACAGGGCCGTTGGGCCCCGCACGGACGCGATTGACGACTTGGCAGAGCTCGAGCACTTGGTCGGCAGGGAGGGGAGACTCGGGCAGGAGCAGGACAAAGTCGATCGTGGTCTGGACGAGGGCGGCCGCCCAGGGCAACGTCTCGGATTCGCCATTGTAGGTGCTGGCCTGGTTGATCATCGCGCCGGCGATTGCGACAAACTGCTCGGCCGTGAGATTGTACAGCAATTGCCTTTGGCTGGTGGCGAGCTGGAGGGCGCGGAGACACAGCCGGGCAATGGCCAGGCGAAGGGGCCACTGAGCCAGCTGCGCCGACTTTTTCGATTTTATGAGCACGGCATGGCTCGAGTTGCGGACCTGCAGCTGCACCAGAAGCCAGTGGAGCAGGCCGTGCTGTCTCAGGAGCTCGGTCCCCACGGGCACAAGCTGGAGGGACTGTGCGAGAATCTAGAAAATCCAATTTAAAAAGAGAAAGAAAAAAAAAGACTAGTTGCATTTTTACACTCAGGATGTAGCGATTGGCCAGCTCGTCGCTCAGTGGCGAGTCGTAAAAGGTCAGGAGGATGTCCATCGCGTGGCGACGCTTGAAGAGTCCATAATCAGAGGGTACCTTGAGCGACGCCGCCAGCAAACGGAGGATCCACTGGCGCTCCTGCTTGAATGTGTCTGCGCCCGAGTAAAACAGACTGTAAAACATCGGGAGGTCCTGCCATCCAAAAAAAAAAAAAAAATTTTTTTTTTTTTAAAAGTCAGAAAAAAAAAATTACCAAATACCTTGACATCCAGCGCGGGACGCTGCAGCAAAAAGCGGTTGACAAGTGGGTACAGGATGTTGTCTGGATGCAGGATCACATTCAGGGCTTGGATGACGAAGGCAGGGATGGCACTCGGTACTCGTGCTATGAATACGGTCGCTGGTTGGTCCCCGGTGTCGATTCCCTCTGCCGCGTCTTCTCCGGTGTCCATCTTGTCGTCGTCGACATCGTCCGTCTCTGGACGCCGTTGGTGGACGTGGAGGTTGTTGAGGGTGATGCCAGAGCGAAAAGAGTCGAGGAGCAACTTGACCTGCTTTTGTTCGCGCATATCTGAAAACTCGACGTGGCGGTAAAACAGCCCGACGACGATCGCGGCGGCTCGGCGCAGGGCGGGGTCCGTGCCTGACAAGCAGGTGACGACGATCGCGAAAACTTGACTGTCGATTAGCGCGCGGACGTCCCACTTGAGCTTGATCAAAGGGCGCTGGGGCTCGTCCCTGCGATGGCGTTTACTGTAAACAGATGCACCTGCAAAATGTGCGCGCTTCCGTGTTGGTAGGTCGCCGTGCTTGAGGGCCTCATCATAGTCCTCGTCCGTAAGCCCGTTACTTGGCCCTCTGTCGGCGTAGTTGCCGGCGTCGGCGTCCACGTTCAGGGCTGCAACGATATCGGGGTGCAGCCGATCGAAATCCTGCTGCTCGGCCACTTGGGTTTCGAGGTCCAGCGCGCTCTCCTGCAGGAGGCCGCAGAGAAGAGACAGCAAGTAGGTGAGGTCGTAGCAGGGCTTTGAGGTTGAAGTCAGGACCTGGGCAGGTGTCAATGCAAGCATCTCTTGGCACGTTGCCACGGGAGAGGCAGGCTCCAGTTTGGACGTGCTCGAGAATGACGAAATCGTGTCCTGGACGTACTGGGGGTTTAGAGCACCCAGGAGCACACTGATGCTGCTGCTGTTGGCCTCGCCGGCCGCCGCCGACTTGAGAATGGGCTGAAAGAGTGCATCCGTCACCGGTCTGCCGAGATCTGCCTCGACGCGGTAGAGAAGATGGAGGATCGCGCGATCTTCGATGGCCTGTGTCCCGTGGTAAGCAAGGGCGATCTGTGCAAGCGTCCGCTGATCAAGCCACTGACCACGACTGGGAGCGGCGCCGAGAATTAGGCAAAGTACACGCCGCGACGGGATCAGGTGCGTCTCCGAGGCCGAGGATGATGTTGTGCCCGAGAGCTGGAACGGACGATTTGACTGCACGACATACTTGGGCGAGGGGGCAGTCACGATTGTCGACGCTAGTGATACGGCCAGCTGCTCCCATGCCTCTGGGGACGTGCACTATACATACATATATATTTTTTTTAAAAAAAAATTTTTTTTTTCTTCTTTTACGCGATCTTCGAGCAGCCTGAAAACACGGGCAAGACGGTGGAGAAGATGTGCATGGTCGGTGCGCTTGTTGACCAGGGCCAGGGCCATTCCTTCAAAGTGTGTGATATCATTGGTATCGACGGCCGCTGGTATGCGGGTTTCTAAAAAAAAAAATTTTTTTTTTTTCCTGGTTCATTTGGCTATAAAAAACAAAACAAAAATGCGCACCAAGAAGGTCCAGTCCCATGGCTTCGATTCCGGCCGCAGTGGACGAGTCGGAGTTGGTGAATAGCATGCGCAAGTCGCCACATATACGCAGCCACAGGCGGGAACGCAAGGGTGACTTGGGATCGATCTGCTGCACGAGCGCTTGGGCCAACACGATCCACCTAAATTATGTTTTTTCTTTTGAATTAGAAAAAAAAAATTTTTTTTTTCTTTTTAAGGCAGCTTACCCTGTCTGCCAGCGTTTCATCAAGTAGGCGAGCAAACTTGGGGTCGAGTTGCTGGGGAGCCACAACGGCGATGCGTCGAGGACGTTGGTTAGGCTGCCTTCGAGGATCTGGCACAACTTGGGCGATTGGAGCGCAATTTGCAAGGCCATGGCGAGCTCGGCGCCTGTCCATGCCCAGTTTTCAGGGTCGTTATTTAGGGCGAGCTTGTGGGCATCCATCAGTTTGGAAAAGAGGATGTCGCCGTGTGTCACAAGGAATTCCGAGGTGACTGGCACGGTGAGATCGCTGGTCGGAGGAGGGGCAGCGCCAGTGTTGAGGCAAGATAGGTGCTGTCCAAGGTCGGCGACGAGCCGGGTCGCGGAGAGAGCCATAAGAGGGGCGAGCAGGGGGAGTTCCGCTGGGGCTAGAGATGGGACGATTGAACCAAGCGTTTGCAGCAACCAACGCTGGGCCGATCTCAAGCCGTCCGTGCCGAGGTGGAAGGCCGACGCAACGGACGCAACAATACCGATGAGACCGGTCGAGAACGGCCGACGCAGGCACGCCGAGAGAACCATCTCGTTGGCAGCAAGCAGCACGGGCGGCACGACCTTGATGCTGCCATCGTTCGCGATCTCGACCGTAGGCCGGCGTGCAACCAGTGTGACGAGTAGTCGCTCGAGCTCAGCCATGTTGGACGACAGCTGCCCGCTCTCTGTGCAGAGAGAGAAAAGGCGCCGCAATGCACTGACCCGCAGCTGCGGCTGCGCCGCTTTCGAATCACCGCCGACGAGTGTGCGCAAGCCGTCCAGCAATAGGGCGAGATACGGCGAGGCCTGGCCAAGGAGGAGGTTGTCTGGGAGTTCGGCCAAAACAGAAACAATTGTTGCAGCGTCCGATCGGTGCAAGTGGGGCATGGTCAATGCGACGAGGCTGGCCACGTCAGAGAGTGTTGTCGGCGGCGTCGACGTCGGGCGAGACAAATCGGCCGCAAACGCCTCGAGCAGGCGAGACAGGATCGGGTGTCTGTACGGCCGCAGGACCGACAGCCCCTTGGCATCAAGGAGTAGGGGTGGCTGCACTCGCGCTGTTTGCGTTGCCATTCGGACGAGTGCTGCAGGGAAAAACAGAATAGGTTGTACAAATAAATAAATAAATAAAAAGATGGGAAAAAGGAGGTTTTTTACCCAAACGGATGACCGTCGTGGACGGCCGATGATCCCCTTGACGATCCAAAGTTTTCATGAAAATCGGGTGGTGGAGGACAATGTCGACACCGTTTAAAGAATGACGAACGGCGACTGCCTCGACCAGAGTCAAAAGCCGCTGCAGGGCCGGCCGCGACACCTTCTCATGGTACTCGGAAATAACGTGCAGCACCGAAGTAACGAGATTGACTAGGTTGACGACGAGATACAGATGAAGGTCACCGCCGGCGGGCAATAGCTCGAGAGTAGCAAGGACGCGGTCCGCCAGGGCATTGACCGCATCAGCGGACAATAACAATGCACCTGGGCTTGCTAGGAGGGTTTCAAAGACGCTTCCGAGCGTGTCCCCTGCCGCTGTCGCTGGGTCCTTCTTGGGCGCGAGGATGCAATCCAGCCATTGGAGGAGAGGATCTAGTCGCGCAGGGGCCACCGAGAAATGCTGGGCAACGGCCGCGCGCAGGTACACGGGCGTGAGCTGGGTTGAGCGTGCAATGGTCTTGACGAGTTTGGTGAGATAGTGCTCGATCTCGGCCAGGTTGGACGGATCTTTGGCGGCCATTTGCCGGTGGACGTCGAACGCACACAGCAGCAGGGCTGAGAACGGCGCTGGGGGCAGTGCGACCTTTGGCCCGAGGAACAAGAAGGGCGACTGCGCCAGGTACGTATGCAGGGCAGACAGATTCTTGCAGCCTTCTTGTGTGGTCGCAAACAGCTGGCCTGTTTTTTCGAGCCTGCAGAATAATTGAGGTTTTTCCTTCTTTTTTTCCTTTCTTCCTCCTTTACCAGTGGTAGGGCGTGCGTGCTGCTTTGGCAATGACGGCGTCGAGAAACTGGTGGAGTGCGCCCGGGGCGTTGGCTGGGAGGGGGTCGATCCATGCCGTGATTTCGTGTGTGTTTCCGTCAAAGACAAACGTGGCCTGGAAGATGCTGTGGAGCAGTAGGCGCAAGGATCGGCACAAGGCTGGATTGGTGGTCTCGGTGAAGAGTGCCAGGATCTGCACAAGTTGGCCCTGCTTGGTCCAATACGAGGGCGCGACCTGATGCAGCAGCCGCGTGATCTGAAACTGCAGTGCAGGGTCCAGTGAAATGAACGATGTCGGCAACACTTTGGTAAAATCAAAGCGAGCCTCCAGCAGGGCCTAAGTAGGGAAATGTATTTACAAAAACAACAACAAAAAAAAAAAACAAAAAAAAAAAACCGTGATACCTCGGGAAGAAACCTTTGGCAGCTTGCGATGAGCGTGACGACTTGCTGATACAAGAGCGAGCTTTTGACATCCGAGTCGGTCTTGCTGTCTGATACGCGCAACTGAGCATGTAGCGCAAGGACGATCTGAATATCTGGCAGTCGTTTCTTCAACTGTTTTTTTTCTTTTTATTCAAAAAAAAAAATTGAAGGGAAAAAAGAGTGATCTACCTCCAAACGGATACTCTTGCGAAGGTCGCTGTAGTCGTCGGTCCTTTCGTCAGAGTAAGCAGAGGAACCATCGGTAAACGGCTCGAGGGCCTGGAGCACCATCGCAAGCTTGCGCATGACGGCGTCCAGTACTTGCAGCGTCGCGCGCTTCACGAGTCCATTGGTGCTTTGGAGGCCATGGCTGAGGAGGGTCCGTGTCAGCCACGGGTTGCAGATGTTGTCAATGACGGTCGCGGCTGCAGGGGCCTGACGATTTTTTTTTTTTGAATTAATTTAATTTCTTTAATTTTTTTCAAAATAAAGGGTTTTCATATGTTTAAACCTGAGAGGCTCGGAGGCTCGGCACAGGTAGAAGAGTGGTCTTAAACGCCAGCGACATGTGTGCAAGCCACTTGAGTGAAAGACGAGGGTCGCCAGAGGCGGTGAAGCCGTGCCAATAGGGTCGCACGAGCTCTGGGCAAGCAGCTAGGATCGCCAGGATGAGCGATTGCTGCCACAGGTCATCGCCGGGTGCGAGTGTGTGCATGAACCGGAGCAGTTGCTTGTTGACGAGTGATGCTTTTTTCTTCCCATCCGTGCTGTTTGTGGCACTTTCATCCAGGCGCTGGTACCAACCGGCGTCCTGGAAGCACACGCCTTGGCCTGGCTTTGTGCAGACCTGCAACAAGAAATTGTGCACAATTTCCTCGGTAGTGGAATCCAAGCGGTTGTACAGATCTGCAAGTTTTTCCAAAAAGATTGGCGACAACAAGGACAGTTTGGAGGTCCTGGACAGAGCCGGGTCCATCACAATGTAGTCGAGGATCATCTCAAGCACTCGTTGGATCACCTTGTTTCATAAAAAAAATTTAACATTCAGAAAAGACTAAAGACAAAGAGATACCTCTGGTGGATCGTCCTTAAATCCCCTGATCAGGTTGAAAACAAAACCCTTGATCTCAAGCACGGCCTTCTTGACATTGACGTCGCTGGCGACGAAAAAGCTCATGACAAAGCGAATGTACGCGCCTCTGACGGCTACCCAAACCAACGAGTCAGCACGCAACACACACACAAAAAAAAAAAAACACAAAAACTGAAAACGCACTGGACATGAGGGGGTCTGTCGCATCGGATGCCAGGGGGGCAGTCAGGGCAACCTGCGTCTGGTCACTAATGTGCCTAGAGAGCTGCTTGAGGGTGAACGTGAAGCTCTCTTGCAGTTCGCGCGCGGGCTCGACCCCCTGCGTGTTGATGGCAGCAACAAGACGCAAGGCGCCCGCGGTGGCGTCGGCATTGTTTACAAGACCCAAGTAGTGGTTGATGAATCTGAGGTGACTGCGCACGATCGTACGACAGAGTGCTATGCCCTTGGAGCGGAGGAGCGGCGTGTGAGTGAGGAGGATCGTCAGCTCGACTGTGCGCAGCAGCACGACATCGAGCCCGAGTGCAACCTCCTGCATTGCACGTCAGTTTTTGCATGTTTGCGTTTTTTCGCCGCCTTATACCTTGAGGGGCACCGTCCACAAAGCCAGGAGGTCGGCAGCATCGGGCGAGTTGTCGAGGTAGTCCTCCGTAAACAGGCGCTTTGACGAAGCGGCCAGAGAGAGGTGCTGCGCCATCTCCTTGCATGCCCTTTCAAGTCCTGCGATGAAGTTGAATACACTGCGACCAGTCCCAAACGTACCGATCCTGAGGGTCTCTGCATCGTCCGCCCGCAGCACGTTCACAAACTCGCCCACGGTCAATGACCTGCCGCCATGCGGCCGATTTGACATGGGTGGGTACTTTGCAATTGCACCACAAAAAGATGGCCGTACGTAGCGTGGGCGTGGCGGGACTAAGCGGACACGGGGTGGGGGGGAAGACGCCCCGAAGTTGGGAGTTGGGAGTTGGGAGTGTTGGGCGGGCAGGGCGCCCAAAAGGTCGGTGGGTGGGTGCTGAAAAAAAGTATTCATTTGCGGAATAGGACGATTTGTTCGACTTTGGTGCCAAGAAGAAGAAGAAGAGCTCGTCTTCCAAGAAGACCGAGGAGGCTGCCCCGGCTGCTGCTCCGGCTGCTGCTGTTGTATGTGAGCGTCCTCTATAAAGTAAAACTTATGAGTTGAAAAAAAGGACGAAGAAGACCTTGTGGCAAAGGTCGAGGCGCTCAGCGTTGCGGACGCATCGGTTGAGGACGACTCACAGCTCTTTAGCGACCTCAAGAAGAAGAAGAAAAAGTCCAAGAAGACTGATGAGGTGGGCAACGACGCCGTGGCTGCAGAGCCTGCGTCGACCGAGGAGCCCACAAAGGACGATGTGTTGCTTCCTCTTGGCGAGATGAAGGTAACGAACGCTTGATGCCACGTTGAGTAGGGGGGTGGTGGGGTGGGGGGGAGCTATGATTACAAAGGATAATTCTCAAAATTTATTGAGGGATTTTTCTAAAGACCTGTGAAAAGATATCAATTCCAAATCACTTCAGTCTTCAGTATGAGCTCTACTCTATCCTAAAAAAAAAAAATTTTTTTTTTTGGCTCTCTTTTTTCCCTTTTTAAAAAATAATTTTTTTTTCTGTACACAGAAAAAGAAGAAGAAGAAGCTCGACATGGCCCAGTTTGAGGCCGAGCTGGGCGAATCTGCTGTGGAGGCAAGCGAGGCCGCCGAGGGCGACGACGACTTCACCTCGTTGAAAAAGAAGAAGAAGAAGGGCAAGTCGGTGACGATCGTCGAGGATCAGCCAGAGGACGAGCCAGCAGGCGCAGCTGGCGCCGATGAGGAGGAGGATGGCGGCGAGGACGAGGTATGCATCATAGGATAATTGTTTTCGTTTACGCGCTGGCCACTCAGGACGAAGAAGACCTCGACGAGGACGACGACGAGGTCGTGGGCAACGACGAGATTGACTTTGACGAGGACGACTCGGCCGAGCAAGAATGGCAAAAGTCGGATCGTGACTACGCCTATGACGAGTTGCTCGCACGGTAGTTGCAAAAAAAAAAAAAAAAAAAAGGAAAAACAGTGGCTAAGGGGCGCCAATTAAAAACTACAGTGCCTTCCGCCTGATCCGCCGATCCGACCCCGAGTATGGCTCCAAGCGCAAGTATACTATGATCCCTCCCCAGATCCTTCGCGAGGGAACAAAGAAGACGGTCTTTGCCAACCTCGCCGACATTTGCAAAAAAATGCATCGCCAACAGGAGCACGTTATCCAGGTATTCAAAGGAAAATAAAAAGGAACCACCACCTAAAAGAGAAAAAAAAAAAACACTCTTCCAGTTTTTGTTTTCCGAGTTGGGTACGAGCGGTTCCGTCGACGGAAACCAGCGCCTGGTCATCAAGGGTCGTTTCCAGTCCAAGCAAATCGAAAATGTGCTCAGGAAATACATTCTCGAGTACGTCACCTGTAAGATTTGCCGTAGCCCCGATACCATCCTCACCAAGGAGAACCGTATCTTGTTTGTGTTTGTATGCAATCCCCCCCCCCCCTATTTTTTGTTGGTATTTCCTCACTATTTTTCCTTTTTTGCTAGTGCGAGACCTGCAACTCAAAGCGATCGGTCACGACGATCAAGTCTGGTTTCTCTGCGCAAATCGGGCGCCGCAAGCGTTAACAATAGATTGTGGTGGCAAACAAGGATTTGTTTGCAGAAAACACTAAAAAAAAAAAAAGACTGACAATCAATTTTTAAAGAAAAGAAAGAAAAGTACTCAATTCAAGGTCATGGACAATGGCTTGGAATTGTTGTCTAACAAGTACTTGACGTACTCGAATGCGCCAAAGGCGGCTGCGTTGGTGGGGAAGGCACGGACGAGGCAGGGCGTGAGGCCTCGGAAAAAGCCTTTGACACCGAGCTCGCGGTAGGTGACGCGGATGCAGTCGACAAAGCCCTGGTAGCGGCGCCCCTGCCCCAGCTTGTCTGCTTGCATGCGCGACTTGACCACGTCCATCGGGTAGGTGAACAGCCAGTAGCACACGCCCGAGAACCCTCCCGCTAAAAGCACGCGCTGCGTTTCCCCGTGGTCGCTCGGCAGTGCGTCCCGCGCGAGTGTGTACGACCCAAAATAGACAAAGTTTCCCGGGCACTCGCGCCAGAGCTGCGCGACGTAGCCGGCGTATATGCCCCTTATGCCCCCGTGTGCGTAGATTTGCCTGAGGATGGTTGCGACTGGCAAAGCTACGAGCACAGGTGAGCACAAGCGAGATGCAGGCGTTCTACGTTACCAGACTGGCCGTACTGCGTCTGCAGGCGAGTCTTGATGTGCTCAAACGGACTGTAGCACGTGGTCTCGACCCAGCCCGTGGCAAAGCACGCAGCCACGAGGCCCGTCGCGGACAGTTGCTGCCTGCCGTCGGCGGTGGTGTGGCTAAAGAGCTCCTTGAACGCCTCAAAGCTCCCAAACAGCACCGAGCTGAACACGACCGAGGACGCGAGTGGCGAGCTAATGCCCGAGAAGAAGCCGCGCAGGCCCTCTTGCCGGAACGTGTGCCGGGCGCACGCGGTCGGGCTCGTGAAATCTCCTGTTTGCATCCGGACCTATGTCGGGAGTGTGGTGAGCGCTTGGGCTCACGTTGTGGATTCTACCTTGACCGTGTCAAACGGGTGCCCGACCAGGGTCTGTGCGAAGCCCGCAAACAGCCCGGCTATGTAGCTTGACGAGACGACTCGCGTGGTTGCGACCTGCTGCTCCTGCAGTGAAGCCATTTTCCGAAAGTGATGCCTCTCGAGCACAAGCTCACGGGTGTCGCAAACGCGCTCTCGGCGAGCCCCGAGGGCAACGCCGTGATCGTTGCTGGCCGCGATGGTACCGCCTTCTTTCCTCTGTGACCTAATTGACCTCCGCCACCACTACCACCACCACCACCACCACCACCCGAAACAGTCTTGCAGATCCTCCAGGTCAACGCGGACGACATTGTCATGACGCACAACCTGCGCACGGGCAGGGTAAACCTCAACTATAGCAGCAACGATGTCAAGTGGTGCCCGATCGTCGCCAACAAGCAAACGATCGTCACGGCGGCGACCAACGGCGCCATCGGCATTTGGGACGTGTCCTCGAGCAACAAGCAGCTGCGTGTCATTGCCGAGCATCCGCGCGCGGTCAATCGCGTGTGCTTCCACCCGACCAATGCCTTCCAGCTCTTGAGCGCGTCCATCGATGGCACGGTGCGCATGTGGGACACCCGCGAGAGTGCGTCCTCAGCGACGTTCCAGGGCAAGGCCGAGAGCGCTCGCGACGTCCAGTTTTGTCCGAGCGAGCCGTTTGCCTTTGCGGCCGTGTTTGAGACGGGTGTGGTCCAGGTACGTCGTCCCTTGTGTGCGTGCTTGCTTGCTGTTTCTAAAAAAAGAATGCGCGCACAAGAAATGGGACGTTCGCATGCCAGACCGGTTGGAAAAAAGGATAACGGCCCACAGCGGGCCCATCTACACGCTCGACTGGCACCCGGAGGGTCGCTACCTTGTCAGTGGATCCCGCGACAAGACCATCAAGGTAATGCATGCCAGTCGGGGGGGGGGGGGGGGGGGGGGGGGGTGGACAGACAC
>Ga0302230_10000239_pt1 | contig 55158 bp, 42 predicted proteins | sample II_Palsa_N2_1_FD_193523 | JGI IMG/M metagenome (GOLD analysis project Ga0302230, IMG submission 193523) | Peat permafrost microbial communities from Stordalen Mire near Abisko, Sweden - II_Palsa_N2_1 | ecosystem: Environmental > Terrestrial > Soil > Palsa > Peat permafrost | place: Sweden... | reverse complement strand
TTACGACCAAGCCGGTTGGACAGGGAACCGGCCTAGGATTGTCGGTGACCTACGGCATCGTGGCCGCTCATCATGGGCGCATCGACGTCGACAGCGAAGTGGGCCGTGGTTCCCGTTTTCGCGTGACCTTGCCGCGCACCCAGCCGGCTCAACCCCAATCCCATTCTTAAGGAGTACGGTACATATGAGCGATAACGATTTGGATGAAATGCAGCGCGATGCGTTGCAGGAAATCGCCAACATCGGAATGGGCCGGGCAGGTGCGGCATTGGCTCAGTTACTCGGAACGTTCGTCACGCTGTCGGTGCCGAATTCCCAATTGATCAGCGTCAGCGATCTGGCTCATTATCTGTCTGAAAAGAACGATGGTTCCAAGGTGGTACGGCAAGCGTTTCAGTCGGATATCTCCGGCGAGGCGATTGTGATGTTCGGCCAGGACGGCTACCGTGAGTTACGTGAGCTGATGGGCTACGAAAGCGACGCAGAAAAAATCGAACTGGAGATGCTTTCCGATATTGCCACCCTGTTGGTCGGCGGCTGCGTGCAGAGCATATTTGAGCAACTGGGATGCATACTGAGTTTTACCGCGCCCACGTTCCTGAGTTTGAATGCGTTGATCGAGACCTTGCAGCCGACCTTGCCGATACGCTGGGAACGTGCTTTGCTGTTGCGCGTGCATTTCACCTTGGAGCACGGCGGCTTCGAGGCGCAACTGGTGATGTTGCTGCCGGACGATGCGATCCAGAGCATGAAATTGGCGCTCGACGAGTTTTTGAATTCGCTTTGAGAAACATGGGACATGGGGAAACAAGCAACATAATGCCGAAGAAGTTACCGACCAAAGACCGACTTGAAGATTTACTGACCTACCGCCTGCATGTTGTCAAAAAACTGACCGACAAGGTAATCCACGACGAATTTCTTGCGCATACGGGTTTGAGCCTGCCCGAAGCGCGAGTGGTCCTGTGTGTGGGTGCCTATGGACAGTTGTCGGTATCCGAACTCGGACAAAAATCCAATTTGGACCGGAGTCAGGCGAGCCGCGCGGCGGACGGATTGGTACGGCGCGGTTTACTGGCAAAAACCAGCAGCGAGATTGATGCCCGTGGAGTCGAAATCCGCCTGACCGGAGCGGGCAATGAGGTGTTTAAACGCGCTTTGGCTGTGTCGCAGCAGCGTAATGCCGCATTTCTTGCTTTGTTGGCGCCCGAGCAGGCAGATGCTTTGATGTCGGCCTTGGAAATATTGACGGCCGCGCTGCGGGATTCTCCCGCTTAAGCTGCGCGTATGGTTTGGCCCACGGTTTTCGTGCGGCATCTGGCTATGTCGAGACCGCCTGTCTGTCGGCGATGTCACGTTTTGGCGGTGTGCCGAACATCCTCGCGTATTCGCGACTGAACTGCGAGACGCTCTCATACCCCACTCGATAAGCGGCGCCCGTTACGTTGGCTCCGCCTTCTACCATCAGGCGGCGTGCCTCGAGCAGGCGCAGTTGCTTTTGATACTGGATGGGAGTCAAGGACGTGAGTAACTTGAAGTGCTGGTAAAAGGAAGATGAACTCATCTGAGCCGTATCGGCAAGTTGCTCGATGCGGATAGGACGCGCGATGTCATCGCGCAAAAGGCAGATCGCTTCGGCAATGCGTTGCGTGCGGCCGTTAGGGGACACCAGCTTGCAGATTTCACCGGCACTCTCGCCGGTCAGCAGCCAATAGGATACTTCCCGCATGATTGAGGGGTAAAGAATGGTCGCAGCCTGGGGTGTCTCAAGCATCTGGATCATCCGGCCGATGCACTCGGCCAGCGGCCCGTCGACATCCATCGCGAAGACTCCCATGCGGGCATTTCCATGCGGTTTTGGAGGCGGGGAGAGTTGTGCCGTTATCTCGCGCAATATGCCGAGATCAAGCTGCAAAAAGATGCCCAGATAGGGCTCGCGTAGGCTCGCTCGCGTCACTCTGCCGACGCCGGGTTGTTCTACGCCGACCAAGAGGGCTTGCATCTCACCGTAGTCAAACAGCTTGTCGCCGAACAAGACCTGTTTCGCTCCCTGCACAGTAATGCAGAGCGCCGGTTTGTACATGACATGGTGCGGCAGCCTCTCGCCCGTCGAACGCATGAGAAACAATCCTTCGACCGGCGTGACGAGTACTCCGTCGTCCCCGCCGTTGCGGTCCATGTATTGATTCAAGGCGGCTATCAAGAGCGGTGACATGCGGGGCCTCCAGAGCGGATGAGAGGAATTCATTGCGGTTTATAGCGTTGGGGCAATCTTAGCGCTAAATCTCAAAATACAGATTGGGTTTGGAGGATTGTGCAAAATATTTGAGGATTCCGGCATGCGGGCCTCGGTCCCTTCAGCCCATACTTGCTGGCATGGACAACCCACTCACGAGGTACGACATGTCGGGCGAAATTCAAGAAAACGCAATGGGCAAGGTGGCCGCCGTAACGGGCGGCGACCGCCCAACGCACAAAGGTTTTCGGCGGCATCTACCTTTAACTCTACCTCTAACACCCGGACGAGGGTGATCCCATGAAAACCATCGTAATGACCGGCGGGACGTCGGGTCTGGGCGCAGTGGCCGCACAACAGATCGCCGGCACTCCAGGCATGCGTCTTGTGCTTGGCGCCCGTCTTGGCAGCCAATCAGCAATCGAGACACTGCCGCTCGACCTTAGCCGCCTGAGCAGTGTCCGCGAGTTTGCGCAAGGCGTGATTCAGGAGCTTGGGGATAAGTTGATCGACGGACTGGTGCTGAATGCCGGGACGCAGTTTCCGAATCTTGAGCAGCGCACCGAAGATGGTTTTGAGAGCACGTTCGCCATCAACCATCTGGCACATTACCTGTTACTCCAGTTGTTGCTGCCGAAGCTGGCTCAAGGTGCGACGGTGGTTATCACGACCAGCGATACACACGACCCCGAACAAAATCCAATGGCGCCGAAGGATCTCGATCCGGAGTTGCTGGCTCATCCTCAAGCCCGGCGCCGTCCCACGGGATTTTCGGCGGGATTTCGCGCCTATGCGGCATCGAAGCTCTGCGATCTGCTGATGGCCCGCGGCTTGGCCGCATCCGACGAGGCCAAGGCAAAGAGTCTCACTGTGGTTGCCTATAATCCAGGCCTCACCATCGGGACCTCTCTATTTCGGGCGTGGCCTCTCTGGGCACGGCTGGCCATGGGTGCAGTCGGTCTGATGCGTCCGATGACGGGTCTCGCGACCGTGGACCAGGCTGGTCAAAACCTCGCAGACCTGGCACTCGGACGGATAACGCCACCCGCCGGACGGCTGTATGCCTCGCTGGTCAAACGTCGGCTCACGTGGCCCGATCCGTCGAAGCTGGCGCGCCAGGATGACGCGATGACCGGTCTTTGGCGCGACAGCGCACGCATGGTAGGTCTTTCAAGTCCCGCATGACAGGGTTAAATCGAGGCATCAGATGAGTGGCAATTGGGCAAAATATTCCTTGATCGCGGCGCTGGCCGGTCTCGTCATCGGACTGGCGGGCTGCAGTTCAGCCCCGGTCGGCAGCGATCCATCGCTCACGGCAGCACAGCGCGACCAGGCGCAACGGGACGCCACGCGCCCACCTGCTGGGCCAGACGAGTCTTACCAGAGCGTGATCGTTGAATACGATCTTCCAGTTCCGTTTGACCAATTCTCCACATGGTTTGCGGAGAAAGGCGCTGTCGAACTCTCGGTGTTCATGACGGGTACCTCAGCGGTGCCACCGGTCGGGCTGGTCGCTCAGATTCACCATGACGCGGTGCGCAGCGATGCGCTGATCGGCTCGTGGAGAAAGGTTGGCGACCGTCGACGAGTGGTCTTTGCCGATGGCACCAGCGCCCTTGAGGAGATTACAGCCGATCAATTGCCACAGCGGTTCCAGTATGAAGTATGGAATCTCACGAACGATACCGGTCGATACATCACCTACGCGCTTTCGGAGTTTCGCTTCTCGGCAAGCGAGCGCGGCACGCACATCCGTTGGGAATATTCGTTCCGCCCCAAGGGCTTGCCCGACGGTTGGTTTATTTCCCGATTTGTCCACCAGGACTTCCGGCAGTTCATGGCAGCGACGTTGACCGCGATGTCAGGCTGGTAAATCAGATTGCGGAATCAGGCGAGTTCTTCGAGTAATGCCATTTCAAGCGCTTTGGCATGTGCTGCACGAATTGCCACGTCGAATGACGCATTTTTCGAGACTAAAGATCGATCGAAATAGATTTCCCAGGATTTCCGGTCTCGATGCCAGCACAAGCGGCCTTCTTCGAGCGAGTTGGCAAACCAGCGCCACAATCTGGCGTCTTCGGCATTGCTATCGGCCAAAGCTTCCAGGCGTACGATATTCAGCCTGCTCATCACATCCATGGTGACTTCTCCAATCGAATCACGGCTTCATGCCATGTTGCATGACCTGCATTGGCCAGTCCGGAATAGTCTGCAAGGCCGGCGCAGCCCTTGTGAGGCGGCGCCCGGACCTCATCGGATCTGTTTACAGGGCCGGCGGCAGAATCAGCGGGGAGTTGCTGATATAAAGGTTTTTTACGTGGCACATTATGAAACATGATGACCCTGAAAATTAATCGATAATTTGCAACAATGATTTGCGTGGTTCGAGGTTGATCCAGTACCAAAATCGCGGATACTTTGTGCAGCCTTTAATCAAAGCTTTGTCTCGACGCAGGCGATGACCCGCGATGATTACACCGAAATCAGCAACACTGCATGTCCAGGATGGGCAAAATCTCCGAGGACAAGACGCTGTAAAATAACTGTCACAAACTCCCCAATTGATTCGGGCGGTTCTGGACCCAGGCCAGAACCGCCGCCAATGAGCGCCGCAAAACGCGCACGCCGATCAAGCCGTACAACCTTCTTCAATGAGGTGTTACAAGATGACCAAGCTAGCCGACCAGCACTCTCTTCGGGTCTATCCGGTAGTCGATGGGGAGGGAACGGGCGAGGCAAGTTCTGGAATCACGCGGCTGGCCGCCATCGCTCAGGCAAATCTGGCCGATGCGCAGGTGTGGCGCTGGTTTTCGGACGGGATGGAAGATGGGCGGATTCGGGTCACCCGGCAACATGCCAATTGGGTGATTGTGGTTGACGGCGTTTCTTCAGGCGTCGATGAATCACTCGATGCCGCGGTGCGCGACGTGTACGAGCGAATTGGCACCTTGGCCCCGACAACGACCTCGTGGAGCCGTTTCTCGGGAAGTTTTATGGCGCCGATGGATAACGACGATACGTCGTCCAGCAACGGTTGAGCGGCCGTCCGGCAACCGCGGATGCGCCAGATGCCTCATGACAACCAGGCAGCGTTGCGCTGGCGCTGTTCAATACACCCCGGCCATTCCGCTGGGGCGGCTTTTGAAGCGGCGGTGCACCCAGTAGTATTGCTCCGGAAAACGCAGGATCTGTTGTTCCAGGAAGGCGTTCATGCTGCGCGCATCATCGGCTTCACTGGCCGAGGGGAATTCAGCCATAGGCTCGAAGATGGTCAATTTATAGCCGCGATAGCCGGGCAGCACTTCGGTAATAAAAGGCACCACCCGCGCGCCACCGAGCTTGGCCAGGCGCGACACCGATGTCAGCGTGCACGCGTCGACCCCGAAAAACGGCACAAATACCGAATTTTCCACGCCGTGATCCATATCGGCCGCCAGCATTACCGGCGTGCCCGAGCGCAGCAGCTTGACAATTTTACGGGCGCTGGAGGAGCGCGAGATCATTTGGGCGCCAAAGCGCCCGCGCTGCTGTTTGGCGAGCTTCTCGATACGCTGGCTTGACATATGCATATAGAGTGCCGCGATCGGATAGGTCATGGAATACAGCATGCAACCCGCTTCGATTCCGACAAAATGGAATCCCATAAAAATGGTCGGGGGGGCATCTTTATCCTGCAGGTCGATCTTGCTGTCGATTTGGACCAGCCGGCTCAAAGCCCGCTCGCTACCAAACCACTGTATGCCGCGCTCAACATAGCTGCGAATCACGTGACGAAAATGATCGCGCGCCAGATCGGTGTAGTCTTTTTCGCTGCGATCCGGAAAACACAACCGCAGATTGGTCATCACCACCCGTTTGCGGGAACTGGGCAAACGATGTAACAAACCGCCCACACCGCTGCCAAAACGAGCGACCAGGCCATAAGGCAGCAGCGCGAAGGCGCGCAGCAAGCCGATAACAAGATAAAAACCGATTTTTTTCAAATGAGCATACCTGCGGCAGCGGCGCGGTCTGCTCTGAGAAGGAAAGGGGCAGAGATGAACTTGTCGACGGAGGCAGCGCCGGAGGCCGTCGTTGGGGATGCATGCAGAGCGTAATCGCCTGCATTCAAGTGAGGTGCCAAGCTCAAGATGCCCACTGCGGCGTGCGATAGACCCGCCGAAGCGCGCGACAAAGCTGACATCTGGTTTCTTCTTTTCAAGGGCTCGGCCTTGATGGTCGAGCCGGTATTTCGGCTGTCCTAATGGATCTGGCCCAAGGCCAGCAATAATGCATGACCGACCGGTGTAACAAAAGGCAGGATTAACCCGGAGGTGATGCAAACCAGTCGCACCAGACGTTTTTCGTGCAAGGCCCCCAGATCGGCACACGACAACTCGACTTGCTCGGGGGAGCGTTTGACGAGGATCAGGGTGGCAAGTTCGTGAGCACTCAGCATACATATCTCCTCAAACCAGACATCGGTTATGACACGCCATACTAACGGCGGGAGAGTCTGCAAAGAATACAGCTTCGTTTCCGTATCTTACCTATGAGTAGCCAAGCGGCGGCATACGATAAGAGCGGACGAGCTTTAGATTCTACGGACTATTTTGCCTGGCAGGCGTTTTATTTACATCGCACCGGCGCGCTCCGGCTCATACGTATTCAACCGAGCCTGTAACACCTTCATTGCATACATCCATCGGCGACATTCACCAGCCGCATCGCAGCAGAGAAACTCCCGGTGGACGATGGCTCTGCCTGTCCCAGTATCTCGAAATTATGGATGACGAAATAGATATTACGATATATGACGAAGCGAGGATAAACCCGGTTGGGAGCGTCCATGCAGTACCCACGTCAGTGAGCTTCAGATATTTATTCCGTCTGAAGGTCTGTTCTAGTGGAAATTACCAAGGCGCGTTTCGCTCGGGTCCTGAGCGGCCGTGACGATGTCGTGCGAATGGCCGTATTCAAGATGCTAAGAGCTTGAGCGCAATCATGTTTTTTTATGATGGCGCGTCGCTTCGGTTTGTCCCTAAATGATTCGATTTAACCGCAAACGTTTGCTATTTCGCTTTGCCAGGACTGCTGCTGAGCCCGACGGCGCCGAATTAAGGAAAAATGCGGCCGCCTTTGTTTTTATCTATGACGAATGTGGGTTGAACTTGTTATATTGTTCGCCGACTCGACCCGTACGTGAATTTTTTGTGAATTCGCCAGGGCTTCGACAGCATATGTACCGTATTTTTGGGCAGCGCGTGAGTGCTGTTTTTTTTTATAACAGGCGGAGCACGTACTCCGCCCCTTAAGCGACTCATGCACGGTACTTACCAGCCTTTCCTTGTTTGTTTGTCGATTGCCGTTGCCGTCCTCGCTTCTTATACGGTGCTTGAGCTTGCCGATCATTGTTCGACCGCCGCCGACGTGCGGTGGCGCACTCGCTGGTTAGCCGGCGGGGCGCTGGTATTGGGCGCGGGCATTTGGGCGATGCATTTTATCGGCATGCTGGCGTTTTCGCTGCCGATCGAACTCGGCTACGACTTCAAGCTGACCGCGATTTCGTTATTGATTGCGATCGTTGGCGCTTATCTGGCATTGCGCGTGGTAATGCTGGATGCGCTTACCGTGCCCAAGCTGCTCAGCGGCGGTCTGCTGCTGGGCGCGAGCGCTGCCACCATGCACTATACCGGCATGGCGGCGTTGAAGATGGACCCGGATTTGAACTATCGGCCGTTATGGTTCGCGGCATCCGTGATGATTGCTGTGGGCGGCGCGACGGTCGCGCTGTGGCTGACCCATCGTTTCACCTATCGCCGCGCAGCGCAATCGACCTCCGGTTTTGACGGCACGTCACGCGGGCAGGTGGCCAAACGCGGCGCGGCCGCATGCGTCATGGGTGCCGCGGTTGCCGGCATGCATTACACCGCGATGGCCGCGGCGAGCTTCGGCGTCGACGCCATTTGCCGTGCGGCGGCGGGCGTCAGTATCAACTGGTTGGCGTTTGCGGTGTCCTGCGTGGTTTTTGCATTGTTTGTGATTGCCTTGGTGGTGTCGTTGCTGACGCGTTTTGTGGAACGGCAGAAACAGGCTTACGCACGCTCGCTCGATGCCTTAAACGATCAATTGATCCGGCTGGCGACACTTGATCCGCTGACTGAATTGCCGAATCGCACCACCTTGGCGGCACGTCTTGAAAATGCCATCGAGCGTTGCAGTTTCGAGCAGCAGATTTTTGCCGTCCTGTTCATGGATCTCGACGGTTTCAAGACCATCAACGATTCGCTTGGACACGCGGTGGGCGATAGTTTGCTGCAGGCTTATGCCCGGCGACTGCTGACGCTGGTTCCGCCGCACGACATGGTGGCGCGTATTGGCGGCGACGAATTTGTGATCGTGCTGGAGCATCTCGCGTCGCCCGACGAGGTGATAAAAATTGCCGATAATATTTTGCATAAAATGCAAGAGCATCTGGTGGTTGATAACGCACCCATGCACGTGACGCCGAGCATGGGGATTGCGTTATATCCCCGCGATGGCGAGTCGGTGGGGGAACTGCTGAAAAATGCCGATGCCGCGATGTATACGGCGAAAGAAGCGGGGCGTAACACCTACCGCATGTTCGAGTCATATATGAACGAAAGCGCGCGGCGCGCGATGGAAATTCAGCGCGGGCTCTACGACGCAATCGAAAACCATGAATTGCGCCTGCATTTTCAGCCCAAATTCAGCGGCTTGGCACGCGAACTGGTTGGCGCGGAAGCTTTGATCCGCTGGGAACATCCGCAAATGGGGCTGGTATCGCCGGCGCACTTTATTCCGGTTGCGGAGCGCTCCGGACAGATTATCGCGATCGGTTATTGGGTGGTGGCCGAGGTCTGCCGCAACATCAAGGAATGGGAGGCTTGCGGCTTGCCGGCGGTCAAGGTGGCGATCAATTTGTCGCCGCAACAACTGCGCCATTCGGATCTGGCCGGCAATATCAATGCAGCGGTGGCTGCCGCCGGGGTCAGCAATAGCCAGATCATGTTTGAAATCACGGAAACGGTGGCGATGGAGAATGCCGAGAAAACCTCGGAAATCATTCGCGATTTTCACGCCTTCGGTTTCGAAATTGCGATCGACGATTTTGGTACCGGTTATTCCAGCCTGGCCTATCTACAGAATTTCCGCGTCAAGCAATTGAAGATCGACCGCTTTTTTACCAATGGGCTCGATATCAGCGGCGACGAAGGTTATTCGATTGTGTCGGCGATTATCGCGTTGGCTCATTCGCTCAATATGGATGTGGTTGCCGAAGGGGTGGAAACATTTACCCAGTTGACCAAGCTCAACGAGCTGCATTGCGATCAGGTACAGGGATTCTTTTTATCCAAACCGTTGGCGGCCAATGACTTCCAGATCTTCCTCGATCGTAGCGACACACGCATGGCGGTGTAGGCGCGGCCGGCCGCGGGGCCGGCCTATCCTCCGCCGAAAAGCGGATTTTGCTGATCGATTTGGGGTTGCATCTGCCGCCGGAGTCGCCGCCGAAAACCGGGTCGACGCCGAGCTACCGCCGGATTATTGTTTTTCCGCAGCCTCGCGCGCGTTGCGCCGGCGTTCCTCGCGCATCGATTGGACAATGCTTGCGAGCGCCATCAGGACGGCGATGCCGATCCCGGTTCCCAGTACGATATAAGTAGCCATCTAAAATCCTTTACTTGAACGACAGGCCCGCCAGCGAGCCATGATAATACAGGGCATCCAAGCCGGGGTTCGCCTGCCTGAATGATCGACGCGGTAGCGCCGGTTAGCGCTTGGGGTTCACCGCTTGGCGGGGCAGCACTTTGCCCGGATTCATCCGATTCAAGGGGTCCAGCGCCTGTTTGATGGCTTGCATCAGCGCCAGTTCGACGGGGGATTTATAACTTGCCGATTCGTTGGACTTCAATTGCCCCAGGCCATGTTCGGCACTGATGCTGCCATGATGTCGATGGACGCTGTCGTGGACCGCGCGATTGACCAGGTGCTGGAATTCCTTGAGGAACTGTTTGGGATCGATGCCGGCGGGCGCTTGGACGTTGTAATGCAGGTTGCCGTCGCCGAGATGGCCGAACGTCACCATGCGCGCGCCCGGGGCCGCTTGGGCAACCAGCGCATCGGTGACTTCGATAAAATGCGCGGTCTGCGAAATCGGCACGGCGATGTCATGCTTGATACTGAGGCCTTCCTCGGCTTCGGCGAGCGGAATATGTTCGCGAAAATGCCAGAAGGCGCGCGACTGCGTCAGATTTTCCGCGACCACGGCGTCGCTCACGATACCTCGCTCGAAAGCGGTTTCCATCAATTGCTCAAAGAGCGTTCGCGCATGGGCCTCGCTTTCGTTATCGGAAAGTTCCAGCAGCACCACTTGCGGATGGCGTTCGGCAAACGGATAACGCAACGCCGGAAAGTGCCGGCCGACCAATTGCAGGCAATAGTCCGACATCAGTTCGAAGCCGGTCAACAGCGGCCCGGTAATCTGCTGCGCCAGTTCAAGCAGCGCCAGTCCGGCCTGCGGCGACTCCAATGCCGCCAGTGCGGTGACCTGTGCCGCCGGCAGTGGATAGAGTTTCAACACGGCGGCGGTAATAATACCCAAGGTGCCTTCGGCACCGATAAACAGATCACGCAGATCGTAGCCGGTATTGTCTTTGCGCAGACCGCGCAAGCCGTTCCAGATTTCGCCTTGCGGCGTCACGACTTCCAGTCCCAGGCATAAATCGCGGGCGTTGCCGTAACGCAAAACACCGGTGCCGCCCGCATTGGTGGCAAGGTTGCCGCCTATGGTGCAACTGCCTTCCGCTGCCAGCGACAGCGGAAATAGCCTGCCGGCCTCGCGCGCAATGCGTTGCACTTCCGCGAGAATGCAACCGGCTTCGACGGTCAGGGTGTGGTTGACCGGGTCGATCTGGCGTACACGGTTCAAGCGGCGCAGGCTGAGCACCGCTTGTTGCCCGCTGGCGTCAGGTGTGGCGCCTCCGGCCAGTCCGGTATTGCCGCCTTGCGGCACCAGCGCAATGCCATACTGCGCGGCGAGTTTGACCAGCCCCGCGACCTCCTGGGTATCGGCCGGACACAACACCGCGCAGGTGCTTCCGGTATAACGCTTGCGCCAGTCGGTGAGATAGGGCGCCGTGTCTTGCCCATCGGTATGGATATGCGCGCTGCCGATGAGTTCGGCGCAGGCCGCGATAAATGCCGTGGCGGTGGCGTCGGGCGTAGTGGGCGTAGTGGACGAATTGGCTGGTGTGGCGGTCATAGGGCGTTCTGGTTCAAATAAGCTGCGGAGTGGCACGGGGTGGATCGGCTTGGCGTTGCGGCGGCGCTGCGCCGCCGGCGGTTCCGGTCATTTATGCGTCCAGGGCCAGCGCGGCACGCGCCAGGCGAGCACCGAGGGCGGTCGCCAAGGTTTTTTCGTCCTGGCTCAAGAGCCCTTGGCGTGCTTCGCCCCCGGCACGATCGGCGCGCGCAAAATGCGATGCGCCGTAAGGCGTACCGCCCGTCTGGGTGGTGCTCAAGGCGCTTTCCGAATAAGGGATGCCGAGGATCAGCATGCCGTGATGCAGCAACGGCAGCATCATCGACAGCAGAGTGCTTTCCTGGCCGCCGTGCAGGCTGCCGGTAGCGGTAAACACACAAGCCGGCTTGCCGCTAAGCGCACCGGACAGCCATTGCGGCGAGGTGCCGTCGAGAAAATACTTGAGCGGCGCGGCCATGTTGCCAAAACGCGTCGGCGAGCCCAGGGCCAATCCCGCGCATTCCTCCAAATCGCTATTTTCGACGTAGGGCGGCCCGCTGTCGGGAATCTCGGGTTGACTGGCTTCGCATACGGTGGAGACCGCGGGGACGGTGCGCAGGCGGGCCTGCACGCCGGCCACGCTGTCGATGCCGGCGGCCAAGGCCAGCGCCAGCTCGCGCGTAGCGCCATGCCGACTGTAATACAGTACAAGTATGTCTTTCATAAGCTCTATCGGTTGAGCAGGTATTATAAGAGGCTGGCGCTGGGCGCGCGGTATTGATGCAGCAATTTTCCCCCTCTGACGCCGCGTTTTTGCGGCATGTCAGCGACGTTTGGGCGGTGTGCCGATATCGCCCCACCTCTGGAGCACGGATTGATGGTTGCATTTGATTTTGACAAGTTGAGACGTTTGGCGCGTTTTACCGCGACACGTCTCAATGAAGACCGGATTCCGCAAGTGGCCGGCAGTTTGACGTTTACCACCGTGTTGTCGCTGGTGCCGTTGTTTACCGTGGCGTTTGCCATTTTTACCGCGTTCCCGATTTTCGGCACGTTTCAGTCGTCGCTGCAGAATTTTCTCGCCAATCACCTGATGCCGGCGCAAGTCAGCAACCAGATTTTCAAGTATCTCGATTTATTCGTGTCGAAAGCCAAAGGTTTGACCACCGTCGGCTTGTTGTTTCTGGTGGTCACCTCGGTGATGACCATGATGACCGTCGAATCTGCTTTTAACGTGATTTGGCGGGTGCGCAAACCGCGTCCGTTGGCACATCGGGTGGTGATTTACTGGGGGGTGATCACCCTCGGCCCGATTCTGTTTGGCGTCAGCCTGTCGGTCTCGTCGTATGTGCTGTCGCAATCGCTGGCGCTGTCGGGCATGCAACATGTGCCGGCCTTGATCGGCTGGGTCTTCGAAGCTGCGGCACTGCCGTTGACCGTTGCGGCATACGCTTTTTTATATAGTTATTTGCCCAATTGCCGCGTCGAATTACGCGACGCCTTGCCGGGCGCGGTGTTGGCCGGCGTCGGGTTTGAGTTGGCGCGTCATGGTTTCAGCCTGTATATCAAACGGTTTCCGACCTATGCCGCGGTGTACGGCGCGTTTGCCGCGGTGCCGATTTTCCTGCTGTGGGTCTACCTGCTGTGGTTTATCACCCTGGCGGGCGCGACGGTCGCGGCCTTGTTGCCCGCAATCCGCGCCGGCCAGTTTCATCGTCAGCATTTTGCCGGCGGCGATCTGCTGGACGCGATCAACGCGCTGGCGTTGTTGCATGAAGCGCGAGCGCGCGGCGCGGACGGTTATCCGACCATGACGCTGGCGCGTATCTTGCGTTGCGACCTCGACACCGCCAAACGGGTGTTGCGTGTGCTGGATAAAGCCGAATGGATTGCGCGCTTGCCGCGGCATAATGCGCCGGACAATTGGATCATGTTGGCCAATCCGAAGCAAATCACACTCAATGATTTATACGAACGTTTTGTGCTTGACCGTACCGAGTTCAACTATCAGATCGGTCAAGCGCCGACTCAACTGAATAGCGTGGCATTGACGGCGGCGCTCAGCGGGCGGCAGATGGATGTCACCTTGGCGGATTTGATTGCGCCTCAGTTAAATGAAGTAACGCCCGATGCTGTCCCGAAAATCGCCGGCCGGCTGAATTGACACGCGGGCGGGTGGTCAAGCCCGTTGCTGCGTCGCTTCGGAATATTCAGAACATGATCCGGCCGCGGCAGATATCGGCGAACATGGCCCAGTCGCCCAACAAGCTATACCAGGGGTGTTTGAAGGTCGCCGGACGATTCTTCTCGAAAAAGAAATGGCCGGTCCAGGCGAAGCCATAACCGCACACCAAGGCCAGCGGCAGCCAGATCCAGCCGGTGGTGGCGATAGCCATCGACAGGCAACCGAGGACTCCGAGCGAGCCGATAAAATGCAGGCGGCGGCAGGTCGGGTTGCGATGTTCACCGAGATAAAACGGGTAAAACTCGGCAAAGGTCGAAAATTGTTGCGGGTGGGTCGAATGGTTCAAAATGTCCCTCCATACCGGATGCGAGTGTCGCAGCACACATCATGCGGCGATTTTCCGCGTTTGTGTATAGCGTCGCACCCTAGTGCCTGATGATGCAGAACGCTATTAGCCCGCATCGATTGGACCCGATTTCAGGGGCGGAGTTCGCCTACTGCTTATCTGTCTATCACCCGCTTGCTTGGGTCCCGGATCTTAGCTCGCGACCGCCTGCTCCTTGGCAAAAATAAACAGCGCATCCAATGTTTCATCCGGCCGTTCGGACATGATCGCGTGGCCTGCGTCGATCACGATGGTCTCAACCGTCACGCCGTTGGCCGCGATGGCGGTCGACAGCGATAATGCCGCGCGTAATGGCGTCATCTGGTCGCGCCGGCCTAACACAAACAAGGTCGGGCAGCGGATCTGGGCCGCGGCTTCCAGTCCTCTTGAGTACGCATTGCACGCGGCAAAATCCGTATGCAAAACCTGGGCCGGATTGATGTGTGCGATCCGTTCCATCAGGCGCTGATTGCTGCCGTGCATCCAGAATCCCGGGCCGGGGAAGGACGGTTTGGCGGCGATGGTGGAATGGGACCAGACGTTGACCATATCGATGGCGTCGGGCTCGCGCTGCAGCGCCGCATTCAGCAGCGCCTCGGAAACCTGCATGGGATAGGCCGTGGCCACCAGTGCCAGAGCACTCACCCGTTGCGGAAAACGGGCCGCGGTGTCGAGCGCGATCAGCGAACCCATGCTGTGGCCAACCAGCATGGCGCGTTCGACGCCGGCGGCGTCAAGCAGCGCGATCAACCAGTCACCCATCGCGCCGATCTCGCTCAAGGCTGCTTGGGTGCTGCGCGCATGACCCGGCAGATCGACCGCCAATACGTTAAAACCATGATGCGCGAAGTAACGGCTTTGCATGGCCCAGACGCTGTGGTCATGCTGAGCGCCATGGATAAATACCACGGTCGGCAGACCCGCCGTCGGCGCGCGACCGCCGGTATAGGCATAGGCTTGCGCCTCGGCCGGGGCATCGGCCAGCGCATCGGTCAGATAAGTCGTCAGCTCGAACTTCATCATGCGGCTCCCGGTTTGGCGGCAGGGGCTGCGGCTCTAGGCAGGGTTTTTTGCGCGGCTTTCAAGCCGCGTTTCAGGTCGTCGATCAAATCGTCGGGGTCTTCCAGTCCAATTGACAGGCGGATGGTGCCTTCGGCGATGCCGGCTTGGGCCAGTGCCGCGGCGTCCATGCGGAAATGAGTGGTCGAGGCCGGATGGATGACCAGGGAACGGGCGTCGCCGACGTTGGCCAGGTGCGAGAACAAGGATAGATTTTCGATAAATTGGCGGCCGGCGCTGCGATCGCCTTTTAAATTGAAGGTAAATACAGCACCGCAACCTTTGGGCAACAAGCGCTGAGCGAGGGCGTAATCGGCATGGCTTTCAAGTTCCGGGTAAGCGACCGATTCGACCGCGGCGTGCGCCACCAGGAATTCAACCACGCGGCGGGTATTGTCGATATGCCTGGCCATGCGCAGCGGCAGGGTTTCGATGCCTTGCAACAATTGCCACGCCGCCTGGGGGTGCAAGCAGGCACCGAAATCGCGCAGGCCCTCGCGCCGTGCGCGCAGCAGGAAGGGGGCGACGGTGCTTTCCTCGGCAAATACCATGCCATGGAAACCGTCATAAGGTTCGGTCATTTCAGGAAAACGTCCCGATGCGTCGAAATCGAAGCGGCCGCCGTCGATCACCACGCCACCGATGGTGGTGCCATGTCCGCCCAGAAATTTGGTGGCCGAGTGATACACCAGATCGGCGCCCAGATCGAAGGGCCGCATTAACCAGGGCGTGGTGAAGGTCGAGTCGACCAGCAGCGGCACCCGATGGCTATGGGCGATCTCGGCGACCGCGGTGATATCCAGCACGTCCAGTCCCGGATTGCCCAAGGTTTCGCCAAACAGCAACCGGGTGTTCGGCCGGATCGCGGCGCGCCACGCGGCCAGATCGCGCGGCGGGACAAAGGTGGTTTCGATGCCGAAGCGGCGCAAGGTGTAGTGCAGCAGATTGTGCGAACCGCCGTAGAGCGCCGCCGAAGCGACAATATGGCTGCCGGCGCCGAGCAAGGTCACGATGGCCAGGTGCAGTGCCGCCTGACCGCTGGCGGTGGCGACGGCGCCGACGCCATTCTCCAGGGCGGCCATGCGTTCTTCGAAAGCGGCCACGGTCGGGTTGGAGATTCTCGAGTAGACGTGGCCGGCGCGCTCCATATTGAACAGCGCTGCGGCGTGGTCGGTATCGCGGAAGACAAAGGACGTGGTTTGATAAATCGGCGTGGCGCGGGCCCCGGTCGCGGGGTCGGGTGCCGCGCCCGCATGTAGCGCGAGGGTGTCAAAACGATTGACGGGCATAACGTGATGCTCTCCGTTTGTATGGGTGCCGGCGGGCCTCAGACCCTAAAAAAGGCGACTGCCCGGACCATGGACAATTACCCTAATAGCGGGTGCATGGCTTCCCTTTTATAGGGCTTTCAGCTAGGATCAAATAACTATATTAAAGCAGGAGGGGACCATGCGAGTCAGCGACATACTTAAAGTGAAGGGCAGTGCACTCTTTACGGTGACGCCGGACACCCTCTTGCAGGATGCAATCAACTCGATGGCTGAGCATGATATCGGCTCGCTGGTGGTCATGGAATACGGCGATCTGGTCGGCATGCTGACCTTTCGCGAAATTATCCTGACCTTGCGCACCAACAGCGGTATCGTCGGCAGCAACACCCTTCGCAAGGTGATGGACGACCACCCGCTTACCTGCACGCCCGAAACCGAAGTCAACGAAGTGCGCCGAATGATGCTTGAGCGTCACGCGCGTTACTTGCCGGTGCTTGAAAATAGGACCCTGATGGGCGTCATTTCGTTTTACGATGTGGCGCGTGCCGTGGTTGAAGAGCAGGGTTTCGAAAACCGCATGCTGAAAGCCTATATTCGTGACTGGCCGGAACAGGAAGAGCAGGAGCAAGTCCGGTAAAGGCACTCTTATAAGCCGAGCGCGCGTTTTGCGCGCTTTTTTTTTGCTTACGTTGACTGTACTGCCGGTACTTCACCCGGCGGCTTCACCCACCCCTTAACTTCGATCCTATATTGATGAGCCTCGCACCCAGTACACCACCTGCTGCCGACTCACAGCCTGAGCATCCGAGCCAATACCGCTTGTTGCGCGAAAACCGTTTTGCCCCGTTTTTCTGGACTCAGTTCCTGGGGGCGATGAACGATAACGTGTTCAAGATCGGTTTCACCTCATTGTTGACCTACCAGGCGGTTTTATTTGGCGGGATAGACAGCAAGAGCGCCGCTTTTCTGATTTCGGCGATCTTTATCGTGCCTTTTGTATTGTTCTCGGCGACTTCGGGACAAATCTCGGACAAATTTGACAAAGCTTTCATGATCCGCCTGGTCAAGACGTTTGAGATCGCGGTGATGCTGGTCGGGGCTTTGGGTTTCTATCTCCATAGCGTGGCTTTGTTATATTTCTGTACCTTTTGCATGGGTTTGCATTCGACCGTATTCGGTCCGGTCAAATATGCCTATCTGCCGCAACATCTGAGCCGGGCCGAACTGGTGGGCGGCAACGGCATGGTCGAGATGGGGACATTTGTGGCGATCTTGATCGGCACGATTGTGGGAGGCGCCGCGGCGGCGCTCGGCGGCCACGGTGCTGCGCTGCTGGGCGGCAGTTGCATCGCGCTGGCCTTGCTGGGGCGGCTGGTGTCGGCCAAAGTGCCGGTCTCGCCGGCTGCGCAACCCGATCTGGTGATCAACTGGAATCCGTTTTCCGAAACCTGGCGCAATCTGAAACTGGCACATGCCGACCGTACGGTGTTTCTCGCCTTGATGGGGATTTCCTGGCTGTGGTTTGTCGGAGCGACCTACCTGACTTCGTTTTTTAATTTTGCCAAGTTCGTTTTGTCTGGTAATGCCGATGTCGTGACGGTGCTGCTCGCCACTTTTTCCTTGGGCATAGGCCTGGGTTCGCTGATGTGCGAACGCATGTCCGGGCGCGGTATTGAAATCGGCCTGGTGCCATTCGGCTCGATCGGCATGAGCGTATTCGGCATCGATCTATATTTTGCCAGTCGTGGCGCGCCGTTGCTCTCCCACTTGTCGGGGGTGTCGGAATTTCTGCTGCAACCGAGTCATTGGCGCGTGCTGGCCGACCTGTTTTTACTCGCCATGTTCGGCGGCTTTTACAGCGTGCCGCTCTATGCCCTGATCCAGACCCGCAGTCAGCCCAGCCATCGGGCGCGCATCATTGCCGCCAACAACATCCTGAATGCCTTGCTGATGATTCTGTCGGCGCTGATGGCCTTGGCATTGACGGCGATCGGCTTCACCATTCCTCAATTGTTCCTGACCACGGCCTTGCTGAATGTGCTGGTGGCGATATTCATTTATGCGCAAGTCCCGGAGTTCTTGCTGCGGTTTGTCATGTGGCTGCTTTTGCATACCGTATACCGCATGACGACGCGCGATCTGGAATACATCCCCGAGCAAGGCCCATGTGTGCTGGTCTGCAACCACGTCAGTTTTGTCGATGCGGTGGTGATCGGTGCGCTGGTGCCCAGGCCGGTGCGGTTTGTGATGGATCACCGGATCTATAACGTGCCTGTGTTGTCGTGGTTCTTCCGCACGGTCAAAGCCATTCCGATTGCCTCCGAGCACGAAAACCCGGCGGTGCTGGAGCGCGCTTTTCAGCTGATTGCGGCGGCACTGGAACAGGGCGACGTGATTTGCCTGTTTCCGGAAGGGCGCCTGACTGCCGATGGCGAGATCGGCCAGTTTAAAAGCGGGGTACAGCGCATCATCCGTCAAACACCGGCGCCCGTGGTGCCGATGGCCTTGCGCGGTTTATGGGGCAGCTTCTTTTCGCGGCGCGGTGGCGCGGCGATGAGCCGGCCGTTTCGCCGCGGTATGTTAAATCGCCTGGAACTGGTAGCCAGTGCGCCGCACGATCCGGTGACCTTGAGTGCCGAGCAACTGCAACGGGCGGTGGCGGAATTGCGTGGGGCATGGCGCTAAGAGCATTGGCCCGAGGGGCTATCTGGCCTCCTGTGACGAATGCCATGCAGCGATAGATAAACTTGCCGGCGCGGGTTTTTGCTCGCAGGCAGAGCAACAACGCGGGCACAGCGCAGGCCCGACGAGGTAAAATAAGGTTTTTGTCGCTGAGCACGTCGAACCATGTCCGGTAATAGCTTGGGTACTCTTTTCACTGTCACCACCTTTGGCGAGTCGCATGGGCCCGCCATCGGCTGTGTGATCGATGGTTGTCCGCCGGGTATGGCGCTAAGCTCCGCCGATATCCAACTGGAACTGGATCGCCGCAAACCGGGCACCTCACGGCATGTGACGCAGCGCCAGGAAGCCGATGAAGTCGAGATCCTGTCCGGTGTGTTCGAGAATTGCACCACCGGCGCGCCGATTGCGCTGCTGATACGCAACACCGACCAGCGCAGCAAAGACTACGGCAATATTGCCGAATCGTTCCGGCCCGGTCACGCCGACTATACCTATTGGCATAAATACGGCATCCGCGACCATCGCGGCGGCGGCCGTTCGTCGGCACGGCTGACGGCGCCGACGGTGGCGGCCGGCGCCGTCGCCAAAAAATGGCTGCGCGAGCACTACGGCACCGAAATCCGCGCTTATATGTCGGCTTTGGGTCCCATCGATATTCCATTTGTGGCCTGGGATCATGTACGCGAAAATCCTTTTTTCGCGCCGAACCAAGCCATCGTGCCCGAGCTTGAAGCTTATATGGACGCTTTGCGCCATGACGGCGACTCGATCGGCGCCCGCATCCAGGTGGTCGCCAGCGGCGTGCCGGTCGGTTGGGGCGAGCCTTTGTTCGACCGGCTCGATGCCGATATCGCACATGCCATGATGGGCATCAACGCGGTCAAAGGCGTGGAAATCGGCGCCGGCTTCGGCAGCGTGGCGCAGCGCGGTTCAGAGCACGGCGACGAACTGACCCCGGCCGGGTTTCTCAGCAACCATGCAGGCGGCGTACTCGGCGGTATTTCGACCGGCCAGGACGTCATGGTGTCGATTGCGATCAAACCGACCTCAAGCATTCGTACACCGCGCCGCTCGATCGACAAAGACGGCCAGCCCGCCGTGGTCGAAACCTTCGGCCGCCATGACCCGTGTGTGGGCATCCGCGCCACGCCTATCGCCGAAGCGATGCTGGCACTGGTGCTGATCGACCATGCACTGCGGCACCGCGCGCAGTGCGGCGACGTGCTGGTCGGTACGCCGAAAATCCCGGCTGCGGCGCCCTGAACTGACGCCCCAAACAAAAAGCGCTTCAGCAAAAACCGAAGCGCTTTTTTTACGGCGGCGAAATTTGCTGCACCGCCGGCAGCCTCAGAATTGGCTTCGGCGGCGGCGCGATCCAGCTAAAGCGCCTTACATATTCGGATAGTTCGGCCCGCCGCCACCTTCCGGCGGAGTCCAGACAATATTCTGGGTCGGGTCTTTGATATCGCAGGTTTTGCAATGCACGCAGTTCTGGGCATTGATCTGCAAACGATCCGAACCGTCTTCGTTCTTGACGAACTCATAGACCTGGGCCGGGCAGTAACGGCTCTCAGGCCCCGCGTAGGTGGTCAGGTTGATGCCGACCGGCACCGAGGGGTCTTTCAAGGTCAAATGCGCCGGCTGATTTTCTTCGTGGTTGGTGTTTGAAATAAACACCGACGAGAGCCGGTCGAAAGTCAGTTTGCCGTCGGGTTTGGGATAAACGATAGGCGTATAGTCCGCCGCCGGGCGCAAGCATTCGTGATCGGCGTGCTGGTGATGCAAGGTCCAGGGGGCTTTGCCGCGGAACAGTTTGTCCTCGATCCCGACCATCAAGGTGCCCATATACAAGCCCTTGCTCATCCACTGCTTGAAGTTGCGCGCGCCATGCAATTCCTGGTGCAGCCAGGAGCTTTTGAAGGCTTGCGGGTAGGCTTGCAGCTCGTCGCCTTGACGACCGGCCTGCAACGCCGCAAAGGCGGCTTCCGCGGCCAGCATGCCGGACTTGATCGCCGCGTGGCTGCCCTTGATGCGAGGCGCATTGAGGAAGCCTGCGTCGCAGCCGAGCAGGGCGCCGCCAGGGAACACCAGCTTGGGCAGTGACACCAAACCGCCGGCGGTAATCGCGCGGGCACCGTAGGAAATACGTTTACCGCCTTCCAGGAAGGTGCGGATCGCCGGGTGTGTCTTGTAGCGCTGGAATTCCTCGAAGGGCGACAGATAGGGGTTTTGATAACCCAGACCGACCACAAAGCCCACCATCACCTGATTATTTTCCAGGTGATACAGGAACGAGCCGCCGTAGGTGTCGCTTTCCAGCGGCCAGCCGGCGGTGTGCATGACCAAACCAGGTTGGTGTTTGGCCGGGTCGATTTCCCACAATTCCTTGATACCCAGAGCGTACGATTGCGGGTCGCAGTCTTTGTCCAACTGATATTTTGCGTTCAGTTGGCGGCCGAGATTGCCGCGTGAGCCTTCGCAAAACAGGGTGTATTTGGCGTGTAATTCCATCCCGAGCTGGAAATGGTCCGTGGGTTCGCCATTTTTGCCCAAGCCCAGGTTGCCGGTGGCGACACCTTTGACCGAACCATCGTCGCGATAGAGGATTTCAGCGGCGGCAAAGCCCGGGAAAATCTCGACGCCCAGCGCTTCGGCCTGGGTGCCTAACCAGCGCACCACATTGGCCAGGCTGATGACGTAGTTGCCGTGGTTATGCAAGCTGGCGGGGAGTGCCCAGCCCGGTACTTTACGGGCGCCGTCTTTGGTCAGGAACAGGAAACGATCTTCGGTGACCGGGGTGTTCAAGGGGGCGCCTTGTTGTTTCCAGTCGGGTATCAGTTCATTGAGTGCAATCGGGTCCATCACGGCCCCGGACAAGATGTGGGCACCGATTTCGGAGCCTTTCTCCAGGACGCATACGCCCAGTTCGACGCCTTTTTCAGCCGCTTGCTGTTTCAGGCGTATCGCGGCGGAGAGCCCTGCCGGGCCGCCACCTACGATCACTACGTCATATTCCATCGACTCGCGTGGGCCGTACTGCTCTATCAGATTGGTCGGGGTCATTAGTCTAGTTTTATCTGCCGGTGGGTTATGATTTTACTGGGATGTGGCGGCTAGTGCGTAAAAAACGCAGCAGCAATCCCAATCGAGCCTGAAATGCTTTTAGCACGATCGTACTATTTCATGATAGCTTAATGCGTAGAATCCATGCTCGAATTAAGCCCTTGAGCAGTTCAAACCGAAGTAAACAGAGGTCACCATGGGTCGTTCGATCAATCTTGAAGGCAAAGTTGCACTGGTTACTGGCGCGTCCAGTGGCTTGGGCAAGCGTTTTGCCCAAATTCTTTCCATGGCCGGCGCCAAAGTCGTATTGGCCAGCCGTCGCACCGAGCGTCTTAAAGAGTTGCGTGCCGAGATCGAGGCTGCCGGCGGGGCAGCCCATGTGGTTGCGTTGGATGTCACCGACCACGCCAGTATCAAGGCCGCCGTCGCTCATGCGGAAACCGAGGCCGGCACGATCGATATCCTGGTCAATAATTCCGGCGTATCGACCACCCAAAGACTGGTGGATGTGACGCCGGAAGATTTCGAATTCGTCTTCGATACCAATACCCGCGGCGCTTTTTTTGTGGCGCAGGAAGTGGCCAAGCGCATGATCATGCGCGGTAATCCGAATGGCAAACCGACGTATCGCATAATCAATATCGCTTCGATGGCAGGCTTGAAAGTACTGCCGCAAATCGGCTTGTATTCGATGAGCAAGGCGGCGGTGGTGCATATGACCAAAGCCATGGCGCAAGAATGGGGGCGTCATGGGATCAATGTGAACGCCATTTGCCCGGGTTATATCGATACCGAAATCAATCATCATCATTGGTCCAGCGAAGGCGGTCAGAAGCTATTGCAGATGCTGCCGCGCAAGCGCGTCGGCGCTCCTGAGGACTTGGACGGGCTGTTGCTGCTGCTGGCCTCGGACGATTCGCAATTTATCAACGGCGCGGTGATTTCCGCCGACGACGGATTTGGTGTTTGAGTGTTTTTTTTATCAATAGTTAGAAAGGTCGTAATCCAGTGAGTGATTTTCAATTAGTCCACACCTGCACCATGCCCATACGCTGGGGCGACATGGATGCGTTCGGGCATGTCAATAACACCAACTTTTTCCGTTATATGGAGCAGGCTCGCATCGAATGGCTGGAATCCCTGGGGCTGGCGTCCGTCGGCGACAGCGGCACCGGCCCGGTGATCGTCAATGCCCAGATGACGTTTTTGAAGCAATTGCAGTACCCCGGCGACGTACTGTGTCATACCCTGGCCGGCCAGCCGGGCCGCAGCAGCCTCGAAACGCATTTTGAACTGCGCCGGGCCGACGATCCGGCCACGCTGGTGGCTCAGGGCAGCGCCAAAGTAGTGTGGGTCGACTACGCCTCCGGCCGCTCGACACCGATGCCCGATACCCTGCGCGCCAGAGTGGAGGGGGAGCGACCCTTGAAGGTCGACGCGGCCTGAAAATCGATACCCGCCGCTCCTCGCTACCCGCTACCCGGCCCCTGGGTTGGCTGCCCACGACGGATTGTCGCGGGCAGCCTTGGCTGTCCCGGCAAGCACGGTTTGTCGCCCGCGTGCAAGCAAAGCGCGGCGAGCTATGGCTTACTCTGATTGCGCAATGCACCATGCGAGGCGTACCCTATAGGGCGATCTGTGCCTGATAGATTAGACGATAGAGGGACTTAGATGAATAAACTGTATCCCAGCGCTCAAGCGGCGTTGGCGGACGTGGTCAAGGACGGCCAGACGTTCGCGGTGGGCGGCTTCGGCCTGTGCGGCATTCCCGAGGCGCTGATTGGCGCGCTGCGCGACTCGGGCGTGAAGGATCTGACCTGTATCAGCAATAACGCCGGGGTCGACGGTTTCGGCTTGGGCTTGTTGCTGGAAACGCGCCAGGTCAAAAAAATGATCTCGTCGTATGTGGGTGAAAACAAGGAGTTCGAACGCCAGTACCTGGCCGGCGAACTGGAACTTGAATTCACCCCGCAAGGCACCTTGGCCGAGAAGCTGCGTGCCGGCGGCTCGGGCATTCCGGCCTTTTTTACCAAGACCGGTTACGGCACCGTGGTGGCCGAGGGCAAGGAAATTCGCGAATTCAACGGCGAACCCTACGTCATGGAGCACTCGCTGACGGCCGATATCGCTCTGGTGAAGGCCTGGAAAGCAGATAAATCGGGCAACCTGATTTACCGCCGCACCGCGCGTAACTTCAACCCGATGTGCGCCATGGCCGGCAAAATTACCGTGGTCGAGGTTGAGGAAATCGTTGAGACGGGCACTTTCGACCCCGATGAAATCCACACGCCGGGTATTTTCGTGCAGCGTATCGTGCTGAATGCCCACCCCGAAAAACGTATCGAACAACGTATCGTCCGCAGCGCGGCCGGCTCTAACTAAGCAAGTAAGGAGGCAGAACATGGCCTGGACTCGGGACGAAATGGCGGCGCGCGCCGCAGGTGAATTGCAAGACGGATTTTATGTGAACCTGGGTATCGGCTTGCCGACCCTGGTCGCCAACCATGTGCCTGCAGGCATGGAGGTCTGGCTGCAATCGGAAAATGGCCTGCTTGGCATTGGACCGTCGCCGTATGAAGACGAAGTCGATGCCGATTTGATCAACGCGGGCAAACAGACGGTTACGACTTTGCCCGGCTCGTCGATTTTTTCTTCGGCCGACTCGTTTGCCATGATCCGCGGCGGGCATATCAACCTGGCGATTCTCGGCGCGATGCAGATCAGTGCGACGGGCGACCTCGCCAACTGGATGATTCCCGGCAAGATGATCAAGGGCATGGGCGGCGCGATGGATCTGGTGGCCGGCGTCAAGCGTGTGGTGGTGATCATGGAGCACGTGGCGAAAGGCGATCAGCACAAGATCCTCGATAAATGCACCTTGCCGCTTACAGGCGTCGGTGTGGTCAACAAAATCATCACCGACCTGTGTGTGCTCGACGTGACCCCTGAGGGCTTGAAGCTGACGGAATTGGCTCCCGGCGTCAGTATCGACGAAATCAAGCAAAAGACCGGTGCGCCTGTCGATACCAGCGCCCTGTCGTAAACTCCGAACGGCCGGCGAGGTGCGGCCGGCGTGGATGCCCTTGGCTTGTACGCGATGATCGACGGCGGTTTGCGCGGGGACGGCAGGCACCGTAAATAAAGCGGGCAGAGCGATCTGTCCGCTTTTTTTTTACGGCGGCACTGAAGCCGCGTTAAAATCCGGATTGAATCTTGCCGTGTTTTGATTGTCTGTGTTGGGCAGTCTTGTTTGCGATGGCTACTGCACGGTGCCATTTTTCTCTCAGCGTTTATCTGCGCCATGGACAAGGAATTCATATGTCAAAATTGCAAACAGATCACGCTTTTGTCCAGCCTCGCAGCAGTCATGTCGTTTGCCTGAGCCCCGCCGGCTTGCATCGGATGGCATATACGGAATGGGGCGACCCCGCCAATCCCAGGGTGCTGATATGCGCTCACGGGCTGACGCGCTGCGGTCGCGACTTCGATGTTTTGGCCCAACGCCTGAGCAGCGACTACCGGGTGGTGTGCCCCGATGTGGTGGGGCGCGGTTTATCGGATTGGCTTGCCAATCCGGCTTCTTACGTTTTACCCCAGTATGTTGCCGATATGGTGACGCTGATTGCGCGCCTGGGAGTTGAAACGGTGGACTGGTTTGGCACTTCGATGGGAGGATTGATCGGTTTGTCTTTGGCCGGTTTGCCGAATACGCCGATTACCCGCCTGCTGCTCAACGATATCGGCCCGCATCTTGACCCTGAGGCATTGGAGCGTATCGTCGCCTATCTTGGGCAACCGGTGAGCTTCAAGTCGGAGCAAGAGGGTATCGATTATCTGGCCGCGGTGGCGCTGTCCTTCGGCCCGCATACGCCGGAGCAATGGCGTGCGCTGAACGGCCCGCTGTTGGTCGAACGCGATGGTGCCTGGCATGTGCGCTACGATCCGCAAGTCTCAGCCGCGTTCAGCACTGCAACGCCGGAACTGATGGCGGCGGGCGAAGCCGCGCTGTGGCAGCTGCTGGAAAATTTCAACGGACCGACCTTGGTGGTGCGCGGCGCCGAGTCCGATTTATTGTCGCGCGATACCGTCGGCTTGATGAAACAACGCGGCAAGCATATCAGCAGCGTCGAAATTAACGGTGTCGGACATGCGCCCACCTTCGTGCCCGACGATCAGATCCGCATTGCGGAAGCTTTTTTTCTGGGCAGTCATTAACACGCCAGTCAATCGCCTGTAGGGGTTTGGTAAGCATTACGTGGTTAAATGGGGTATCGAATTATGGCAATCAGCCGTCTGCACGTAGGAAAACGTTTGTCGGAAGTGGCAATTCATAACCGTACCGTCTATTTGGCGGGACAAATTGCTGAAGATACGCAGCAGGATATTGTGGGCCAGACGCGCGAAGTGCTGGGTCATATCGATCGCCTGCTGGCCGAAGCGGGCAGCGACAAAACGCTGATCCTGTCGGCACAGATTTTTATCAGTAATATGAGCCACTTCCCAGGCATGAATGAAGTCTGGGATAGTTGGGTCGCCGCCGGCCATGCACCGACCCGTGCCACGGTTGAAGCCAAGCTGGCCAATCCGGCCTGCCTGGTGGAAGTGGTGGTGGTTGCCGCGCAGCGCGACTAAGCCGCCGCTGGTTTGCGTCGTTGGACCCCGGGCGGTTGACCCGAGGCTGCCGACCGAGCCAACGACTTGAGCCGGGCCCGCTGTGTAGTTTGATTGATTGTGTTTTTGTTAAAGTTGTCTGCCATGCAAACCGAACCTCCTGAAATACTCTCGGCGTCCTTTGAAGACGCATTGGGGTTTGTGCGCGAGCAGGCAGGCGATAGTGTGCTGTCATCGGGTGAGTCGATGGTGGAACATGCCCTGGGTACCGCGCACATCGTCGAAAAGCTGCGGGTCGACAAAGCGACCCTGCTCGCAGCGGTGCTGTTCCCGCTGTCCTTGCTTATCGATAATCCCGAAAAAATCCTCACCGAACGGTTCGGCGAAGAAATCTCCGCGCTCGTCATCGATGTGCGCAAATTATTGAAACTGGGCGTGGTCAGCGTCAAGGCCGCCGGAGCGCAACCGGGTGAAGGACGTGAGGCCGCGGCGGCCCGCCGGGCGCAGGTTGAAGCCTTGCGCAAAATGCTGCTGGCGTTCGCCCAGGATATCCGGGTGGTCTTGATCCGGCTTGCCTCGCGCTTGCAGACGCTGCGCTTTCACGCGGCAACCAAGACTTCGCCGGCGGACGGCGTGCCGCAAGAAACGCTGGATATTTATGCACCCCTGGCGAATCGTCTGGGTATCTGGCAACTCAAGTGGGAGCTTGAAGATCTGGCTTTCCGTTTCCAGGAGCCGGATACCTACAAGCAGATTGCACGCTTGCTCGACGAAAAACGCGTCGAGCGCGAAGGTTACGTCAAAAGCGCCATTGAGCGTTTGCAGCATGAATTGGCGACGGCGGGCATCGAAGCCGAGGTGAGCGGGCGACCCAAGCATATCTACAGCATCTGGCGCAAGATGCACGGCAAGGATCTCGATTTCACCGAGATGTACGATGTGCGCGCCTTTCGCGTCATCGTGCCGGATGTCAAAGATTGCTACACGGTGCTGGGCATCGTGCACAACATCTGGCAGCCGATTCCCAAAGAATTCGATGACTACATCTCGCGGCCCAAGCCCAACGGCTATAAGTCGCTGCATACGGTGGTGATCGGCGAAGACGGACGGGCCTTCGAAGTGCAGATCCGCACCCAGGAAATGCATAACTTTGCCGAATACGGCATTGCGGCGCACTGGCGTTATAAAGAAGCCGGCGTGCGCGGGTATTCGGGGCAGTTCAATGCCGATGACGAATACGACGAAAAAATTGCCTGGCTGCGCCAGTTGCTGGCCTGGAAAAGCGATGTCGGCGATGCTGAGCAAGGTGATGAAGAGCTGGCCGAAGAACATTGGGAGCAGTTGAAAAATACCGCTATCGACGACCATATCTATGTGTTGACGCCGCAAGCGCGGGTGGTGGCGCTGCCGCAAGGGGCGACCGCGGTCGATTTCGCTTATCACTTGCATACCGAACTCGGCCATCGCTGCCGCGGGGCGCGTATCGAAGGTGCGATGGTGCCGTTGAACACGCCTTTGCGTAACGGCCAGACGGTCGAGATCGTGGCGATCAAGCAGGGCGGCCCGTCACGCGACTGGCTTAATCCGCAGCTCGGTTATTTGCAAAGCCCGCGGGCGCGCGCCAAGGTACGCGCGTGGTTCAACACCATCGATCACCAGGACACCATCAATGCGGGCCGCGCCTTGGTCGAAAAGACCTTGCAACGCGAAGGCAAGACTTCGGTCAACCTGGATGAATTGGCGGGCAAGCTGGGTTTCAAGTCGACCGAGGAGTTGTTTGTTCAGGTCGGCAAGGAAGAATTCAGCCTGCGCCTGGTGGAACAAGCTTTGCATGATGCACCGCCGGCGGAACCGGTTGAACTTGAGCCGGCCTCGATTGCCAAAAAGAGCAGCGGTTCCAGCGTCGCGGAGGGCGCGTCCAGCGGCGTGCTGGTGGTGGGCGTGGGCAAGCTGTTGACACAATTGGCGCGCTGCTGCCGTCCGGCGCCCCCCGACGAAATTGCCGGTTTTGTGACGCGCGGCAAAGGGGTGTCGATCCATCGGCTCGATTGTCCCAGTTTTGTCCGAATTGCCGCGCGCGCGCCCGAGCGTGTATTGCAAACCGCATGGTCGGGCGACGTGCTGGAAGGGCGCGGCCAGAGTGTTTATCCGGTCGATATCGCGATTGAAGCTTCGGATCGGCAGGGCTTGTTGCGCGATATCTCCGAAGTGTTCGCGCGGGAAAAGATCAATGTGATCGGCGTCAAAACCGTTTCCAAACGTCACACGGCGTATATGCAATTCACGGTTGAAGTCTCCAGCGGGGCGCAAGTGCAGCGCGCGCGGATCCTGCTCGGCGAAATCTCGGGCGTGGTGCGCGCGGATCGCAAGGTGTGAGATGCATTTTGTCTTGCCGTCGTCAGCGCGCCCATGCTGCGCGACGGATCGCCGCTAACGCATCGGCAGCTGGCATATGGTCTTGTAGCAAAAGAGAAAATTTGTTGACGGTACAGCAATGGATCGCTCAACGATGACGCCGTGAGCAATCTTCAAGCTCGGTTTTTACGCGGGAAGATAAAAATATTCTCACGAGACGCTTGGCAAAACCTGAAAAGCTCCTTATAATCGCTTTCTCCTTAGGCTCGTAGCTCAGCTGGTTAGAGCACCACCTTGACATGGTGGGGGTCGTTGGTTCGAGTCCAATCGAGCCTACCAACGAAAACGAGTCCTGAAGAACATCTCGGGACTTGAGTAGTAAATATGTAATTAATGTGCAACAAGCGTGCAATAAGCGCAAAGGTCTGGTTATGACACCGCGAACGTCTCCCGCTATGATGTCGGAGCGACGCTAAGTCGAGGACCTTTCGCGAGCTTGAAAAAATGCGGCCTCGACGGGCCGCATTTTTTTTGTCCGCGTTTTTTCACCTGCGAGGCTGGCGCGTCAGATTGACGGCCGCGGCGCATTCTTAGATAAAACCGTCGTAACGCGACGGTCGGGAGAGCAGAATGATCTCAGTACGTCTGCCGGATGGCTCACAGCGACAGTTCGACCAGGCGGTCACGATTGCTGAAGTCGCTGCGTCGATAGGTCCGGGACTCGCAAAGGCGGCGCTTGGCGGCAAACTCGACGGTGTATTGGTCGATACCAGCACCTTGATCGAGCATGATGCCGAATTGGCTATCGTGACCGAAAAAGACCCCGAAGGACTGGAGATCATTCGTCACTCGACGGCCCATTTGCTGGCCGCCGCGGTTAAAGAGCTGTTTCCCGAAGCCCAGGTCACGATCGGCCCGGTGATCGACAATGGCTTTTATTACGACTTCGCTTATAGCCGGCCCTTCACGCCGGAAGATCTCGAGAAAATCGAGAAGCGCATGGGCGAGATCGCCAAGAAGGACCAGCCGGTCACGCGCCGTGTGGTGTCGCGCGATGAGGCGGTGGCCTATTTCAAGAGCCTGGGTGAAAACTACAAGGCTGAGTTGATCGAAGCGATTCCGGCCAATGACGAGATCAAACTTTATTCGCACGGCGATTTCACCGACCTGTGCCGCGGCCCGCATGTGCCGTCGACGGGCAAGCTGAAGGTCTTCAAGCTGATGAAGCTGGCCGGCGCCTATTGGCGCGGCGACTCGAAGAACGAGCAATTGCAGCGCATCTACGGTACCGCCTGGATCAAGAAGGAAGACCAGGAAGCGTACCTGCATATGCTGGAAGAAGCGGAGAAGCGCGATCACCGCAAACTCGGCAAACAGCTTGACTTGTTCCATCTGCAAGACGAAGCGCCGGGCATGGTGTTCTGGCATCCGAAGGGCTGGTCGATCTGGCAGCAGGTCGAGCAATATGTGCGGCGCCGTCTGAGCGAAGTCGGCTACCAGGAAATCAAGACGCCGATGATCATGGACCGCTCCTTGTGGGAGCGCTCCGGCCATTGGCAGAATTACCGCGAAGGCATGTTCACCACCGAATCGGAAAAACGCGATTACGCGATCAAGCCGATGAATTGCCCGGGCCATGTGCTGGTGTTTAATCATGGCCTGCGCTCTTATCGCGATCTGCCGCTGCGTTTTGCCGAATTTGGCTCGTGTCACCGCAATGAAACCTCGGGTGCGCTGCATGGTTTGATGCGCGTGCGCGGTTTTGTGCAGGACGATGCGCATATTTTCTGCACCGAAGATCAAGTGATTGCCGAATCGATTGCCTTCAATACGCTCGCCATGAGCATGTATAAAGATTTCGGTTTCGATCAGATCGACGTCAAGCTGTCGCTGCGCCCTGAGTTGCGCGCCGGCACCGACGCAACCTGGGACCGCTCGGAGCAGGGCCTGCGCGATGCGCTGTCCGCTTGCGGCGTGAGCTGGGAAGAATTGCCGGGTGAGGGCGCGTTTTATGGCCCCAAAGTCGAATATCACATCAAGGACGCGCTGGGCCGTTCATGGCAATGTGGTACCTTGCAGCTCGATTTGGTATTGCCTGAGCGCCTGGATGCCGAATATGTGACCGAAGAAAATGGGCGCAAACGCCCGGTCATGCTGCATCGCGCGATTTTGGGCTCGATGGAGCGTTTTATCGGCATTTTGATCGAAAACTTCGCCGGGGCCATGCCGGTTTGGCTCGCGCCGGTGCAGGCGATGGTGCTGAGTATTACGGAAAATCAGAGCGAATATGCGCAGAATCTGACCCAAACGTTGAAAAAACAAGGGCTTAGGGTCGAGAGTGATTTGCGCAATGAGAAAATAAGCTATAAAATACGCGAACACGCGCTTGAAAAAGTGCCTTACCTCCTCGTGGTGGGCGATAAAGAGCGTGAAACGAATACGGTAGCCGTGCGTGCCCGTGGCGGGGTCGACCTGGGTTCCATGCAGGTCGACGCATTGCTGGAACTGTTGCAAAAGCAAGTGCAAACGTTCCAGTAACCCGCTGCGATGCAGGCACGGCTAAGTTTTTTGAATTTTTAAAGGAAACGTAACATCGCTACGGATAAGTCTGCTCACCGCATCAACGGCGAAATCACCGCACTTGAAGTGCGCTTGGTTGGAATTGAGGGTGAAGCCCTGGGTATCGTGAAACTGGCCGATGCGTTCCGTTTATCGGAAGCGTCAGATGTGGATCTGGTCGAAATTGCGCCTCAGGCAGTGCCCCCGGTCTGCCGTTTGATGGATTACGGCAAGTTCAAGTACCAGGAATCAAAAAAGGCCCATGAAGCCAAGCTGAAACAGAAAGTCATCCAGGTCAAGGAAGTCAAATTCCGTCCCGGTACCGATGACGGCGATTATTCTGTAAAGCTGCGCATGCTGGTCCGTTTCCTGGACGAAGGCGACAAGACGAAAATCACGTTGCGTTTCCGTGGTCGCGAAATGGCCCACCAAGAACTTGGTATGCGCGTGCTGGAACGCCTGCGCACCGATCTGGACGAATACGGTCAGGTCGAGCAAATGCCGAAGATGGAAGGGCGCCAGATGGTGATGGTGTTGTCGCCCAAGAAAAAGAAGTAAGCATTGAATTCGGTGTCGCTGTGGCGCGCTTTTCGCGTGTCGCATCGATGTCCGGTTTCTGGATGGCGATTGGGTTGCCATTCCGGAAGCGGTATTGGACCGGGTCAAACCGGAACCGATGCCGCATATAAGTGAACGTAGGTTTTAAAAGGGCAGCGATAGCTGCACACCCACGCTCATCTAAAAAAACCTGGAGTTGTTTCATGCCAAAGATGAAAACCAAGAAGAGTGCTGCAAAGCGCTTCGTGGTGCGTCCGGGCGGTACCGTCAAGCGCGGTCAAGCCTTCAAGCGCCACATTTTGACCAAGAAGACGACGAAGAACAAACGTCAACTTCGCGGTACCGTGGGTATTCACGCAGCGGATATGCCGTCCATCCGCTCGATGTTGCCGTACGCATAATCCCAACACTCACAGGAGCAAACTATGCCTAGAGTTAAACGTGGGGTTACCGCACGGGCCCGTCACAAAAAGATCATTGACTTGGCGAAGGGCTATCGTGGCCGTCGCAATAATGTCTATCGTATTGCTAAACAAGCTGTCATGCGCGCCGGGCAATATGCCTATCGCGATCGCCGCAACAAGAAACGTGTGTTCCGCCGCTTGTGGATCGCCCGTATCAATGCGGCCGTGCGTCAGCACGACATGACGTACAGCGTGTTCATCAACGGCCTGAAACGGTCGCAGATCGAACTCGACCGTAAGGTCTTGGCCGACATGGCGGTGTTCGATAAACCTGCTTTCGCGGCTATCGTGAATCAGGTGAAGGCCACCGTCGCGCATTAATGCGGCTAGCATGTTGCCGGTTTAACCGCCGGCAGCAAGATGCGTAGACAGCCGCATCGCCGGGGTCAAACCTGGCAGTGCGGTAAAAACGGGGCTCTCACCGAGCCCCGTTTTTGTTGGTGCTTTGGTTCGTGTCAGGGGTGTGCTCGGTTCGTACTCAGTTTGCACTTCAACACGTAAAAGACAGGTGAAGCCGGAGTTCTCTCGATCGGAATCATGCCGGGTTCACGGTTTTAAACCAAGAATAGATGCAGTGGAGTCAAGACCGGCAGGCCGGGGCTCACGCTGAAAGACAGACGCTTACAAGAAGGGCTCCATGGATCTGGAACAGATTGTCTCGGATGCACGTACTGCATTCGCCAACGCCGCTGACGCTGCGACACTCGAAAACGAGAAGGCGCGTTTCCTTGGTAAGGCCGGCAAACTGACTGAATTGCTCAAAGGTCTGGGCAAGCTGGACCCTGATACGCGCAAGACGGAAGGCGCGCGTATCAACCTGATCAAACAACAGGTCGAAGAAGCGCTGACGGCACGCCGTCAAGCTTTGGCCGATGCGCTGATGGATCAGCGCCTGGCCACCGAAGCGATCGACGTGACACTGCCGGGCCGCGGCGCCGGCGTGGGCAGTTTGCATCCGGTGATGCGTACCTGGGAACGGGTCGAACAGATTTTCCGGACCATCGGTTTTGACGTGGCCGACGGCCCCGAAATCGAAAACGACTGGTACAACTTTACCGCCTTGAACAGCCCGGAAAACCATCCGGCACGTTCGATGCAGGACACGTTCTATATCGACGCCAAGGATGACGGCGGCCGCCAGTTGCTGTTGCGCACGCATACCAGCCCGATGCAGGTACGTTATGCCCGCATGAATCGTCCGCCGATCAAGGTGATTGCCCCCGGGCGCACCTATCGCGTCGACAGCGACGCAACCCATTCGCCCATGTTCAACCAGGTTGAAGGGCTGTGGATAGACGAGAACATCAGCTTTGCCGACCTGAAAGGCGTGTATAGCGATTTTCTCTGCCGCTTCTTCGAGCGCGACGATATCCAGCTACGTTTTCGCCCCTCGTATTTTCCCTTCACCGAGCCGTCAGCCGAAATCGACATGATGTTCGAGCAGGGCAAAAACGCCGGAAAGTGGCTGGAAATCTCGGGTTCGGGGCAAGTGCATCCGAACGTGATCCGCAATATGGGACTGGACCCGGAGCGTTACATCGGGTTTGCCTTCGGTAGCGGCCTCGAACGTCTGGCCATGTTGCGTTACGGCGTGCAGGACTTGCGTCTCTTTTTTGAAAACGATTTGCGCTTCCTGAAACAGTTTGCTTGAAGTGAGTGAGCGCGGGCGCGTTCCGCGCCGCTTCCTGAAAACAGAAAGCCGGCCTGTGCCGGGACCGATAGTCGACAGCATCGATCCCGGCACAGGCCTCTAGCAAATCCAACCTTCACCGAATACTGACACTCATGCAATTCCCAGAATCCTGGCTCAGAAGTTTCGTCGATCCCGCATTGTCGACCGACGCACTGGCACACGCACTGACGATGGCCGGCCTTGAAGTCGAAGGGCTGCGCCCGGTTGCACCGCCGACCTCCAACATCGTGGTCGGTAAAGTGTTGGAAACCGCCAAACATCCGAATGCCGACAAGCTGAACATTTGCCAGGTCGATGTCGGTACCGGCCATAACCTGACCATTGTCTGCGGCGCACCCAATGTCGCGCCCGGCATCAAAGTGCCGTGCGCGCTGGTCGGCGCGAAATTGCCGCCGGCCGAAGAGGGCGGCGCACCGTTCGAGATCAAGTTGAGCCAATTGCGTGGCGTCGAAAGCCAAGGCATGTTGTGCTCGGCGCGCGAACTCAAACTGAGCGAAGACCACGGCGGTCTGCTGATTTTGCCGGATGACGCGCAGATCGGCCAAGATATTCGCGACACCTTGAAGCTTGACGACACCATTTTTGAAATCAAGCTGACGCCCAACAAAGCCGACTGCCTGTCGGTCTTCGGCATCGCCCGCGAGGTCGCGGCGATTACCGGTGCGCCGTTGTTGAACCCGGCATTCCCGGCGGCGAAGGTGAGTCTGGACGAGCGTCTGCCGGTTACCCTCTCCGCGCCGGATCTGTGCGGGCGTTTTTCCGGACGCGTGATTCGCCACGTCAATGCGCGTGCCGCCACGCCGGCCTGGATGGTTTCGCGACTGGAACGCGCAGGACAACGTAGCGTCTCGGCGCTGGTCGATATCTCGAATTACGTGATGCTCGAACTCGGCCGCCCGTCGCATGTGTTCGACCTCGACAAAATTCACGGCGGCATCGACGTGCGCTGGGGCCGTCCCGGGGAAACGCTGAAACTGCTCAACGGCACCACTATCGAGCTGGATGCCGGCGTGGGAGTGATCGCCGATACGCAGCAAGTCGAAAGCCTGGCCGGGATCATGGGCGGCGACAGCACCGCGGTGACGCTGGACACCCAGCATATCTATCTGGAAGCCGCATTCTGGTGGCCCGACAGCATCCGCGGCCGCGCCCGCCGCTACAACTTCTCGACCGATGCCGCGCATCGCTTCGAGCGTGGCGTCGACTATGCCACCACGGTTGAACATATCGAGCGCATCACCGCGCTGATTCTTGAGATCTGCGGCGGAAACGCCGGTCCGGTGGACGACCAAAGCGTCAATGTGCCGACGCGTGCGCCCGTTACCATGCGGGTTTCGCGCGCCAATCGGATCCTCGGCATCACCGTCGATGCAGACCAGATCGCGGACATTTTCACGCGCCTGGGCTTGTCCTTCGAGCGTAGCGCGGACGCGTTTGTCGTCACGCCACCGTCCTATCGTTTCGATATTGAAATAGAAGAAGACTTGATTGAAGAAGTCGCGCGCATCTACGGCTTCGAAAAAATCCCGGCACGTCCGCCGATCGCGGCCAATGCGATGCGCCAGACCAACGAAGCGCAGCGCAGCATCCACACCATCCGGCATCAGATCGCGGCGCGCGATTATGCCGAAATCGTCAGCTTCAGCTTTGTTGAAGAAGAGTGGGAACGCGATTTTGCCGGCAGCACTACGCCGATCCGCCTGCTAAACCCGATTTCGAGCCAGATGTCGGTGATGCGCAGCTCGCTGATGGGCAGCTTGATCAGCACCTTGCGCCATAATTTGAACCGCCGTGCCGACCGGGTTCGCTTATTTGAAATCGGCCGCGTCTTCCATCGTCACCCGAGTATCAAGGCCGGTGAACTGAGCGTCGAAGGTTTTGCCCAGCCGAAGATGGCCGGCGCCCTGGCTTATGGGCCGGTGCTTGAGGAGCAGTGGGGCAATACCACCCGCGCGGTCGATTATTTCGACCTCAAGGGCGACCTGGAAGCCTTGTTGGCGCCGGCCGTCGCACGTTTTGTGCCGGGTGAGCATCCGGCCTTGCATCCGGGCCGCAGCGCACAAATCGAACTGGACGGCGTGGTGGTCGGCTGGCTCGGTGAATTGCACCCGCGCTGGCTGCAAAAGTACGATTTGCCGCATGCGCCGGTGTTATTTGAAATTGAAGCTGAAGCGCTGATCGCACGCGGTTTGCCGCAACCGACCGAAGTGCCGAAATTCCCGCCGGTACGGCGCGATATCGCGCTGGTGGTGGGTCAGGAAATCAGTGTTCAATCCTTGGTGGATGAGATGCAAAAAGCGCGCCTGGAAGAGGTTTGCAAACCTGTCCAGCGTATCGCTTTGTTCGACGAATTCCGACCCAAAGCCGGCATCGCCGGTGGGCTCGCGCCGCACGAGAAAAGCCTTGCGTTCCGTGTTACCTTGCAAGATACTGGTGGCACACTGCAAGACGAAACAGTTGATTTGGCCATCAAAACGATGGTCGACCGGCTGGCTCGAGTATATGGCGCAAGGTTGCGCGGTTGATCGGCGTTCTCCCTAACTCCCCTCCACCGCATCTCAGCTTGGCGCCCATTTTTTTTATATGAACGAAATGAACTCGAGTGAATTTGAAGCACTGGTATCCCTGCAGCGAGACGCACAGCTCCGCGATCATCAGATGCAAACAAGTCCGGTTACTGATACACCGACGCTGACCAAAGCCGAATTGGCCGAACTGTTGTTCGACCATGTCGGCTTGAATAAGCGTGAGGCCAAGGATATGGTCGAAGCCTTCTTTGAGGTCATTCGTGACGCGCTGGAAGGCGGCGAAAGCGTGAAGCTGTCGGGGTTCGGCAATTTTCAATTGCGTGACAAACCACAGCGTCCGGGCCGCAATCCCAAGACCGGCGAAGCAATCCCTATTGCCGCCCGGCGGGTAGTGACCTTTCATGCGAGTCAGAAACTCAAGGTACTGGTTGAAGGCGGCGCAGAATCGACCGCAGCATTTGCCCGTTAATTTGTCCGTTAATTCGAACCGTCAGCATCAAGCGGCCGTAGCCTCACTTTGAACTTTTGATCGAGTGACGATGGAAAAAGTCACACTGCCTCCCATCCCCGCGAAACGCTACTTCACCATTGGCGAAGTCAGCGAGCTATGCGGCGTCAAGCCGCATGTGCTGCGTTATTGGGAGCAGGAATTCACGCAGCTTAAACCGGTAAAACGGCGCGGCAATCGCCGCTATTATCAGCACCACGAAGTGCTGCTGATTCGCCGTATCCGCGAGCTGCTGTACGAGCAGGGGTTCACCATCAACGGTGCGCGCAACCGCCTCGACGCCCGCGAAAGCAATCGGCGCGATGCCGCGGAAGCCGAGAGCAATCTCTTGGCCGAAGCCATGGAAGCGAGCGGCTCGGAATTGATCCCGGTGGATGTGAGTCAGTTGCGCGATGAACTGCTGCAACTGATCGACTTCCTGGCCGGACACAAAGGTGAGCTCGAAGGGCAACATACAGGGCCGCATGAAAGCGCAAACGAAAGCGAATAAACAAATGCATTTTTTGTCGTAATCGGCTTTCAAATGCGGCGACAACTCTGATACAATTTCGGTCTTCGGGAGTCCTCCAAAGGGACTTCCCGATGAAATGGCTGAACGCCATTTCATCTCGGGGCGTAGCGCAGCCTGGTAGCGTACCTGGATGGGGTCCAGGTGGTCGGAGGTTCAAATCCTCTCGCCCCGACCAAGAGAATCAAAGGGTTACAGATTTCGGTCTGTAACCCTTTTTTCTTGGTTACCAAAATTCTACACACTTTTCTATACACAAACTGTTCGGGCGCGGGGCGGGCCAAGCTTCACGCCGAAGCCCAGTTAGGGAGCCTATGCCGGTTCAGCTTACAGACGCAAATAGACCATGTTCATCGCCTAAACATAGGCGGCGGGAAGCGCTCCTGCGGCATGCAGTTCCTCTAACCTTTTCATTGCAGCAAATGGCTTGCTTGCGCCCTTTGAAACTGTGTAACCCAGTTGGCCTTCCAGGTCGTCTGGGCGGGCCGTGTGTACTGCGTTGACCGCATTAGGCGGGAGGGGGCGGCGGCATTGTGCGCGGCGGAAGCGTGTACGTCCTTGCATGGCTGTACAGCTTGGTGAAGGCAAATGCCTGAATATGGAAAAACAGCCTGTGGGGGTAGGAAGAATTCACAGATGGCCGAGCATGAGTGTTGTCGATGCAGCGACGGTTGATTCTCCAGCGCTCATTTCATGCATGTACTGTAAAATTTTGGAATAACTTGAGGCCGCCCATTCTCACTGGGGAAACGGGCGGTGACATCAAACTCGCGGGTGCGTTTGTTAGGCTGCATCGTGCCCGGTACGGTGTCGGAGCCGAGACTGCGTAGCCCCGAGCTAGCCGAGGTATGTGATGGATGTCTTTAAGTTTCGCGAACATATTGTCGACGAATACGAACAGTTCACCCGCAGTTTCACGCGAATCCAGGCCGAGGACATTCGCGATTACGTCAACGAGCAATACGTCAGCCAAAGATACTGGCCAGAACCGCTCATCCAGATTAATCCGAATTTCAAATCCGGTGGCACAGTAGAAGAGTTCGTCGCTGCCGGGCAGTTGAGCGCCCAGTGTGCAGACATTTTTCGTCTCGGAAAATCACCGTCTTCAGCGGGAGTTTCGCTGCCGCTGCACAAGCATCAGGCCGAGGCTATCAGCCTGGCTGCTGCCGGCGAGAGCTATGTCCTGACAACCGGCACTGGCTCAGGCAAGTCACTCAGCTATTTCATCCCCATCATCGACGCATGTCTTAAAGGCAAGGCCGCAGACCCGACCGCCAGGACCCGGGCCATCGTCATTTACCCAATGAATGCGTTGGCCAACTCGCAGCTTGAGGAACTGAAAAAATTCCTCGGCTCAAATCCGACAGAGCGGGCCGTAACCTTTGGACGCTACACGGGCCAGGAATCTGAAGAAGAGCGGCAGGCCATGGCCGCCAATCCGCCCGACATCCTGCTCACCAACTTCATGATGCTCGAACTGCTGATGACCCGGCAGAGTGACATCGACAAGGCCGTGATGCGCAACGCCAAAGGGCTGCGCTTCCTTGTGCTGGATGAACTCCACACCTACCGCGGCCGCCAGGGTGCGGATGTCGCGCTGCTCGTTCGCCGTGTGCGTGAGGCGCTTGCGGAAAACCTTATCTGCATCGGTACCTCGGCCACGATGGCTACCGAAGGCACGCAGATGGAGCGAAACGCCATCGTCGCGGGCGTTGCTTCCCGAATGTTTGGCACGAACATCCTCGACCGGAACATCGTTACCGAATCGCTGCGTCGTGTTACGCCGGAAGAAGAAACCATTGCGACTGTTTCACCCCGCCTCGGTGAGGCTATACGCGCCGGCGTACCTGAGACCACCGATTTTGTTTCGTTGGCGTCACACCCTGTGTCCATCTGGGTCGAATTGACCTTAGGGCTGGATTACGAGGACGACAAGCCGAGGCGAGCGCGTCCGCAGAGGCTCGCTGACGCTGCGCAGAAGCTCCATGAGGTATCAGGCGAATCCGTCGATACCTGCCTGAACTATATGCAGAAATTCATGCTGCTCGCCTATGCGGTCCAGGATGATGCCGGCAAGTCGCTCTTTGCGTTCAAACTTCACCAGTTTATCGCTGGCGGTGGCAAAGTCTATGCAACGCTGGAAGCGCCCCGACACCGTGCTATCACGCTCGACGGCCAGCAGTTCGTTGCGGGTGATACTGACCGCATCCGGCGTTATTACCAAGTCCATTTCTGTCGGGATTGCGGCCAGGAATACATGCCGGTCTGGGACGCGAATGGCGCTGAAGGTCGTACCTTTAACGTGCGCAGCATCGACGAGCGGCAGCACGACGATGAGGAAATTCGGTCCGGTTTCCTGATGCCGGGATTGGGTAACTGGGACCCGTCGGACCCTGAGCGGTATCCGGAAGGCTGGATTGAAGAACGAGTCAACGGTGACTGGCGCGTCAAAACGGACAAGCGCAAGTTCATTCCTAAGGAGGTTCGTGTTCGGCCAGATGGTGTGACGACAGAAGGCATTGGCTTGGATGCCTGGTTTATCCCCGGGGCTTTCCGTTTCTGTCCGGCTTGTGGGACCGCCCATGCCACTGCCGGCAAGGATGCGTTGCGCTTGACGTCGCTATCCGGCGAAGGTCGTAGTTCTGCGACGACGATGTTGACGTTGTCGGCGCTACGGTATCTTTATGAGCAGGACCAGGAGCTGACACCTGATGCCAGGAAGGTGCTGGGCTTTTCTGACAACCGGCAGGATGCCGCGCTGCAGGCTGGGCACTTCAACGACTTCCTGCAGGTTCTCTTGACCCGCTCAGCGTTGCTCTCGGCAATCGGCAAATCTCCGTCGAAAGTGTTGGGCGAAAAGGAAGTCGCCAATGCCGTATTCGAGGCGCTGGGTTTCCATCGGGATGACCCCAGCGTACGTGTGGAGTACATGCAGCAGCCGGAAGTCAAAGGCAACACGCGGCGTCAAGTACAAGAGGCTATGCGCGGTATCCTCGGCTATCGTAGCTACTTCGACTTGCGTCGTGGCTGGCGCTTCAACAATCCCAACCTTGAACAGTTGGGGCTGGTTCGCATCGATTATCAGGACATCGATGACCTCGCTGCCGATAGTGACGAGTGGGCGGAGGCGCCCCAGGTACTGCAAACGGCTCGTCCTCAGGAGCGGGCCTCTGTGTTGCGAGCGCTCTTTAACTTCATGCGGCAGGGGCTTTGTATCGCCACTCGCTATCTTGACCGTGGCGAGTTGGAGCAATTGCGTACCCAAAGCTATGCGAATCTTTGTGAACCCTGGGGGTTTACCGAAGATGAGCGTCCACAGTCGGCAAAATGGTTTGTCACACGGCGCCCTAGCGAGGAAACGGACCGCAGGGGCAGGCGTCTGAATCTGGACGACTTCCTGGTTATTGGTTCCAGTCGCTCGCGTCTGGGCAGGGAGCTCCGCAAGCCTAGCACTTGGGGGGGCGGAAACCCCTATTACAAGGACATCAACGACCAGACCTATCCGGAAGTAATCGCCGCTTTACTGAAAGCTGCTGAGTCGTATGGCCTTGTGCGCAAGGATGAAACCGACGTTGGCTTGATGGGCTGGCAGTTGAACGGTTCAGCTTTTGTCTGGACAGTCGGGGACGGCCAAGGTGTTAGTCGGGCGAACGACAACCTCTTTTTCCAGGGGCTATATCAGAACATTGCAGCGCTGCTGGACAGTCCAGTTCATCAGCTTTTCGATTTTGAAGCGCGCGAACATACCGCCCAGGTCGAACAGGAAGACCGGATGGAGCGGGAAGCACGCTTTCGCTTCACCGATAAGGACAAGGCTGAATGGCAGGAGAAGACCGGTAAGGCGCTTGCGTGGCTGCCGGTGCTGTTCTGCTCGCCGACGATGGAACTCGGCGTCGACATTTCTTCACTGAATACGGTGTACATGCGCAACGTGCCGCCGACGCCGGCAAACTATGCGCAGCGTAGCGGTCGAGCCGGGCGCGCGGGGCAGCCAGCTCTCGTTATTACCTACTGTGCAGCACAGAGTCCACACGACCAGTATTACTTCCGCGACCCGGTCCGAATGGTGCATGGCCAGGTCAATGCGCCGACGCTCGACTTGGCAAATCTGGAGCTCATTAAGAGCCACATGCATGCCATTTGGCTGGCTGAAACAGGCAAGAAGCTCGGCAACAGCGTACGTGACCTACTGGACATGAACCAGCCGGAGGCACTACCTATTTCTGAGGAGGTCGCGTCCGACCTTGACAAGCCAGGCGCGAAGCTGCGTGCCCATAAGCGTGGGCTCAGGGTGCTGGGTATGCTGAGGGATGAGCTGACGCAGCAAAGAGCGCCTTGGTTCAACGAACAGTGGGCTGAGAACGTGTTCCAACGCGCTTTTATCGAGTTCAACGGGGCACTGCAGCGCTGGCGTGACCTTTATCGAGCCACCGCACAGGCCATTGACCTCAACTTCAAGATTGAGAACAACCCTGCTGCCAATGAACGGGAGCGGCGCGAAGCCCAGCAGCGGCACAATGAAGCGCGTAAGCAGCGCGACCTGCTGCTGGCCGGCGACAGCGCTTTCAACAGCGATTTCTACACATATCGCTATATGGCGAGCCAAGGTTTTTTGCCAGGGTATAACTTCCCTCGCTTGCCTCTACTGGCCTACCTGCCTGCACGTCGTGGCAGTATCGGGCGCGAGAGCTTCCTGTCCCGCCCACGTTTCCTGGCACTGGGAGAGTTTGGTCCTTACAGTCTTATCTATCATGAAGGTAGCCAGTATCGGGTAATCAAGGCGTTGCTGACCATCACGGGCCAAGACCAAATTAGTGCTGGTGCGCGGCTGCCCACCGAAGTCGCCCGTCTGTGCCCCGCATGTGGTTATGGCCATTTCCGGTCCCAGCGTGATGCGGACCGCTGTATTTCATGCGGTGCGTCGTTGGGCGGTGCCCAGGAAGTGAAGAATCTGTATCGCATCGAGAATGTTTCGACCAAGCGTGCCGAACGCATTACGGCCAATGAGGAGGAGCGCGTTCGCCAAGGCTACGAGATGCAGACCACACTGCAGTTTGCCGAGGCTGATGGCAAGCTCCAGATGGTTACGACCTTGGTGGAAGATGGCCAGTGCCCGTTGCTGGAGATGCAGTATGGCCCTGCAGCCACTGTCTGGCGCATGAACTTTGGCTGGCGGCGGCGTAAAGAAAAGGCCATTCAGGGATTCATGATGAATCCCGTCACGGGCCATTGGGTCGGTGGTGTTGACGACGGCAATGGGGAGTCCGAAAGCGAATCCGAGGCACCGCCAGACAAGACGCCACCACAGCGCATCGTTCCGTATGTCGAGGACCGGCGAAACATTCTAATTATTCGCCCTCATTTCCGATTGGGTGAGCTATCCTCCACAACGCTGACGACACTGCAGTACGCGCTCAAGCGGGGTATAGAGGCAGTCTATCAGCTCGAAGAAAGCGAACTTATGGCAGAACCGTTGCCCACGCGCGACAACCGGCAGTCCATCCTGTTTTTCGAAGCGGCGGAAGGCGGTGCTGGCGTGCTAACACGCATTGCCACAGAACCCGCGGCGATGTCAGCCGTTGCGGCTAAGGCGCTCGAAGTCCTGCATTTCTTGCCCCCGGCGTCAGGAACGCCATGGCAGCGTGCGAGGTTGACGGAAGAGCTTGAGCACGGCAATCCGATTTGCGAGGCAGGTTGCTACCGATGCCTGCTTTCGTACTACAACCAGCCGGACCATCAGCTTATTGACCGGAAAGACGCAGAGGCTGGGGGGCTGGTACTGGACATCCTATGCCGCCTGACGCAAGCTGGCACGAAACAAGGGACTCAGGGGCGGGACCCCAGCCAGCACGACGTCGAACTGGCGCGTACCGCCGGCAGCACGTTGGAGCAGTCCTGGCTGGACCACGTTTCCGAACACGGCTATCGCAAACCGGACCGTGGGCAGCACACCATCGTAGCCGCTTCCTGCTGTGCCGATTTTTTCTACGATGACCTGCACCTCGCTGTCTTTATCGATGGGCCACATCATGAGACGGACGCTCACCGTAAACGTGACGCAAACATCAATCAACAGCTAGATGCGCTTGGCTATCTGGTCGTTCGTTTCCCCAAGGAAAAAACTTCCTGGGCTGACATCTTCAAGAAGAACTTAGACCTGTTTGGTCCTGGGAAGATTTGATTAATCATGAATACACCGACACTGGAGTTTCATCCGGGCTCCCTGATTTCGGCGCGCGGTCGGGAATGGGTTGTTTTGCCCGAATCCACTGCAGAAACGCTGCGATTGCGTCCTCTGGGTGGAGGGGGGCATGACGAAACGCTTATCTATCTGCCGCTGGAAAAGCCGCAGAGTGTTCGGCCAGCGACCTTCCCCTGGCCGACCGTTGAGCAGGCGCGGAACCATACGGCTAGCCAGATGTTGCTTGATGCAATGCAGCTGAAGCTGCGTAGCGGCGCCGGTCCATTTCGCAGCTTTGGCAACATTGCCGTTGAGCCTCGCGCCTACCAGCTTGCGCCATTGCTGATGGCCCTCAAGCTGCCGACCGTACGCTTGCTGATTGCCGATGACGTGGGTATCGGCAAGACGATTGAAGGTGCGCTTATCGCCCGCGAACTGCTCGACCGCGGAGAAATCCAGCGTTTTACCGTACTGTGTCCTCCACATCTATGTGAGCAATGGCAGCGCGAACTCGCCGAGCGTTTTCATATTCACGCAGTCGTCGTGCGGTCGAACACCGCCGACCGACTGGAGCGCGACCTCCCGCCCGGCACTTCTGTGTTTCATGCTCACCCTTACACAGTGGTCAGTTTGGACTACATCAAGTCTGAGCGACGCCGGGAAGCGTTCCAGCGTCATTGTCCAGAGTTCGTCATCGTCGACGAGGCGCACACATGCACTCAGGCGGGCCAGGGACGTCAGCAGCGATATCAACTGCTCAAAGGACTTGCCGATGACGCTGAGAGACATCTGGTTTTGCTAACCGCTACCCCGCACAGCGGCGACGAAGATGCCTTTTTCAACTTGCTCGGCCTGCTGCGCCCAGATTTCACGCAGCTAAAGGATTTGCCCGCCGACCAGCGTAGCGACTTGCGCGAGGCCCTAGCACGTCACTTTGTCCAGCGGCGCAGACCTGATATTGCCGAATGGCAGGACGCGTCGATGTTTCCCGAGCGTCTCACTGCCGAGATTACATATCGACTCACTGGCGCCTGGGGCAAGTTGTTCAACGACGTGCTTACCTATGCGCGCGAGCTTGTTGAGCGCTCCGAGAATCAGGGGCTGCGAGAGCAACGCATGAACTGGTGGGCAGCGCTGGCATTGCTGCGCTGCATCTCTTCATCACCGGCTGCGGCAGTCAACGCCTTGCGTACACGGTTGTCAGGCGTTGCTGGAGACTCTAACGCATCTGATGCCATATCTCTCGAAGATTTTGAGGCACAAGCCAGTGACCGGGTACTTGATGGCACGGATGACGCCCTGTCTAATGATGACATTGAACCGGGCGCACAGACTGAAGACGGTGAGCGTCTGCAGGCACTGATAGCCAGTGCTGCAGCTCTGACTGGTCAGCAAAACGACCCGAAGCTCGCCAAACTGCAGGAACACCTCGCGCTGCTGCTGAAGGATGGTTTTCAACCCGTCGTTTTCTGCCGTTACATCGCGACAGCGCACTACCTCGAGACCGCACTTCAGGAGAAATTCAAGTCCGCAATGGTCAAGGCAGTAACGGGTGAGTTGACGCCCGATGAACGTGAAGATGCTGTCGAGCGACTTGGCGAAAGTGATACGCGTATTCTTGTCGCGACCGATTGCCTTTCTGAAGGTATCAACCTGCAGGGCCTCTTTACGGCCGTTGTCCACTACGACCTGAGCTGGAACCCGACTCGACACGAACAACGGGAGGGGCGCGTGGACCGTTTCGGACAGAAAGCCCGTGAGGTGCGCAGCACCATGCTCTATGGCGAAGACAATCCGGTCGATGGAGCGGTGCTGCAGGTCATCCTGCGCAAGGCGGAAAGCATCCGCAAGGAACTCGGTGTACTTGTCCCGATGCCAGACAACGAGGGTAAGCTCACGCAGGCGCTGATGAATGCCGTGCTGTTGCGCAAGGGAGCATCGTTTGGCATGCAGGCCGAACTCGACCTGTTTGTCGAGCCAGCAAAGGAGATTGCGCTTGCGTGGGAAAGTGCTCGCGAAAAAGCCAAGCAGAATCGCTCCATATTCGCTCAGCGCCGCTTGAGGCCAGAAGATGTACTGCCTGAGTGGCAGAAGACTGCTGCGGTCCTTGGCGGTGAAGCTGACGTCGAGCGCTTCGTTAGCCGTGCTGCTAGCCAGCTCGGCGCGCCGCTGCAGCCAGTCAATGACCACTTCAAGTTGCTGACGGAGCACCTGCCTGCCTCGGTACGTGAGCGTCTGGCTGTCGAGGGCCTGACCGACACCTTGCGTATCGATTTTCATCAGCCTTCAGCGCAGGGCACCAGCTTCATTCACCGCACTCATCCGCTGGTAGCGGTACTGGCAGACACGCTGCTTGAGCGAGCGCTCGACGATGCCGCATACGCGAATGAGGACACGACTGTCGCGCGTGCGGGCAGTGCTTTCGTCAATCATGTTTCGCTCAAGACCACGGTCCTGCTGTTGCGCATTCGTCACCAGCTCACGGTGACGAATGGCTCCAGCACGCGCCTGCTGATGTGCGAAGAAGCTGTCGCCGTAGCGGCATCCGGGAATGAACCTTTGACTGAACTTTCCGCTGACCAGACCCGGGCCCTGCTGGGTGCCGAGGCTACCCGCAACATGCCCGCGCCGCTTCGAGACCGCCAGTTGCAATCCGCTCTAGACACTTTGCTGGTCTGGCAACCGCAGCTCGAAGCCATTGCCCAGACGCGTGCCCAAGCGCTGTTGCAAGACCACCGCCGCGTGCGCGAAGCTGCGGAAGGTCGAGGGAGCTATCAGGTGACTGCCAGTTTGCCAGTCGACGTAATGGGCGTCTACGTGTTGTTGCCGGATGCCACAGCGGCTACCACGGGAGCCTGATACGATGGCCCGACTGAATTCAACACGCAAAACGCATCAGCTGACCTACCGTGCTATTCGTATCGAAGGCGGGCTCATTCCGGCCGACGAGCTGACGCGCCTGACTCTGCTTGCAGACCCCAAGGACACCGAGCAGGCAGAAGGCCATTACCGCATCGCGAAAGGCTTGAAACTGCGCGACGAAATCGCTCGCGACTTCAAGATTGCGCTCAGTCTGTGGCAGGACTTTCAGGTACTGCGACTGCGCCAGGACGTGCGACTACATGAGGTTACGGTACGTGAGTGGCTGACTCCGTTGTTGCGGGATGTACTGCACTTCCACGATATTGCCCGCCATTCCGCTATTGAGGTTGCGGGGCACCAGTACAACATTGGCCATGCTGGAAGCAGTGGTCGTGTGCCGCTGGTACTGGCCGGTGTCGACGAACCGCTCGATACTGCTTTCGACCGGTTTGGTGAAACGAACCCAGACACCGGCAAGATTCGCCGCCGCAGTCCCTTCACGCTGGCGCAGGAATCGCTCAATGCCAGCGATGATTCGCTTTGGGCTCTGGTCAGCAACGGCGTGTCGCTGCGCATTCTGCGTGACAACCTCAGCCTCACGCGCCCGGCCTATATCGAGGTTGACCTCGAAGCCATCTTCGCCGAAGAGTTGTTGGCTGACTTCAGTGCGTTCTGGCTGCTGGCTCACGCAAGCCGCTTCGGCAACGCCGAAGCCTTGCCGACCGATTGCCCATGGGAGCGTTGGCGCGATGCGGGCCAGCAGGTAGGCGTTACTGTGCGGGGCAAATTGCGCAACCAGGTGACCAATGCGTTGCGGGCACTCGGTACCGGTTTTCTGTCGCATCCCGCCAATGGTTCGTTGCGAGCTGCGTTGCAGGATGCCGAGAACAGCTATGACCGCCAAGCCTTATTTGAAGAACTGCTTCGTCTTGTTTACCGCCTCATATTCCTCTCTACGGTGGAGGACCGGCGCGACCGTAGCAGTAACGACCGCTTGGTCTTTGCCCCTGATGCCAGTGACGAAGCCAAAGTGCGGTATCTTGACGGTTACTCGCTTACGTGGCTGCGCGAGCGCGCAGTTCGTCGCAGCCAGCATGACCGACATGCAGACCTCTGGCAGGCATTGACCATCACGTTCCGGGCTCTGGCGCACGGCGAGGCAGCACTCGGCCTGCCGGCCATCGGCGGGTTGTTCGACGTTGACCAATGCTCGCGCCTGGATGTCGCAGAGCTTGAAAATCGCTACCTGCTGGCTGCCGTGTTCGAGCTAGGTTGGTTCAGGGCCGACGGGAGCCTATCGCGCGTTAATTATCGTGACATGGGGCCGGAGGAACTCGGAAGTGTGTACGAGAGCCTTCTAGAACTTGTACCGGACCTTCAGGGCCTTGCACACGCCGGCACCGCGCACCTTGCGTTCGTGGGCGATGAGGTAACGGATGCGTCCACCAAAGGAAATACCCGCAAGCTTACGGGTAGCTACTACACCCCCGACAGCCTGGTGCAAGAGCTCATCAAGAGCGCGCTGGAGCCTGTCATTAAGCAAACCATCGAGGCTAATCCGAAGCGCCCGGTGGATGCGCTGCTCGAGCTGACCATTTGCGACCCAGCCTGTGGCAGTGGCCACTTCTTGCTCTCCGCCGCCCGGCGCTTGGCCGACGAGGTCGCACTGCATCGTGCTGCGGCTGAGCGGGAAGGCGGAGCCCCGACGCCTGTGGACTATCGCCATGCGCTACGCGATGTGGTTAGCCGTTGCATCTATGGCGTAGACAAGAATCCCATGGCCATCCAGCTCGCGAAGACCGCATTATGGCTGGAGGCCTATTCTCCTGACCGGCCCTTGAGTTTTGTCGACCACCACCTTCGCGTGGGGGACGCCCTACTGGGTGTGCTGGACCCCAAGGTGCTGGAACACGGCATCCCTGACGAGGCTTATACCGTTCTTTCGGGTGATGACAAGGCAACGGCGAGTGCGTTGAAGAAACAAAACAAGACCGATTTGAGGAGCTGGCATGCCATTGCGAGCGGTGACCTGCTGACGCAAGCCGGCCTGGCTGCGCAAGCAGTGACGGTGGAAGCGCTGGACGACGACACCCCCGAACATCTGACCGCGAAGCGTCAGGCATGGGCAGTGGCCGAAGCCGAAGCACGGCGCAGCACATTTGCTCGGCTGGCTGACACTTACGTGGCAGCCTTCCTAGCCCCGAAGTTGGCCGACACAAAGAATGCCGTGCCTTTGTCGGGTTATCTGTGGGGCGTACTCAGCGGCCAGCCTGCCAAGGCCGAATTGGAAGATGCTGCACAGGCTCTGTGCCGACAGCACGCCGTTTTCCACTGGTGGCTGGCGTTCCCGCAGGTGGCTGCCCGCGGTGGGTTTTCGGTCATGCTGGGTAACCCGCCGTGGGAGCGTATTAAGCTTCAGGAGGAAGAATTCTTTGCCACACGCAGCCCGCTGGTCGCGACGGCCAAGAACAAAGCCGAGCGCAGCCAGCGTATCGAATGGCTGCGTGAAGGGGTGTTGCTGCATAATGTGAATCCCAGCCTCGAGCGCGCTGAAGGCTTGGCACCACCTAACCGTGCCGAGATTTCGCTGTACGCCAGCTTCATTGCCGCACGGCACGGAGCCGAGGCTGCCAGCATGTACGCGCACGATGGCCGGCGCTACCCGCTGACTGGTGTGGGCGACGTGAACACCTATGCCCTGTTTGCCGAGACGTTCCTGCAGGCAACAGCGCCGACGGGGCGAGCAGGGTTTATTGTGCCGACCGGCATCGCGACAGACGATTCGACTAAGGCCTACTTCGAAAAGGTGTCGCAACATCGGCATCTCGTTGCGCTGTACTCATTTGAGAATGAGGAATTTGTTTTTCCCGCAGTCCACCATGCGATGAAATTCGCGCTGCTGGTAACTACAGGTGAGAGTGGGACGAATAACGCCGCTCAGCTCGTGCATTTCGCGAGACAGGTCGACTATCTTTACGATTCCCGACGTCGCTTCACACTCACGCCGGACGAATTCGGCCTCGTCAATCCCAATACGCGTACTTGCCCGGTGTTCCGCAGTAAGCGTGATGCGGAGTTGACGAAGAAGTTCTACCGTATCGCGCCGGTGCTCATCAAGGAGGAAGTCACCGACGACGAAGGCAATGTACTGGAGGCGGAGGTAAATCCGTGGGACATTAGCTTTCAAACGATGTTCCATATGTCCAATGACAGCGGACTTTTCCGGGATGCGCCGTCGTTAGCGCGTGAGTCATTGCGTCTACCGCTGTACGAGGCCAAGATGATTCACCAGTTTGACCATCGCTGGGCAACCTATGTTGATAGTCCGGATGGCAAGGCTGGTGTCGTGGAAACGGCCGATGTCGCCTTGGTGCAGAAAACCGACCCGGCATTTACCGTACACCCGCGCTACTGGGTGAGCGAGCGGGCGGTTCTAGCCCGCATTGCCAGTGTTCCGACCAAAGTAACCCGCGCCTGGCTGGAGCTCCATGCCTTGCGAGAGGCTGGGCAACGAGATACAGAAGTCGCCGCCTTGGCCGACCTGCTGCGTGCGCTAGCCCAATGGGTTGCTGGCGAGCTGTTTCACGTTGAAGCAGGTGCGCCGACTGTAGGTGAGAAATGGACGCCGACTCAGGCGCAGCCACATATCGCGAACGTCGAATGCCAGCTTCAGGCTCGCTTCCCTCGTCTTGGAGATGTGTTGCGTGGCGAGGGCCTGACGACGAAGGCCTTGTCCGAGTTCCCAAAATGGGCGACCCAGAACGTCAACACTCGACTGACCAATGATGAGCTATCTGCTCTAGCCGAAGCGCTACGCCTGACAACCATCGAACGCGCACTGCTCGAATTGCTCGATGGCTGGATGGACCGCCGTAGTCCCCGCTGGCTGATGGGGTGGCGGGACATCACGAACGCAACCAATGAACGGACGGTCATTGCGTCAGTCGTGCCTAGAGCCGGCGTAGGCAACAACATGCCGTTAATGCTTTTTGGCGGGGGCTGCACGTGCGGCATCCTTGCGGCGCTACTCGGGAATCTGTGCTCTTTGACGATTGACTTCGTCGCACGCCACAAGGTCGGTGGCACGCATCTGAATTACTTCATCTACAAGCAACTCCCGGTCCTCCCCCCCGACCGCTACACGCCCGCCGCCCTGGATTTCATCGTCCCACGCGTCCTCGAGCTCACCTATACCGCGCACGACCTCAAACACTGGGCAAACGACCTCGCGGCCTACGACCCACGCCCGGTCACCGAACGCGGCCAGCCCTTCGCCTGGAATCCCGAGCGCCGCGCCCAACTGCGCGCCGAGTTGGATGCCTATTACGCTCGCCTCTATGAATTGACACGTGATGAACTGCGCTACATCCTTGACCCCACTGACGTGATGGGTACAGACTACCCAAGCGAAACATTCCGGGTACTCAAAAATAGCGAGGTTCGAGAGTTCGGGGAATTCCTCACTCAGCGTCTGGTGATGGAGGCATGGGACAGACAGAACGCAACGCAGTTGCAGGATGCCTTCGTTTCACTGTCCACGCCAGTCCAATACTCCGCACAGGGGATGATTCGAAGCGCCGCGGAAGCCAAACTCGCAGGTCTCGTTGTCGCACTCGCGGAACTTCGTCCAGAAGGGTGTTCTGTCTCCGAGCTTCAGTCCCTTATTGCTCGTTCGGCAATAGCTGCTCAGTACCTGGAACCAGCTGGGGCACATCAGCTTACGTCGCTGTTGGGCGCGCATGGGACTTCGAGTGTCGTGCAGTTAATTGACCGTGTCCTCCCTATCGTTCAGCGTCTGGAGGTAGTTTCCGTTCTTGTGCGTGAGACACACGGCTCGTCATCTTCATTCAAACGGGGTAGCGGAGCGATTCCCGAGGACGTGAGCCAATTTCCGGAATACCACGACATTGCTAGATTACTGCTCGCTGCTGAGTTTCGGCGCGTTGCGTCGGAGGAAGCGGCAACCGAGGATGGCTCAGCGGTACCTAAATCGACAGGCACAAGATAGGAGGAGTGATGACACGCTGGCTCGAAGGATATAAACCCGCTCGCAAGCATCCTCGACTATGGGTCGATACCGTCTGGCTGGTCGAATCTCGGGAGCCTCTAGTCCTGACGCGAGTCATCAGTTTGCATCAAGGCCTGAACATTGTATGGGCCAAGGAGTCGGCATCCAACGAGACCCCCGGCCTGACCAGTGCCGGCCATGGGGTCGGAAAAACCTCGCTGTGCCTGCTAATGCGATATGTGCTGGGCGACGAAGGGCCGGCCATCGCGACGTTGCGGGAAAAAGCGGCGAGCGGTTTTCCAAAGGGAGGCGTCGCGGCAAAGGTCCATGTTGACGGTGCGACATGGTTGGTCTTTCGGCCCTACGGCGCGTACAGCCACTCACTTGCCGCACAGTGCGAAATGCTGGAGCAGCTTTTTCAAGGCGATGTCTCCAACGATTTCTCGGCATACCTCGATGCGCTGGAGCAGTTCTCGATAGGCCGCCTCCCAGCACAATCGTTGCCGGGGACGAACCAGCAACTTAAATGGCGACATCTACTGGCCTGGTGCATCAGAGACCAGCGAACGCGCTTTGATGGGTTCTACCACTGGCGCGACGGCGAAGGCCTAGGCTTCACGAGGCCGCGGCGCGACCCTCCGATGTTCGTCGGGTCAGTGCTCGGTCTCGTGGATGCCGAACTGGACCAACTACTTCGCGAGATTGAGTCAAAACAAATCCAGTTCGAGCAAGGGAGGGGACGAATCCCAGAATTGGAACGCGCGCCGGCGTTTGCTCTAGCCCATGCCGACCGTCAACTACGTATCCGGCTTGGCGCAGACGAAGGCGAGCCGCTTTATGCTGCGACCGTTGGCCAGTCTATCGAATCCCGTGTTCTAGCCGCTTTAGAGACGGCTCAGCAAAAGGATGTGGGCTGGGAACGTGAGGTCGAGCAAGCCGAGGAGCAACTGGCACAGGAACAAATTCGCCTCACAAATCTCAATCACGCGATGCGGCTGGCCGAGGCCGAGGTGGGCATCACGAAGGCGCTCGTTGACACCAATCGTGAAGACTTCGAGCGATTGACTAAAGTTCGTGACCGGTTGGAGGGACTCGATGGTGGCCGATGTGACCACGGCAACGTCGAGTTTTCCGTATGCCAATATATCCAAGACCGGAAAAACGCTGTCAGCTTGACGTGGCATCGGGATGGAAAGGAAGTGCAGGCGAACGCTCAGGAACTCGCGCGGCAACTTGCCCGCCGTGAGGCTGAACTCCGGGGCACGTCAACTGCGGTCTCCGAGCAATCTCAACGAATCTCCGAGAACAAGGCCGAGCTACGACGGCTTCGCGTTCGAATTGCAACAAACGAAAGTACCAACATCCTTCTGAAAAAGTCCTGGGACGAACTACAAATGTTGCATTCGCAACGAGCTCAAGGGGGTGACACATTCGATTTAATACAGGCAAGGCAAAGTCAGCAGGAACTTGAGTCGGAGCTAAATCGTCTTCGGACTTCGGCCGCGGACCGACGGTCGCAGCGGTCAGCACGTGTGGATGCAATCAAATCCCTAACCGCTTGCGTATCGTCTCGGCTGCTCGGCGCCGAAGGGCATGCCCGGTTTGTTCCGGATGATGAGGTTCGCCCGTTTGGGGTTTTGCGCGGCGGCGAGGCTTATCAGGTTCTGGAAGTACTTCTCGGCGACATCGTCTGCTTGCTGGACTCGGCCACGTCTGAAGCCAGTAGCCACCCGAGCTTCTTGGTTCACGACTGTCCGCGAGAAGCCGACATGAGCGAACGCCTGTACCGGGAATTCTTCCTTGCGGCATCGGAAGCCGCAGAGCAGCTTGGCGCAGATGGAGCCGTCCCGTTTCAGTTCATCGTGACTACAACGTCGCCCCCTCCAGAAGAAGTGCACGGGGAGCCATATGTTGTGCTGGAACTAGAGCCGGGCTCAGAAGAAAAGCTCCTGTTTAAACGGGAGCTTTTGCCTGAATTGCCAGGCTTTGAGAACCTGGGAGAATGATGAGCCCGCTCGAGCGCCTCCGGGTGGAGAAAGCCGCTGCAGATTGCGGCTTTGAGCGAACCCCTGTTTTGTCGAGCGATGGAGGTCTGGAACTGCGTTCGACTCAGTTTCCTGAGGCTATATTTGTGCATATGCAGAGGGGCGCGTTTCGCGTCTCGACTTCGGCGGATGCACTGCTAGACGGCGCGGACGGCAGCGCCGTCTCTGTTACTGACCTAGACCAGCTTTACACGATACTCCAACGGGCCGCCGCCATTGCTCGGACCATGCCTAACCGGGTGGCCGACCAATTTCGTCTTGAGAAGCTGCGCCTGCCGCATACCACCGAGGCCGAGCGGCAGGTGATGCAGAGGGTCGGACAAGACTTGTTTCGAAGTGCATTGCTGGACTACTGGCAAGGACGTTGTTGCGTTACTGGCTTGGCAGTACCTGCCTTGCTGCGAGCCTCACACATCAAGCCCTGGGCCGAATGCCAAAGCGACGACGAACGATTAGATGTGTTCAATGGGCTTCTGCTCGCGCCTCATGTTGATGCGCTGTTTGATGGCGGTTGGATTTCATTTTCCGACAAAGGGGCGGTACTAATATCCGAAGCCCTGCCCGCCGCCGCCAAGACGCAACTAGGGGTGTCGTCGGATTGGACGATTTCCAATCTCAAACGGAGCCACATGCCATATCTGACTTTTCACCGGACCAACGAACTTCGCAAGGCATATTGAAGAGTCTTCGACCGGTCACATCAAAGCATTATTCTTTCCGGGACGGCTGTTGGAAGGCCCCATCAATCCGAGCTATCAGAACGCATCCACCAATAAAAATCGAGATAGATGCTTCCCAAAAATCCAGCTATATCCTTCCTGCTACAGAAAGTCAGATTGCCTTGACGGACGTGAGACCAAATCGGGCCGGCAGTTTTACGAACCAACCTGGTCGCGTGACGGCGATGCAGTTTCGAAGCATCTGTCATCGCGCACGGCACCACAGTTTATTGAGAGACATTACTCGCCAGACTCGACATCTAGCTTGACCTTAACAATTGTTTTGATGGATGCACGGCCAGATTTAGACAAATTCCCCCAGGCGAGTACCAGGTCAGCGAGCTCGTCATCCTCCGTGTAGAAGTAAGCTGCCGGCACTTTTAATAGCCGAGCAAGTTTAACCGCGGTGTCGAACGCGGGTTCATGAACCC
>Ga0302230_10000237_pt1 | contig 55434 bp, 46 predicted proteins | sample II_Palsa_N2_1_FD_193523 | JGI IMG/M metagenome (GOLD analysis project Ga0302230, IMG submission 193523) | Peat permafrost microbial communities from Stordalen Mire near Abisko, Sweden - II_Palsa_N2_1 | ecosystem: Environmental > Terrestrial > Soil > Palsa > Peat permafrost | place: Sweden... | reverse complement strand
GATGCGGCTGCGGCTGATCTGGCAATCCCAACAACGCGGTGGCGATTCAAGCTGGAAGTTCGACGCAAACATCATGCTGGAGCATGTGCACCTGGCCTATCTCGGCGTTGCACAGAAGAATTTTTTTATTCCCAATCCCGAATGGCTGTCGCGGCGGGACGGGGATCATCTGCATCGCTTTGACGCCATACTTGCCAAAACACAGGTTGCCGCCGCCACGTTTCAGGCTCGTGGCATTCCGACTCACTACATTGGCTTCGTCAGTACCGATTGCCTGATTCCCGGCGTGCCGCGGCGCGCGGAGTTTTTGCATCTGGCGGGAGCCAGCCGGATGAAAGGAACCGCGCGCCTTTTGGCACTCTGGCGTCGCCATCCCGAGTGGCCACCGCTGTTGGTGGTGCAATCGCCGCGAACCGCGCAAGGCATGCCGAGTACGCCCGCCCGGGACAATGTTCAGCACCGCGTCGCCACGCTTCCCGACATTGACGAAATTCGTCAGCTGCAAAACAGCCATGCCTTTCACGTGTGTCCCTCCGAGGCCGAAGGCTGGGGCCACTACATCGTCGAGGCAATGAGTTGCGGAGCGATCGTCCTCACCTGCGATGCGCCGCCGATGAATGAGCTAGTGCAACCCGAACGCGGTTTGCTGGTCGCCGCCAAGGCCGTCGGCACGTTGAATTCCTCCACGCTTTACCATTTCGACGAAGCCGCAATGGAAGCTGCCGTCGAACGGGCGCGCGCGATGGAACAAACCGATTACGACGCATTGAGTGCAGCGGCGCGCACGTGGTTCGAGGCCAACCAGCGACGCTTCGCCAGCTTGTTGCAGGACGCGCTACAGCCGCTGCTTGGCGCTCAACCCGTCGACGCAACGTGGCGCAGCGCAAAACTCTCCGGCGAATAGCCGAGCAGCGATTGATCCGAAGTCATACTGTGCGGATCTGCGCCTAGCCGCTTTTGCACGCCGTAGCAGTGAGTGCATAGCTGATCACCGCGGCATAGCCCGGATCCACGGCGCTGCGATGCAAACTCCAGACTTTAGTTTTCCCGGCCGAGTGCTGCGGGTCGGTAAAAAATCGGCATCGCAACGCGTGTCTTACAGCTCGCCGAAGCAGGAAGACGCCAGCCGATCTCGCCGATGGCCACCGGCCTGCCGGGACTGATCGGCTAGAATCCGCTGCATGTCCATCCTTCCGCTCACCCTGGTCGTCATCACGCACAACGAGGCCGACACGATCGGCCGTTGCCTCGACAGCGTGCCATTTGCAGCCGAAAAACTGGTGGTCGACAGCGGCAGCGATGACGATACGGTGGCCATCGCGCAGGCACATGGCGCGCGCGTGGTGCAGCAGGACTGGCAAGGCTTCGGACCGCAGCGTAATTTTGCCACGACACAATGCAGCCATCCGTGGATTCTTGCGCTGGATGCTGATGAAATGCTTACGCCCGAACTGATCGCCGAACTGCAGCAACAGTTGCCGCAGCTGATGGCCAGCGATGTGCCAGCCGCGTATCTGCGCCGCAGCACCATTTACATGGGCGCACCGATGCGCTGGTATCGGCCCGCCGTCGGCGAAAGGCTTGCGCGCCTGTATCACCGCGATCGCGCACGCTGGACCGACGCGCGCGTGCATGAGTCGCTGCGCTTCGACGGTGACGCACCCACGCTCCGTGCGCCGTTCAATCACATCAACAATCCCACCCTGCCGCACAAGCAGTTGAAGGTGCTGCGCTACGCCGAGTTGAAATGCCGCGACTGGCTGGAAAAAGGCAAGCCCGTAAGAATGTGGCAGGCGCCGTTTGTGTTCGCTCTTGCCTTCATCAAGGACTACTTTTTTCGACTGGCTTTTATGGACGGCTGGCGCGGTTTCATGGTCGCGCAGACCGCCGCCAGTTACGCGATTTACAAGCGCATGCGCTATTACGAGATGCGGCATAACCCCGAGTCGGTCGATCGCGCGGCGTCGCTACTCACCCGCCATGGCATCGATCGCTGATGAGCAACGTACCTGTCTCGACGCAACCGGCCTCGTTGTCGAAAAAGCGCTACCTGCTCTATGGATCGGAACGCTACGCGCTGGCGATTCTGCGACCCGTGCAGCAGGCCATTCGCGCGCGCGGCCACGAGGCCGCGTGGTTTTTCGACGGCCCCGGCGCCGAGGATCTGGTCGACGGCGAACGCCTGCTGACGGTGGCCGAAGTGCGCGCCTGGAATCCGCTCGCGGTGATCACCTCGAGTAATCACCTGCCGCATTTTTTCCCCGGGGTGAAGGTCGAAACCTTTCACGGCTTCGACGCCGGCAAGCCTCGACATGTTTATGTGCGTGGTTTTTTCGATCTTTACTGCACCACCGGCCCGCGTGACACCAAGGCGTTTGGTGAGGTAGCGGCGAAGCTCGGTCATTTCACGGTGACCGAGACCGGCTGGCCCAAGCTTGATCCGTTCATGCGCGACATTGCCGGAGCGCTGCCCGCCGTACGCGAGCCGCCGGTCATTCTGTATCACTCGACATTTTCGCCGTCATGGAGCGCGGCCGACACCTTGTACGAAGAGGTGAAGCGACTGTCCCGCGACGGCCGCTGGCGCTGGATCGTGACGTTTCATCCGAAGATGGACCCGGAAATTACGGCACGCTACAAGGCGCTGCAGAACGCGTATCTGCAGTTCGCCGAAAACGACAATATTCTCGAACTGTTTCCCCAGGTCGACATGATGTGTTCGGACACCTCATCGGCGCTCAGCGAGTTTTTGCTTACCGGCAAGCCGGTGGTGACGTTCAAGAATCGCCGACCGGGACCGCAGTTGATCGACATCGATGATCCGGCCCAGTTTGAACCAGCCATCGAACGCGCACTGGCACGGCCGCCTGAATTGATGCACGCAATTCGCGTGTTCGCCGACGCCATCCACCCTTATCGCGATGGTCGCTCCAGCGAACGTGTGCTCGACGCGATCGACGCGTTCATCGCCACCGGTGGCCGTAACCGTCGGCGCAAGCCGTGGAACGCCTGGCGCAAGCTCAAGCTGCGTCGCCGCATTGGCTACTGGGGTCCGGCTTAACGCCTGCAAGCCAGCGGCCGTTGGGTGGCGGAGTAGCGCTGCAAGCTAGAATCGCTTTATTCATCGACCAGAGCACGCCTGTGTCCGCCAGTGCCTTTAGCCGTTCCGAAACTCTGCGGGCTCTCTGGCCGTGGCTTCCACTGTGGACGTTGCTGGCACTGCTGGCGATTTTTTCGCATGGCCCGATGCCGCTGTATTCCACCCGCACGCTGGCAGTTGCCTGGGAAATGTGGAGCCACAATCACTGGCTGGTGCCCTACGCCAACGGTGAGCCCTACAGCGAAAAGGCGCCGCTGCTGTTCTGGATGATTCACGCCGGCTGGTTCGTTTTCGGCGTCAGCGATGTCTGGCCGCGCGTACTCGAAATCATGATCGGCGCGGCGCAACTGGTGCTGGTTTCCGTGCTGGCTCGTCGGTTGTTTCCCGCCCGGCCGTGGATGGCCAAAGCCGCGCCATGGATGCTGCTGGCACTGAGTTACGCGTTTCTCTTCGGCCAGCAGATCATGTACGACGTGTTGCTGGCGGTGTGGGTGCTTGCAGCCCTGCTGTGCCTGACGCCCCGGCTGGACCGACCCGAGCCGCGCTGGCTGCTGTTTGGCATCTGCATCGGCGCAGGCTTGCTGACCAAGGGGCCGGTGATGTTGCTGCACATGGTGTTCCCATGGCTGCTCGGGCCGTTCTGGAATGCGTGGGCCCGCGATCATCGCGCGCGCTGGTATGGCCGGGGATTGCTGAGCGTACTGCTGGGCTGCGCCATGCTGATCGCGTGGGCGCTGCCGGCGGGCTTTGCCGGCGGCGAAGCATATCGCCAGCGCTTGTTCTTTACCCAGACCGCCGGCCGCGTGCTGAAAGGGCTGCAACACGCCAAGAAACTGCAAAGCCATGCGCAGCCAACCTGGTGGTATCTGATCTATTTGCCGATCCTGATGTTTCCTTTCAGCGCATGGCCGCGCGCCAGCGTGGCACTGGTGGTCGCGCTGTTTCATCGACCATGGCGCGCCGGCATGCGGCTGGGCCTCGGGTTGATGGCGCTGAGCGTGGCTGGCCTGCTGTCGCTGCTGGCGTTTCACTGGCATGTTTCGTTGCTGGAGCACCTGCTGCTGTGCCTGTTACTGGTGCCCATGCTTGTGGTGCTGCTGCGTCAGCCGCTGGAGCCGGGGCTGCACTTTCTGATGTGCTGGCTGCTGCCGAGTTTTCTGGTGTTTTCGCTGATCAGCGGCAAGCAGGCTTATTACCCGCTACCCGAATTCGGCGGCGGCGCAATGCTGATAGCGGCATCGGTGGCGGTATTGCGCGAACGCCGGCCGGCACTGGCGCAGACCGGCTGGCTGGGAACGTGGCCACTGGGACTGGGCGGAATCCTGTTTGCGCTGTTCCTGTTTGCGCTGCCCACCCTGGTGGCAGGCAACCATCTGCATGGTGAATGGTTCGATGACACCGCCGATTACGCCCGCTCATTCGGCGTGGCGTTTTTACTGCTGGGTTTGCTGCTGTTGCTGCGCGGGCGTGGCGAAATGCGCCGGCTGGCCGTGGCCGGTCTGGTCGGCGCCTTTGCGCTGAATGCGCTGTTCACCTTTTCGCTGTGGCCGAAGTACAACCTCGATGCTTCGGCTCGACTGCTCGGCGAAGCCGACATTGCGCACCGGCCGATCGCCTACGTCGGCGGTTACGACGGTCAGTTCCATTTCGAGGGTCGACTGCTCAACCCGATCACCGAGCTGTACGGCGCTCAGGCGGTCACGGACTTTGCCCGGGCGCATCCCGACGGGGTAATCGTGGACCACCCGGAGAAAATCGACGGCAATGCCCTGCACTACGCGCTGCTGGTGCAGCCGTTTCGTTCGTCGTGGATGGTGATCTGGTCGGCCGCTTCGCTGGGGGATCTGTATGCCGGCAAGACGCCGCCGGACCCCAGTCGCCCGACCGAGATTTATACCGCCGATGCGCAGCGCCCCCACGCACAACCATGAGCGGCCGCGCCCATGAGTGAGGCGATCATCAGCAGCCTGCGCCAGCAATGCGAAGGTCCGCGCGACGGCGCGCTGCTGCGCTTTTCGCTGGGCAATGCACTGCTGAGCGACGACCAGGCCGGCGCCGCGATGGATGAGCTGCGCCAGGCCGTTGTTTTTGATCCAACCTATTCCGCTGCATGGAAATTGCTGGGCAAAGCCTGCCTCGCGGCCGATCAAAAGGGTGCGGCGGCCGAAGCCTGGCGCAGCGGAATAGCGGCGGCCGTGCAGCGCGGCGACAAACAGGCTGAAAAAGAAATGGCCGTCTTTCTGCGACGGCTGGAAAAATCCGACTCCTGAAAGGATGCCAGCCCGCGGCCGCGGCTTGGCGCAAACCGTTCGCATCGACATGCTTCGTATCGACATCCGTGGATAGGACCCTCAACCCTCAGCCGTTTTCCTTGTCATACGGGCTGGGCCGATCGTCGGCGGAATAGCGTTTGTATTGCCACTGGTATTGCGCAAAGGCCAGCTCGACACAGTTCTGCACGCCTTGATTGAGCGCGCCACAGGCTACGATCAAATCGCTGTCGGCAATGGATTCCGGCGCCGGCAGCAGATGGATGCGATACCCCGCGCCCTCGGCCAGCCGTTCGGCAAAACCGAACAGCACGGTCGAACCGGTGCGCGCCGCTAGTCGCGGCAGCAGCACCATGGTCAGCGCATCACGACCAAAGAAGGGCGCAAAACGGCCCTCGCCGGCGCGAGGTTTTTGATCCGGCAAAATACCCACCGAGCCGCCAGCTGCCAGCCGTTTGTACATGGTGCGCACCCCGGCACCGTCGGCGCGGATCTGCTCTGGCGCCAGCGCACCGCGCACCTTGCGCAGCAGGCCTTCCACCGCAGCGATGCGCGGCGGCCGATACAGAATCGCCATCGGCGTCTTGCGGCACAACCAGTAATTCAGCAGCTCCCAGCAGCCCAGATGCGGCGCGGCGATGATCACGCCCTTGCCACGGGCGAGCGCAGCATCCAGCAACGCCTCACCGCGCACTTCGCGGATCAGACTCAGTGCGCGCTCCGCACCGCCGCCCCAGATTTTGGCCAGTTCGACGACTGACTTGCCGCTCTCGATCATCACCTCGCGCAGCAGCGTGCCTTGCGCCGATTCATTCAACAGCGGACGCACGATGCGAAGGTTCACCGCCGTGTTCTGCACCGTGCGGTTGCGCCGCCAAAGCACCAGTCGCCCCAGTCCGGCGCCGAAGCCGTGCAGCAGACGCAGCGGCAGCTGGCCAATCAGGCGCAGGAGAATGTAGATGAGGGTCATGTCGGCACGCATCGGCACAGTTTACGGGAGCGGGTGCACAGTCATTGCCGTTGTGGGGCGGCAAGGCAGGCCGTGCTTTCGCAGATCACGCGGCCGCTTTAAGCTGGCCGCCCCGCCTTCGCCCGTGCCGCCATGATTGCCCTGATCCAGCGCGTACTTTCTGCCTGCGTCGAGGTCGATGGCGAATCTGTCGGCCGTATAGACGCTGGTCTGCTGGCGCTGGTTGCCGTTCAGCCCGACGATGGAGAAGCACAGGCGCGACGCATGCTCGAACGGCTGCTCGGTTATCGCGTATTCGCCGACGCCGCCGGCCGCATGAATCGCTCGCTTGCCGACACCGGCGGCGGCCTGCTGCTGGTAAGCCAATTCACGCTCGCCGCCGACACCCATTCGGGCATGCGTCCCAGCTTCACCCGGGGGGCGGCGCCCGAGCAGGGACGCCACTGGTTTGACCGCTTGGTCGAACTAGCACGTGAAGCGCATCCAGGGGTGGAAACCGGTCGTTACGGTGCCCATATGATGGTTCACCTGGTAAACGACGGCCCGGTCACTTTCTGGCTCGACACGGGTCCGCAAGCGTCCCGCTGAAAGCTGCATCTTTACCCTTGTCGCATTCCATCGAAAACCGTGATCTGGCTTGATTTTTGCGTGCGGTATCGAAATCTTTTCTCACTTGAAAACTGGTCAAAAAAGCAGCACATCGTTATAATGTCCGGTTCTTGAACCCCGCGGCGGTCGGTTAATGAATAGCAAAGCTCCCCACGAGCAACAGTCTGAAATCAAAGCACTCATCTCCAAGGGTCTGGAGCAGGGCTATTTGACGTACGCGGAAATCAACGATCACCTCCCCGACGACATCGTCGATCCGGAGCAGATCGAAGACATCATGGCGGTGCTCAAGGGCGTCGGCATCGAAGTGCATGACGCCGCGCCGGATGCCGACCCGCTGGCCGACAAGGCCGGCAGCAGCACCGACGACGAAGCCGCCGCCGAAGAGGCCGTCGCCCTGCTCTCCGCCGTCGACGCCGAAGTCGGCCGCACCACCGACCCGGTACGCATGTACATGCGCGAAATGGGCACCGTGGAGCTGCTGACGCGCGAAGGCGAAATCGCCATCGCCAAGCGTATCGAGGAAGGCCTTGGTCAAGTGCAGACCGCGCTGGCCAGCTTCCCGTTGACTATCGAACTGCTGCTTGAAGAGTACGACCAGCACCTGGACGGCAAGCGCCGCCTCAGCGAAATTCTCGCCGGCTTCCTCGATCTGGAAGAAGCCGCTGATCTCGCGCGCAAGGAAAAGGAAGCCGCTGCCGCGCTGCTGCCTGAGCCCGATCCCAACGACGAGGTCGAAGTCGAAGACGACGAGACCGCGACCGAAGACGAGGAAGAGGCCGGCCCAACCGGGCCTGATCCGGAAGAGGTCAAGCGCCGCATGGAGCTGCTGCGCGACTACTACGGCAAATTCCAGAAAGCCGCGCCGAAGGCCGACAGCATTCTCGACAAGAAGATCGTCAAGCTGCGCGACCAGATGGCTGAGGAGTTCCTCAAGCTCAAGCTGCCGTCGGCGCTGATCGACGGCTTCGTGCGCAAGTTGCGCGAGGTGGTCAACGACATTCGTCACCATGAGCGTGCGCTGATGGATATCTTCGTCAAGCAGGTGAAGATGCCGAAGGCCGAGTTCATCAAGACCTTCCCCAGCAATGAGGGCAACCTCGAGTGGGCGGCCGAGCTGGGCCGCAAGCGCCAGAAGTGGTCGCCGAACATCAAGAACCATCGCGAGACCATCGACGCGGAGCAGGAAAAGCTCGCCACCATCGAGCGCAAGCTGTTCCTGCCGCTGATCGACATCAAGGACATCAACCGCGCCATGGCCAGCGGTGAGGCGAAAGCCCGTCGCGCCAAAAAGGAAATGGTCGAGGCCAACCTGCGTCTGGTGATCTCCATCGCCAAGAAGTACACCAACCGCGGCCTGCAGTTCCTCGACCTGATCCAGGAAGGCAACATCGGCCTGATGAAGGCAGTGGACAAGTTCGAGTACCGCCGCGGCTACAAGTTCTCGACCTACGCGACGTGGTGGATTCGTCAGGCCATCACCCGCTCGATCGCCGATCAGGCGCGCACCATCCGTATTCCGGTGCACATGATCGAAACGATCAACAAGCTCAACCGCATTTCCCGCCAGATGCTCCAGCAGTTCGGCCGCGAGGCTACGCCGGAAGAACTGGCCAAGGAAATGGAGATGCCCGAGGACAAGATCCGCAAGGTGCTGAAGATCGCGAAGGAACCGATCTCGATGGAAACCCCGATCGGTGACGACGAGGACTCGCATCTGGGTGATTTCATCGAGGATAACAACGCCAGCTCACCGATTGATTCGGCCACCGAAACCGGGCTGATGGAAACCGTGCGGGACGTACTGGCCGGCCTGACGCCGCGTGAGGCCAAGGTGCTGCGTATGCGTTTCGGCATCGACATGAATACCGATCACACGCTGGAAGAGGTCGGCAAGCAGTTTGACGTGACGCGTGAGCGCATCCGCCAGATCGAGGCCAAGGCGTTGCGCAAGCTGCGTCATCCCAGCCGTTCCGAACAGCTGCGTTCGTTCCTCGACGTCGAATAACGAATCACGACGTTGCGCAACAAAACGCCCGCATCTGCGGGCGTTTTGTTTTATTTCAGCAAGTCCTGCGGTTCAGCGCGTACCACTCGATTAATGATGGATCGGGTGATGCACCGCGCGGCGGACAGGGCGATGATGGTAATGCCGCGGCGGCGGCCGGCGGTGATGAACGGGATGGTGAACTACGGGCTGCGCCATGGCCGGCACAGCGAGCAACGTACCTAGAGCGATCAAACCGGCAATCAGTAAACGCTTCATAAGGCTTCAACTCCGTTTGTGGTCATGGATGCAAATTTCAGTCCGACCGTATGGCCGGCGACTGATAGTAACGCGCAAATCGTGTGCAAATGACGTGCGCAAAACAAGGTAGCTGCGCCAACACCCATCGTTGTTTGCATCGCCATTGGTTACACTTGCCAGCCCGAATGGGCCTATAGCTCAATGGTTAGAGCAGAGGACTCATAATCCTTTGGTTCGAGGTTCGAGTCCTCGTGGGCCCACCAGTTGCACCAACGTTTCTGAGACCTAGTAGCCACGGACCCATAAATTGTCCTAAACGACAGCTTATGGTTCCAACGCTAGTGACAATTTATGGTCTCCAAATAGCTTCTGGGGGCGTTATCAAAGCATACCGTGGGATTTTTGATCGTAGCCTGCTTTGTGACGTAATGAGCCCGTGGAGCAGCTCACTTGTTTGCGCGGTTAGTCGCGTTTGCCGTTCATAAACCGGTTGCAGAGCCAGGGGGCCAACTATGGAAGGTGAACGGCTAACTTTTGTTAAGTTGAGCGGTTACGTGGATCGGATCTCATCGGGCGCACGACCGCCATTTTCAATTCGAAACAGCTTGTCGTGCTGTGAGAGCTTCACCACGATAAACGTTTCATCGTTTAGTTCAGGCGGCAGCTTGTCCCGAAGAATAGAGGCCACAAACTGGATCTGTTTTGATTTGCGCTCTACAAGCTTCCCAATTCGAGCAAGTTGGTTGTCGTGCATCAGTTCCTTCTTATCATTTAGCAGAAAGTGATAACACGGAATATTCTGATCATCCGCAAAAAGCGTGTAGGCGATATCGAAGCACGTGATCTCGCCCTGCTTCTTTCCTGAACTGAAGTTATTCGTGTTGAAGCAACGAAATTTATATAGTTGCTGACCTGTTTGCGTTTTGGAACGGTCGAAGGTTAGCGCATACTTTTCGCCGTAAAGCTCGTCTGATATCGCCGAAAAGTGACGATTGAATTTGATCACCTGTTGCTGAATTTTCGCACTCGCGTCGTCAGAAAAGAGCAGCTCATCGATTTCCGCTAATCTCGATTGGATGCCATCAATCGTTCTTTCCGCCTCTGAAATTTGTTCAATAACCTTTTGAAACTCGCCTCGCTGACGATGCCGCTCATTTAGCGCATTAACTATCTGCTCCATGTCTTCTAAAACACCACTTTCGGCAATCTCACTCGCGTATTTTTTTTCAAGTCTTGATAAAACAGCTACCTCTAATTCTCTAGCCACAATGCCCTCTTGTAACTGAGGAAGATCTTTCGCAATGTACCGTGCCTTCTCATTGATCATTTTGTTGTGGAAAGCGACTAAGTCAGAAAAAGAGCGCGTAACAGTCGTGAGACGCTCGGATACGTCTTGATATAGCTTTTGAAGTTCGCTTACGTCAACGTCGGACTTTCGAGCACGCACATCGCGAACGGCTTCGAAAACTAGATCGTAGCGCAACCGAATCCGAGCCAGATCTGCCGCAACGACACTCTTTTGATATTTTGTGTCACCGAGCGCCGTAATTTTCGAGTCAAGATCTGAGGTACGTTTGAACGAATCCTTGCGGCTATCAAGTTCTTTGATTTCGTCTAGAACGATATTGAGCGAAATTTCGTATTGCGACTTTGTCGCCTCGGATTCAAGTCGCTGCTTATATGACATTTCCGATCGAAGTTGCATAAAAAGATCTTGTTTTTCATTTCCTCGATCGAACTCAACGCCAAGTAAAAAAAGATACAGCGCTTCATATTCTTCGTCTCGAGTAAAGGCATTGAGCGTCTTTAGCGTATTGCTGACGCCGGGCTCTTTGTAACGTATGTTATGCGAGATGATCTGGGGGAAAGTCGGTTTGTTTCCATAGTGACCTGGAAAGAGATGATTGGTCAGGTTTTTTTCGAAATCGTCCTCGCTATAGCCCACGCCGTTTATCCGGCGAATTGACTCTTTTCTCGCCAAGAAATTTCGCTCGATAACAATGTCCTGCTCGGATGGATTCTCGAACGATTCACACAGGCTGAGAGTGATAACGACTTTGGTATCGATCAAAAACCGTTTGACGTCGGTATATTCGATCTTTGCATTCTCGAGGTCGGTATAAATGCGCTTGGGTTCTGCGCCAAGGCAAACATCAATAAGCTTTAAGACCGTCGTTTTTCCAACGTTATTTCCGGTGCTCTGAGCATCCTTTGTAGGCGTCTCGTCAACAACGAGGTTCAGACCGAGATGGAATGGGATATCCCGAATGACGCCATTGATGTTTTCGATGGTTAAATGTTTCAAAAACATAGCGAAATTTTTCCTTGACCGTCGAGCGTGATGCAGTCAGCCAAGTAGAGCCAATCGAGCGAAAGGACAAAGAGTGGCATGCCCATGCCGGTCTCTTTCCTCGTTTCAACGAATAAATCTAGCAAAGACGCGCGACCTATCTGCTTCAGAGTTTTGATAATTAGAGCGCCGTTGAACACCAGCGTATTCTCAGGATGGACGTTGTCAGGCAGCAGCATGGGCGGCTTCCACCGGGTTTTTAAATATTTTGCAGCGGATAAACGCGTCCACAGCTAGAACATTGACACACAGCTGTAGTTCCTCGAGAGGTATCCGTTCGTAATTTGAGCTGTGCTCAATTACAGAACTGATCTGCTCAACAATATGGAAAAACAATTCATCACCGCTATGTTGCGTACTCAGCCGGTGGTATGCGTTCCGAAAAGTATCTAGGACAGATTTGCTCTTGTTTACGCCGCAACTATCGAATTCTGCATAGATCTGATCGATCCGTGCGTAGTGAAATTTGTAGTCTTCAATAACCCCAGCCGCCCCATTCAGATCGTTGAAAGCAATTTTCTCGTCCACATTGAATGCCATCGTTGTCGCAAAAGGGGAGACATCACCTAGATCTTCCTTTGCCAGAATCTTGATGACGTCTGCGATGTTGGTCTCTTTAAGTTGTAAATCGTCATCAGGCTCCCGTAGTTCCGCACGGAGAAACTCGTAGACCCTTCGTTGTTGGGCAAGAGGCATGTGCATGATGGTTTTAAGGAGCGAACCAATATCGTGAATGTGTTCTGCGGGATTGAAGGTCAGTTGATGTGGGTTTGCATAAGTCTCGGTGCGGAGATACGACGCATCTTTGCAGATCGACAGAAAACGAAAACCGTGACCCTGGTAGCCAGACAGATCTTTTTCCAGAGATGAATTAACTTTTTGTTTGGTCGCAGTCGCGGAGACCTGAATAAGCATCTTGGCTCCTTCGTCTATCAAGTCGAAGCCGTCCGCGTTCTGAGTGAACGCGTTCATATTCGTGAGCTGATAGCCGTAAACCAGGTTGAGCAAGCCTGCGTAGAAGTCTTCACAGTGCAGGTGAAGGTTGAGAACGTTGAGTTTACCCAGCAGCTCAATTTGTGCGCTTAGAATCGCCAGACGATGCGAACATGCTTCGAAAATATGACTGCGGTTCATTGCCCCTCCTTGAGTCTATTCCGTGATGACGCTGTAGCTTCGCCCCTTAGCCAGTCACCAGCGGCGATCGATTTGAAGTTGTGCGCCAAACCTATCCGCTAGTTCCATTGTGCCAGCTGAGGTCGGGCTGGCAAAGTAGGCTCATGCAGCTAGGCCATTTGCAATGCGTTATCGGCAGAAAATTGGTGGCATTACTTGCGCTGAACGGGCCGTACTCCCAGCGGAATGCACATAGTGAGCACCGTCCTGGTGCTGTTTCATGGCGGCCGGATAGCGATCATACCGAGATGGCCAACATCTCGATTTCTGCCGTCGATAACAAGTCCAAACCGCGGCGCATCGAATTATGAATTGCTGCTTACACTGCAATGTATAAGCAGCTTAGTCATTGCATAAAATAGTCCTGTTGCGCAGGTGGAGTTATTTGGCCGAAACTTTTACTTTTCCCGCGGCCGTCACATCATCTCCAGCGAATGCCGCCTGCAACATTTTCAGCCCACAGCATCGCGCTTTTTGATCGACCGCGAAGAGCGAGCTTTTAATGTCGCTCACGAGAGAACCTATTTCGATGGCTTCCTGAATAGCGAAGATTTTTTCTACGTCGGTCCCGATATACGTTCTAAGTCTTTTGCATCCCGGCTGGCTAATGTGCAGGTAAGCATATTGGCCTTGGCGAAACCAGATTCGCGCATTCTCGTAGTGATGCAACCTCTGCAACTTCAGCAACTGACCATTTAGTCTCGCCTGCTTCGCAATAAGCATCGATCGATGTTCGCAAATTTTTTCTATCGCGAGATTTAACTCGTCCAATCCTGTTAATTTTTTTTGTATCGATAGGTCGATCAGCTCCTTATGGGCAACATCCTTACGCTTCACGGTTCGTACCTATCGATAGGTTTGTTGCGTTTTGAAGATGGCTGCCTTTTTGCACCGTTATACTCAAAAAGAATACGACTCGCGTTCGCCAGCAGTCTTTTTGGCAAGCCAGAAAATGACATGAGGTGCCTCACAAACTTCTTCTGCGACATGTCCCTACGTTCTTGCATGGTCAACTTTGAGAGTTCCCACTTAACCAGCTGTTCCGCTTCGCTCTTCAATCGTTTCACCCGCGCTTCGGCATGGCTTTTACGACGAACGTTGATCCGAGATGAAAGCCTCGGGAACGCATATTGCGCGCAACCCAGCGAAACACCGTTGGCACGACAAATAGACGCGAGGGATGGCGGGCACTCCGACTCTGGTCCATAAGCCGCCAGATGCAGGGAGCCTTCTAACTGCTGCCTACGAACCAGGCTTAAGCGAAAATGAGTAGCACTCTCCCGCCGTGGCGCGGCAAAGGAAAAACGACCTTGCGCCGCTGCTGCTATTGGGTCGCTCAGAATAAACTCGACTGGCTGTTGCACCGAAGCCGACAATCGAAGAACAGTGGCTAACGTGGGCCTATGATTAGTGTCCTTCAGTAATCCACGAATAACCGCCGGATCAAAGCCGAGTTCCCGAGCTGTAGACGACATGCTCATATCCAGCGAACATATTAGAGCAACCAAAAAAGCACGAACTGGGTTTCCTTCAAAAGGCAAGTCGCCACCACGGATGAGCAACGCAGATATCTCACTTCGGCACCACAACTCGGCATGCGATACCGATACGGGCCCGCACGACATTCCTAGGCTACCTTTGCACCTGACACAACTATCACGCGTGGCACCCGCGTAAGAAATATAATGCTGTATCGACAAGCAATGAGGGCACGTCTCGACGAGCCACGTATCATGCTTAAGACATATCGATACGGACCTTAGACTCCAAACCAGCGAGTCATAACCGGGGTTACTCGCCATGATGTCCTCTGCAATACACGATGGACACCACCGTCGTGTCGGCGAAACCGAATCATTGGCGTTGATGGATAGGACATGGCGAAAACGGATTAACGAACCATAGGCAAGATTATTCTGACCGGTCAAAGCGCCGATCCTTTGGACAGTGTTAGCAGCGAACTCTGAATAACCATTAAGTAATCCAGGTTGCTTAGCGTCCGAAACGGTCGCTATCAGCTGTCTTGGCGAAACCGAGTGCGACAGGGCAAGGCGAGATACATAGGAAGCCATCGATTCAACATCGACAGTACCGGCACCTATGAGAGATATCGGGAAAAGTCGAGTCATGGCATTGGCTCATCATCACGCAGGATGACGGATTGCTTTCCACCGATAGGATCGCGAATCGCGTGTCGCTGCCCGCATCGCTTGCCTCGTTTCTGAATCTTCGATGGTGGAACGTGCATAACAGGCTGCGGTGGATCCCCCAACAGCATTTGCTCGCCGCCAAGCGTCTCTCGCTCCAGCGTTATCAACTTGGCTGATGAATGCGTTGCGTCCCGAAGCATGCCCTTTGTGATGGCTTTCGCCCCCGTTGCGACCATACGTGCGTAGGCGCCGACTACGAGACGACTGACCTCCCCGATGATTCCCAACGTGTTGTCATGGATGAATTCATTAAGGTCGCGAAGCGATAGGCCTTTAGCCATCGGAAGCAGCCGTGAGAAGCTTTCCAAAATCTGCTCAAAGTCGATCAAGTCGGCTTCGTCTTCGCGGCGGTAGCGGTGCAGGACGACGTCCTGCAGTCTTCGGTTCAATTGGGCCGACTGATTCCAAATAGGCAATATCTCAAACGTGCCAAACAGAATGACGATTATTTTTGTACGTTCGGCCAGGCCTTTGATGGAATCGAGGTTGTTGATCGCTTTCTGTCTAGACCCTGTTTTGAGTAGGTGTTGGGCTTCATCAAGTAATAAATAGCGCGTTCCGCGATGAAGAATTGCCTTCTCTAGCGCAAGACGTAGATATGGCTCTGAGCGAGTGAGCCTAATTTTTTCCAATGCAAGCGCGGGTACGTTTTCGGTCTCGTCCGATGGGAAATCCAGTCGTCCATGCACGCCATAGAAGGGATGCTCCACCGCTTCGAGCAACCGAAGAATGAAATTTTTTGAGCTAAAAAGTCCTTGTACATCGTTGCAAATGGGTGCGGCTGCAATCGGGATCGTTCCCACTGGCCAGCTTTCTACGGAACCAGCCAGTTCTTTTTGTAGTTGGCGGAGCAGGGTCGTTTTTCCTGCGCCCGAGTTACCAACCACCAGAACCATCGATCCGGGTGGGGAGAACGTAGCGAAACTGCGCGTCATCTCTAAAGCCTCAGAAAACTTTCTGTGGCCCCAAACGAGTTGGTCTAAGGTTGTACGGAAATTACTCGCATTATTCATTGGCCCATCCCCTTTAGAGGCTTTACTTCCAGATTCCTAAGCCTTTCAAACGGCGACAATATGGGTGGTGTCAGATGCGATTGACGCGGTGATTTTGATGGTGATTCTTGATCCATCGGGGTTGACGTAGGAACGTCCGCTGCGCACGGCGTCGTTGGATCAGCGGCATTTACACAGGAGTCGCTCGACTCAGGCAGCCAATTCTCTCGTTGGCGTGCTGCGTAACGCTCGTCAGCCTCACGCCTTATCGCGCGTGCGTACGGCTTGCTGTAGTAATCGATCGCGCTTTGCGACCACCGGCCAAACTCTTCCAAACATTTCAGTTCACGGTGTTTTGCTGTGATGCATTCGACCCACCGGCCTCCGAGGTGCGCGTAAATCAACGAGCTATCAAAAGGCTCGCGGCGGACCTCGACCCGGACCCCATCATATTTCGGCTGGGCAAAGTCGCTATGCCAGTAGCTTCGTTTGCCCACGCGCAATCCCCGGCGACTATTCACGGGATATGTTTGCCGAATAAAACGAGACGCCGTTTCCACTCGAAACGCCAAGTCGTACTCGACACCTCTACCCAAAGGCCCGAAGTCGGCATCGCTCTGTTCAATCATCTGTTGCGGACTGAAGGTGTTAGGTCCGTGGGGAACTGCGTTGTGATGGCCAAACAGGTACCGATCAATCTCAGCGTGAATCTTTTCCAGAATGAAGCGTGCATTGGCGTCCGACTTGTGGGATGTCGTCGCGCTTCGCCATTCCCTGTCGTTTTGCATATTCCCATCAAGCTGATAGATCAACGCCTGATGAATCATGTGAAAGGATCTTTCCACCTGCGAGCCGCTCCGTGCATCAGCCACGGCACGATTGATCTTGGTGCATCCGTGATTTGCGCTGAACAACTCCCAGAAGGTGCTACCAAACTCGCTCCCCTGATCAGATATCCACGCGCTAGGCAGACGATGATGTCGTCGAACGCAGTCCCGGGCCAGCATCGCGAGCGACTCCCAGCTCGGGGGCGAGAACGATAGCCAGAACGCCAAGATGGCGCCGCTCCAGCCGTCGACCATGGTAGTTAACCAAGGCCTTCCCAAGATTTGGGCAGCACCGAGCTGCCCCCACACCTTTTCGTCAATTGGCGTGTGATCGATGTGGACGAGTTCCCATGCTCTGGTGGGCCCAATAGCCCGTACGTCGGGATGGGATTGTGGCCTCTCCGCGAGGGCCATACGATGGCCTGAGCGTGCATTTGCCAGCAAGTGTTTTGGCGTTTTTTTGACAAATCGAAGAAAAGTCCGATAACTCACTTTTGGGACGCTCTCCCAAGCAATAGCGGCATAAACCCAGCGCACCGATCGTCTTGCTGGCGTGAGTAAACAATCACGTATCGTCGCCGCCATCAGTTCTTCTTGCTGCGGTGTAATGCGGGGGACGCGATTTCCCCGCATGTGATGGCGAGGAACAAAACCCTGTAGTGCACCCGCCCCTGCAGAAACGCCTTGTCTCATGCGCTTAATTTGACGGTATTCATTGCGGCTGGGTGCCCGCAGCCCCTGGATCGCGGGAAGTGCAGCTGTGTATCGCTCCAGCGCCAGTGCTAATTGGCGATCAGTCAGCGCTTCTGCGATGACGTTGAACTCTTCCGACGTCGTCCACGGAGGCTTATCGGTTTCTAGCGACTTGTTGTTCGCGTTAAGTTTTCGATTGGAGTGAGCATCAATCTGCTTGGCAGCCACAAAACGCGCCGCAGCGTCTTCGTCGCTAAAAACACGCGCGGTGCGAACGTCGGACAGCAGTTGATCGGAAGTCGCGGCAAAGAGCACACCTTTCGCGATCCAGCCAAGAACAGTCGAAGCGTCTTTGAGCGCAAGATCAGCGACAACCATTTGTATCGTCGGCGCGGAGTCGGCATCAATGATTGTGCCTAGTTTCTTTAGAAGAGCGGCCTCGTTGGAATTCGCTGGTAACCGATGGGCTGCCTCTAAAAGATTCAAATTAGCCGCTTCTACCGCATTGATGTCTTCGACCAGATGTATCCGATAAGGGATACCCATCTGGTCAAACTCAGCCGCGATGGGCAGGCAAATCCAGTGTCCGTTTCTTTGAGTCCATTCATCAGGATGCTTTTCACGGGCTTTATCCACTACCTCGCGTGGCTTGACCTCGATCAGCTCAACTCGGTCGTTGCGCAGCACAAGAAAATCCGGGGTATACGCGCTGACATGCCTGCGGCCAGCGCGGCGCCGTTCCACAAGCACTTGCGAAGGCTGATCAAAGTATTCAATCACGTCCTTATCGAGCTCTAACTTCAGAACAAGTGGATATTCCCCCGTCCGGCTCTCCGCCTGGATCGTGCAACCCATTTTCTGGGAGGCGAAGCGGCAGGACACGGACAGAAATCGCGTGCCGCCCACGAGTCGGGCAGGCGGGGACGAGCGGACCCGCTCAATGTACATTTCGCCTTGTTCAGTAAGCCCGCTGGCGCGATAGCGCTCGATATTTTCGCGTTTGATTACCATAAATTGTGTCCGCTAAGACACAACCGCACGGTAGCCGGTCGTTATGGTCGGCTAATCACTTGACGTGAATTTCGGGCAAGCAGATACTGCAAACGTCAGGAGTCCAAACTTGACGTAAGTAGCAAGCAAAGCCCGGGGCCAACCGGGCTTTGTGCTTTCCGCGATTCCTATTTGTGCGGCCGCGTTGTCACGGTGCTGCCTCCGTCTGTTGGTGGGTGGTAAACCGCTTTCTCAAAGAGATATTTCTTTTCTCAAGGCTAGGCTGTTCATGAGCCAGCATTTGTTTTACGAGCATCACCCGATTCCCGCTTCGCCTTGAGACGCGTGCTCCCGGCAGCTCGTCAGCCACGCCGCTATCTCCTTAGTGATAGCGAAGTGCCCGCGGCGATGAGGAAGGGGGAAAATTGGGACTGGTGTTTTACCCCGTCGGACGGCCTGTCGAAAAGCTTCAACTGTGGGATAGCACAGGAGTTTTCGCAGCTCTTCGCCACCGATCAACAGACCGTGGCGCTCGACGAGATCTATCTCTAAGGCCCGCCCGTATCCGAGCTTTTCGTGCCCAAGCGAACTTGTATCTGAGACGACCATGCTTAGTCCAGGCAGATCTGACAGACTCAGTCTGCCCCAGATTTGAGTAACCCGCAACAGTCGCAGTAATTTAAGTGCATGATTTAATTACCAAAATAGGTAATCTTGGTAAATCTCCAAGCTCAAATTGGAAGCTAACCCTATGAGATAGCTCAATTTATGGCGTCATCCTTATTTAGGGTCCTCAGCAGATTTCTACTTTTTCATGCGTAACTATATTCGGGGCGTTCCTTTTCTTAGATGCCCCAAAAGCTACATTCGACTCAACATCTGCCCGAGCAGCACGGCGTCTAAACGCTAAAATTCTGGCGGTATCGTCGATCGCATAGAACCGAGTCACAAATCCCCATGTACGTTTCTCGAACGCAGTTTTTTTCTCAGATTCTGGCTAACTTAAGATAAGAGCGCTGCCCTGCGAACTCACCATCACCCGGTGCGTGAACGGTCGGAACAGCGAGACACTTAGCGTCTCTTTGCTTTAGAACCCAAGCAATCATCACTACAGAAGGCAACCGATGAATTGACACTTTCGGACCAAGAAAATGGCCAAAAGAGTCGAAGCTTCTGACAACGCCGGAATGTGACAAGCACATAACTCTTATGTAGCTTGTGCCAATACGCAATTCCCAACCACGCGCGAATGGGTCAGTCGATGAAACATCTCGCCAGTTTCAGCGTACCTTCTACGCCCGGTATGCAGCGAACGATGGCGCATGCAATACCAATAACATCACCCGACTACGTGGATCTAGAAATTGGATAGCGGCACATAGGGGCTATATAGCTTATAGCGATTTGATGTTTATTTTTACGCTGTCAATTATACGCTCAACCTTAATATTATATTGAGCAATTAAAACATTTATACATTCAATAAGGCCTAACATGTCACCGCCTTGACTGCCAAAATAAATTTTTTTGGTATTTGATAAGCTCGATCTATCTTGAGATGCGATTACATTATATCCGGTGACGCTAGAACTCGCGCCAGCAGCGCGTACTGCAAATACTGCGATTCGTTCAACATCCCTCCATTGGATGGTCTTGAATTGTCTGCCGAAGATCGTCCTAGAAATTGACTCAGTTCCAATAACAATGTTTGCTTTGCTAATGAAATATACGCTTCCAACACAAAGAAAGAAAAAAGCGCCCGCAATAAAAATTGTTACGCCACCGAGACCGTCGCCATCGCGAAAAATCAAAAGGGCGAAGGCTAAAAGCAGTCCAATCATAAATCCACATACAACTATTGCTGGAAACCGGCCTTTAAACTTATATGTGTACGGATAAACTGCACTCATTAATTTCTCCACTACTTCTGACAATTACAGTCACCACCCTCTTCAGAGGGCAAGAATCCGTGAGCAGCTCCTGGATCGAATGCCTCCCCTAAGGATGGTTTGATCAAACCACGTTCGTAGTCGCGGTCCGTTCTTGGTTTGTCGCTTTGCGTTTGTGAAGCGCGTGCGTGTGATGACCCGGCGATTTCCCGATTCGTCTCGCGGTGTTTTGCCGCCGCGACACACGTCTCAGACGCACCTATCCCACCTTTTCCAACAGATACGTGCGGGTCATCCATAGGTTGCTCAAAGCAAACAACGTCAGCAACTGCGCACTGTTCTTGACCAAGCCACGATAGCGCAACGTCGCGTGACCGAATTGCCGCTTGATCACTATGCCACTTCCGTCCATGTTTGGCTGGCGCATGTTTCTCGGCACCGATGTAGCGCATCCCCGAACACGGCCTTATCTTTACCGTGCAGCAGGGCGCCAACCTGGGTCACATCACCCACGTTCGCTGCCGTCGTCACCACGCTGTGTACCAGGCCAGTCGCCTCGTCTACCCCGATGTGCACCTTCATCCCGAAGTACCACTGATTGCCGTTCTTGGTCTGGTGCATTTCGGGGTCGCGCGCCTTATCCCGATTCTTCGTCAAGGAAGGCGCACCAAGGATCGTCGCATCCACGATGGTGCCTTGCGAAAGCTTCAAGCCCTTGTCGTGCAGACGCTGGTTCACTGCCTTGAACAGCTCTTTGGCCAATCCATGCTTTTCCAGCAAATGCCGGAACTTGCACACCGTGATCTTGTCCGGCGCCGGCTAGCGTCCCAGATCAATACCCATGAATCGCCGCATTGATGCCGAGTCATAAAGGGCTTCCTCTACGGCCGGATCGCTCAGTGCATACCATGCTGCAGGAAGTGGATGCGCAGCATCCGCTCAAGGCCCACCGGGCGACGACCACCTTCGGCGCGCACCTTCGGATAGAACGGCTCGATCACCGCGAACAGCTCAGACCACGGCACGACCTTGTCCATCTCCGCCAAGAATACGTCCCGCCGCGTGGGCTTGCGTTGCGTTTCAAATCCACCGTCCGCTTGCGTGGCCAAGGTCAATTGATCAGGCATCGTCTACGCTTCCTCCCGCAGGTGCACGCTTCGACAGCGACGCAAAATCAGAGTTTCCTTAGGCAAAGAAAACGCCCGCATAAGGCGAGCGATTTTCGACGACAGAGCATCCCTGTTGAGAAAGTGAACCCGACCCCTACGTCGTTTTATATTTAAGAAATAAATCAAACCTCAGTGTTCGGCGCAACTCTGCTTATTGGCTTTTTACGATTATAACCTTAGCATCGGCATGTTGTCTAATTACAACCATTGCGACTGCCTGTGCCCCGGATGAAAAAACCTGATACAGCAACACATAAACAGTTTTTCCACCGATGTTCGGATAGCCCATGGAATATGAAGCCCCAACTGCATTAAACATATACCCATTAATAACTCGGAGTTGATCCTTTGTCATCGTATGGAGAGCTCCAAAGGAAAAGATTTTCAAATCATGAACTCCGTCCTTGTCTTGAAACACATCAATTTTGATAGGGCCAGAATTGTCAATTCCCGTGGAGTCGTATTGAATATGCGCGAAGGGCATTCGTCCTTCCATATCCGCCATGGCGGCCGTCGGAAAGGCCATGCACGATACGAGCACAATTACAGCTATCAAAAAGATCCATTGTGAAGACCGCATACTTTTTTCTCCTTTTTCTTTATTGAGTGCAACCACACCCATGAACTTGACCTACATTAGTGCCATTATTATCGTCTCGGCTGCCATTGGGATTAGGGACATAGCGCAAAATCGCCCCATTCGGTATTAATAAGTATGACGGAATGTCTAAGGCAGTAGCTGTATCCTTCGAGCGCTTAGCGTCCGTCGGTGCCTCGAACCATCACGATGCAGCGCACTAAAAGAACGCTCGCGCAAGACGGTGTTCTTCGACAAGGTATCCGAGCAAGCCAGCTTTGCTTATCGCGATGCAGCCAACTCATCACCTGCTTTTTTCCATTGTCGCAAGCGGAACCAAAAGATCAGTAGCAGTATTACTGGACCGGTAAGAGACGCTATTAAGATCGTGACGATGTTATTGGTAAGAGTGCGCTTAGGATTTGCAGCCGTGCTTACTTTTGGGTTCGCATAGAGATAGTGAACTAAAACCGCATCTCCCGACTTGATCTGGTTGCACTGGCCCGAGACCGATAATCCCTGGTATGTCGCACCAGTTACTTCAAATTGGTAGCTGAAAGACAAATGCTGCTGGCACTTCGGCTCAAGAACAACGCCCTTCGTTGGCACCCCCTCATTTGCCAACCAATACTGATCCTCTATTTTCGTAGCAAAGCCCATAAAAGTGGCTATGGCGATGCACGCGCAGACGTAGAAAACTACTGCATGTTTGATCAACAATTTAACTAATTGCATCCACTCTTCCTATGCCGATAGAAGGTGCCAGCCGATGTAGTGGTTACTTGATATCGATTGAAATCGAAACCAAGCCCCTTAGCAAAGCCAAGCGACGCCGTATACGTTCCACTGGCATCTTCTGCCCACTGCAGAGTTATAAAACCGACGTTTAACGTTGACGTGTCAAAAGCACCCAAGAGTTGATTCGCGCTATTCGCGTTCGTATAAAACACGCCTACCCCCAACCCGGCGGATGCTCCAATAGCCATCGTAGAATACCCATTGTCAGGATCGTAAGTGCTGTCACCCTGCTGGCCGGGGGAGTGATAGTCGAAGTTTCCATGTCCTGCAAAACTTCCACTAGCTGTATAACCACCAACATTTAAGCCATCCCCCCAAAAAACACCGGCGCCTGAACTTGCTTGCATAGCGCCTCCATTTATAACCCCACCCTGTGCACTACCACCCGCATTAAACCCAAATCCACTGAGCCCAAGCGGATCGGTGCTACTCAACGGGTTATTGCCGACATAGGCATAAAAATTATTCTGTCCACCGTTAAATCCGATGGGATCTTCGCTGATAAACCGCCCCATGGTCGGCGAGTAATACCTCGCCCGGTAGTAATAAAGCCCCGTGCTATCAGCTTCTCGCCCGGTATAAAGATATGGGTTGGTAAATCCGGTCGTAGTGTTGCTTTGCGTGACATTGCCGTAAGGGTCATAGCTGTACTGCTGCGCGATCGTTCCCGTAGAGTCGGTCAGGGCGATCGTGCTGTTCAGTGCGTCAGTCAGCAGATCAGTACGCCCGTTGACGTCGTTGCGGGCGAAGCGCTCGTCCGTGCCCAGGCCGGTCAATATCGGATTGGTGACGCTTCCGATCGCCTCTTGCACGGCGTTGGACCCATCGTAAAGATACGTAGTGGGTGCGGTCGCGCCCGCCACGCTCTTGCTGATGCGCCGACCCAAGGCGTCATAGGCATAGCTGAACTTGGTCGTGCCCCCCTCCGTGATCTGCATCAGCTGGTTACGCGCATTCCACACGAAGGTATCGACGCCATTGCTGGTGAGATTGCCGTTAGCATCGTAGCTTGGCGCGGTGCCGTTGAAGCTGGTTTGGCGGTTATTCGCATCGAAGGTACCCGGGGCCGTCGTCGTCGCCGGCAGCACATCGGTTGCGAAGCTGCCAGTCTTGCTCGTGCGCCGACCATTCAGGTCATAGCCGTAAGTCAACGAACCCATGGCTGTGTTTGTCGGGCTGACGTAGCTGATGCCGGTCAGCTCGTTGGCCGCATCGTAGCCATAAACCATGCTGACGGCGTTAGGAAGGATTAGCGACGTGCGTCGATTGGACGCGTCGTAACCTAATTGCACGGTTTCGCTGCCCTGCGTCAGCGAGGTCAGCCGGTTGGCATTGTCGTAGACATAATTGACGATGGCTTGTGCGGCCGGAGTCATGCTGATACGACGGCCAGCGGCATCATAGGTATAACCAATAGACGCTTGGGGTGTTAAGGCCGACGTGACGCGATCGAGGCCGTCGTAAGCCCAGCTGAGATTCCCGTTGCTGGAGTCGAAAAGACCGGTTAGGCGATTGGCGGCGTCGTAACTGGGCTGGGTCGTCGATCCGTCAGCGTAGGACACCAGGGAACGGCGGTTAAGCGAGTCATAGCTATAAATCGTGGCCTGACCTTTGCGATCGGTGTGAGACAGCACATGGTTCATGCCGTCATACGTCCACGATTCGCTCTGATTCAGCGCGTCGCTGCGCGTCAGCTGGCGGTTGCGCGCATCGTACGTCTGGCTGATCACGGCCTTGCTGGGAAGCACTACGTTCAGCGGATTGCCGTTGCCGTCGTAACTTACCGTCGTCGTTTGATTGAGGGCATCGGTCACTTGGGTAACGCGGTCGTCGACGTCGTACTGCATTAGCCCCACGTTGCCTAACGGATCTTTGGTGGCCACAGTGCGGCCCAAGCCATCGACCACGAACGATGTCGTGCGGCCCAAGGCGTCACTGACGCTTTGCAGGTCGTAGCCTTGATAGGCCAGGGAGTTAACGTGGCCTAGCGCGTCTTTCAAGCTGGTCGGCTGCCCTGCGGCGTTGCACTGGAGAGTCGTGCTATCGCTTAGCGGATCGGTGATTTTGGTTAGGCAACCACTGGTATAGCTTAGCGTGGTGGTATGCCCCAGCGGGTCGGTGACCGAGGCCAGCTGGCTGTAATCCAACGTGTAGGTAAATTGCGTACTAACGGAACTGGATGTACCGGCGAGTCGGGTCACTTGCGTGACGTTGCCGAACGCGTCGTAGGTATAAGTAGTCTGCCGGCCCAACGCATCGGTCATGCTGCTGACCAATCCCGACGCTTGACGCGTATAAGTCGTGGTCTGCGCCAACGGCGTACCGTAGCCAACGGTATCGGTCGCTGTGTAAAGACTAGTCGGGTCGAAGGTCACTCGCTCCTGGTTGCCGTTCGGGTCAGTTACGACAACCGCAGTGACAACGCCAGTGGAGCCGCTGCCGGGTATGCTTATAACGCTTACCGGATCCATCGCTTTGCCGGCTGCTCGCGCTCGGGTCGCGGCCGCTTTGGCGTTGCTGGCTGCTTTGGCAATGCTAGCTGCGTTGCCGCTGTTATCGAGGGTATAAGCAAACTGATAGGCCGTACCGTCGGCGTAGGTCTGCTGGGTGACACGCCCGTTGACGTCGTACTGGTTAGTAATAGCCGTATTGCCCCTTCGATCTTGCGCGGTGACCATATGCGCACTGCCATCGTAGGTATATTGCTCGTTGGTTTTGTCTGGGTAGGCGACCTCTGCTAGCTCTCCGGCCGCGTTGTAGGTGTACGTGACTGTACGTCCGGTATTGTCCACTGCGCTTGATACACGGTTACTGCTGTCGTAGTTGAGCGTGATGGATCGCCCGCTCGGCGATACCATCTGGTCCATCAACCCACCGTTGTAATTGAACAGCAGCTGATTGCCGAAGCGATCCTGCGTCCATTCCAGCTGGTTAGGAACGTCGCTTTGAAATCCGTATTGCGTGCCATCTTTCAGCGTCAGCTGCCAAAACTCGCCAATCGGTGTGCCGGTAAAAAACTGCAACGCCGCCCCGTAGTAGGCCGAGTTGGTTGCCGTGTGCTCCCAAACGTCACCCGTCAGTGGCCAGTTGGTGGAGGCGCCGGTGACGAGATTGAAGGCGATACCCTGACCGCAGGGAAGTATCAGCTGTGGCGCGGTAAAACTCCCATCACTGCTATACAGATGCAGGCTAAAGTTGGCATTGCCACCGATACCAAAGACATGCGAGCTGCTGTCATCGGAGTTATAAGCACGTGTCACTCTCAGCGGGACGATGTCTTTGATCGACAGATCGTTCCATTCGTGAAAGAAAGTTCCAGTCTGCTCGTCGATCGGGTCGGCCGCACACTTGTTGTTCGGCTTTTTGTTATCTCCTGCATTGGCGTTGCTGAGTGACACACCCGCGCCCATGGCCCCCACCAGCGACACGCCCTTGTCCGGCGCTACATGCTTGGCATCACCGGTGACATGGCCACCGCCATACATTTTCCAGCCCTGCTGGGTGTCGTAAGCCCAGAAATTTCCCACGGCATCGGCTTTGGCGTGACCGTAGTTGGGGTAGACCACCCGCATACCTTTGGCCGCTTCGGGGGTCAGCCCCGTCAGCACCGCATCGCCCGGCTGGATGGTGAAGTACATCGGAAAATTGTCGGGCAGCGGGAATGGCGCGTGATCGACGGGCGTGGGAACAATCGCAATGTGGGTCAACACGTGACCCTTGCGATCCTTGAAGACAGCGCCTGCGGGCACGTGCAACTCCAACCCCGGCATGTCCGGATGCATGAGTACCGTTTCGCGCGTGGTCGGGGACGGCAGCGCAATCTCGTCGCGCGGCAACACGCGCGGCAGATACATCACGAAAGGCATATGCGTGATGGTTTTGGCTTTGACGTCCGCGCCGACCAGAAAGCGGCCGTAGTTCACCGTGTCATGGCTGGCACTGCCACCGTCAACAAACACGTCCTGCCGACCCGGGCTGAGATCTTTCAGGACGAATACGCCATGCGCATCCGTCCGCACTTTATTGCCACCAATACTGACCTCAACATTGGCTACTGGGGTCTCGTCGATTTGCCTTACCTGACCGACCAGCGCGGCGCTACCTTTAGGCAGGCTGGCTTCGAGTGCGTGCGTATCGGGCAGGTGCTGAAAGGGTTGATATAACCGCCAATGAGAACCGGTCAGGTTGGGTGCGTTATTCAGGCCGGGATACCACGCGCCGTCTTGGATGTAGCTTTTTACACGACATAGCTGATCACCGTCGCTACCACTGCACGTCGATTTGCCATCGCCCGCCATGACGTAAAGCGGCGCTTCGTTGGTCGCCGGTGTTGGGTCCTCGGCGGCTACTGAGGAAGGGAGTCGGCGACGGCCTTGGCCCGCCATTACTAGCGTTTCTGCCGACACGTGCGCAGTGGTGAAACCCATCGCGGTGTAGGGCACAACGTCGCCTGTCGCCGTGTGTAACCCTTTCACGAATAGCGTGTAACGTGAACCCGGATACAGATCATCCGGTAATTGGACGAAAGCCAGACGTCCGCCTTCTGTTCCCACCACGCGCGTTGGCACCACGCCTTCGGGCCCGAGCAACGTGACGGTGGCATCCGTCAGTTGGCGCACATCAACAGGCGTAGCAAAGCGCAGCGCCAGCGGTCCTTGTATCGGGGCATTCGTGCTGTTGGCCTCGGGGAAGGTCACCGACCCATGGCTTGCGCGCGGGATGTTCAGTTCAGAAGCGAGGCTGATGCGCTGCGTGGCCGGCTGAAACAACCATGCCGACTGGACCTTTTGACCCCTGGTATCCACGCCATCCGCAATGCGTATGTCGCCATCGGGCTGCAATTGGGCACTAGCGTTAAAACGCGCGCCATCAGGAACCGGCGTGCGGCTCGTAATAGTGTGCGAGGCGGGTTGCCACACCACGGCATCAGTGGCCGGTACGCCTTTGGCTGACCAACCACCGGCCAAAAGCAGCTGGCCATCCGTCAGCACCGTAAGCGTGTGCCCGGCACGCGCCGGCAATCCCAGAATGCCTGTGCGAACAAACCGCTCCGTGGTGGGATTGAACCACTCACCAGTCGCTAGCACGCTGCCGCTGGCATCCGTACCGCCCCATAACAACACTTGGCCACCAGGCGTAACAGTAACGGAGGCCAGACGACGCGTCTCGGGTAACACAACTGAGTGGCGGTTATCTCCGTCACTCAGGTAAGCCTTTTGTCCTGCATCATCGATGGACAACAGACGGCCGTCGGGGAGCAATGTTTCGCGAGCAGCAGCGATCGATGAAAGATGACCGAGTTGTGCTGCGCTTGAAAGAATGTTTGACGATCCGCGGGACAACCAACCGGCCGCAGCCGTCATGACGCCCAAGGCCAACAACCCCATGCTGCCTGCGCCGATCCTTCGTAGCTGCTTCCCGATCATGACTGCTTCCCTTTCTTTTCCCTGGCCTGGACCACAAAGGCATTGATGCATGGATCTTTGAAACCCTTTCGCAACCACGAACGACGCGTCACGTGTTGCGCAAGAAACGAATCATTCACCCCACGATGGACGACCACGCGAACTTCGCGATGTTGGCGCTGAGCCTTCATTGCTGGTTGACGTTCTGTTCGAGGCTCGCGCCAAAACTGATCTTGCTATTCGCATCCGGTGGCGAAATCACTACCGAATACTGCCCCGCCGAAAGCTTCCATATGGGTATCAGGCAATTGACGCCGGGATCAGCCAAACAGCTAACGTTAGCCACGGTATTGCCGGCAGGATCATCAATAAGCACCTGTACCGCGTTACCCGTAGAACCAGTAATCGACAAATTCGTCAGCACGAACTTGAGGTCTTGGCCTTGCGTCGGCGTGAACACTAGAAACTCGCTTTGCCCTGCCGTTGCCGTGGCAAAATTTTGTACTGCCCCTGTCACGGGCTGACCCGTGGCCGCAAACCAGGTGAGTTGCGCCGTCGCCGGCGCACCAGAGTTGGTATACAGCGCCATCGTGTATTTGCCGGTGGCAGGCAGATTGGGCAACGTCAATACCGTCGAGCTCGCCGTGCCCGTTGACGTGTAGTAATTGCCCGTAGTGATCTGTCCGCCATCCGGCCGGTACAGGTTGTAGTTCACCGATTGCCCGGTTGGTGTCGTCGTCACGCCTGCCAACGCCAAGGCCACGGTATTGCCCATAGTCGCAGTAAACGTTACGCGCTCTACACCACCAGAAGCTAAGTTGACCGTCGTCGGTGTATTGGCCGTTAATGCCGGGCCAATGACATCCGGTTCGATCTGCGCGCTGAAACTGATCGTGTCGTTCTGCCCGTAGTACGGCGTCACCACCACTGAATACGCCCCCGCGGCAAGGTTCCACATCGCGATGCGACAGCTGTCGGTGGTGCTTGGATAGCAACCCGTATTACTACTAATGGTATTGCCGGTGCTGCTGCTCACGCTGACCAAGACAGGGTTATTTGAACCGGCTGCAACCACATTTCCCAATGTCAGCTCGAGGTTTTGACCTTGAGTCGCATTGAACGTCAGATACACGTTCTGGCCGCCGGTCTTAGCGCTATAACTCTCTACCGTATTGTTCGTCGGTAAGGTCCCGGTGGGTGTGGTTGTCGCGCTTGCATATTCAGCGATCTGTGCTGTCGCCGGCGCACCCGACGTGGTGTATGCGACAAGCGTATACATCCCTGCCGCAGGTAAGTTGGCCAGATTCATCATCGTAGTGCTGGCCGTACCTAACGAGGTGTAGTAGTTGCCGGTGGTAATGGCGCCGCCATCCGGTCGATACACGTTTACGTTCACCGATTGGCCTGTAGGCGTTGTCGTAACACCCGACAAGGCCAACGCTATCGTGTCACCTAGTTTGGCGTTAAACGTAATCCTTTCGACAGCGCCCGCGGCAAGATCAAGCGTCGCCGGCGTATTGGCAGTCAAAGCGGGCCCAATGACGTCCGGTTCGATCTGTGCGCTGAAACTGATCGTGTCGCTCTGCCCATAGTACGGCGTCACCGTGACCGCATAAGTGCCCGCCGCCAAATTCCACAACGCGATGCGACAGCTGTCGGTCGTACTGGGGTAGCAGTAAGAGGTGCCGCTGATGACGTTGCCCGTGCTCGTGCTCACGCTCACAAGAACCGGGTTATTGGAACCGGCGGCGACGACATTACTCAAGGTCAGTTCGAGGTTTTGACCCTGGGTCGCATTGAACGCCAGATAGACGTTCTGACCCCCCGTCTTGGCGCTGTAGCTTTCCAACGTATTGTTCACTGGTACAGTCGCCGTCGGTGTACCCGTCGCACTAGCGTACTCGGCGATTTGCGCTGAAGCCGGTGCCCCGGACGTGGTGTAAATCACCAGCGTGTATTTTCCACTGGCCGGCAGATTCGGCAAGTTCACCATCGTCGTACCGGAGGTGTTCAAGTCCGTATAGGCGTTGTTGCCCAGAGCGCCCGTATCTGGTCGATAGACGTCCATATAAACGGTCTGACCCGCTGGTGTCGTACTGACATTCGATAGCGCCAACGCAACCGTGTCACCCACATTAGCGTTGAACGTCACCCGCTCTACTTCACCCGCCGTCAGATTGACGGTCGCCGGCGTATTGGCCGTCAACGCGGGCCCGATCACATCCGGTTCGATCTGCGCGCTGAAACTGATCGTGTCGCTCTCTCCATAGTACGGCGTCACCGTGACCGCATACGTACCCGCCGCAAGATTCCATAGCGCGACGCGACAGCTGTCGGCCGTGTTGGGGTAGCAGTACGAGGTACCACTGATGACGTTGCCCGTGCTCGTGCTCACGCTTACAAGAACCGGGTTATTCGACGGCGTCGCCACAATGTTGCTTAAGGTTAGCTCCAGGTTCTGACCTTGCGTTGCATTGAACGTCAGATAGACATTCTGACCCCCGGTCTTGGCGCTGTAGCTTTCCAACGTATTGTTCGTCGGAATTGCCGCCGTCGGTGTACCCGTCGCGCTGGTGTATTCAGCGATTTGCGCTGAAGCCGGTGCGCCGGACGTGGTGTAAATCACCAGCGTGTATTTTCCACTGGCCGGCAGATTCGGCAAGTTCACCATCGTCGTACCGGAGGTGCTCAAGTCCGTATACACGCTGTTGCCGATGGCCCCTGTGTCCGGGCGATAGACGTCTACATAGACGGTCTGACCCGCTGGTGTCGTACTGACATTCGATAGCGCCAACGCAACCGTGTCACCCACATTAGCGTTGAACGTCACCCGCTCTACTTCACCCGCCGTCAGATTGACGGTCGCCGGCGTATTGGCCGTCAATGCCGGCCCAATAACATCCGGTTCGATCTGCGCGTTGAAACTGATCGTGTCATTCTGGCCATAGTACGGCGTCGCCGTGACCGTATACGTGCCCGCCGCCAAATTCCACAGCGCGATGCGACAGCTGTCGGACGTGCTGGGGTAGCAGTACGAGGTACCACTGATGACGTTGCCCGTGCTCGTGCTCACGCTCACAAGAACCGGGTTATTCGATGGCGTCGCCACGACGTTGCTTAAGGTCAGTTCTAGGTTCTGACCTTGCGTTGCATTGAACGTCATGGTGACACTCTGACCCGGCCCGGAAGACGTCTGGCTTTGTGGAGCGCCAGTTCTAGGCAGCGTGGGATTTCCGTAAACTACGGGTGGCCCTGCCGTATCAGACACGACGCTAACGGTTGCCGTCGCCGGTAATCCATTGTCCGGCGCCACGATTACCGTGTACGTACCGCTCACCGGGATGCCTGAAAGGTTCACCATCTGCCCGTTGATAGTGTCGGCTGAAGTGAGAGCCGCCGTGTTAGTTGTGATCGTCCCAGCATCTGGGCGATACACCAGAAACGTCACGCCGTTGCCGGTCGGGGTCGTCGTTACGCCCGTCAGATTCAGGGTGACTGTGTCTCCTACCGCCGCGTTAAAGGTCAACCGCTCCACCTGACCCGCACTCAAGTTCACCGCTGCCGTGCCGCCCGTGGCGATCGCCGGACCCACCACGTCCGCCTTGATCAGTGCATTGAAGCTGATCGTGCCGCCGTAAATCGGCGTCGCCAATACCGAGTACGTACCTGCTGCCAGGTTCCACAGATGCTGCGTGCAACTGCTCGCCGGATTGTTGGCGTAGCAGTAAAAACCAGCCACCTGACCGCCGGCCGCGTTATAAACGTAAACGTAAAACTGGTTGTATTGCGCACCCGCCGCGTTGACGTTGTTCAACGTCAATTCCAGGTTCTGGCCCTGCGTCGCCGTGAACGACAGATAGACGTTCTCGCCCGACGCATTGGCGCTGTATGAACCGGATGTGCCGTTGGTCGGAATGGTGCCAGTCGAACCAGCCACCACACCCACGGTGGCTGTCGCCGGCAGTCCATTGTCCGGCGCCACAATCACTGTGTACGTACCGCTCACCGGCAGATTGGACAGGTTCACGATCTGGCCGCTGGCCGTATCGAACGAGGTATAGGCCGGCGTGCCGGTCGTGATCGTGCCCGCATCCGGGCGATACACCAGGAACGTCACGCCGTTGCCGGTCGGGGTCGTCGTCACGCCCGTCACGTTCAACGCGATCGTGCTGCCAACGGTTCCGGTGAAGGTCAACCGCTCCACCTGGCCCGCACTCAAGTTCACCGCTGCCGTGCCGCCCGTGGCGATCGCCGGACCCACCACGTCCGCCTTGATCAGTGCATTGAAGCTGATCGTGCCGCCGTAAATCGGCGTCGCCAATACCGAGTACGTACCTGCTGCCAGGTTCCACAGATGCTGCGTGCAACTGCTCGCCGGATTGTTGGCGTAGCAGTAAAAACCAGCCACCTGACCGCCGGCCGCGTTATAAACGTAAACGTAAAACTGGTTGTATTGCGCACCCGCCGCGTTGACGTTGTTCAACGTCAATTCCAGGTTCTGGCCCTGCGTCGCCGTGAATACCTGACGCTTGCTCTGGTAGGGCGCTGCTGCCGCCACGGCCAGCACAGCGGATGTCGTGAGCGTCGGATTAGATTCGATGTTTTCAGTTAACTGCGCGCCCGCCGTATCGGGCGTAAAAAAGGCGATGTACGTGCCGCTAACCGTCAGCCTCGGCAAATGTATGGTCGGCGAGGAGGCTGAGATAGAGCCCTGCGCCACGAGCTGATTACCCGGACCGTAGATGCTGTAGTTGATCGCATTCGCGGTGGTAGTTATGGCACTGCTTTGCAAGCTTAGCCAAGCGCCCGACGTGCCTTGAAACGAGAGAGCTGCCGTTTGGCCGCCCTGTGCGATGCTTATATTTACCGCCGCGCCTCCAGCGGATGCGATACTCCGACTAGTGACTTGCGTCGGAGTTATGCCACTAGGTACCACGAGGATCTGCGAGGCGCTTTGGGCCTGCCCGTAAAGGGTTTGAACTTCGACATAACCACTACCAGCACCAGTAGGGACCAGAAACTGAAGCTGGCTGTCCGACGCAGATACCACCGACGCCGGAGTTCCTGCGACAAAAGCCTTTGTTGTGCCAGTCGGCGGATCAAGATGTGTTCCGGTCACCGTCACGGTCGAACCCACCGCCACGACCGAGGGGCTAAATTGAATGATCGTAGGTGGAGCGCCAGTGTCGTCCACCACGAAAGGCGTACTACTGGTAGCCGTTTGCCCGGCGACAGTCACGGAAATAACGCCGGTACTCGCTCCAGCGGGAACTTTCGTAATTAGCTGGGTGGCCGTTGCAGATGAAACGGTGGCCGCTGTGCCACTGAACTTGACGAGGTTCGATGCAGCCGTCGCACTAAAGCCTTGACCATATATCGTTACAGACGTACCCGCCGAACCGTGGCTAGGCGTGAAAGCGAAGATGGCTATCTGCCCGGCAGCGACCTGGCCGATTTGCACAATGTTGCCGACAGAATCGTAGGTATATTGCGCGCTGGCGCCATTGCCTTGAGTAACCGCGACCACGCGCCCATTGGCGTCGTAAACGTAAGTGGTAGCGTGCACAACGCCTAGTAGAAAAAGCAGCATGCTCCACACAAGCGCGCGAGCGATTGTGGATATTCGCGTCTTACCACGCTTGCCACATTTATCGGCGCCAGCATCCATGACATCGTTGCCCTGCGATTCCATGCGCACGTCCCTTAAGGTCAACCTGAGGTCAACCGACTGTGTAAGCATTTGCTGGTTTGCGGTACTACTTGTCGCCCCTAACGCACCGCGTAGTCGCTTGGATTATATGGCAGGGTACTTGCGCCGTTGCAAGCGCATCTTTGAAAATGCGACGACTAGCACAGGAATATTTCGTTCAACGTTATCTATCCACGCTATGTTTTGCCGCTAGAGGCGCGATCAACCAATCCGAGTTCGAACGTACAACGCGCTAAAAATTTGGCGCATAAAAGCTGCATTAACTTACGGAAAGCCCATGAAAAAAATAGGACTGATGCTCTCGCTGGCTCTCACGACTTTGGTCGCAACCGGCTGCTCGCAAAAAAATGCGGATGGCGCTCCGGCCTCGACGGCAAAGCCAACGGCATCGGCGAGCGCTGGTGCCGGTGGCCCTGCCAAACCTGCTGTTACGGCAGATGAAAATGTTTGGGGAACCTATCTCTCCGAAGAGGGCAAGCTGCACGGCAAGGATGTCCAGGGACATCCCTACATTTACCTCATCCCAGCGGGTGACAGCCCAACGGTGATTGCGCGGCGTACCCAAGAGCTGCAATCGGTAGACTTGTCCATCGGACCCATCGTGATCCCGGGGTCGCTATTGGTATTGGGAGGACCCAATGCCCAGCAAACAAATCAATTCACGATCGATGTTTCAAAAAAAATCAAAGAACATGCACTGAAAAATGTCGTCGTTTTGATTGTGAGCGATACCACTCAAAAAGATGCCATTACCAAGGCATTTAAACCGACCGAGGCGACCCTTCGCTTTGTGACAATGTGACTAGAAATTTCTTCTAGGAGGGGTGCCTTTCATCGTCATGCGGCGCAGTCCCCGATCTTCATTTTTTCATTTCCGATGGCATCGCCTGCTGACAACAGCGCTGGCCGTTATGCCGTGTGTGGGCGTGTCTGTTTGGGCGAGTGGGGCAGCAGTGATGGACAACAGTGCGCAACAGATCGCGCTGGGTCAGCAACTTTTCAATGACAAACAGCTGAGTCAGGACGGCACTATCAGCTGCGCTTCGTGCCACAACCCAAAGAAAAACTTTACCGATGGCCTGCCTGCGGCGATCGGTATAGGCCATAGAATAGGCACGCGAAATACCCCCAGCCTAACTGCGCTTGCTGCGTCGGAAGAAACGTCGTTTTTCTGGGATGGGCGTCGTGGTTCGCTCAAGGAAGCGGTGCTGGATCCCCTGACAAATCCGGTCGAGATGGGGCTCGACAATCAGGCTCAGCTCACAGAAAGACTAAGCCGTGCAACAGGTAATGACGGGAAGAATCTTGCGGTGCGCACGCTTGACCAAGCAGCCTTAGCTCTCTCGGCTTACGTCCATTCTCTCAATCAACCACCCAGTGACTATGACCGCTTTCGCTCAGGTCACGATCCACAGGCATTGAATCCCCGCGCACAAGAAGGTTTGGTGCTGTTCGTCGGCAAAGCGCATTGCGCTCAATGTCACTCCTTGCAAGGTTCGCCCGTCACATTGACCGATCACCGTTTCCATCGAACGGGTGTCGGCGTCAATGACGTGGAACAAAAACTCCCGCAACTCACGACGGATGTCATTAAGCAGTCACTGTCGGGAGCTGAACTTGGGAATCAGATTGCCACGCACCGCGACGAGGCTCAACTAGGGCGTTTCAACGTTACGCATGATGTAAATGATATCGAGACATTTAGGACTCCGTCACTGCGTGCTGTGGCTTCAACAGCACCATATATGCACGACGGCAGCGTGAAGACACTGGATGAAGCATTGGACCGCGAGGTTTACTACCGAGGCTTAAGTGCTGGCCAGCCTTTGAGCTTGTCAGTAGAAGAGCGCAAGGATCTTTTGGCATTTCTTCAAACGCTCTAATCCAATTGAAAAGCGCCGATAATTAGCGCCGTACAAAGATCACGACCGACGAACAGTACAAAGCCGGCACGATCCAGCGTGACTTCGCGGGCCAGAATTGAGGAATGCCAATGAAGGATGAATCGAAGCGATCCATGCCCTCAGTTACGCCTGTTTCCGCTAATGAGCGCATGCGACGACAGGCGGCTATGGAGTATGCAAGAGCATCGGTCGGCCTAGAAGGTTTCAAGCTCAGCAAGGCAGACGAGGCGCACTTCCAACGTCACATCAACGGCGAGATCGACATGGCCGAATTTGTGATGGGCCATATGGGCTATCGGCGCGACTGGTGACACAAACTCATGGTCAAATGGGGCCATATGACGATCAATGTATTGATGTCTTGCTACCGAAAAGGCTAGCCGATCAATCACAAACACTTGCATCGGCTGTACTAGCTGGCGGAGCTCAACTTGCATTCGCAGCGGCCGCGCCAGCGCGAGGAGCGACCGACGGGCTGGCTCGACCGTTATTCACCGCCTTACCCTGAGCTGGGCATGGACTTCGTGAGCGGAACGCGTTTTGACGGACAGCGCGTCCCCTCGCTGACTGTGGTCGACAACTCACGCCGTGAATGCCTAGCGGTCGTCCTGGACCAGAACCTGCGCGGGGAAGATGTCTTCGGAGACAGACGCGCCTTTGCTTAGAGCATCTAATTAAGCGCGAATACTGAGCTGTGAGCTCACTGGGCCGGCGAATCACATAACTTGTTCGAATAGCTGCATATGCATAGCTGCTTTGAAAAGGACGCTCACATGGATAGTTCTGCTGAAAAACTCGTCGCCTCAATTTGTAACGCATTTTCCGCGGATGAAGCGCTCTCAAGATATGCAATAGCAAAACCTCTATTGCATGGCTACAAAATTGTGTTTGCGTCTGATAAAGGCACGCAGCTTGGTTTCGCAGCAAACCGAACTTTTGCAGCTGGTGCAGCTGTTCGCAGTATATTTAGTACTGATTGCGTTTTAGTCTTGGACAGTAAAACTATCGATGAAATGCGGAACGGTGTCGCGACATTCTCTATCGACTATTCCATTTCTCTCGATACCCAAGCCGTCAGCTACCTAAAATCCTTCATCGTCGGAAGCACTGGCGGGAGCCTTCCCAAGGACATAGCAGAAGTTCTAGGTTTTATTACGCGCGACGATGTCTATGTGGACCCAATACCCTACGTTCTAGAGAATCTTCATAATCTTTGAGAAAAGAAAAATGAAGACCGCATAAAGGATATTTTGAAGTCCTATGAAGTACTCAGAACGATTGACTCTGACTTTTTACAGTCTAAGAATTTGATGCGATCCAAACTATCGGATGACGATCTCGAAAGAGCAACTGACGCTCATTTCAAACGAATGTTGACCCGTAGGGCGGATGGCGAATTCTACGATGCGCTGACCTATCGCCATCGATGTATGTACGCATACCTTCTTAAAATGGTGGAAATTCAATTCCGCCCGCCGTCTTTCAACATCGACAAAAAGATGATTGAATTTTTGGATTTCTGCCACGGTGATATGGCTTGTATAGGCGGTCGGGAAGTCGCACTAGCTCGAGCCTATTTTGAAAAGGGGCAGAGACTAGGCTTCTTTGGAAAGATTCAAAAAAAACGTGACGACTTGTTTGATGAACTTAGCGGCATGGCGTGGGATCTCTATCATATTCGTCAACTTGAAGAAAACATGACCTTCAAACCTTCTCTACAAGCAAGATATTTCTTTCCCGCACTTCTGACTTTCGACAAACGATTTATAGAGATTATTGACCTCTATCCACTTAGATCCCTTGCCTACAAAGAAGGCGAGCACTCTCCCATGCCATTTTATGCCGGCAATTGGTTGGAGCTCATGGGTACGACTGAGACGGGAAGGCAACTAGCTTTTAGGCGTTTCTATTCAACCGAAGCCAGGGAAGAACGCGCGAGTAATAGAGACACCGCTAAAATAAGACTGGAATCTATAATCGATGAATTGACGAATTCCCTAAGTAAATTAGCATCCATCAAACCACTGAGCCGTGGATCGTAAATGACAGAAACGTCCGCGTTGAGTGTCTGGGTAATCCATCACGACGCCCCTTCTCTATTGACAAGCTCGCTGTCAGCCTTGGCTGTTAGAGCTGAAGGCTGACTTGGAAACTTGGTCCGTCACGCTCTAAATCGGCTGGGCGATGTAGTGGTCGAGCATAAAGCCGAGACGCTAGCTTCCTAGCGGCAGCTTTGGCGCATTCGACGAGACATTGGGCGGGGGTGCACGAACGATGGGCTATGTCGCATTCTCCAGAGACAATGCCGCCGCCCAGCGCAAAAGAATACCGCCGGGACCTCCGTTTTTTGTCGAGAACGAACATCGTCGAGTAAACCGATTCACCCTGTGACAAGATATAGCTTTAATTTGGACTCAAATACTGTCTTTGAAGCAGTAAAACGGACAGGTTTTGCGTTCAAAATCCTGACAGGTTATGGGTTCGTGGCTACCTAGCTGTTTTTTTCGAAGCGGCGCATAGAAAAAAAGTCCCTACGTGGTCCCTGCTAGCAGGAAAGTCAGCTTGCTTAAGCTTGGCTGTTTTTGCCGAAAGATATCTAAGAATTATCCGCGGCTATCCTCCAGAACTACGAAGAAGTCATTACCGCCCATTTCCAGAGTCGATTTCTTCAGGTGCTTGCCGGCTTTCGCCGATCAGCTTGCCCATTTCTAGAGTGATGATTTTCGCCAGATCTTCCACAGGAGATTCGATAATGTCTGCGAGTCTGTGAAGCACTTTGAGGCGCGGCTTGATCGAACCTTTGAACCACTCGGACTTGTACAGACTATGCGCCGCCGTCAACGCGTCCTCGATCTGCTTGTCGGTGTGGTTGGGGCAGGTATTGACCATTTTGTTTGTCGTCGGTTTGATGGTTTGGTATGCCATGAGAAACTCCAATTTCGGGTAAAGAACTCCCTTGGCATGCCGCTTACGCTGCACGCTTTGAGGATTCACTGTGGTTCCCCTCTTAGTTGAGCGGTACTGGGCTATCGCGAGGAATGGCTACGCTTTCTGCCTTTGCTTTCTTCGCGATTGGGGTTGCAGCATCCGGCGCGCGGCCGACGATACGTTTTCGAATGGAACGTGGCTGCACGTGATCTTCGCCATGACGCTTGCACCAAGCCATGTCCGATAAAAGCGTTCGCGCAACCTCCTGAGGTTCGTGGCCTACGGCATCGCCCGACACTAGACGATTTCGGTTTCGAATTCACGAAGAACGAGGTGCTCGCCCTTCGGACCTACCCGCGATGATGAGTTCATCTGCTCGATTTTGGCGGGGTAGCCAAGAGCCCGTCTATCTGTAAGGCCTCACAAGGCCAGGGAAGCTCCCGCTGAGGTTCGCTGTATGGATTGAGGCGGTTGACCAAAAGCGCGAAGAAACGCCTGCCGCATACGTTCGCGATCACCGAAACCTGTCTCACGCGCTATGACTTCGATCGGATGTCGTGTCGTCTCCATCATCAGTCGCGCTGCCTCAACGCGGAGACGCTCGATGGCTTTGGCCGGCGACTGGCCGGTCTCCTCACGAAACACTCGACTGAACTGGCGTGGACTCAGGCGAGCTGCTTCCGCCAGAGCCTCGACCGATAACTCGGCGTCAAGATTTTCCCTTGCATAGGCAAGAGCCATTTGCACGCGATCGGACTTTGCATCCAGCTCTAAAAGCGCCGAGAACTGCGACTGCCCACCGCCACGCCGCTGATGCACCACGAGCTTGCGCGCGATCATGCGTGCAGTTTCCAATCCGAAATCCTTTTCAACGATCGCCAGAGCAAGATCGACGCCAGCCGTCATGCCTGCCGAGGTCCAGATTTGTCCGTCCACCACGAAGATACGGTCTTCATCGAGCAGCACTTTGGGATACTGCTTCTTGAACTCCTGAGCATGAAACCAATGCGTCGTTGCGCGCTTTCCTTCAAGCAACCCGGCAGCGGCCAGTACGAAAGTGCCCGTGCATATAGCCGCGACGCGTCTGCTCTGACTCGGCGCTTCACGTATGTAGTCCAACAAGCTGGCTGGAGGAAGACGGCATTCGTTGTCGCCGGCCACGATGAGCGTGTCGCATGTCGACTCGCGGAGCCGATCTGTATTGACCGAAAAACTCTGAGACGTCATCACCGGGCCGCCATCTTCCGATACGACGCGAAACTGATATGCCCTCTCACCGCGTAAGAAGTTCGCATATTCGAAGACAGCCGCAACAGCGAGGCCTAGAGCCTGGAAATTGGGATAAACGACGAGTCCAACGTTATGCATGACCGCCTCGCTCAGGGTGTCATAAAAAAACGAATGTAGCATAAAAGAGACACGCTGCGAAAACGGGAATATTTACCGTCCCTTTGCTATTTCTCATTTTTGAGCAGGTTTTTTGGTTATCCCGCGATTATCTCCAGAGTGCTGGCGAAACATAGCGTAATGGCATAAATCATTGCATCTACGTCATTGAGGATGCAAAGCCTCAAAGTCAGAATGGCTACCAACCCCGACACCCCGTTGGGTAAACATTCCGACAGAGAGACGACATGACTTCTTCCCCGAAAGGAACCGCATTGGTCACCGGCGCATCCGCAGGCATTGGCGCGGTGTACGCCGACCGTCTGGCCAAGCGCGGCTACGACCTCATCCTGGTCGCCCGCAACGCTGACCGCTTGAACACGCTGGCCGCCCGACTGAGCGAGGAAACCGGTCGCTCAGTAAAGACGATTGCGGCCGACCTTAACGACAAGCCCGCACTCCTGAAGATCGAGAGCGTGCTGCGCGACGACAAGAGCATCAGCGTACTGGTGAACAACGCTGGCGTTGGCTCCGTCGCTTCGGTGCTCAACGGCGACGTCGATGTGATGGAAGCAATGATTGGGCTGAACATCACGGCGCTGACGCGCCTGACCTACGCCGTCGCGCCCGTATTTGTTGCCAAAGGCGCCGGCACGATCATCAACATAAGCTCGGTCGTTGGCATCGCCGTCGAGGCGTTGAACGGCGTGTATAGCGCCTCGAAGTCCTATGTCCTGAGCTTCGGTCACGCGCTTCAGCGCGACCTCGCCGACAAGGGCGTGCGCATCCAGACCGTTTTGCCGGCGGCGACGGCTACCGAGTTCTGGGACGTGGCCGGTTACGCCAAGCAGAAAGAAGCCGCCAGCACCATGTCCGCTGTGGATCTCGTTGACGCGGCGCTGGCCGGTCTTGACCAGGGCGAGCTCGTGACTATCCCCACGCTGCAAAGCGGCGACGACTGGACTCAATGGGAAGCGGATCGCCGCGCCCTGGCGCCGAAGTTCTCCAACGCCAAGCCCGCCCCTCGCTACGCCCTCGCGGCTAGCTAAACCCACCACCACTACCCAAAGGAAAAAAACATCATGAGCATTTTCAAAATCGGTGCCGCCGTTCTCGCAATGGCTACCACCATCATCCCTGTCGCCGCATCAGCGCAATCTCGCGGCAAAGTGCTAGTCGTCATGTCGAGTGCCCACCAACTCGATTTGCGAGACGGAAAAAAGTACACGACGGGTTACTACCTCAATGAATTCGTTATTCCCTTCCGCAAGCTGATTGAGGCAGGTTACGAGCCGGTCATTGCGAATCCGAAGGGCGATACGCCTGTCCTGGATGCCAATTCGAACAACAAGATGTTCTTCGGCGGCGACGACGCTGCGCGTGCCGATGCACTGAAGTATTCGGAGACCATCAAGCAACTGAAGCACCCGAAGACGCTGGCGTCCGTGGTCGCCGAAGGAACCAATGGCTATGTTGGCTTGTTCATCCCGGGCGGCCACGCGCCGATGGTTGATCTGCTGACAGACCGTAACCTGGGGAAAATTCTCCTGAGCTTCCATGAAACCGGCCGCCCGACTGGCATCATTTGTCACGGTCCGATCGTGCTTCTGTCTACCCTTAGCGATCCGGACGCCTTCGTGAAGTCGTTGATCGCAAATGACGGCAAAGCCAATTCGCTTGCAGCCGGTTGGCCGTATGCTGGCTATCGCGTAACGGTTTTCTCGACCGGTGAAGAAGAACAGCTTGAGGGTCCGTCGGGCCTTGGCGGCAATGTGCAGTTCTATCCTGTGAATGCTCTGGCCGAGGCTGGCGCACACGTCGATACCGTGGCGAATTGGCATAGCAATGTCATTGTCGACCGCGAACTGATCACCGGTCAGCAGCCGATGTCGGCTCCGGAGTTTGGCGACGTTCTGGTCAAACAGTTGAACGCACACGTTCACTAAGTCGCTCTCGGTGAAATAAGTGAATCAAAAACCAAGGGGCATAGCCCCTTGGTTTTTTTGCTGGCTCGAAAACCGTGCTCATTTGGCATGGACCCATCCAAGAACAGACGGCTAACGTAGCCGAGCCCTACCCCTCAAGTAGCTATTTCTTTTCACACAAGTGCGCGCCAGTGAATGTCGGCCGGTGCGCGCGCTATGGCCCAACGAGAAGGCAATGACCCCCGATCAAAAAGCGCCGCCCAGGGCAGGCGCGGCATCCCCTCGGAAGCTTGCTGGCCGCTTCAAACGATTTGCTATGTATGTAGCGATTCTTCTGGTCGTAGGCATTGGCGCTTTTGCCGCCTTCGCATGGCAGCGTGCTATCCCGATCGGGTCGACAACTGCTTCTCTGCAGATCATTCCAACGGAAAGCCGGACTAGACAGTCGGCCCATTACCGATGAGGCAAACGGTCAGGGAGCAGAGTTTTTCGCCGCTTGCTCAATGAGCGCCGCCACTTCCTTCGGATGCGTTTCGTAAACCGAATGGCTTGCACCCTTCACTTCAATCGTGCGGCTATTGGCGCGTTTGGCATACATCCGCTCCAGGTCCGGATTGATGATGCGATCCGCGGTGGCGACGACATACCAGCTCGGCTTGCTTTTCCAGGCGGGTTGACCGGCCGGCGCGGCGAACACCGATGCCGCCGTCAGCTCCTGAGCGTTTGCTTCGAACTGGGCTTGCTGAGGCGGTAAATCGGCGGCGAAATCGGCTGGATAACGCGCAGGGTCAAGATAAAGAAAGCCGTCAGCGGTTTTCTTTATGTCGCCGGTCTTGCTGGTGGCGCTGGGATAGCGCTTGCCATTGGACACTTCAGTCTCGCCTTGGTCCAGCGCGTGCGCGGCGACATAGACCAAGCCCACGACTTTTGAGTCATTGCCCACGTCGGTGATGATGGCGCCGCCGTAGCTGTGGCCGACAAGAATCGTCGGACCATCCTGCATATCGACAATGCGCTTCACCGCGGTCACATCGTTATCGAAGGACGTCAGCGGATGCTCGGCGATCGATACGTGGTAACCGTCTTTTACAAGAATGTCGTACACCGGCTTCCAACCGTTGCCATTTACCCACGCGCCGTGCACCAGCACGATGTTGTGTACCGGCGTTGCGGCTATCGCCGGCTCGATCGCCACCGTGCTACCCAACAACACAGCCGCCGAGAACAGGAGGCGCTTGCATAGTTTTTGTTTCATCGTCTTGTACTCCTAGATTGATTTAGCGATGTGCGACTGACCACGGCGCTTCAAAGATTGACAGCGCTTTCGGGCTTCGCATATCCGACACAGTCATCAGCCAAACGGCCGAGATAAGAAAGTAGAGGGGCCGAACGCACCATAAGGCGCTACGCGAGTGACAGCCGGCATCTGTGGCAGATTTTCCCGTTTGACGAAAAAGGCAACGGCAAGCCTCGATTGCCTACCGCTAAGGAAATGCGGCACGGGTGAAGTAATGGACTTGATCGATGGTCGCCCGCAATCACATGTTGCAGGTTGGCTGATTCTGCCGCCGGCGTGCTCGAAAGGCTTTTGGCTGGAACGATAGAAAGTCGAATGGACATAACCTGAAATTCGACTGACGGACTCAAAAGGTTACGTCAGGAATCAAAGATATTCTTACTGGTCTTCGAACAGGCCTCCGGGCTTTCCAGAAACACCGAGTAACCGGGAACCTTGGAAGGAAGGCATCGACCAACATGCTGATGCTTTCTTGTAGCAGGCGAACAAGTCTCGAGGAATTGGACCTGTTCGACGCGGCATTTGCTGGATATTTTTATATCGCTGCGCCTCATCTTCTAACGTCGAAGCCGGCTGTAACGCTATTCGATTGCCGCAAGACTCGCCACCACAAGGACTTCCAAGCCAAACTGGATTTCGCTCGTGACGGCTATCGGCAGACTCGTTTTTTTGATGAAACGAAGAGGCTCGCCTCGGAACAATCGCGCCTTTTGTCGCCGTGACTATCAGTTTAGGCGCTGCGTCCATTCATGACGAAAAACAGCGATCGGCTTATCGTGCGGAAGATGTCTTTTCACGTCCAATGTCCCTTTATTGCTAGATAACAATGGGAGAGCAATTTCTATTCAATGGTGAGAGACTTCGCCAGATATTCAGACCGAGCGGTGCATTTAATCTTCGCCATCGGATAAAAATAGGCGCTAAATCTCGATCCATTAGCGATCGTAAGTCCTTACATTTTCTAGCGCACACCTATTCATTTTTACGAATTTGTCCAAGGCAATAAATCGATTTTCCTGGATAAAGACAACCTTGATCATATGTTCACCTCATTTAACTATGATCTTCGTCATAACCACCTTAGGGATTTTTATGACAAACCCGGTCCGTATTCTTTTAATTCTTTGCTGTCTTTTTGTAACCACCTTGAGCGGCTGCGTAGAGGACGCCAGAACCGGACTGGTATGTCCGCCCGGCTCACACCCCGGACCGCATGGTCATCAATGCTTTCCCGACTGATACATGGGCTGCTCGGGGAAATAAGTAAGAGACCGAAACGCTTTAACTTGAACGCACAGCTACGCGTTCACACTAACTAAAAAGCCGGCAAGCCAAAAAGAGGGTTCCCTTCTCTGAATTTTGGAGGCTGACTGGCGGTGAGCGATTGTCACCGACTCCATGTTCAGTTGAGCAGTTAATGCGCCGCGCTGGATTCAGCGTATGCATGCCCGCTTGAGATCTCCTGGGACAGCTCTGGCGGGGAAGGTCGATTTCAGTCTGAGTATTTTGGATGTGGCGGCTGGCCGTGTTGTTGCCAGAAATCAGTAGAAGGCTTCAAAGCATCATGTGGCCAAGATTGGCCGTTAGAAATGAAAAGCGGGTGCCAGGTCGCATCGCGATTTTCCTAGGAACTGCCGCGCGCTCGCCGTGTTGGCTACGGAAGACTGCCGGGAACTGCGCCCCGGTCGGCTTGCTCACCCGGATAACCACTCAGGAAAACTAACACCCTCGCGCTTTGAAGAGGCAGAGAGGCTGTTTTGGCGCCATGCTTAGCGCCAGATTCCATGGGCAGCGGCCTCCGGTGGCAACTATCCTCGAAGAGTCCGCCGTCACCGATGGTGAGTACCTTGATGTCTTTCCGGCTAATTCAGTTCGCAATCTCTATATTCCGCAGAGTTCGCTCGTCGGAATCTAGGCCAATCCTCTGCGCCGCAAAACGTCTTGGCCAACGTATTGCCAAAAGCCCTCCCGACATGAGTTCCTTGGCAATTCATTATCGCGTTTTCGGCTAAGTCCTCGTTTTACTTGCATGATTCTTGCTTAATCCCCTGATGCCGTTTCCCCTACGTCGATCACCATGAACAAAATGTCCCAGCGGCAAATTTTTTCCCTTGCCGCGCTGAGCCTGTTTGTTGCTCTTTTAGCGCTTTACTGGCCCATCATGCATGCCGACTTTGCATGGGATGAGCTGCTGGGATCACTCACCAGCATCTCGGCGCGCAGCACCGACAAATGGCATCCGCTCCTGATTGGGCAGACGAACGGTTTCGCCACTTATTTTCGACCGCTGGTCATGGCCCTTTTCAGCCTCGAAATGTGGGTATTCGCATCCCAGCCCGGGCCGATGCATGCCGTTTCTCTGGCCATTCATGCGTTGAACGTCGTTCTCGTCGGAATGCTTGCGATGCGCCTGTCGGAATTGAGTTCTGGGCGTCTTTCCTGGCGCGTCGCCGTTTTGCCCATGCTGATCTACGCCGTCCATCCGTTGTTGATCGAACCCGTCTCGTGGATTGGATGTCAGTACGACCTTGCCATGACGACATTCACACTCGTCGCGCTGCTGGCAAACATCACGTTCAAGAAATCATGGGTAAGAGCCATCACGGTTTCTCTGTGCTTTTTTCTTGCCGCGTGCTGCAAAGAGTCGGCGGTTTCGTTTCCGCTTGTTCTATTGGCATGCGACTGGATGCTGATCGACAACGCAGCCGGAGAAGGCTCCAAAACGCGCATGCGTGCGCTAATCAAGTCAAACGGTGCTGTATATATCGGCGTGCTTCTGGCAGGCGTCGTATATCTTGCATTTCGGCATCACTACCTGGGGCACCTGATCGAGGCGACGGAGGGGCGGCCGCTTGGTCTGTTCGGACGATTTCAGGAAGTGAGCTTTCTGCTCGTGCATTACCTGCGGATGCTAGTTTGGCCGATGACCGGACTCAACCCGATCCATCCTGTTGCCGTCGATCAATTTCGCACTCTGGATATGCTGTCCCTGGCGACCGACATCGCTGCCGCCGGATTTGTCATCGCCGCGGTGCTTTTGGCGCTGCGCCGTCAACCATTTGGGGTATTGGTGCTTGTTGCGATTTTTTCGCTCTTGCCGGTGCTGCACATCGTTCCGATCAAGTTTGACGCAAGCCTTTACCACGAGCGGTATGCGATGACCGCCCTCGCTCTGGCATGCTGCATTCTCCCCCTGGTTATCGCCCAAATGGCGCCCGTTGCCCGAGGACGCCCATTGCTGAAAATGGCTGCCTATGGAACGCTTTTTTTCTGGCTAGTCGCATCCTTGGCCAATGTGCGTGCAACCGTCCCGCTGTGGTCCTCGGACATGATGAGATGGCAGTGGGCCTATGTCGAATACCCTGCGTCTGACCAGGCGCAGGAAAGCCTGCTTAATGCTTACATCGATAATCAAGCATATGCCAGCGCTCGAAAAATGGTGGATCAGGTGCTGGCAAGAGAATCGCCTTGTCTTATTTGCATTGTGCATGCGGCGGAGGAAGCGCTCGCAACCCATCAACCCGCCTTAGCCGACATGCTGCTTGATCGTCTGGATTTATCGGGCTTGCGCCAGGATAGGGAGGTTGCCGAGCGCCATCTCGAAATCCGCAAGCAAATTTCTACCGATCAAGGTGATTCGATAGCTCTTGGCATGTCGTTCGGAATACCGCTGGAGGCGGACTTCACCGGCAGGAAGTCTTCCAGGCGGAATGTCCAGCTTGGCTCTGAGCCACGCATAGAAACCGCTGCAACTGCAGACCCACTGCTGGCATTCGTGCGGCCAATGGACCTCGATCACCGGGCGCAAAATGCTGCTTTTGCAAGGTCGTTTCCGGAAGTTTTTGGCGCGAACGGCGCCGCCCTCTAGCGATAGGCTGGCGATCGTTTATCCACGACATAGACTGATGTCCGCCGCCATCGCCAGTCTGAATTAGACAGATATTTGATAACGAGCACCTTGCCTGTTCAGCAGCTCGGCCTGGGCTGCGCCAAGCCAAGTTTTGCTTAAAAGGCGGCGATGCTTACTTCTCTGCGCGCTCACCGTCCGCTGCCGTTCCGCTTATAAGTGGACAACACGCGGCGGAAATTGCCACTCAGCCGTGCCTTCAGCAGCACACCTCCCCACTGCGGCGAAAGCTTAGTCCCTCGATTCCAGCGCGCGGTTGATCTTCAGCGCCACCAAGGTGCAGGCGGCGCCGGATATCAGATACACGCTGACTGCGGCGAGGCCAAACTTAACGGATAGCGACAACGCCACCAGCGGCGCGAACGCCGCACCAATCAACCAGGCAAAGTCGGACGTGAGCGCGGCGCCGGTGTAGCGGAAACGCGCCAGAAAGTTGGCCGTTACCGTACCAGACGCCTGACCATAGGAAAGGCCCAGCAGCACGAAACCGATCATGATAAAGGCATCTTGCGCGGCCGGGTTTCCGTCGAGCAGCCACGGAGTAAACAGCGCAAAAATACCGATCAGCACGGCCAGAGTGCCCAGCGTATTGCGGCGACCGAAACGGTCGGCAAGTACTCCCGAGGCAATGGTGCCCAAGACACCCAGCACCGCGCCGATAATCTCCACAATCAGGACGTTATTAATGTCCTGGGTCGATTTGAGCGCTATCCACGAGAGCGGGAACACGGTAACCAGGTGGAACAGCGCATAGCTGGCCAAGGCCGCAAACGCGCCGAGAAAGAGGTTGTAACCCTGCGCACGAAACATTTCGATAATGCCGATCGGCTCAAGCGCCTCCTCTTCCAGCAGCTGGGTGTATTCCTCGGTCAGCACCAGCCGCAGCCGGGCGAACAGCGCCACCACGTTGACGGCGAACGCCACGAAAAACGGATAGCGCCAGCCCCATTCGAGAAAATCAGTCGCCGAGAGGCTGGCATGCAGGAACAGGAAAAGCGCGCCAGCCAGCATGAAGCCAATGGGCGCACCGAGTTGCCCGAGCATGGAATACCAGCCGCGTTTCCCCGCCGGTGCATTGAGTGCAAGCAGCGATGGCAGGCCATCCCATGAGCCGCCTAACGCAATGCCCTGGGTAATGCGGAAAAACGCCAGCATGGCGATCGCCCAGCCGCCCAGCACGCCGTAACTGGGCAAAAAGGCCATGCCTACAGTGGAGGAGCCAAGCACAAACAGGGCCAGCGTGAGCTTGAAGCCACGGCCCATTCGCCGCTGTATCGCCATGAACAAGGTGGTACCGAACGGACGCGCGATAAAGGCCAGCGAAAAGATCGCGAACGCCATCAGGGTGCCGTCGAGCCGGCTCAGGTACGGAAAAAAGACCGACGGAAAGACCAGTACACAGGCAATGCCGAAAACGAAGAAATCGAAATTTTCCGACGTGCGGCCGATAATGACGCCGACCGCTATCTCGCCGGGGGCCACCGGAGAATGGCCGGCGGGAACCTGGCCAGCTTGCGCTGCTTCGCCAAAGGGATACGGTTCGGAATGTTCCTGGATGATGGTCGACATCGTGCGTACTCGATTCAGGACCGGAAGCGGCAGACCTATAGTGCCCCATTTTGTGTGAAGGCAACCACCGCGCCGGTTTAACGTAGGACAAAATGCCCTATTCTTGCATTGCACCAATAGGAGTACCTTTAGGGCCATCACTAAAGGTTTAGTCTCCGGCCCATGCCTCCAAAAAAACTCCTATCCGGATTGCTGATAGCCGCCTCCTCGCTGCTGGCCGGCTGCAACGCCGTACTGCTGCACCCCGAAGGCGACGTGGCGCTCCAGCAGCGCGACTTGATCTATATCTCCACCGGCCTGATGCTGTTAATCATCATTCCGGTGATTGCGTTGACCCTGATCTTCGCGTGGCGTTACCGGGCCTCCAACAAGGACGCCACCTATAGGCCCGAGTGGAACCACTCCACCGCACTGGAGCTGGTGATCTGGTCCGCGCCGCTGCTGATCATCATGGCGCTGGGCGCGCTTACCTGGGTGAGCACCCACAAACTCGATCCGTATCGCCCGCTGGACCGGCTCGCCGAGGGGCGCCCAGTGCTTCCGGGCAACCGTCCGCTGGTGGTCGACGTGGTGGCGCTGGACTGGAAGTGGCTGTTCATCTATCCCGAACAGGGCATTGCCACGGTCAACGAGCTGGCGGCACCGATCGACCGGCCGATCGAGTTCAAGATCACCGCTACCAGCGTGATGAACTCGTTCTTCATACCCTCGCTGGCCGGCCAGATCTACGCGATGCCCGGCATGGAAACCACACTGCACGCCGTGATGAACAAGGTCGGCGTCTATAAAGGCTTTTCATCCAACTTCAGCGGCGACGGTTTTTCCGGCATGCACTTCCAGTTTCATGGCATGACGGCGGCGGATTTCGATAGCTGGGTGCAGCAGGCGCGCAAGAGCAGTGATTCGCTTAGCCACGACGCCTACCAGCATGTTGCGCTGCCCAGCGAAAACGACCCCGTTCACCTCTATTCCAGCGTGGCACCGGACCTGTTCGACGACATCGTCAACCAGTGCATCGTGCCCGGCCCGTCATGCATGAAAAGCATGAAGGGCATGAAGGGCATGAGCGCCCACGGTGGCATGGATATGTCGGCGAACCCTGACATGGCCATGCCTGCCGCCTCGGCAAGCACACCTTCCGGCCAGAACAGTGCGTCGACTGCCGCACCCGTGGGTCACTCACTCTGATGCGCTGCATTCCCTTCCGCTTTCCATGCGTTTTACGTTCCGGTGCAAATGATGTTTAACCAACCCGATATCACCAAATTGATTTTTGGTCGCCTCACCCTGGATGCACTGCCGCTTCACGTGCCGATTGTTCTTGGCACCATGATCGTGGTGATGCTCGCTGGCGCCGCCCTCGTTGCTGTTGTGACCTACAACCGCCTGTGGGGCTACCTGTGGCACGAGTGGTTCACCAGCATCGATCACAAGAAGATCGGCGTCATGTACATGATCCTCGGACTGGTCATGCTGCTGCGCGGTTTTTCCGACGCGATCATGATGCGCGCGCAGCAGGCGTTTTCTTTTGGCAGTAATCACGGTTTTCTGCCACCAGAGCACTACGACCAGATCTTCACCGCGCATGGCGTGATCATGATCTTCTTCGTGGCCATGCCGCTGATTACCGGCATCATGAACTTCGTGGTGCCACTGCAGATCGGCGCGCGCGACGTGGCGTTTCCTTTCCTCAACAACTTCAGTTTCTGGATGACCGCCAGCGGCACCGTGCTGGTGATGGCCTCGTTGTTCGTCGGTGAGTTTGCCCGCACCGGCTGGCTGGCTTACCCGCCGCTGTCCGGCATTGCGCAGAGTCCGGACGTGGGTGTTGATTACTACATCTGGTCACTGCAGATAGCCGGCGTGGGAACCTTGCTGTCCGGCATCAACCTGCTTGCCACCATCATCAAGATGCGCGCGCCGGGCATGAGCCTGATGCGCATGCCGATCTTCACCTGGACGGCGCTGTGCACCAACGTGCTGATCGTCGCGGCGTTCCCGGTGCTTACCGCCGTGCTGGCGCTGCTGGCGCTGGACCGCTACGCCGGCACCAACTTCTTCACCACCGAGCTCGGTGGCAACGCGATGATGTACGTCAACCTGATCTGGATCTGGGGTCATCCCGAGGTTTACATCCTGATCCTGCCCGCGTTCGGCATTTTCTCCGAGGTGGTGTCCACCTTCAGCCGCAAGCGCCTGTTCGGGTACACCTCGATGGTGTACGCGACCATCGTGATCACCGTGCTGTCGTATCTGGTCTGGCTGCATCACTTCTTCACCATGGGTTCGGGTGCCAGCGTCAATTCGTTCTTCGGCATCACCACGATGATCATCTCGATCCCGACCGGTGCAAAGCTGTTCAACTGGCTGTTCACGATGTATCACGGCCGCATTACGTTTGATGTGCCGATGCTGTGGACGATCGGCTTCATGGTGACCTTCACGATCGGCGGCATGACCGGCGTGCTGCTGGCGGTGCCACCGGCGGATTTCGTGCTGCACAACAGCCTGTTCCTGGTGGCGCATTTCCATAACGTGATCATCGGCGGCGTGCTGTTCGGCCTGTTTGCCGGCATCAACTATTGGTTTCCGAAAGCGTTCGGTTTCAAGCTCGACGAGTTCTGGGGCAAGGTGTCGTTCTGGCTGTGGCTGTCGGGTTTCTACTTCGCCTTCATGCCGCTGTATGTGCTGGGCCTGATGGGTGTCACGCGTCGCCTGAGCCACTTCGATGATCCGTCGCTGCAGATCTGGTTCCAGATTGCTGCGTTCGGCGCCGGCCTGGTCGCGCTGGGTATCCTGGCGATGCTCATGCAGTTCTACGTGAGCTTCCGTCGGCGCGATTCGCTGCGCGATCTCACGGGTGACCCGTGGGGTGGCCGCACGCTGGAGTGGTCCACATCGTCACCGCCGCCCGCCTACAACTTCGCCTTCACCCCGCTGGTGCACGATCTTGACGCCTGGTGGCAGATGAAGGAGCAGGGGCACAGCCGTCCGGAAAGTGGCTTTATCGCGATCCACATGCCGAAGAACACCGGCGCCGGCATCATCCTCGCAGGCCTCAGCACGGCATTTGGTTTTGCCATGATCTGGCAGATCTGGTGGCTGGTCATTGTGTCCTTCGTCGCGCTGATTGCTACGGCCATCACGCATACCTTCAATTACAAACGCGACTACCACATACCGGCCGATGAAGTCGCCCGCGTGGAGGCAGCGCGTACCACGCTGTTGAACAACCATGTCTGATACGCACGCTCTTCCCCTCACCAACGGCGCGGACTCGCCGGGCAAGCTCAACTTCTATCTGATGCACGAGCATCATCCGGAAAACGGCACCCTGCTCGGGTTCTGGCTGTACCTGATGAGCGATTGCCTGATCTTCGCCTGCCTGTTCGCGGTTTACGGCGTGCTCGGTCGCAACTACGCAGGTGGCCCGACCGGCGCGCAGATATTCGAACTGCCGACCGTCGCCATCAATACGTCGCTGCTGCTGCTGTCGTCGATCACCTATGGCTTCTCGATGCTGGAGATGCAGCGCAACCGCAAGTCGGCCACGCTGATCTGGCTCGGCATTACGGGACTGCTCGGCGCCGGCTTCATCTTCCTGGAGCTGCGCGAGTTTCTGCACCTGATCTCGATCGGTGCCGGCCCGCAGCGTAGCGCCTTCCTGTCGTCGTTCTTCACCCTCGTCGCCACGCATGGTCTGCATGTGACGTTCGGCATCATCTGGCTGATCACGCTGATGGTGCAAACCGGCAAGCTGGGACTTACCCCTGAAAACAAGCGCCGCCTGATGTGCCTGTCAATGTTCTGGCACTTCCTCGATGTGGTGTGGGTCGGCGTATTCACCTTTGTCTATCTCATGGGAGTGCTGCCATGACCGCGCATACCGACCTTATTCCGCAAGACGGTCACGCCGACGATCACGGCCATCATGGTCATGACACCAGCGGCAGCCACAGCACCCTTAAGGGGTACATGACCGGCTTCATCCTGTCGGTGATCCTCACCGCCATCCCGTTCTGGATTGTGATGAGCGGTGGCCTGCACTCGTCCAACACGACGGCGCTGGTGGTTCTGGGTCTCGCCGCGGTGCAGATCGTGGTGCACATGATCTATTTCCTGCACATGAACTCGAAGTCCGAAGGCGGCTGGACGCTGCTGGCGCTGATCTTCACCATCGTCCTCGTCGTCATTGCGCTGAGCGGCTCGATCTGGGTGATGTTCCACCTCGACCACAACATGATGCCGTCGATGATGCAGCAGCAGATCCAGAACACGCCCTGAGCCGTCGCGGCAGTCGTTCTACCCGTCCATGAGCAAGACGCTATCAACAGTCGATCGCGGCCAGCGCAGCACGTTTGCGCTGGCCGCACTGCTTTCGCTGGCGCTGGTGCTGTTCGTCGGATTGCTGGGGCTCGGCACCTGGCAGGTTTATCGACGCGCATGGAAGCTTGACCTTATCTCGCGCGTCGATCAGCGCGTGCATGCAGCTGCGGTTGCCGCGCCCGGCGTTGATCAATGGCCGCATATAACGGCGGCGGCCGATGAATACCGGCACGTGCGCGTCACCGGCCGCTATCTCGATAGCGACTCGACCCAGGTCATGGCGAGCACCAGCATCGGCAGCGGTTTCTGGCTGCTGACGCCGCTGCAAATGGCGGACGGCAACGTGGTGCTGATCAATCGTGGCTTTGTTCCACCCGACTGGAAAGCGCCCGCGCCTTCTGCGGCAAACGGCGCCGTGACGATTACCGGCCTGCTGCGCCTGAGCGAACCGCGCGGCGGCTTTTTGCGCAAGAACGATCCCACGCAGAACCGCTGGTTTTCACGCGACGTGCCGGCCATCGCCAATGCCCGCGCGCTATCGCATGTGGCGCCGTACTTCATTGATGCAGACGCCTCGACGGATACCAGAAATCGCCCCCCGGTCGGCGGCCTGACGGTTATCGCTTTCCCCAACAATCATCTGGTCTACGCCATCACCTGGTACGCGCTGGCGTTGATGCTGCTGCTGGCCGTGCGGCGTTTCTGGCGCGAAGAACAGCGCCTGCGACGTACTGCGAACACTCTCGCAACGCGCTGAAGCCGCCGATCTGAACGACCAGGTGAAAGCAGAAACGGCGTCCCTCCGCGGGCAAAATTCACTTCGGCCATCGCGCACTCGGCATGGATCTTTCCGTATCTGGCACGAGTTTTTCGTTTGAGCACCGACGCGGGCTGAAGCGCAACGATGGTCGAACCGATTGAGCCGCCGTTCGACAACCCCATATATGATCGGGTGACCTCTTTATCGCCACCGCACGGACCCCTGCCGATGCGCATGGATTCCACACCGCTGGATGATTTCCACCCCGCCGTCGCGGGGTGGTTCCGCGGTGTCTTTGCGTCGCCCACGGCGGCGCAGGCGCAGGCGTGGCCGTCGATTCGCGCAGGCCGGCATACCCTGGTCGCCGCGCCGACCGGATCGGGCAAGACGCTGACGGCGTTTCTGGCCGCGATCGATGCGCTGGTCTGCGAAGGCGTGGCCCACGGCGGCGCCCTGCCCGATGCCACTCGCGTGCTCTACGTCTCGCCGCTCAAAGCGCTGTCGAACGATATCCAGATCAACCTGGAGCGGCCGCTGCAGGGCATTCGCGCAGAGCTGGAAAAACTCGGCCTGCCCGATGTGGCGATCCGCACCGCGGTGCGCACCGGCGACACGCCGCAGGCGGAGCGCGCGCTGCTGCGCAAGCAGCCGCCGCATATTCTGGTGACCACGCCCGAATCGCTTTACGTGCTGCTGGGCTCGGCCTCCGGCCGCGCCATGCTGGCCGGCGTGCAGTCAGTCATCGTCGACGAGATCCACGCCATCGCCGGCAGCAAGCGCGGCTCGCATCTGGCGCTGTCGCTGGAACGGCTGCAGTCGCTGTGCCCGCGACGACTGCTGCGCATCGGCTTGTCGGCGACGCAGAAACCCATAGAAGAAGTCGCTAACTTTTTAGTGGGCGCTCACCTTTACCCCTCTCCCCCGCGGGGAGAGGGCTGGGGTGAGGGGGCGGAGTCGCGCGAAAGTAACAACGAAGCGAGTAGCCGAGGCCAAACTCCCGCGAGCACCCGCCCCTCACCCTGCCCTCTCCCCGCGGGGGAGAGGGGAAATGGCGACTGCACGATGGTTGATGTGGGCCACACCCGCCCGCGCGATCTCGCCATCGCCGTGCCGCCGGTGCCGCTGGAAGCGGTGATGTCGAACGATGGCTGGGAGCTGGTCTACAACCAGGTCGCGGCGCTGGTGCAGGCGCACCGCACCACGCTGGTGTTCGTCAACACGCGGCGGATGGCCGAGCGCGCGGCGCGGCATCTGTCCGACCGGCTGGGCAAGGAAACCGTGGCGGCCCATCACGGCAGCCTTTCCAAGGAGCTGCGGCTGGACGCGGAACAGCGGCTCAAGCGCGGCGAGCTGTCCGTGCTGGTCGCCACCGCATCGCTAGAGCTGGGCATCGATATCGGCGATGTCGATCTGGTCTGCCAGCTCGGTTCGCCGCGCTCGATCGCGGCGTTT